>Ga0180437_10009975_pt1 | contig 11656 bp, 9 predicted proteins | sample SS_ome_4_FD_132410 | JGI IMG/M metagenome (GOLD analysis project Ga0180437, IMG submission 132410) | Hypersaline lake sediment archaeal communities from the Salton Sea, California, USA - SS_3_D_1 metaG | ecosystem: Environmental > Aquatic > Non-marine Saline and Alkaline > Hypersaline > Sediment... | reverse complement strand
TATCGTGGAAATCTCACCTCCTCTTGACTGCGCGAATATCACTTCCTGGGCTGCCCTGAAGGTGATTTTCGAGATCTTCGGCGGAGTATTCAGCCGAAAAAGGCAGCGCAGGTTGGGCTCACAGCAGTAACCTAACAAGAACAGAGCAGCCAGGAGGTGAAACATGCGACAGCTGTGGATATTAAGAATATTCGCAGAGGGTTATGGTTATACGCCCTGAAGCTTACATAGGGAAGAGGCAAGGCTGAAATCGCCAATGGAGAAGAACTAAAGAGATGAAGTTTAATGAGGCAGTGAACTAAGCCCACTCCCTCTTTGGCACTATTTTGTTAGTGGCCTCCAAACCAACGACCAGGGTATTCCCGGTATTCTCTTTTAAACCGCCCGAGATTGAAGCTCCCCATTATGTTGGATTTTTCTCGCTTAACTATTAGGTCAGTGACGAACTTTCCCATTGCTTGTGAAAAGCAAAACCCATGAGCACTGCAACCGCAAGCCAATATCAGTCCTACTAACTCATCCACCTCGCCTAGAATTGGCAACGCATCGGGAGTTACATCAAAGAAGCCTCCCCAATGTCTCAAGATATTCACATTGCTTAGCCTGGGGATGTATCTTTGCATAATTTCGCTGACATGCTGTATATAGTCTAAACTTGCCTCTGTATTGTATCCTGGTTCCTCCGTTGGCGGGGCTGTCTCCGGTGCAATGTAATCTGCTCTTCCTGCTATGATTTGCCCGCTTTTTGTCTGGCGACCCCAAATCTCGCTAGATTCAGGGAAATAGGGTAGTGGCTCCAGAGGCTCGGTAATGAGAGCTGCAGCAGAATGTGGGTAGGGCATAGTTGGTATCTTTATACCGACCATCTGTGCTACATCACTGGACCAGCCTCCTGCTGCATCAACTACAATATGGGTCTTTATTTCCCCTTGGGTTGTTAGCACACTCTCGATTCTTCCGTTTTCAACTTTTATGCCTATTACCTCAGTGTAGGTATAAATCTCTGCGCCTAATCTCCTGGCGTTGGCAGCAAGTGCCTCAACGGCATAGAAGGGATTCACAGAAGCATTAGCTGTGTGGTCAAAAACGCGATAGCCTCCTGCCACTGGAATATTATCCACATCAATATATGGAGCTATTTTTCTTATCTCATCTGGCTCCAGCCATTCAATACTCACGCCTAGACTTTTTTGTAAATCTATTGCTTTTCTGAAATCTTCCTCCTCTCCCGGGAGGGCAAGTGTCAGAGCATCCGCCAGTTCATATTCTAGGTCGGCATCCAGCTCCTGTTCCAATTCCGCAAACCTCTCTCCACTGCTAATGGCAACTTTACTTAGTTCTACGCCAGACTGGTTGCTCCAAATCATTCCGCCACAGCGACCACTTGCTCCATTTGCAATGCTGCCCTTCTCAAGAAGCACAGCATCGATATTCTCCTTAGAGAGATTGTAGGCAATGGTACAGCCGTTTATCCCTCCTCCAATGATGACAACTTCGGCGCTTGTTTTCATTCCTCTTTTTCACCCCGCTTTACTATTTTCCCCAGCAATCCAATCGGCACAGGTATAATAGGGGGGCGAACGGAAGGTGGTAAAATTAGTTCCCGAGATTTCCCTGTTTTTTGACTGATCAATCTCATAATCTGCGGCATACACCCACGGCCCTGACATTCTCCCATTCCCGCCCTCAAATGCTGCTTGATTTCTTTAGGGGTTGTATATCCTTCCTCGATCGCCTGTAGTATCTCCTCCTCAGCGATATCTTCGCAGAAGCATGTGATGGTTTCCTCTTCTCTATTCATTTATTTCCCCTGTATTCGAATCGAGCGAGCTTCCGTGGCAAGGTCTTTGCCAATCGCTACTGAGACAACAAATGTTGCTCCTTTGCCCTTCTTCACTTTCACGATTTCCCCCACTCCAATCTTTTTCCCGGAACGATCCAGCGCATCAACTCTTTTTTCCCTTTTTGGCACCGGAAGCATTTCGTAAGGAATGGAAACCAGAGCTTTCCCCTCCTTATAATTCATGTTTACTACAAAAATAGCTAATCCAGGACAAACATCCACACATGAAGCACAGCCTGTACATTTTTCATAGTCTATATCTGGAGGGGTTGTTAGACTTGCTTTGCTTATAGCTCCCAGCTTGCAAGCCTCCACACATGGATCACATGGTATATCCTCTGTGCACTCGATAATTGCCACCGGCCCCTTTGCCAGTCTTTCTCTAGAAGGCAGACCAATCTTTTTCTTTAAAACATCGTATGTCAGATACCCTATTTCTCTCGGTTCATTTTTCACGGCTTTTTACTTCGTCCCACTTCTGCTGGCATCTTCTTTTCCCTGCAGTAACTGCTTTTAGGAACGAACTTTCTCTCAGTTTGCTAAGCTCACTGAAAGCTTCTTCTTTAATCCTCTGGGCTTCCTCAAGATTATACCTCTCTTTTTCCGCTATCGCTGCTCCAGCAATCCTTCCCTCTAGCATAGCTGTGCTAGCTTCTGCTATGCCTGAACCGTCTCCAGCTACGTATATCCCATCTATAGTAGTTTCCATATTGGCATTGTGGATAGAAATCCAGTCACCCAATTCCGATACAAACATCTTTTCACATCCGGCCTGTGAAATAATTCTCGTTGACGCCGAGAGGCCAACTGCTATCAAAATAAGGTCTACATCCAATTCTAACTCTGTCCCTTCAATTGGCTGCTTATTTTCATCCACTGCTATAATAGTAGCGCCGTCGACATATTGCCCCCCTTTCGCCTCTTTAATAGTGTGCCTTAAAAGAATAGGAACTCCAAGACGCACAAGCTTGGAAGCATGAACAAGATACCCCCCCACACACGGCATCGTTTCAATTAACGCTTTAACTTCTACTCCAGTTTGTAACAATTGATATCCAACAATTAAACCCACATTTCCAGTTCCAACGATCAAGGCCTTGTTTCCTGGTTTTACCCCATAGACATTCATAAGAGTTTGCACTCCACCAGCTCCATAAACACCGGGTAAGTAATTGCCAGGGAACGGTAAGTAATTCTCGCTCGCCCCTGAAGTAACTACTATATTATCAGCTTTAATCTCCAGTAGCTGGTAATCCCCTTCTCGCTTCTGGACGGCCAAGAACTTATGTTTTCCACCTTTCCCATAGTATCCTATGGCGCTTGTTTCCGTTAAATATCGTCCCCCACATTTCCTTAGCTCTTCAAGCATTGTTCTGGCTATTTCAAAACCTCTCAACCCAGCATATTCCTTCTTGGAGCCAAAAAACTTGTGTGTCTGCTTGGTAAGTTGCCCTCCAGGAATTGGATTTTCATCTATTATCAAAGTATTTAAACCCAGTCTTGTAGAAGTTATTTCCGTTTCTAAACCAGCAGAACCACCACCTATTATCAAAACTTGAACATGCTCCTCCTTTTTCGCTGCTTTTAAATCCGGTTCATCCGGAATCATTCCTTTCCTGTCTTGAATCGCTACTCTCATCCCTTCCCTAACTGGAGTAATGCAAGTTCTGACGTTTGGGATTCCGTTGACGCGCATTAAGCAGGAGGAACATTTTCCAATACCGCAAAACCACCCCGTAGGGTGGTTAAATCGCTTACTGCGGCCGAAAATCTTAACTCCGGATGCGAATAGGGCAGCCGCTATGCTTTCATTCTCGTATCCTTCTAGCCACTGCCCTTCAAATTGAAATCTTACTCTTTTCCCTCTCTCAAAATCGAGAATAGGATGCTCCCGGATCCTCCGATTCTTCTCCAAACCATCACCCCCATCTTGTCTCTTGAGTTATAAACTATAAAAGCCACAGCTACCGCAGCAAGAATCTCCTCTTCAGATATTAACCTAAATTCAGTGTAGCAGATTGAATTTGTTTCGCTAAGACTACTCCTGAAATCAACTACCTGTTGCTATAACTCTCGGCCAAGTCTTTATCATAAGGAGCTTGCCTACCCTCGCATCTTTCCCTGGAGCATATTTGACAGCTAGTAAACTTGACTTCTGCCGGGAAATATATCCCAGATTCCGATTTCCTGGGAATCATTAGGAAACTGGGAGTCAACTTGACACCAATCAGTGCTTCAACATTGCCAAAGAGCGAAAACAGCTGCTTTTGTTGTGTTATGGGCCAAACCTGTAAGTCTCCCATTCCTGGATACATATCGGACATTTGTTCAATTCTATATTCTTTCTTCAAGTGCTCTGTTAGATAATTTCTAATTAAACCCAGGGCTATATTGCCTATCTCATCCAAGTAGTATTGTTCTAACAAGTTGTCAAATGAAGCCATTCTATCCTCTAGTTCCTTGCCAATCGTTATGACGAACGGGAAAACTTTGCCCACCTTGTCTAGATTAACCCGGAGGACTCGGCTGGTAAACTTTATCCCACCAATATCTACCGTGTCCTCATTTTTATTATCAACGTATGACATTTCGTAGACAACTTTAGGTTGAACTACAGAGTTAGCGATTTCAACCAGTTTGCCAACAACATCGAATTGTTCTCTCCTTTCATTCAGGTGCAATTCTTTCAGTACTTGTTCCACATCCAGATGAATTGGAATGTTATCTAGTATTTCCACGTTCGGTTATCACCCCTTTTTTATTTTCATTATAGCTCTTTGCCACTTAGTCTAAACTGCTTCTACTTCCCAAATTCCAAGCTTCGGATAATCTCGGTAACTTACACTAAAATAACTCCCGGATAACCACCGGGTCGTCGTCCTCATTTTATACGCCTTCTCTAGTGCTTTTATATTTCTCATTTACCTATCTTTACTTCCACTATAGCGCTAGTTTATTTATTGCGAGCTCAATAAATTTCTCCACCGTGAGAGCAACATCCATGTCCTCATGTCATGAAAATGCTGACTCTGTCAGACTTTCAGGTTGGCAATTATTGGTTTAAGGATACTTAGTGCCCGGTCTACTCCTTGAGTAGTACAGATGAGTGGTGGCGTCAACCCAATTATGCTATGGAAAGCACGTATAATGAGTCCGTTTTCGTGGCATGCTTTGTCTATAGTTTCAACTGTTAGCGGGGCAATCTTGGTCTTCTTAACCTTATCTATCACCAGGTCGATGCCACAGAACAAGCCTAAGCCGTGGATATCACCCACATGAGCAAATTCTTTAAACCCTTGCAGTTGGTCTAACATATATTTGCCCACCCTGGCTGAGTTCTCTACGATTTTCTCTTTCTCATATATTTCCATGGTCTTCACAGCGATTGCCATGCCAACCGGATGTCCACTGTAAGTATAGCCCGCGGGGAAAGTAATCTCCGGGGCTCCTGCAGCCAGAGTGTTAAAAATATCGTCGGTGACCCCTGTTGCTGAGGCAGGAAAATAGGCAGCAGTTATACCTTTAGCCATTAAAAGAATATCCGGCTTCAGATTCCAATGTTCTACAGCGAACATCCTGCCAGTACGACCAAAGCCAGTCATCACCTCGTCAATAATCAGCAATACATTGTGCTTGTTGCATATATCTCTCACCACTGGCCAGTAGGTTGGTGGCGGCACAATCTGACCACCAGAACCCTGCACAGCCTCAGCAATAAAGGCAGCCACTGTCTCCTCACCTTCCATGTCGATAATTTGTTCCAGATAGCGAGCACACGCGGTGTTACAATCAGGATATTTCCAACCAAAGGGACAGCGATAGCAATAGTAGTACGGTGCATGAACGACACCAGGGGTTATTGGTTCAACACCTATTGAACCGAAACCACTCTCCATAGTTGTCAAGGCGGTCACCCCCATGGTAACGCCATGATATGAGTTTTGTAAGCTAATAATCTTATGTTTACCCCTGCCCTTACAGCGCCAGTACAACCGTGCAATCTTTACAGCAGAGTCAACAGCATCAGAGCCTCCGGAGCCAAAGAAAAAATGGTTTATCCCCTCGGGGGTCAGCTCTTTCAGTTTCATGGCACATTCAATATTCGGCTTATTAGGTATTGAGTCCATTGTGTCATAATAGCCAAGTTTGCTCATCTCGGCCATAGCTACTTCAGCAAGTTCCTTGCATCCATATCCCAGGTTGGCACAAGTCAGACCCGAAGCAAATTCCAGATATTCTTTGCCATCGGTGTCTTTCAAGTGCATCCCCTTACCCTCTTCAACAACCCAGCCAACATCGGTTCTAAGAGGACTGGTAGGATGCATCACCAATTCCCGATCTGCTTCAAGTAGCTTTTTCGTCTCACGCAGCTTCACTTATTTACCTCATTTCAATAAAACAGTCCCACAACGGTTGAGTTGTTCCAAAAATGATAGCTAGTAACCTATAGTATATCCCTCCTGTATTTTCAAGTTGCCAATTTCGCTTTAAGGAGCCAAGCCATCTGAATTAAGTTCTACAAGACAAAGAAGCAAGGCATGGCTAAGATAATAAGCCGGTTGTTTTCTTTTTGCCTGCTCATCGCTATCAAATGAGAGAGCCAACCGAACCGACATCTGGAAATAAATATGTATATTTCACTGTCAGGTACAGTTCCAATGTTACCCTGGCTCAGATTACCAATGTCGGCCCATTATCCGTTTCAGCCACTGAAAGCGGTAGCCTCACTTAAGTCCCCACTCATTATTTCACATCAGGCATAATTTTCCTGACAACGGCCAAAGCCTTGTCAACATCTTCCTCAGTATGCAACACAGAAACAGTCCAATGTTCATCCGTAGAAGGTGCAATCCATATGCCGTTATTTACCAGCCCAAACCAGAATTTCCTGAGTCTATCAACTTTGTAGTATCTTACAGTGGTTCTATAGTCATAAATTTCATGCTCTGTAAACATAACCATCCCACAGGGACCCATGCTATTAACGTAACCAGGAATGCCATTGTCCTTCAGTGCCTTCCTGATACCATCTGCGAATTTATTTTCAAGCTTGGTAGCATGGTCAAGGTTTTCCCTGGTCAGGACTTCCCTTAAAGCGGTTATGCCTGCTCGTATAGCAAGTGGATTGGCACTGTATGTTCCTCCGTGAGCCACACCTCCCGCCTTTATAACCTCCATGATTTCTTTCTTGCCACCAAACGCAGCCAAGGAAAAACCACTACCAAGACATTTAGCCAGTGTAACTAAATCGGGCTTAATATGATAATATTCACACGCCCCACCATAGGCTACCTTAAACCCCGTCTTCACTTCATCAAAAATCAATACTACCTTATGTGCCTCGGTAAGCTCGCGCACTTTTTCTAAATAACCATCCTTGGGAGGAATTAAAGTACAATTCATCATCACTGGCTCCATAATTACCGCAGCTACATCGCCTTTATTCCTCTCCAGGGCATCTCTCATTGCATCTGCATTGTTAAAGGGTACAACTATCGTGCCCTTGGCGATATCTCTGGGAATTCCCTTAGATTGTGGCACCGTATTAGGGCGGTTATCAGGACCGGCTTTATCCAGATCAGGCTCCACACTTTGCAAAAGGTAGTCATGCATCCCATGATAACAGCCCTCTATTTTTACAACTTTCTCCTTTCCAGTATAAGCCCTGGCCACTCTCAAAGCATGCATCGTTGCTTCCGTTCCGCTATTGGCAAATCTAACTAAGTCAACAGGAAAGCGTTTCTTAATCTCTTCAGCACAAGTTGCTGTCAAATCCGTGGGGGCGGTATATAGAGTCCCTTTTGACAATTGTTCTGTAACCGCCTTTACCAACAGAGGATGTGCATGCCCTGCTAGTGTAGACCCAAACGCCGAGTTGAAATCGATATATTCATTCCCATCCACATCCCAGTATCTATCCCCCTTGGCATGGTCCCAGAAGATGGGGTATGGAGGGTAGGCCTGAAAGTTACTGTTTACTCCCAGCGGAATGTATTTCTTAGCCCTTTCAAAGCACTTTAAGGATGTCGGCGTCCTCCTTCTATACTCTTTCTCCAGTTCTTCTATACTTTTCATTTATCTTTCCTTTCCGCCGCTATGGCGCTAATTTATTTATTGCGATTTAAATGAATTACTTCTCGGCTATACTTGATGTTTCCCTAGCATTTGACAAGAAAATGCATGTATCGATTCAGTATTTTCGGGCCAAATTGTTGGTGCTAGAATACTACAATTCTCCTCAGTTCTTGTCAAGTTTGCGTCCTCGTTGAGTTATACTCGTTCAGGTGCTTGGTACCACTTGCTCCTTTCCCTGATTTTACTGATGGGACACCACGGAATGTTTGAGAAATATAGCCTAACTGCAGCACTGGCAGCAGTTGTTGGAGAACTGTTCAGAACAATAGGAGTCTGCTTGAGTAAAGAAATTCTGATTTCTGCCCTACGGGGAGCAGATCTTAAACAATGAGTTACGCCTTTTGGGCAAGAAACAGCGCCTTTTTAGAGAACTTATGGTAGTATTATACATTTTGATATGGGGGGAAAAGATAACTATGAAGAAATGCTGTACATAATTTTCATCCTTCCTATAAAAGTGGTAATATATTTGATGCCTTGGATACAGAACTGAACGAAAGAGGCTTCACAGGAAGGTAAATGATGAACAGAAAAAGATATCTGGTAATTATGGTAATTGTAGTGGCAGCAGTGCTGCTTACTATCCTGCTTGACACGATGCTAGCCAACCATCTGCCAGCTATCACCAATCTGGAAGCTGAGCCAGAGAGAGTTTTGCCTTCGGGAAGCTGCCAGATTGTGTGTACTGCTTCAGACGCTGATGGTGACGAGCTAAGCTATAATTGGTCGGCTAGTGGAGGTCAAATAAATGGTGAAGGAGCCACGATTAACTGGACCGCCCCTCACTTTACAGGTTCATACAATGTCACAGTCACAGTAATCGATGACCGCGGTGGCGAAGATATGGATTATGTAATTATCGAAGTGAGGACCAATGCGCCGCCGACTATTATCAGCCTCGTAGCAGATGCAGAGTGGACGGGTCCTTCCGGCAGTATCCAACTGACATGTACTGCTTCAGACCCCGATGACGACGAACTGAATTATAAGTGGTCAACCGACGGAGGTGGTATTTCTAGCTCGGGTAAGGTTGTAAGCTGGACTGCTCCCCAAGAAGTTGGCATATACCATGTCACAGTTGTTGTTAAGGATGCTCATGGTAGGGAAGACATAAGATCAGTACCCCTCAGCGTGGCAACTGGTACTCCGCCCGTTATTGGAGACCTAATTGTTACTGCCGATCACAAATATTTGAAAGAAAACGGTACCGGGTACGATTACAAGGTCGGAAAAGAACAAAAATATGATATTAAGTGCACTGTTTCAGACACGAGCGTCGGAGTATCTTACAATTGGACATGCGAGGACGGCGAGATTTCCGGCATTTCCGAGGATGGTTCTATGGTTACCTGGACTGCCTCGGATTATTACGTGCAATCTACACAAGTTACAGTAATAGTGTCTGATGTCACTGGCAATAGGGTGAGTAAGAGTGTAGTTTTGTACGTCGTATCTTGTTCACCCTGCACTTTTGGATAAAATTAGCAGATAAATAGCAATTCTAGCTAAGGGCGTAGCCTTTCCAGTGGCGACATGCACACTATATGCATTTTATATGGGAAATTCTAAACAGAGTAAACTATTTTGAGGTCCCGTTTGTCAATATACAGCAGATTGATTAATTTCTTAAAAAACACTTTTCAAGACCGTTTCAAGAGATACCTGATTATATCACTGATAATCTTGGGAATAGTCATCGGATTCACGAGTCAGGGAACGGCAGGCACCGGTGAAGGATTGGAGGTCCATTTTTTTTCCCTTACCGGCTGTCCACATTGCCAAGAGCAAAGGCCATTTAATGAAAAGTTAGCCCAGAAATACCCCTCGATTCAGATTGTTGAACATGACGCCGACACATCTCAAGGAAGCGCCCTATTATCTGAGATACTTGAAGAGCTAGGGATAGAAGACGAGCCGGACTTTCCCATAACAATCATAACAATCTCCGAAAATCAAGCACTTATTGATGGTTGGGCATCTGGTGGTTGGATATCCGAGGAAACAACGGGCAGAAAGATTGAAGAAGCCTTGGAACAATGCCGGGCTGGGAACTGCCCACCGCCGGCAGGTGAAGAACCCGAATATAAAATCGTGTTACCCTTCATAGGGGAAATTGTACTTGCTGACTATTCGCTTCCAGCCTTAGCTGTAATTTTAGGGTTTGTGGACGGCTTTAACCCCTGTGCTATGTGGGTACTTGTTTACCTGATATCCCTAATAGCGACCTTGAGAGACAGAAAAAGAATATGGCTGATTGTCGGCTCTTTTGTTCTGGCTTCAGGAGTGTTGTATTTTTTGTTCATGACAGCATGGCTCAATGTTTTTCTGCTTCTCGGATATGTCAAGGCAGTGACAATTGTGATTGGACTGATAGCTCTGGGTGGAGGAATTTTGCAAATAAGGGAAGTAATAGAGACAAAGGGCGCCGTTGTCTGTAAAGTTTCAGACGAAGAATCCCGAACAAAGACCATGACTAGAATACAGAAGATTGTGTCCTCACCCATAACCCTGGGGACAATAGCGGGAATTGTGGTTCTGGCATTTGCAGTAAATTCTATCGAATTCGTCTGTTCGGCAGCAGTTCCCGCGGTTTTTACTCGCGTTCTATCCCTGGCTAGTCTCACCACTCTACAATATTATGGCTACATCCTGTTATATGTTCTTTTTTTTATGATCGATGACCTCATTATCTTCGGCACGGCTGCTTTTGCTCTAACTTCAAGCTTGGGAGACCGCTATATTAAATATACTAGACCGGTAGGTGGAACAATATTGATAATTCTAGGAGCACTTCTTCTAGTTTGCCTTTATTCTGTTCAGTTCGAGTTTCTAAAATCTCTCTGTAATGTATTGTGGTAAATCAGCAAGTGCGGACATGTCGCCGATGCCTCTGCCTTTTAGAACTCGGAGTCCCGTGCCTGATCAAAACACGCCAATCATCCTTAAGCCCGAATAGAGCATAAAAGCAATAAAGATATACCTCAGTGGTTTCGCCGGCAGAGCATGTGCTGCCCTTGCTCCAAGCTGGGCCATTGGTACGCCAGCAGATGCCAGGCATAGCCATATGGGCAAATTTACATAGCCAAGGGAATAAGGGGGCAGACCAGATACTCCAAGTCCATTTATGATATAGCCAGCAATACCACCCATAACGGTAAATATTATTGAGGCTATCGATGTTCCTATAGCAATGTGCATGGGAAAATTAAATGTTAACACCAGCATGGGGACTATCAATACCCCTCCTCCAAGCCCGGTCAACCCGCTTACTATACCTATAGGGAAACCACAAGCTCCCACAAGCCAAAATTTTAACCGTATCTTTCCAGTCCTTCTCTTCAACTTTGGCATTAGTCCCAAACCCATCCACAAGGCAACAGCTAGAACCATTCCTCCAAAGCCTGTTTCCAGTATTTCACTTGAAAGATGAGTAGCCAGGGTAGCTCCAACCAGACCCCCAACTAAGGCACATAAACCTAAAATTAAGGCGGTTTTCCAGTGAACCGCCTCCTTCTTATTATGTGTCCAGGTGCCACTTATTGCTGTAGGCAGAATCACCAGCAAACTTGTCCCAAAAGCAATTCTTATGGCAATGTCTGGAGCAACATCCATAGCCTGGATAATCCAGTAGCTAATCGGAACCATGATGAAACCACCACCAACTCCCAGCAGCGCGCT
>Ga0180437_10009973_pt1 | contig 11656 bp, 7 predicted proteins | sample SS_ome_4_FD_132410 | JGI IMG/M metagenome (GOLD analysis project Ga0180437, IMG submission 132410) | Hypersaline lake sediment archaeal communities from the Salton Sea, California, USA - SS_3_D_1 metaG | ecosystem: Environmental > Aquatic > Non-marine Saline and Alkaline > Hypersaline > Sediment... | reverse complement strand
TCAACAGCCTGAGGCCACAGGGCCAGGGATCCGACCCGGCCCGTGTGCCCGCCACCTTCGTGCCCCTGGGCCGCAACAAGATCCACCCCGGATTGGGCAATGCGTCTGGCGTTCTTCGTGTTTCCGCTGAGCCCGAGGACCTTCATGCCGGCGCTATGGGCGTCGGCGACCATGAAACCGGGATTCCCGAGGCCGGCACAGAAGAGAGGGACCTTTTCCTCGATGCAAGCCTTGACCGCTGCATGGGGCATGGCGGTGGTGGACGTCATGTTGAGCATGACGTCTATGTCCGGCAGGCCCATTTCCTCTTTGACCTTCATCATCCAGTCATAGTGAGTCTTGGGCAAGGTCTTGAGCACTTCGCTCAGGGGGAGTTGGGGGGGGCCGTCATAGACCGGGTCTCCGGAGCTGACGGTCTGGCTTGGGAGCAACAGGTCGACCCCGAAAGGCTTGGCGGTCTGTTTTCGAATTTCGCGGATCTTCTCCCGCATCTCCTCTACGGAGTAGCCGGCAGCCCCCAGAACGCCAAGCCCTCCGGCTTCAGAGACCGCTACCACGAGTTCAACCGGAGCGCCGGTCTTCTCCCCGACCAGGCTCGGTCCCATGCCAGCACTCAGGATCGGATACTCGATTCCCAGGATGTCACACAGTTTGGTCCGCAGGACAGGTTTTCCCATCTTGGATCTCCCATGTTCGGTAGTGTTCAGGGGACTCATCCCTGCCGAGAGATCCACCATATCATATCGAGCCCTGGAATACTCGCAGGCTCAAGAAGAGCGAGTTCCCTTGACACCCAATTTCCATCCGACCTATCCTGCGAGTGCCGCAAAGCAGCCTGCGTTGTTATGTTCGAAGGGTTTCATCATCCATTCGAAAGAGGAGGTCGTGCAAGATGCCAAGACTGGAAGGGAAAGTAGGTATCGTTACGGGTGCCGGACACGGGATGGGGGAGGCACACGCGCTGGCCCTGGCCCGTGAAGGCGCGAGTGTGGCCCTGGTCGACATCTGCAAGGACAATCCCCTCGTTCCGCTCTCCGCTGCCACGGAGACGGGTCTCGGAAAGGTCGCCGAGGACATCACATCCCTGGGGGGGAGGGCTCTCCCCATCACGTGCGACGTGAGCAAGGCCGCCGACGTGGAAGGCATGGTCAAGAGGGTGATGGATGAATTCGGGAGAATCGACATCCTGGTCAACAACGCCGGCGTCTGCACCTTTGCTCCTTTTTGGGAGATTTCCGAGGAACAGTGGGATGTGACGGTCGACGTCAACCTGAAGGCAACCTGGCTGTGCGCCAAGTACGTGGTCCCCCACATGATCGCCCAGAACTGGGGCCGCATCGTGAACATCGGTTCCATCGATGGGAGGAACCCCGAACCGCTGCACGCCCATTATTGCGCCTCCAAGGGCGGGGTCCACAACATGACCCTGGCCATGGCCAGGGAGGTGGGCGCCTTTAACATCACGGTGAACTGCATAGCCCCTGGTGGGGTCATGACGCCCATGTTCCAGTGGACCGGGGAGGCTTTCGGCGCAGTAACCGGTGGAAAGCCTGAGGATTTCTACGACTTCTTCAACCGAACGAAGACGATCATGAACCGGCAGGTTCTCCCGGAGGATGTGGCCAACGTGATGATCTGGCTGGTGCGCGAGGAATCCTGGACCTTGACCGGCCAGGTGTTCTTCGTTGACGGAGGCCTCAAGGGTCATGCGACCCCCTGGGAATGACTCTAACCGCTGTCATTCCCGCGGAGGCGGGAATCCATTGGCGCCTGAAACAACCGTCCATGACGGAAGGATAAAAGGAGGCCCATGATGACGCTCGAAGACCTGGAGGCAAGGATCAGGAAGCTCGAAGATGTGGAAGAGATAAAGAAACTGATGTGGAACTACACGTATTGGCTCGACTACGGCGAATTCGAAAAGATGCTGGATTGTTTCGCGGACCATGCCAAGTTGGATGTTCAGACAAGGGGGGAGCCTGGGGAAGGCGAAGCCGCGCTGATCCATGTATGCGAAGGCAAGGGAGCGCTCAGGGAGTTCTATAGCCTGGTCCTGCACCAGAAGGACCGTTTTTCCGCTTCACACCTGATCCTGAACCCTGTCATCACGGTGGAAGGCGACAAGGCGACAGGGATCTTCTATTTGTTGGAGCCCACGGCGATCGTGAGGGCCATGTGGGGTCACGGCCGGTACGACATGGAGTTCGCCAGGATCGGTGGTGAATGGAAGATCACCTTCTTCGGGTTCTTGTGGAATTTCAACACCCCCTACGATGAAGGGTGGGTCAAGACCCCCATGGCCCTCCTCTGACGATTGATGACCATCCACGTCACTCCGGCACAGAGCCTTTGGTCCGTCCGGGTAGACCCTTCGGTCGGACCTTGGCTCAGACCTCGACGTCAGAGCGCTTGCTCGGTCCTAGAGATGATCGAATCCTGAAGCCCCTTGCTGAGGTCCACGAAGTATGCGCTATAACCGGCCACCCGGACAAGAAGGTTGGTGTGCTCTGCCGGATGGTTCTGGGCCTCGATCAGGGTTTCCCTGTCCACCACGTTGAACTGGATCTGGCTGATACCGAGATCCCCCCAGGCTCGAAGGTACTGAATGAACAGATCCTTCTTCTCTCCTTCCAGGGCCTGGGGCAGGAACTTCTGATTGAGCAGGTGATTGTGCGTTCGTTCCGTGCTCACCTTGGATGCGGACTTGAGTACGGCAGTGGGTCCCTGGCGGTCCATTCCGAATACAGGCGAAAGGGTGGCGTCGGCCAGCGGTTCGCCGGCCCTGCGCCCATCCGGCGTGGCCGGCACGAGTGCGCCGGCTGCATAGGTGGCGGAAATCCCGCTTCCGTCCCCTCGGCAGGGGTAGCCGAAGCGGTTCTTGGACTCCATCATGACGTCCGCGGTTCGATGGTGAACCTCGACGGCGATCCGGTCGGCGTAGTCATCGTCATTGCCGTACTTGGGAGCGTGGAGCATCAGTTGGCGGACCTCCTCGCAGCCCTCCCAGTTCGCGGCCATGGCCTCCAGCAGCCTCTTCATGGACACCTTCTTGTCTTCGAAAACGATCTTCTTGATGGCTGCGATGGAGTCCGCCACATTGGACGGGCCCAGGATGATGCAGAAATCGGATACCGCCGAGGGGTAGCCCCACTTGCGGCAGTCCTGACCCCGTTCGATGCACCCGTCGAGCAGGGCGGAATAGAAGGGTCGCGGGAGGTATTTCTCATACAGGGATTGACTGATGTTGTGGATCGTGCAGAAGCGATCGAAGGAAAACCGAACCTGTTCGAGGTAGGCTTCCATGAGATCGTCGGCGGACTGGAAGGTCAAAGGGTCCGGCGTCCGTGCACCGACCTGTTCGCCTGTCATGGGATTGAAGCCCTGGTTCAGGGCGTAGTACAGGGCCATTGGCAGGTTAAACCCTCCCAGGGCCCGGCGGGCAATGTTCTTTCCCGGCAGTTCGAGATAGACGCAGCCGGTCACAGCGTAGTCACGTGCGTCCTGAGGGGGTACGTCCCAGCCTTCGAGCATGGGCAGCAAGGCCTTGTCGTTGAAGAAGGACGGGTAGCCGATACCTGTTCTCACCACATCGACCGCCTTGTCGAGGAGTTCTTGCTGCGTCTCGTCGTGATAGCGGATCACGATCGATGGCTCCGGGGTCTGCATGGTCAGGGCGGTTTCCAGGACGAGGTAGGTCATCCCGTTGAGAACGTCGTTCCCAACCTCATCGACGCCGCCCAGTGTGATCACCTGCAGGGACGCCACGCCGCCGTAAACGGCAGACAGGGTGGGCGAGTAGATCAATCCCAGCTCATGGAACTTCACCCAGAGGAGCTGCAACAGTTCGAGCGCTTCCTCACGGGTGATGCGGCCGTCCTTCAGATCCTTCTCAAGGTAGGGGCCGAATACCTTGTCGAATCGGACGCCGATCCCCAGCGTCGAGTACTCGAGATACCGGACCACATGGATGAAGAAGAAGGATTGAAGGGCTTCGTGCAGGGTATCCGGAGGGTTTTGCGGCACCTTGTCACAGATCGCGGCGATCGTTCCCAGACGTTTTCTTTCTTCCGGGTTGTTTGCTTCAGCCGCCTTCTGCCGGGCCATCTCCGCGTAGCGTCTGGCGTATGAAATGACCGCTTTCAGGGAGATGATCACGGCCTGAAGGAACTCCTTCTGGTCGATGTAGTCGAGGGGCACGGTCCGGTCGATCTCGGCGAGCCTCGCCTCGGCCTCCTCGATGATGCCCTTGAGCCCGACACGGAAGATCTTCTCATAGTTCGGGATGCCCAGTTCGGACCAGTGAGACCAGATGCCCGGGCTCATCTTCGACATCTTCCAGTACTCAAGCACCTCGCCCGTGAAGATGTCCTGCTGGAGGTCGCTCATGGACCTGCCCTTCCAGTACGCGATGAGCCCGTCCAGCTTCTTGCGACCTTCCTCGTCGAGCAGCGTTTGCCCTTCGGGTTCCTCCACGATGCGCCTGACCGACCGCCAGTTCATGTCGATACCGAAGTAGATTCCCTGGGGCGTCGACATGCTGTTGCCCACGATGCGTTCGTGATCCTGGATGTAGAGGTCCATTCGCGTGAGGATCCGCTCCAGGGCCTTCGCACGGCGCATCACCATGGGCTCCCCTTCGGTTTTCTTGTAGGCCTCGGTCATCAGGATCGATCGCTGCAGGTCGAGCTTGATCTCTGGGCGATACATTCCTTTTTCGGCGTCTTCCTTCTGGCCGGCCTTCCGGATGTTGCGCACCGCCTTGATGACCAGCTTGCTCCGAATGGAATCGGTTGCCGTGTTGCCTGGCATGTCTAGACCTCTCCTTATGCGTACAGTGTTGGCTTAACGTCGTTCCCCAATTGTATCAGGCTATTCTCCGAAGGGGAAGGTTGTCTCTGTAGAGGCTCGAGAGACTCAGGGCCGGAAGGTTGCTTCGGCCCCCTAAGAAGGGCCTCTCAATATCCGCCTTGTCCGGATGGTCTACCCTTCGAGCCGGCCCGGATGGCCGGGTTGTTCGCGGTCCCGTCCCGCGTCATCCGGCTCGACGCTGCCGATCCCCACGACTTCACGTTCCGCAAAACGCCAGCCTTCCTCGACCCGCACCAGGCGGTCCACCCAGCGGCCCCAGTAGTGCATGGGGTCGTTCGTATCGGCCATGCGGTGAAAGGCGTAGACATAGGACATGGCAGTTGCCTGATCACCATCCAGTTGGATACTTACGTTGGAGAGGTGGTGGCTCGTGGTTGAGAAGAGTTTGAGTATCTTCCCGAGTCGGGCAGCGATCTCCTCTCTTCCTCGGGATTCACCCCAGTACTTTCCGATTCCGTCCTCCGCAAAGCAGGCAGCCGCCCCCACCGGGTCATTGGCGTCGATGCGGTCCGCGTAGCGGACCATCAGCTGTTCGATGGCTCGAAGGTCCAGCAGTTCCTGGATGGCTTTGTCCATGGACTTCTCCTTTCGAGGCTGTTGAGGGCGTTCTTCGACACCCTCTTTCGGGTGAATCGACAAAATGGACTTCCATAAGACCCGGTCAACCGAGAAGGCCTTGGCCCGCCAGTTCGTTGGCGACCTTCCCCAATCCGAGTTCTTCGAGCCCCCCTTTCTTCTGGAGGCCCGTCCGGACATCCCAACCTCGGATGTCATAGTATTCGTCCTTCATCTTCTCGAACTGCTCCCGGTCGACCACCATTCCCTTTCTGGAAAAGGTCTCGCCCTTTGGTCCGGGGACGATCGAGTCAGGGTTGCCGGCCGTGTCGCCTTTCAAGGGGCTGGTGAAGTTGAATTCCTCCAGGGAATCGTCCTCTCTTCCCTTCCAACCGTCCCGGGTCAGGATGGCCCGCTGCAGGTTGAAGACCCTCTCGCCGATCCGGTAGAGAGCTTCCTCATCCATGTCCCTTCCGGTCACAGCTGTGCAGAGCTGGCTCTCCAGGGTCGGGTCCCCCACATGATCTTCGGTAAAGGGCGAATAGATGACCGGCCATATGAAGTCGCACAGGATGAGGCACTCTTTGGCATACTGACGGTCTTGGATCTTGGCCGCGGCCAGGGCCTTGCCCTCGTAAGTGGAAAAGTCGGCACCAATCTCGCTCCCCCAGAAGCGCCTGGCAATGTCCCGAACCACCTGGGAGGTAATCCCGCCCTCCTTGGGCCCCTGTACCTGGTCGATGGCCCATCTCATCAGGAGTGTGGAGATTTCGTGGAGCTGCTGGATGGGCAGCCTCGGTTCCATGGCATAGAAGAGGCCCGTGGTTAGGTACATCCTGGCGCCGTAGAAGGGGATCTGGTCGTTCTTGCTGACATAGTCCGTGATGAGCTTCTCTGCTTCGGGCCCTACGGTCTTACTCGCCCTGTGGGGGCCCTCTGCCAGTACGTCACCAAAGCCTTCCCGGAAGGAGACCTTCTTCAGCAGGGTCTCGATGAATTCCAGACTCCCGATCTTGGAAAAGGGGATGCCGGTTCCCTCCTCGGTGAGTATCCCTGCCTTGTAGCATCGGATGAGCCACATGATGAGGGGCTCAACCACGTGGGTGTCAAGACCATAGTCATCACAGAGCTTGTTTGCCTCGAAGGGGACGTCGCTCGTCTTCCCGTAATAGCGGTTGGCCCGAATGATGTAGAAGAAGGAGGATCCGCACATGAACTTTCCTTTTTTACCGCTCTCCCCCTCGTAATTCGAGCGGATGCAGTTCTTCCCGGTGCAGCCGTAACAGACATCCTTCTTCGTCCTTCCGGGAGGGATCATTTCGTGATGAGGCGCCACGGCGTTGTAATATTCGCTGTCCAGGCCGCTCATCATCCCCAGGACCCTTTTCCTGAGATCCTTGACCCTTTCCCGGTCGGCCACACCCACCCTCTGTTTTCCTGCCACAGCGACGGCCTTGAGGTTCTTGGCACCCATCACCGCAGCCAATCCGCTGGAACCACTCGAATCCCTGTCCGCCAGAAAATTCGCAAACCGCACCCTGTTTTCACCGGCCTGCCCTATGGCCACGACCCGGACCGCGTTCCCGAGTTGTTGGTTCAACGCCTCGCGGCACGCGATCGCGCCCTTGCCCGTAAGGTGGTTCGCCGGCCTCAGCTCCACTTCGTCAGGACGGATCCACAGATAGACCGGTTCGGCCGCCTTGCCGTGAACAACCAAACCATCGTATCCTGCCATCTTGAGCCGCGCGCCCCAGTCGCCGCCCAGGTTGCAGTACGAGAACACGTTGTGGAGAGGGGACTTGCCGCAGACCTGCCAGCGGGATCCGCAGAAACCGGTGGTGGCTGTCACCGGGCCGGTCACGAAGATCAGCCGGTTTTCAGGATCAAAAGGGTCTGTTCCCGCAGGAACCTCATCCCAGTAGATCTTGGCCGCGATGCCTCTCCCCCCCAGGAAGAGATCGGAGTACTTCTCCGTGGGGATTCGTTCCACGCCACCGGTGGAAAGATCCACCCGCAGAATGTTCCCTGCATATCCTCCGGAGTGCGTCATCCTAGCCAACCTCCCGATTACCGAATCCGACCCTTGTGGGCCTCTGCAAGGCAGTCTAAAGGAAAGTTGAAGGGAGGGTCAAACGCTGACAGAGGTTGAGCCGTGTGTTGAATTCCCGTTTCATCTTTGACATTCTAGCGTGATCGTTCACCAGAAGCTCATCTTGACCCATCGAATCCTGGTGGGAGGAAAAGGAGCGTAATGGAACCGGCATCGCAGGCAACCCGGGAAATCATGTGGAACATATCCCATGGGTGGATCATCTACGTGCTGTTTCTTGTTTCGCTCGCGATCTTCGCTCTTGGCGTTTATCAGCGCATACAGTTCTGGAAAAGGGGAAAGGATGACAACGAGAGATTCTCCGATCTGTCAAGACGTTTCTTCTTCATGCTCAGGGAACTGCTCTTTCAGAAGAGGGTGCGTCAATCCGGATTCCCGGCACTGTTTCACTCCTTTGTCTTCTATTCCTTCCTCGTCCTGGTCCTGACTACCGGGATCATCGCTCTTGACGCCGACTTTGGCACATCCCTGTTTCGAGGCCCTATCTACCTCACGCTTACCATCGCTTCGGAAATAGCCGGCGTCCTCATCCTCCTCGGCGTGCTCATGGCGTCCTGGAGACGGTACGTCAAACGACCGGAGACCCTGGAGACCACCTTCGCGGATACGTGGGCGCTCCTGTTGGTGGCACTGATCGTGATCACCGGGTTCGCCGCGGAGGGGATTCGCATCGGCGTCGCAGGAGATAGATGGCAGGGGTTCTCACCCCTTGGCTCTGCGCTCTCTTTGATCTTCTCCGGCCTCGATGCAAATGAGGGAGCTAAACTGCATTGGGTTGTGTGGTGGGTACATACGATTCTCGTCTTTGTGTGGATAGCGTCCATCCCCTACACGAAGTTCATACACATTCTCGCGCTGCCGACAAATGCTTTCTTCTCGAAGATGAAACCTGCGGGTGAACTCGACAGGGTTGACCTGGAGGCCCTGATCGAGAGTGAGAATTTTGATGAAGAGGACTTCAACATCGGAATCGACACGACAGGTGACTTCACGTGGAAACAGCGACTGGACCTAGATGCATGCGTCTCGTGCGGCAGATGTGAAGAAGTCTGCCCGGCTTCGGTGGCGAGACAACCCTTGTCTCCGAAGGAGTTCATTGCGAGCATGAAGGAGTTGGTCCGAAAGGCTCACGGCCAGGAAGGTGTGGTGGAGATCGTCGACAATGCATTTGACCAGGACTTCATCTGGTACTGCCTGACGTGCATGGCTTGCAGCCAGGCCTGCCCGGCCTTCATTCCCCATGTGGATATCCTGGTGGAGATCCGACGGAACGAGATCAGCATGAAGGGGAGGGCGGATGCGGATGTCTCCCGTGTGATTAGGTCCATGGAGACGAACGGAAATCCCTTCGGGTCTCAGATCAAGAGGGTCGAGTGGGTCAAGAGCCTCGATGTTCCGGTCCTGGACGAAGGGGATGCCTGCGAGGTCCTGTACTGGATCGGTTGCCTGACGACCTTTGACGAGGACAAACAAGAGATTGCGCAACGCCTCATTCAGATCCTGGGCGCGTGCGGAGTAGATTTCCGGGTCCTTGGCAAGGCGGAGACATGCTGCGGGGACCCTGCACGCGTATGCGGTGCCGAGAATCTCTTTCAAACCATTGCCAAGAGTCAGGTCGACGAACTGAACAAGCGGGATTTCAAGACGCTGCTCGTCTCGTGTCCGCACTGTTACAACGTGCTCAAGAACGAGTACCCCCAGTTTGGGGGCAGGTTCGATGTAGTTCACCACAGCGAGTTTCTGGCCGATCTGGTCCAGGCCGGGAGGCTCACACCGGGGAAGGGGGATCACGGCACAACGGTCTACCATGATCCGTGCTACCTTGGCAGGTACCAGGGAATCTACGATGCACCGAGGCAGTTGATGAATACGGCATCGGATTCCGAGCTCGTGGAGATGGTGAACTGCCGGGAGAAGAGCCGGTGCTGCGGGGGTGGTGGTGGGCATTTCTGGATGGATACCAAGGAAGGCGAGCGGATCAACGTGCTCAGGATCGAGGAGGCGAGGCTGTCACAGGCGACTACGGTTGCAACATCCTGCCCCTTCTGCTTCCACATGCTCCGTGATGCACTGAAGATCAAGAACCTCGACAAGGAAATCCGTGTTCAGGACATCGCCACTTTTTTTGCCTAGTGCCCTGCTTCATAGATACGGACACACAAGTAGCGGATATTGCGAGCGGAGCGAAGCAACCCTACCGGCTTTCAGGCTCATCACTCGGGCATGAGACTGTTCAGTCGTTGTAGAGGTATTGTGAAGGTATATTGGATGTGCAAGACCACGGACATCCGGTCAATAGATGAGAGAAATCTCAAAATCGCCCCAAGCAGTTGGGACGATCACTTTCGTAGCCTTACATGAAATCGCAATTCACTATTCATGCGCAGACACGCGGGATGATATATGTATCGTTCCGAGTACTGAAGAAGGGCCGCGGGAATGCCTCAAAACCCCGCCTCACCCGCGAGGGCGGCCGGCCCATATGGGACGTCTTTCTCCTTTGACACCCAATTCCCTCCTGTCTATTCTGTTCTTACCCTCAATAAGCTTCCTGTAGATCTGGTTCATGTCGGGGATTGGGAGGGCTAACCTGACGAGACAACCCTATGTGCGCATTGGCAAACAATGCCCCCGGCAGAGCCGGCGGGCTTTGAGCTGGCTAAGCCGAACCGACCGAAAGGAGGCGGTGATCACGATGAAGAAAGGGAAGACACCCGGGACACTTCTTGTCCTTCTTTTTGTGATACTTCTCATGGGCTGCGCTTCTGAGGAAACCCGTCCCCAATTCGGATCTCATTCACATCCCCCGGAATACTGGCCCACGGATGACTGGAGAAGCATTGATCCTGCGGAAGTGGGCATGGATGCCGTGGAATTGCAGCAGGTATATGACTATGTGGCAAATCCGAACATCAATGCGCAGGGATTTCTGGTCATCAGGAACGGATACATCGTGTGCGAAGGATACCTTGGAAAGTTCAACATGAATTCAAGGCACGAGAGCTTCTCGGCTGCCAAGAGTTTTACGAGTGCGCTCATCGGCATCGCCATTGAAGAAGGCTATCTTTCCGGTGTAGATGAGACAATAGGCACGTTCTTTCCCCAACTCAATGAACCTGGCATGGATGAAGCAAAGAAAGAAATCACCATAGAACACTTGCTCACGATGACCTCCGGGCTGGAATGGAATGAGGACGATTATTTGGATCTCTTCTGGAATGATGCCATAAGAATGCTATTCAGCACCGACCTCATCCGTTACGTTCTGGACAAACCGCTGCTATACGAACCGGGAGAACACTGGTACTACTCCACAGGCGATTCCATGTTGCTGTCAGGTGTCATTCAGAATGCAACCGATATGACGGCATATCAATTCGCCCTTGAACACCTGCTGAAACCCATAGGGCTTTCTCAAATCCGATGGCTACAAGTCCGTCCGGGCTATACCCACGGAGGCATGGGCATTCAGGCTACAGTGAGGGAGTTCGCGAAGTTCGGGTATTTGTATTTAAAGAAGGGAAGGTGGGGTTCCCGACAAGTCGTTCCTGAAACCTGGGTCGAGGAGTCCCTGGCGCCGGTCAGAAGCGCCAGGAACGGGGAAGTCATTTCTGATGAATACGGATATCAGTGGTGGCTTCTGCCGTCTCTGATCGGCTACGAACATTCTATCGTCCCTCCAAGCACCTTTCTTGCCTGGGGCATCTTTTCTCAGCAGATCTTCATTATCCCGGAAGAAGATATCGTTGCGGTACGGGTGGGGTGGGACATCTATTCCCAAACTGATGAGTGGGATGAGATTGAGTTCCTGACCTTGGTTTTGAAGGCGATTACGGAATAGAAGCGAATGATTATCTAGTGGCTGCGGGAGAGAGCTACTATGCGGCCAATCTTAGGGGTTCTGGTCTCCTCCATTTCTGGAGAAATTCCTCCGGCGGCACATCCTTCAGAGAACTGTGCGGACGCCGCCCGGTTGTAATCCAGCCTCCAGGCCTCGATCTTCTTCCTTGCCTCATCGACCGACTTGAACATATGCACACTGTTTGTATTATTTGCCAGCGGTGTTCCCTTTACCGAAATCTCATGTTGAACGTGTTCAAGAACCATCTCCAGCCGCCAGTG
>Ga0180437_10009971_pt1 | contig 11657 bp, 9 predicted proteins | sample SS_ome_4_FD_132410 | JGI IMG/M metagenome (GOLD analysis project Ga0180437, IMG submission 132410) | Hypersaline lake sediment archaeal communities from the Salton Sea, California, USA - SS_3_D_1 metaG | ecosystem: Environmental > Aquatic > Non-marine Saline and Alkaline > Hypersaline > Sediment... | reverse complement strand
TCAACGAACTCATCGAGATGGAGCAGGTAGAGGAAGAAGAGGGATACAGACTTCTCGATAGGGGGAACGCTTCGGCTTTGTTGATCGTTCCAAAAAATTTCGGCCAGAGCGTATGGGATGGAGAACAAACAGAGCTGCTGCTCGTCAAAAATCCCTCAGAACAGTTTCTCCCTCAGATCGCAGAGGAAGTTCTCGACACATTGACCCTCATCCTGTCATCGTTGAGACATATCTTCACAGACGAGTTGAACACCATAAGGGAGTTCGATGAACTGGATAAATTTCCGGATGAAGCGATCTCAACGCTATCCATAAAAGTTAAAAACCGCATCGAAGCAGTCTCCAAATATGTCTTTCCCCCCATCATTTCATTGAAGCAAAAAACGCTTTCCGAAGAAAAGGGGGAGGGAAGCGACTTGAGCATCTACTCCTATATCCTTCCCGCCATCGCTATGATGTTTCTGCTTTTTATCTGCAACACGGTCTTCGAGGACATTCTGCGGGAAAAAGAGACCGGGACGCTCACGAGAATACGTATTTCCCCGGCAAGCATGACAGAATACATTTGGAGCAAAATCGTCACATCTGCTCTCATCGGCATTATCTGCACAGCAGCTTTGATTATATTGGGGAACATTTTCTTCTCTATCTCCTGGGGAAATCCTGGAGATGTCGCGCTTCTGGTTCTCTGTCTGAACATCCTTATCGCCGGTTTCATCGCTTTTCTCTATGCTTTTATACGGACGGAACGGCAAGCCGGAGCGCTTCTCACTACAGTGATCCTCCTGATGTCCATGCTCGGCGGAAGTATGATCCCTGTGGAAAATTTTCCCCCCGTCATAGTCAACTTTTCCAAACTGACACTGAATTACTGGGGGATCACAGCATTCAAGATACTGATGCGGGGTGAATCTCTCGCTGCGATTTTTCCTATTCTGATATGCATGGTCCTTGCCGGTATCGTTTTTTCCGTTATTGGATCCTTTTTCTTGAATAACAATCTCAAAAAAGGAATAGCTCGGTGATTCTCTGGATAATCGCCCTCAACGACCTGAAACAAACTTTTAAGGACAGGATGTTTTTTTTCTGGTTCTTAGTGTTTCCCCTCCTCTTCGCTTTTATCTTTGGAACGACATTCTCCGAATCAGAGGATCAGGACCGGAAAGTCACACTGAATGTTGTGGATCATGACAGAAGCTTTCTCTCCAATAAATTTATGAGCGAACTGAAAAGCGAAAAATATGCGGTCAAGATGCTTGATACGGAGACTGAAGAAAGCTTAAGAACGCTCATCATCCCTCAAAATTTTCAAAAGGATATCGTGTCGGGAACGCATGTGGAGCTCGTGCTCGAAAAAGCAGCATCGAGCAATATGGAGGCCTTTCAAGCCGCTTATTCCAACACTCTCAAAGCTATCATCAAAATTATATCGAAGATCATCATCATCGCCCCTAAGGATGAAAATGACCTCGAAACTCTGTACGACCAAAAAGACCTCGTCAGACTGATCTCCCTGAGAACAGAAATCGCGGGAAGCTTAAAGGTCATCCCGGCCGGTTTCAGCCATTCCGTCCCCGCAATCACGATCATGTTCATCATCTTCAACATTCTCATGTACGGCGGGATTCTCCTCCTCCAGGAGCGGCGGCACGGCCAGTTGGAACGGATCTTCTTAAGCCCGGCGACGTTTGGGACGATCTTGGGGGGGAAGTGGATCAGCCGAGTGATCCTGGGTATGCTTCAGACCATACTGCTTCTCACTGTGGGGAAAATCCTTTTTAAGATCTACTTGGGTCCTTCATTGCTTTCGATATTCCTGGTCGCGCTGTTTTTCTGCGGAACTATCTCCGGAATGAGCATTCTATTCGGAAGCCTGATCAGGAAAGAAGAGATCATCATTATCCTCAACATTCTTGTGGCGAATACCATGGCGGCGCTCGGCGGGTGTTGGTGGCCTCTGGAGCTTGTTCCCCGGGGAATACGGAACTTAGGTTTTGTCTTCCCCACGGGATGGGCCATGGACGCCCTTCACAAGCTGATCTTTTTCGGTCAAGGCTTTTCATCCATCCTACCCCATATCGGTATGCTTCTTCTTTTCACTCTTTTGTTCTTGATCCTGGCTATCAGGTTTTTTAAACTCAGGAAATATTGAATATCTCTTTTCCTGTGTTTTCGTGTTTGATTGAAGCCGGTGATATCCCCCTCAAATAATTGGTATAGAAGGCAGAAAATTTGCAGCTACAAACGATTTTCGATGTGTAACCGCAGTCCCTTTACGTCTGCAAAGACCTTCGCTGGAGTCGCAGAAAATTTTTTACGATCTCTGTTCAAAATAAAAACCTGTTTGATCCCCACATCCTTGGCAGCTTCGATGTCGAAGAAGGTGTCCCCGATCACACAGCACTCCTCTTGCTTCAGTTTCAATTCCTTCAGTGCGGCTTTGAACGGAGCCCCCGATGGCTTCCAGAGCCCGCTTTCACGGGAAAGAACGAGGTCGAAAACTAAGTTGAATTTGTCGAGGAGATACTGGACATTTTCCCTCGAGTTGTTTGTGACCAGTGCCACCTTTAGCCCTCTTTTTTTTAAAAAATCCAAAAATTCGCGCATTCCCTCTTTGAGAACAGCTTTTTCAGTGGCGTCTTTTTCAAAATTTTCCAACTGTTTCCATTTCCGGCTCTTTTCCGGCTCTTTCAAACCTTGAATATGCGTGAGGATAGGTCTTCCCTGAGTGTTCAGTTTTTCCTTTATCTCCTTCCAATCATACGGGGCATCGACAAGAGTCCCATCCATATCGAAGATGGCGCCCTTAAGCTTTGTTTGCAATGACCTTGCCTGCGATCCCTAGTTATTTTGGATTCTGCCGACCTCGAATAGAGGCTCTCCTTTGTTGGCGGGAGGTGTTTCGATGATATAAAGGATGATCCCCGTAAAGGGGGACTTGAGTTCTTGTTTGACATTGCCTAGATAATCCGTAACGGTACCGACGATCTCTCCCTTGGAGACATAATATCCCATTTTGGTTCTGGGATAGAACAGCCCGTCCATATCCGCATACACCACCTCGTATTTATCGATCCACACAGGATCGACAGCCGGTTCGGCCTCCCCTGCGATCATCTCAAAATATCTCATGACACTGAGAATCCCTCTGACATTTCGTGCGATGGATTCTTCATCTGTTTTTCCCAAATATCCAGACTCAGTCGTAATCGCCGCTTTCCCATAAAGGACCGCGGTGTTTCCCAGATATTTGGAATCCGATTTATCCTTGGTCCGTGACTTGTCGATGATGATATACTTGATCCCGAAGGATAGGACCATCTCTTTAGTGATACTGTCCAAGTTTTGATCCCCGCTGAGCATCCAGTAGCAGTAAGGGATGAGAGCCTCATTTCCATCACCGCAGTGCAGGTCGATCAAACAGTCACATTTCTTGACCACTTCCTCAGTCAACACATATGCGATTCTCTGGGCCGATGTCCCCTCAGGATCCCCGGGGAATACTCTGTTCAGATTTTTCCAGTCGTAGGGATTGTAGTAGACGATCCGCCTTTGAAACCCGGGAATGTTGGCGATATGAACCAGCACGAGCGTTCCCGATAAAGAGAGGGGATCGATCTTCTGTTTTATTCGATAGAGCGAAAGAATGGGGGGATACTCATAGCCGTGCACACCAGCGACAAGCGCCAGCGTTTTTCCTTTTTTTGTGCCGTTTATGACAGTTACAGGAATAAAGCTACCGGGATCATCTTTATCCGGGACAGTCAGATAACCGGACCTCATCTCCCCTGGAGCGACTTTCATGTCTCCGATAATAAACGGCTCATTCTGTGCACAGAACAAGTACGCTATTCCAATCACCAATACGAAGAAAAGACATAAATTGATTCTTATTACGTAAGCACGCGACATCATTCCTCCTCCCGTGATCCGTCATCGATTTTTTCTATTCTACCTCTTTCGCCTCTCTAGGTCTACATCCTCTGCGAGCCAAGATTTTTTAAACGCTAAGAGTGAACTCTTGCTAAGATGATAGTGACATGACCGAGGGGTTTTGATATAATCACAAAAAATGTGTATATCCACTTGATCTGGAGGTGAAGCAATGGGAAAACTCTTCGCTATCATCTGCGGTGTGATCTTTATGGCAGGCAGTGTTTGGCTCGCCATATTTGTCTGGTGGAAGGAGTTTCGTGAATTGGTTTTGGGTTCTGTTCCGCCTATCCTCTTTTTGGTCGGTCTTATCGTTTTTATTGCCGGGATAAGCAGCATTAAAGATGCTAAACGAATAAAGAAACTCCAGGAGGAGACACCCCTTGAGGAGACTGAATCCGATATAACCGACGAAACGGAGCAGGAAACAAAAGAAGCCTGAGCATTCTGCATTATTCTTACGATTTTTTCTCTTAATACGTTCTCACTCCGCCAATAGCTTCCATTTCTATTCTTTTCTGTTGACATTCCTGTTGTAATTTTGTAATATGTAATTGAATTACGCATTGAAGGAGAATACAATGACAGAGAATAAAGATACAAAGAGTAGAAAGCCACAAGTCTCCGAAGTCAAAAAGAAAAAACCCGCAACGGACAGGAACGCCAAACAAAAAAAAGATCCAAAGCCAAAACAGGCAAATGCAAAAAGTCATACAGAAGAAAAAGATCGGAACAAAGAGCAGGAAAAGAAAAAAAGCAGCGCCTTTGATGAATTCGGCAATCAGGTCGAAAAGATCGCTGTTAGAACGGCCGAATCCATAAGAAAGGTCGTGGACAAAGCCCTCGCTTCCCGGAACACGGTTTTAACCATTCGTGTCAACGATGATAGCAGCAAAAAATTGAACATGCTCGTAGAGGCAGGACTCTTCAAAAGCCGGTCGGAGAGTGCGGCCTTCCTCATTCAGGAAGGCATCAAAAGCCAGCATATGCTTTTCAATAAAATATCGGACCAGCTGGATAAGATCGAGAGGATCAGGGAGGAGCTGCATAAAGTCGTATCGGAAGAATTCGGCACCCAAGAACCAGCAAAAAAATCTTAACCTGGATTTTCCCTTCCTTTGTTTGCGCTTTTTTTTATTTATGGTAAGATTTGAGGAGTGGGAAATTTAGCTCTTCTTCTCCTGTCGTTTTTTCCAATTTTTCTTCCATCGACTACCCAGAACATCGAAAGAGCTTTTCTTCAAAATGACGCCCGAATGCTCTATGCTCTTTTCCCTCCGCAAAGCTATATCAACATCTCACTGCCGGAACCTATATCATTTTCCGATCAGGTCTCCAATCAACAGGCATATTTTCTTTTCAAGAAAATTTTCTCAGCCTATATGACTTTTGAATTCTACTCCGAAAGCCAGCCCACTTCGATCGAAGGGGAAAGCGCTATCATAAAAACTCGGTGGTCTTTCAGGGATAAAAAAAACCGGAATCAGTACGTATTTCACATACTCTTCTATCTGATCAAACAGTCCCCCCAACAAGAGAATCGCACCGATGACAGATGGAAGATCATCGAGATCAAGGCAGCCACAATTTGGATGTGAACAAATTCATAAGGACAAGGGACAAATTCTTTCTTGCTTTTTGTGGGGGCATTGTTCTATCCGTCCTATTTCTCTGTCTTTCTCAGATCGTTCCCCTCTTCACTCCCCATAACTATTACGAGAAAGGACTCAACCAACTGCGAGATAAGGCACGATCCATAAAGAGCGAATTTTCTGCGATTATCGAAGACATGACCGAAACATATGATAAAATCCAGGATAATGACTTCCCGGAAAATAAAGATGAGATCTTTTCTCTCTTTAAGAGTCTGCACATTGACCAAGAAATCCAAGGCATAGCTTTTTATGAAAACAATTATAACCTCACCCTTTGGTTGGGCCAGGTTATCGACCTGAACAGGATCACTCTAAATGATGGGACACGGCTCTCTCTAGAGGACAAAAAATCCACTTTTCTCGTTCAGAACAAAGCTTCTGCTTATCTCGTGTCCGTCAAAAGACTCGAAAACGAGCGACACCTCGTCTTTTACCGGCTTCTCGCTTTTCTGCCGCAATTCAAGACCCCCTATCTTAAAGAATACCATTTCCTCGACGAGAAATTTATGGAGAACTGTAGCATAACCTATCAGGACTTCCGCGAGGATGTCTCGGGTTTCGAACGCATATTCTCGAGATATAATGATGAATATATCGGACAGCCGCGACTTCAAGCTCAGATCCAAACCCTCATCTTTCCCCTTCGCAACGAATCTGACGAAATTGTCGCTTACGTCGACCTCCGTTCACCTTCTCTACGGTCCAAGATTTCCTCTCAGAAGGAAGATTTCCTTTTGCTTTTTTATCTTTTGGTTGTCGCTGCGCTGGTGTGTTTGCTCATTTTCATTATCAGGTCTTCACGTTTTCGGAATAAAAGGGATCCGATCCTACTGTTCATAATCCTGTCCATTCTCTGTATATTGAGGTTTCTCTTTTTCCCTCTAAGCGCCTTAGGAAAAATTCAATCTCTCGCAGTTTTTTCACCTTCCACGACCAGCTTTATATCCCTATGGAATCTCACGCGCTCGCCAGCAGATATCTTTCTCACGGCGATCGGCCTTTTCGTTTTCATTACGTGTTCGGCTTATGTGATCCAAAAACATCTCGGGCACAGAGAGAAAAAAAGCTCTTTATCTGTATATTTTCTCCTATCGTTCCCTTCTATCGTCCTCGTTCTCTACTTCATCTTTATCCTTCAGGAGGTTTTGTTCCGTCTGGTTTTTCACTCAAATCCGAATCTGCTCCGCTTTTCCTTCGATCCTTCATTTCTTCTTATTCACCTCAGCATCATTCTTTTTCTTTCGAGTACCCTGTTGGCAAGTCTGGTGGGATTGAGGCTCACGATGTTGCACGCTCCTAAGGTCGCGTACGCTATAGGGTTTCTCTTTCTGGGATATGGAATGTATTTCTTCGTTTTGCGAAGCCGATATTCCATCGCTCTGCTCCTGATCCAAGGGCTCATCCTCGCCCTTGTTTTTATTATTGCGTATCACCCATGGCTGCTTCAGAAGAAAAGACTCTGGCTCTCCGCTGTTGTGCTCACCACTCTTTTTATCTACGTCTCCCTCCATTTCGCTACCAAGGAAAAAGAACAGACATTACTGCAGAATTCCCTGCAAAATATCATAAAATCTCAAGTGACTTGGGGCGCTTTTCTGCTTTCGCAGTCATTCCCGGAGATCGACAAAAACGAGGGCTCGATACTCGCATCTTTAAACAGTGATGAATTTTCCGACCTGTCGCATTTGATCTGGCAAAACACAATGCTGGCCAAATTCAACTGGTATTCGAGCTTGGAGATCATCGACGACGAGGGAGTGCTCCAATCCCGATTTACGCTCAATGTCCCGGAAGTCTTCCGTATTAGCTTCAATCCGCCGAAAAGTGCAGAATGGTCGATATTCAAACAACGGGTGCACTACATGGGCACGAACAGGGATTTCCTCATCGCATATAAGGATTTTTATCAAGACCAAGAAGCTATCGGTAGAGTCATGATCTACCTGTCCACAGACTACGACATGCTGCCTTTTCTATACTCAGCCAATCCCTATTTTGAACTCCTGCGAGTTTCTTCCATACCCTCACTCAATCAAATAGACCTGGGATTTGCAATTTTTAACCTAGATGGGGAATTGATCTTCAACCCGAATAAGATATCATCCGGATTGCCTCGAGATCTTATCGCAAATATCGCCGCATCTGACACGCATATCTGGTCAGAATTTACGGAAAAACATAGAACATTCAAGTGCTTGTATTTCAAGAACGCCGACAGGATCTATGCCCTCTTCCGTCCGATCAAAAATTTTCTCAAATATTCCGTCGAGTTTTTGAAGCTCTTTTTTGTCTATTTCACTGTCTACATCCTGTCCATCGTTCTGATCCGCTTTCTTTTCCGCCGGAAGGATACAAAAAATCCCTTTTGGTCATTTTCCAATCGTGTTTATATGGCGATCATCGCTATGGCTTTGATCCCACTTTTCCTTTCCACCTTTTCCAGTCGCTACTTTTTTGCTCGGATCTTTTCCCAAAAAGTCACGGAAGCGGCCGAAGTCCAGGCAGACTTCGCCAAACGGTTCATGCAAGACTATATTTATTTTCAACAGGAGGAGCGTTACTCCCTGACAACTCCTCCCGACCAGGTCGTATTTTGGATCGGTTCGACCATATCCAACGACGTGAATTTATACCAGGACGGACAGCTCATCTCATCCAGCCGTCGCGAATTCTTCGATTACGGGCTTCTTCCAGAACTTATAAACGGAGAGATCTTTTATAAGATTCAATTCGAGAACAATCCTTTCTACACAGATATTCAGAAGATCGGAAATTATTCCTTCCACACCCTGACGATCCCCTATCCCTTTCAAGATTCCCTCATTCTTATTTCCCTTCCGTTTCCGCTGGAACAGCAGGAAATTGCAAAAGCTACCGTAGAGCTCATCGAATTTTTGCTTTTCGGGTCTGTATTTTTCATCATCTTCGCCCTCCTCTTAGCTCGCGGTATAGGAGGCATGATCCTCAATCCCATTCAGAGACTCTTGAAGGGGACCAAAGAGGTCAGTCTGGGGAACCTAGAAACACATATCGATTACCGGCATCAGGACGAAATGAAAACCTTGATCGACGGCTTCAACGCTATGGTCATGAGCCTCAAACAGCATCAACAAGAGCTGGCCGACATGAGTAAAAAGGTCGCCTGGGCCGAAATGGCCCGCAAAGTGGCTCATGAAATCAAGAATCCCTTGACGCCAATACAACTTTCCGCAGAACATCTTTTAAAAGTATATGGGGACAACAAAGAAGATTTCGAAAAGGTTTTGGAAGAATCCGCTTCTTACATCATCACCGAAGTGGAAAACTTGAGAAACATCGCCCACGAATTTCTTCAAACCTCGAAGGAGGCTTCGCTAAAAAAAGAAAAGCTCGACCTCAAAGAGCTCATCGAAGAGACTGTCGCTCCATACAAAAACTTACTGGCTGAAAGAATCGCGTTTGAAGAAACATTCGAGGAGCGGAGCTTTCCATTGATGGCTGACCGGGGGAAACTAAAGATAGTCTTGAGGAATATCCTGAACAATGCGATCGAATCGATCCAGGACAAGGGAAACGTGACCCTCTCATTAAAAAAGGAGGAATCGTATTATTTGACCGAAATCACGGATACAGGAACGGGGATAGATTCAGAAATGGCAGAGCGTATTTTCGAACCTTACTTTTCCACCAAGGATGCCGGCACCGGTTTGGGATTGCCCATTGCCAAAAAAATCATCGAAGATCATGGGGGAACGATCCAGGCCACCATCGGAAAAGCCGGGGGAATGATGATCTCCATCAGACTGCCTTATTCAGAATAACTTTCATAGAGATCGGAGTTGTTCGAACGAGGGATTTCATTCTTCATCTGAGTGATTCGACTAAAAGGTCTCAATCGGTTTACAAAAATCTAGAATTTTGTCTCAAATTATGGGAGAATGACTGTCCTATGCGCAGAAAAAAAATAGCGATCGGATCAGGCCTGATACTCGCACTGCTATTCGCACACCCTTTGTATGCAGAAAAAATAAGCCTCAAGCTCAGCTTCAACACGAACTCCTATGAAGAGGGAGATCTGGAGACCTGGATCCCATCCCTGAACTCTCAATGGAGAGATTACAGCACAGAATTTCCAGGAACGGTCTCTGGTGAATTTGCCATTCCCACATACGGTTCGAACATCGAAATCGAAGTGCGGATCCCCATATTCAAAGGATTCGGACTGAACCTCGCAGGAAGCCGGCTTTCAGGCTTAGAAGAGGGAGAGGTCACATATTCAAGAGACGATGGCAATCAGCAGGAAACTCAGTACCTCCTGAACGATGTGAGCGGATTGAACCTTAAGATCGGATTCAGTTATGCCGCAGAGCTTCCTTTTCTCGAAGGTCTCCACCTCTTCGGAAACATAGGCAGGCACCTGATCTATGCGAAATACGATGTCGAATACAACTATCTACTGACCGTTACGGCTCTCGGCCGAGAATTTCTCTATGAGGTCAGTCAGGAGAATTCATACTCATCGGACTCCTTGGGTTGGTACGCAGGATTGGGAGTGGAGTATGATGTGATACAACACGTTGCCATCGTGTTCGAGGTCGAAAAGATCTGGTCCAAAGTAAACGGTTTCAAGGGATCCCATCAGTACAGATTTTACCAAGACGAGGTGTTGGAAATCGAGGAAACAGGAAAGGCCTCTCTCTACTATTACGAAGAGCAACTATTCGGTCTTGATAAATATTATGAGACTCTTCAGGGGCACATCGATAAGCCAGAGGGCGAGACGATTCGAAATCTTCGATCGGGGGAATTGAATTTCAGCACTCTATCATTGAAATTCGGTATCCGCTTCAAATTTTAGTCGGAAAATTGCGCCATTGAGAACTCTCGTTACGTACTTCAGCCGTACCGGAAACACGAAAAAAATTGCAGAAGCGATTTATGAAACACTGGAAGGTGATAAAGATATAAAAACTGTCGACGAGAGCTCGGATCTAGAGGAATACAACCTCGTGTTCGTCGGCTTCCCTGTCTATTCCCACAGCGTCCCGTTCAAGGTCGAGACCCTCTTGAAGAACATTCCCCAGGGGAAAAAAATCGCCCTCTTCTCCACACACGGCTCACTGACAGGGAGCCGTTTATCACAAGAAGCATTGGAATATGCTGCCGTTCTTGCATCGAAGGCCAAAATCCTGGGGAGCTTTTCCTGCCGGGGCAAAGTCTCCCCCAAAGCTTTAGAGGTTTTGATGAAATCTCCTGAGCATACAGCATGGGCAGAAATGGCGGCGTCCGCTCGAAATCATCCCGACGAAAATGACTTCGAAGATGCCCGTGCTTTTGCCCGCTGGATCCTGACTCTCTATGCCCAGCCTAAGCCTTTTTAGATAAGGTATCGATGATCTGATCCGCTACAGTATAAGGATCGGAGGTGTGGTCGAAGATATTATCCACCCATTTATCGAAGTTCACACCCCGGATACGTTTCATGGCTTCTGTGAGCAGTCTTTCATTCAAGATCTCCTTCAAAAGATGAGAGATCCTTTGTTTACGCCTCTTCGCGTATGTTTCCTCCTCTCTGGAGGAAATAATGTCTTCGACTCTAACGATAAGAGATGTTATTCCACGGCCTTGGGTGGCAACAGTTTTTATCACGAGCGGAGCGGTTCCGTCTTTACTGGCAAGGTCAAGCATGGCCTTGATCTGTCGCTCGGTCTTCTCAGCATCGGGAGAATCGGCTTTGTTGATCACGAAGACATCGGCGATTTCCATTATCCCAGCTTTGAATATCTGGATCTCATCTCCTGAGCCGGGTGTCAGAACAAGGATGATGATGTCCGCCAGCTTTACCACTTCTATCTCATCTTGACCGACTCCCACGGTTTCTACGAGAAGGCAGTTTTTACCGGATGCTTCCAGGATAAAAAGAGCTTCGGTCGAGGCTTTTGCCAACCCACCCAAATGCCCGCGCGTTGCCATACTCCGAATAAAAACGTCCGGATGAACGCTATGACGCATCATCCTTATCCGATCGCCAAGTATGGCGCCTCCAGTGAAAGGGCTGGAGGGGTCGACGGCTATGACCCCGATTTTATT
>Ga0180437_10009969_pt1 | contig 11657 bp, 12 predicted proteins | sample SS_ome_4_FD_132410 | JGI IMG/M metagenome (GOLD analysis project Ga0180437, IMG submission 132410) | Hypersaline lake sediment archaeal communities from the Salton Sea, California, USA - SS_3_D_1 metaG | ecosystem: Environmental > Aquatic > Non-marine Saline and Alkaline > Hypersaline >... | reverse complement strand
ATGAGTGATAATAAAAAGGCTGATGTGTATGATGTCTGTGTGTGCATGTGAACTCCTGGCATTATAGCGATGCGTTTTGTAAAAAAAATAAGTATTTTAAAGGGTACTGTTTCAAAAAAGCTTGTCAAATGCTTTATGTATAAGGAAAAAAGGGTTTTAGTATGAAGAACGTATGGGTGATGGTGCTCGTCTGTTATTTGCCGAGCCTATTTGCTTTAGGTACTCTGTCTGAACAGTCAGGTGTGCAGCAAAGGCGTAGAGCAGTGGTGCTTGGTGAGCGTGTTGCGCATGCAGTGGTGCGGGAGGCTGCGCGGATGCAAGAGGATGAGCACGGGCAATTGAGCGAACGTATGAGTTATTCAGATCGCTGTAATCAGGTGGGCACGCTTGCTCTTTTTTTGAGTGCAATATGTTGTGGGTCGATCTGTGAATGCTGTGGATGCAATCGTTTGCTGTCGTCGTTAAGGCGTTTATGTGCTGCATAACAAGATGCGGTTCACTTTTGTTTGCAAAGAAACACATCAAGCGGTGAAGCGTATGTGTGCACCTTGTCAGGAGATTTGAGCAGAACAATGCTATCGTTTATTTGTGCTTGTTTTTTTAGTCGTTGCATGTTGCTTGCGTAGGTGTCTCTTTTGTGACCTTCTGCGAGCATAAGCGGTGTGGCATCATCATTATTTTTAGCCTGTGTGTCTGCACCTGCCTTAATCAGATCGCGAATAATGTTTCTTGTGCAAAAAAGGTCAGGCGTTTGCGCTGCAATGTGCAGTGGGGTATTGCCTTTAAGATCTTGTGCATTTGGATTAGCCCCGTGGCGAATGAGTTGGCGCACGAGATAATCGTTATGCTGCTTGACCGCACTATGCAAGGGCGTGCTGCCGTTATTATTGGCTATATTAGTATGTGCATCATGTGAGAGTAATAGGTTACTTACTTCTTTACTTTGCACATAGACCGCGTAATGCAATGGGGTATTGCCGTACTCATCTTGTTGGTTAGGCGATTCATTGTTGCACACAAGCGCCTTGTGTGTGAGCTTTTGACTTCCTAAGCGTACGGCACCAAGTAAGGGTATGTTGACCGGTTTGAATGCAGCAATTGATTGTATATTTGGCAGCAGTATAAGTGCAACAAAGTGATGCATCTTCATCTGTGGTCTCCATTTTTTGGTCAGCGCCGTAATAAAGCAAGCAGGACCCCAGAGGGAGAGGGTCCCACTTGTTATTAAAGGAGTGAGTGGTTTCTCACGTATTCTTTTTTATCGCACAGCCACCGGCAGTATAAAGATGTAATGGTTTGGTAGGTTTTTTTAATAATAACGATGGTGCCGTGGAGTGTGCTTTTTTGATAATATCGGTTTCTATTGGGTCACGATAATGACCACACTTGCTGCACTGCCCTCTATGTGCTGAAATTGCATAGCGTTTTTCACATGGACAATTACAATCAACGTAATGATATTCTTTGTGATCAAACATCTGAGTGAGATGCCAGCTATTATCAAGGCAGCCTGGTGCTGCAGAGAGTATGCCATAGAGCAATCCGCATATACCCAGGTAGCATCCGAGTGCTAGATAGTTTGTATTCATCCCACTGCTCCCCATTTGTTTCTTATTGTTTCATCACTTTTTATATTACAAAAATAAATATTCTAATTGCAATATAAAAATTATAAAAGAATAAGAAGACTAGCAGGATACTGTTTTTTTGTTGGAAAAAGCTCAGGTAGCAGCTGAGCTTTTATTTGTTATAGTTGTGCGTTGTGCATAATGTTTTTTGAACCGTCGTATAAAAATGAGTCGAGTGAATCGAGTTCGCTAATATACGAGCGAATATGTGGTGCATATGCAGGGTCTTGTAAAGCAATACCAATGGTTGCTTTTAGCCAGCCAATAGGTGTGCCCACATCGTAGCGGGTACCCTGAATTTTATAGGCGAATACTTTTTCGTTATGTTTCATCATTTGTGTGATACCATCGGTGAGCTGTAGCTCTTCTGAGGCATAAGAGCTGATATCATCAAGCGCTTGGAATATTTTATGCGACAAGACATAGCGACCGATCACAGCAAGATTTGATGGCGCATCCTTTGCATCAGGCTTTTCCACTAATTGACTGACTTGAAAGAGGTTGGGAGTGATCTGCTTTTTAACCGCAACAATACCATAAGAAGAGACGCATTCTTGTGGCACTTCTTGTACGGCAATCACGCTCGCTTTTTCTTGTCGTGCAATGCGTATTAATTGTGCAAGGCCAGGTTGCTTTGAAATGATAATGTCATCCGGAAGAAAGATGCCAAAATATTCTTTGCCAATCGTATGGCGAGCAAGCCAAATAGCATGCCCAAGTCCTAATGGTTCTGACTGTCTGACATAGGTAAATTGTGCTTGGCGAATAAGACGATCAAGTCCCGAAATGAGCTTTTCTTTGCCTGCTTCGCGTAGATAATAGTCAAGTTCTGGTGCCGTATCAAAATAGTTTGCGATTGCTTGTTTTGAACGCCCTGTAACCATGCAGAAATTATGAATATCTGATGAGATACCTTCTTGGACGATGTATTCAATGGCCGGTTTATTGATAATCGGCAGCATTTCTTTTGGCACTGCTTTGGTATAAGGTAAAAATCGAGTGCCTAGACCGGCAGCTGGTATGATTGCTTTGGATATGTCCATCAGATTCCTTTGCTCAATCAAAATTGGTCAAGAAAATGTAGATTACTGCTATGAAAGAGGCGGATATCATTGATCCCATACTTTATCATAGCAAGCCTCTCAATGCCGAACCCCAGCGCAAATCCACTGTAGGTCTCAGGATCAATTCCTGAGCATCTTAAAACATTTGGATGCACAAGTCCAGAGCCAAGTAGCTCGATCCATCCGGTTTTTTTACAAATTGAGCAGCCTTCGGTGCAAAAAGGACATGAGGCATCAATCTCGATACCAGGCTCTACAAAAGGGAAATATCCTGGTCGTGCACGTACGGTTAAATCTTCTTTTTCAAAAAAAGCTTGTAAAAAAGTTTTGGCGGTGGCCAATAGATTACTTATGGAGACATGCTTATCGATATAAAGTACTTCACCTTGCATAAACATAAAGTCATGCGATGCATCAGTTGCCTCATGGCGAAAGGTACGTCCTGGAGCAAATACGGCAATCGGTGTGCCATGTGTTTCAAGTGCACGTGCTTGCACTGGTGAAGTATGTGTGCGTAACAGCTGATTATCATTGATCCAAAAGGTGTCATGATGATCACGAGCTGGATGATCAGCAGGGATATTGAGCGCTTCGAAATTATAGTAATCAGTCTCTATTTCGGGGCCTTCAATAACGTTATATCCCATGGAGATAAAGATATCCTCAAGGCGCTGTACCGTGCGAGTATAGACATGAAGACTGCCGCGCGGCTGATTAGGTTCATAAGCAGTGACATCAAAGAATTGTTCTTTTTGTTGTGCACTTTGCATCTGCTCGATAAAAAGGGCCTCTTTTTTTTCTTGAAATGCGCTTTCAGCTTCCTGTTTGAATTGATTCAGCTTGGGACCCCATACACGTTTTTCATCGACCGAAAGGTTTTTTATTTCCTTCATGAGGAGCGTTATGCTTCCTTGTCTGCCAAGAAAGGCGATGCGTAGATGCTCGAGCTGATCGTCTGTCTGTGCTTGTTCTAAAGATGATATGAAGCTTTTTTTTATTCCGTCAATTTGGGCCTGCATGGCAACCATAGTATATCCTACTAAGGGCTTGAATTCATTGTTATGTTATTTGTGTTACCCTAATCGTAGCAAAGCTCAAAGCGCTTGGCAATCAGCTCTACCTGTCTGAAGGTAAAAGTATACCTTTTTTGTGTTGACAAACAGGCTAAAATAGGTACACTTTTGATACTTATCTTTTATATGCCGGGGTAGCTCAGTGGTAGAGCGTGAGCCTGAAGAGCTCAGCGTCGATGGTTCGATTCCGTCTCCCGGCACCAACCTACGCCAAGGCTTGGGTTGGCAGGCCATTTCTTTAACGGAATATTCTTTAATATAGTATTTTTTTGCAATGAGATGCGTAGGTTGCGCGCCGTAGCTTTATGTGTAGGCGTAAGGCTGTCTTGACGAATCTTTTCCCCTTTTTACTCTCGTACAGAACAAAGCATCCTGTTTTAGCCATGCGATCAAAGCATATGCAGTTCTTTTTTGCTTTTTGTGGTGAAAATAAGGTACAAAAAGAAGAGCTTTTTTGGTTATATGATGCAAAGTGCGGTATAACCAATAGGCAAAAATATTGACGCTGAACATGTGGCCATAGAAGGCTGTCGATAGAATACGTTTTTAAATAGGAGTAAGTCATGAAGTGTCAAGTAGGATGCTTTTTGCTGTTGAGTCCACTATTTGTTCATGCGAGTGCAAACGATGATGTTCAAAAACAACATGCTCATCTGGAGGAAAAGGTGCAAGCAAAATTAAAGCGACAGGAACAATTGAAAAGATTAAAAGAATTTAATGAAAACGGCTGGAAGCGGTGGGGGGATGTGTCTGAAGAAACAAATGAGCCGATGCAGCCAAGAAGGCGGAGAAGCAGTAGTAGTAAAAGTAGTCCAAAAGCTGTGCTTTTTTTACGTTCTGTGTCACAAAAGTTAGATTCACCAGTTGAGTATTCTCCGCGTACATATGGACGATTAGTGAGCAAAACAGAAGAGAGTATTCGCGATGATAACGATAGTTTGCCAGCAAAAAGTAGTGAAACAATTAGCAGGCAACCAGCAGCCCCAATACGTACCGTTTCAGATCCATGTTTAAATGAATTAAGTAAAGAATAATTGATTTCTTGCATTCTCATAGAAAAAATATGGTATGGTGATGGCAACCGACAACGATCTATACCATAAAGGGTAGAGAATGAAGCAGGTCGAGGCCGAGAAATATAATATAGCCTGGTTTAAACTGGCTGAGTGTATAGCGCGACGAGAAAAAGAGCGGGCGTTGGGCGTCTATCGCTTATTATCCCATTCGTTTGATAATACTGCTCTGGTGCATCAATTGCAGGGGGATATTCTTCTTGCCTTTGGCGATAGCGCATCAGCTATAGAGCAGTTTATGATGGCAGGGCAGCTATATGAAGAGCAAGGGCAGATGATGCATGCAGCTATTGTGTATGACCAGGTGGTCTCACTAGAAGCTGAACATGAGCAGGCGCTTACTAAGCTTGTTGATTTGTATCTGAATATGCAACATCATGAACGGATGATGCATTGTATCGAACTATTGTGCATGCGCTTGCTAAAAAAAGAGCTCTATTTTCAGTTATTTGCCTATATCAAACAGATACAGCTGAGTATGTCACAAAAAGCGAAGCTCTTAATGCGTGTATGTGCTCGTGCATTACCTGATAGCACTATTGATCAGCAGGTGAAATATCAGCTGGTGCAGCATGCGCTCGATCGCCTTATGCAAGATAGTGATTCCTTGCAGGTTTTTCTGAAAAAACTTGAAGTGCTAGATGAACGTTGCTGGCAGTTTGCCTATGAATATATTAAGCAAGATTAAGCGATTAACTTGACGCCTATACCCATCTTTTCAATGGCTTCAATGGTTGGTGTGTCCATAGCAATTTTTTGTTTTGTTACGAGTCGTGCTTTCTTGCCATTTTCGTGTATAACAAAGTCCAAACGAAGCCCGCCACTAATGCATAGTTTTTTGAGTTCTGCTAGTGTTTGCTCATCAATGGTTGTCGGTAGAGAAATTTCTGCTTTTTCAATGCAGGTTGTTTCCTCTAATACCAGTTCAATCGGTACGAAGTCATTTGCTTTAATTTTACAACGATGTGCTGAGGTGAGATCCATAGCGCCTTTGACAAAAAAGACATGGTATTCGCTATCTAACCATTGTTCTACTTTGGCAAATGTTTTTGGAAACAGAATCACTTCGCAGGTGCCGGTCATATCTTCAAGTTGTACAAACGCCATACGATCGCCTTTTTTGGTGAATATTTCGCGCTTGCTTTTGAGCAGCCCACATCCTATGCCTATAATCGTTTGATCAGGCGCGGCATCTTGGCTTAGTTTAGTTAACTGCTCAAACGATGTAATGTTGAGCGACTTCAGTTGTTTGTTATAACTTTCAAGTGGATGGGCACTCAGATAGAACCCAATAACTTCTTGCTCTTTATCTAATTTTTCTTTGTCTTGCCATGGCGTGCAGGGGGCAAAGCTATAGTATTCTTCTTCTTGCCCTTTTTTCTTTTGAGCACTAAACAGGTCCATCTGACCAGTAAGTTCTGCTTTTTTCTTGGCAACAGCAAGATCAATAATCTGACCCAATTCATTAGTCTTTTGTGCACGTGAACCCGGCAGGCAATCAAGCGCACCTGCCCAAATGAGATGCTCAATCACTCGCTTATTTGATGTGCGTAGATCGATACGTTTGCAAAAATCGAGTATATCAGTGAACGTTTTTTTTGCTCGTATTGAAATGATATCATCAAGTGAAGCATGACCGACATTCTTTATGCCTTGCAACCCGAATATAATTTTGCCTTCTTTGACACTAAATTCAATTTCTGAGCTATTTATATCCGGTGGTAAGATATCCAGTCCCATGTCCTTAGCTTCTTGCAAATAGAAGGCCATTTTGTCTGCGTTTGTTGCTTCGAGTGAAATGAGGCATGCCATGAACTCTGGCAGATAATTTGCCTTTAAATATGCCGTTTGATAAGCAATGCATGCATATGCAGCTGAGTGAGACTTGTTAAAACCGTACCCAGCAAAGTAGGCCATTAAGTCAAACAATTCACCAGCTTTTTTCTCATCGTAGTGCCGTTCTTTGGCTCGAGAAACAAACAACTCACGCTGTTCGGCCATCACGTCTACCTTCTTTTTTCCCATGGCACGACGTAAGATGTCTGATTCGCCAAGTGAATATCCTGCAATGGTAGAGGCAATTTTCATTACCTGTTCCTGATAGACAATAACGCCGTAGGTCTCTTTCAAGATAGGGGCAAGGTCATCAAATAAGTAGCTAATTGCTTGTCTGCCATGTCGGCGTTCAATAAAATCGTCGACCATACCAGAGCCGAGTGGACCCGGACGATACAGCGCGTTTACCGCAATAATATCTTCAAAACCTTCTGGCTGCAGTTTGCGCAAGACTTCTTTTAGCCCTTCGGATTCAAGCTGGAAGACGCCAGATGTTTTGCCAGCACAAATCAACTCGAAAGTCTTTTTATCATCCAATGGCAAATGATTAATATCGATAGCAACGCCATGGTTTTCTTTAATCAACTTAAGAGCACGATCGATTAACGTGAGATTCTTCAGTCCTAAAAAATCGATTTTTAAAAAGCCAAGGCTTTCAAGTTCGGTCATCGCATATTGGGTGACCAAATCTTTTGTTTTAGGTGGAATGTAGACCGGCAACACTTCATCAATGGGTTCAGGAGAGATCACAATGCCCGCTGCGTGTTTTGACGCATGTCGCGTGAGCCCTTCAAGACGGAATGCAATATCAAAAAGGCGTTGCACCTTTGGATTGCTTTCCATGAGCTCTTTCAAGCGCGGTTCTTGCTCCAGTGCTTCTTTGAGCGTAATTTTTAGCTGATCGGGAATGAGGTTCGTAATGGCATTTGAATCCTCAAACGAAAAACCATGCACACGTGCAACGTCTTTAATAACCCCTTTTGCTGCCATGGTACCAAACGTGATGATTTGACACACTTTATCATGCCCATAATGGTCACGCACATATTGAATGACCTTGTCGCGTCCTTCAATGCAAAAGTCGATATCGATATCAGGCATGGTCACACGTTCAGGATTTAAAAAACGCTCAAAAAGGAGATTATATTTAAGCGGGTCAAGGTTAGTGATTTCAAGAGTCCAAGAGACAAGCGATCCAGCAGCTGAACCACGTCCTGGCCCAACAGGAATTCCTTGCCTGTGTGCCCACTTAATAAAATCACTTACAATCAAGAAGTAGCCAACAAAGCCCATGTTGGTAATCAAATTAACTTCAAGGTCAAGCCGCTCTTGATAGGCGGCTCGCTGTTCTTCGTCGATAAGTTTTTGTGCAATGAGTTTTTCAAGGCCAGCCTGGCATTCAGCTTTAAAGAACGTTTCGGGGGTATGCTCTTCAGGAAGGCTAAAGTTTGGGAAAAAGAGTTTTCCTGTTTCAAAATCAAAATCACACATATCGGCAATCTTGCCGGTGTTCCAAATGGCATCTTCATGATCTTTAAATAGCGCAAGCATTTCATCTGGACTGCGCATGTAGGTGCGGCAATCGCCAAAACTATACCGATCGGGTTCATCAAACTTTGAACGCGTGCCAATACAGAGTAAGGTTTCATGTGCTTCATGATCTTCTAGGGTAGGATAATGACAGTCACCAGTGGCAATCAGCTGTACGTCTTTTTTGCTGCTCCATTCATACAATTTTTGATTAAGGAGGACCTGCTCTTGTTGATCTTCAGGCTGCACTTCAAAATAAAAACGCTCACGGCCAAACGTATTGATAAACCAGTCTATGCGTTCATCAGCCAGTTGTTCTTGCCCATTCATGAGCAATTTTGGAATGTGGCCGCCAAGGCAGGCAGTGCTTGCAATGAGACCTTCGCTATGTTTTTTGAGCATTGCGTAATCAATACGGGGTTTAAAATAAAAGCCCTCTTGATATGAAAAGTGCGTGAGCTTACAGAGATTTTTATACCCAATACGGTTTTGCGCAAGCAAAATGAGGTGGTAATACTTGTTATCAGCAGATTTGATATTAGCATCTTCGGTCAAATAGGCTTCTATGCCAAGTATTGGCTTGATGTTTTCTTTTTTACAGAGTTGAAAAAACTTTACTGCACCAAACATATTGCCATGATCAGTAATGGCGAGCGCTTTCATATCATGCTCTTTGCCAAATGTGACTAAGCGTTTGAGCGAGGTGGCGCCATCAAGGAGCGAAAATTCTGTATGGCAATGCAAATGGGTAAAATGTTTGGACATGATGTATGGTATTCTCTATTAACAAATTGGGTAAAGCTGTCGTAACAATTCATTTTAGTCTACGCTATTTTTTTGCATTTGTGAAAGATGCTTTCATGCAAAAAAGTAATGCACCTGCATTCAATTAATGCATAATGGAATATAGAATAAAAATTAAAATCCTGTATGCTGCAATATAAAGAAAAAAGTCTGTAAGAATTACGGGGGATACTATGGAACAGGCAACGCTATCAAACCTTATTGGGCAGTTGGTCAAAGAAAAAGAGCAATATCTCAGGCGTGGTCTTGAGCTTGCGCAACATCCATTTCAGTCTGCTGAAGTTGATAAAGTGTATGCTGCATTCAGCAAAGCGCAGGGTGCATTCACTGCTATTATCAAAAATACAAAGGGCTACAATTATCGTTACGCAGAGCTGAGCGACATTCTTGAGATGGTGCGACCGATTCTTGCAAAATATGGCTTGCATTTAAGCCAGTATATGAGCTCAAAAACGACTATGCATACACGCATAGGGCATGATTCTGGCCAATGGTTTGCCTCACAATGGGAAGTGCCGATGCCGCAAGAGGGCACAACGCAGACCAAGATGTCTTTTATGCAAGAGCTTGGTTCGCGAAGAACCTATGCACGTCGCTATGAAGTGCTTTCTATTTTAGGTCTGCAGCCACAAGGTGAAGATAATGATGCGGCATTGCTGCCGCAAAAGCGTTAAACAATATTTTGGGCTTGTTCACGCATTTTTTCGATCTCAACCTTCACGTCGATGGCTAATGAGCCCATCTGCGCATCTGAGCATTTAGCGGCAATGGTATTAATTTCACGACCTAATTCTTGCAGCGTAAAATCAAGACGCTTACCTTTTTCTATCTGAGGGCTTTTTAGTAGATCTTGCAGATGTTGCAGGTGGCTTTTCAGACGGACAATTTCTTCGGTAATGTCGATTTTATCAAGAATATAGTAAAGGCCAGCCTTGCGACTTTCAATAATGTCGTCGCTATCGGTATAGCCTTGAATCTCATCAAGAATTTCTTTTTTACGCCGTTTCATGAATGCTTCGTGCAGTTGTTCAATCTGTTCAGTTTTTTGTGCGATTATGGTAGCGCGTGCATGTATGTCTTTTTTCAGTGCTGCGCCCTCTTTTTCCTGCTCAGTAATAAGTGCGTGGGCAGCATCTTGCATCACTTCAAATAGTTGCTTTTTTACCTTTTCATCAATTGCATGCTCTTTCACGCTAAAAATGTGTGGTAATGCGATCAAATCAGAAATAGTGAGTTCCCCAGCAGTATGCGTCTCTTTTTGCATAGCGCGTGCAGCGTCGGCGTAGTTTTTTGCAAGCGAAAGGGACGCTACAATATCTCCTTTGAATGCTGATTGGTCAGCAACATTAACGTTCAAAAAGAGATGGCCACGATAAAGTTCTTTTTTTAGTAGCTTAATAATCGCTGTTTCAAGATTAAATAGAGCTTGTGGTAACCGACAGTTGGTTTCAAAAAAGCGTGCATTGACCGATTTGACATGTACGGTAACGTCTACTGCAGCTCCATCAACGTGTATTGTTTTTGTTTTACTGGCAAAGCCGGTCATGCTACGCATAATTGGTATCTTTCGTTAAGCTAAATTAGTGTATACATTTTGCACGTCATCATGATCATCTAAAACCTCAAGTAGTTCTAGAGCTTTTGTTGATTGTGCTTCATCAAGGTCCATTGGATTTTTGGCTACCCAATCTAATTCGGCACTTTCAACAATAATACCACTGTGAGCTTCTAGTGCTTTTTTTACGATATCAAGTTCTTTTGGCTCACAATAGATGACAAACATACCTTCATCCTTACGTATATCAGATACATCATAATCGATAAGGATTTCAAGCAATTCATCTTCGCTCATGTCAGGAGCTTTCATGGTGAGCGCTCCTTTTTTTTCAAACATCCAGCTCACAGCGCCGGTTTCGGCAAGGTTGCCACCTTTTTTAGAAAATTGATGGCGCAGATCAGCAACCGTGCGATTTTTATTATCCGTGAGCGCATCAACTAATATTGCAATGCCGCCAGGTCCATATCCCTCATAGGTGACTGCTTCATAGCTTTGGCCTGGTAATTCGCCAGTACCTTTTTTTATGGCACGCATTACATTATCAGATGGCATGTTAATATGCTTTGCTTTATCCATGAGTGTGCGTAGGCGTGGGTTTGCATCTGGGTCACCGCCACCATCTCGAGCGACAACGGTGATTTCTTTAATTAATTTCGTAAACGCTTTGCCACGTTTAGCGTCTAGCGCTGCTTTTTTATGTTTTATGGTTTTCCATTTGGAATGTCCTGCCATGGGGAATACTCCTTGTGGGCATTGAGTGGATTATGTATGCCTAATATATCTACATGATATCGCGATATAAAACTGCTGTCGAGCATGATGCCGATTTTGATTTCACGTACATAGTGGTGGATGCTAGAAATGTATACGTTCGTTCATGGTAGGAGCGATGAGTGTATGCAATGCGAGGGCATTGAGTGCTAGTGCGGATCCATCAGGATCTATCAAACCTAAGCCAAGTCCGATGCCTAATCCAGCGATAAGTTCAATAGAATGACACAATAATGGGCTTTCGGTACGAAAGCGACGCCATCTAGCTGTATAGACATAATATGCTATTTCAGCACGTTCTGCTGCCACAAGGGTGGCGT
>Ga0180437_10009967_pt1 | contig 11658 bp, 10 predicted proteins | sample SS_ome_4_FD_132410 | JGI IMG/M metagenome (GOLD analysis project Ga0180437, IMG submission 132410) | Hypersaline lake sediment archaeal communities from the Salton Sea, California, USA - SS_3_D_1 metaG | ecosystem: Environmental > Aquatic > Non-marine Saline and Alkaline > Hypersaline >... | reverse complement strand
TGGAGGCGCGGAGGCTCATACAGATTGGCCACGGCGTAGTATCCGGCGTCGCTGCGGAAGTCAGACGGGTTGATGTGGTCGATATCGCTGTCCAGGGAGACGACGATCACCGGCTTCTCCTCAAGTTCGGGCGGAGGCTCCGGTGTGGGGGTCGCTGCTGGCTCCGGCGGCGAGGTGGGAGGTGGCTCAGTAGGCACTTCCGTGGCCGGAGGGGGTGCCGGCGCACCGCAGCCGATCACTGTCACCAGCATCGACGCTATCACCAATAGGCTCAGTAGTATCGGGCTTCTCGATCTCATCCCTCTCCTCCTCATCTAGCTGTTATGCTCTTGATGCTTCTTCTTGATGGACCAGCTGCCCTACAGACCTCCAGCTATCACCTCCTTCCCCTCAGTAACATTGACCTCCCATCGCCAGAACCATGTAGGTTACCGTGTCTCCGTCCTTCAAGACAGTATGATTCGTCTCTTGTTGATGGATCAGCGTGCCGTTCAGCAGGAAGACCACGTTTCTTTCGTCTATCCGCGCCAGCAACTCAGTGTCGTCAGCCGAGGAGCGCAGTTCCTCCCACAGCTTACGCACCGTGGTCCCCGCGGCTACGCTCCGGAGTTCAGTGTCGAAGCCGCTCGCGCGGGACCCGAAGCCGAACAGGCGCAGCGTGATCTCCGGCATCTCACTCGCCTAGCCCATCTCGATGTCCTTGCACAGGTCAAGCAGGCCGAGAGTGTTCAGAGTCTCGGCCAAGGGGATACCTGACCTCGGATCCCAGCCATGCATCTCGTAGTACTCGTCCAACAGCCTGTCCAGCGTGTCCTTATCGGTGACGAGTCCCTCGTTGGCGCCCTCTTGCACAGGCTCGTTCATCATCCGCCAGGGCAGAGTGTCGTCCTCCCGCCGCGCTCCCTCCCGAGCATTGAAACACCGCTCAAGGGTGACGATGCGTCGCCCTGCTATCATGAGCTCTTCCTCCGACAGCTCAATCCCCATGGCGAGACTGAATAAGCGAGCCATGTTCTCTGGGTTCACGGCATAGGCGGCGGTCGAAGTGAAGGCGCAGAATCCCAGGGCATCCGTCGCCGCATAGCAATCCTCGTGCCAACGTACGATGTCAGACCGCTTGTGGAGCATAGTGGCGTCCGCGTACTTCTCATCGCCGGTGATTTTCTCGATCAGCGCCCTGGCCTCCTCCGTGACGCCAAACTCAGCATAACACTCGGTCATCAGATGATCCGGGCCCCTGGGGTTGACGGCGAAGGCCAGAGCATAGCTCTTGGCTGCTCGCGTATCGCAGGCCGATTGCTCCAGGCCCTTGGCCTGGATAGCCCATTTCCACGAGTCTCCGCCCACCTCCTCGGCTGCCTGCCTAGTGCCGTTAGCCAGCAGATCCCCCAACAGACCCTCACGCCGGGCGATGCGCCGAATCAGCTCTAACTGGCTCTCGGCGTTGCCGAAACGCAGATCTAGACCATCTGCCCTCTCTCCCTGAAGCAAGCCCTTCTCGTAGCACTCCATGGCCCACGAGATCACGTGGCCCGCTGAGATCACATCCAGGCCGTAGTCGTTACACAACTGGTTGCTCTTGATCACCGCCTCAGTATCCACTATCCCGCACTCTGCTCCCAGGGAGAGCATGGTTTCTAGCTCGGGACCGGAGTCTCGAACAACACCGTAGCGGTGCTCCTTGGTACGCACGAAGCGGTGACAGGCGGTGGAGCAAGAGAAGCAGGACTCGCGACCGGTGAGATAGCCCTCGTCCTCCAGGTACTGGCCGCTGATCTTCTCTGCATCATCGATAGTGACCTGACTGAAATTGTAGGCAGCAAGCATCCCTAACTCGTTGAGAGGCGGGATGGACCCTGAAGTACCCCATCTGTACAGGCTGTCTGATCCGGCATCTTCGGACAACTCTTGGCGAGTGCGGAGGGCAAGCTTGGAGAACCCCTCCCCGCCTGCCAACCGCAGGCCACCGGTGCCGCGGGCAGCTATGGCCTTCAGGTTCTTGGAGCCCATCACCGCTCCGATGCCACCTCGACTCGCGGAGTTGTACAGAGAAAAGATGATACAAGAGAACAGCACCCCGTTCTCGCCCGCGGGCCCAATGAGGCCAACTTCGATCTCGTCGTCGCCCAGTTCCTCCCTGATCAGCCGGTCAGTCTCACGGGTGCCCAAGCCCCAGAGATGACGAGCATCACGTATCTCCACCGAACCATCGTCGATCCAGAGATAGGCCGGATCATCTGCGGCACTGTGGATGACCACATAGTCGTAGCCTGCGTACTTGAGTTCCGCGCCCAGGTGCCCACCCACGCTGACCTTCAGGTACAAACCCGTCGCAGGACCCTTGCACGTCACCGACGTGCGTCCTGATGAAGGGGCGCTGGTTCCGGTCAAAGTACCTGGGCCAAAGATGAGCAAGTTGTCCGGACCGAGAGGATCGATCCCACGAGGAACGCGCTCGTACAGCAGTTTCGCATTGATTCCGCGACCACCGAGGAACAGAAACAGGTCTTCGCGATCCACCTCCTCCAGCCAGGTCTTGCCGGTGCTCAAGTCAACGTTGAGTATGCGCTGGGCCCCGATATCTCTGATCATGGCTCTCCTCTCAGGCGATCCGATCCCTTTGCGCGTAGGCCTCGGCCGTGGTGCGACGCTTCCTCTGGGCGACACTCTGCACTGGCTCAAAGGTCAGTGCACCGTAGATGCAGTGCTTGACGCAATCGGGGTCGCCATCGCACAGATCGCATATGATCGCCACCTCTCTGTCATCGTTGAAATCCGCTGCGCCAAAGGGGCAAGCCTTCACGCATTCTCCGCAGCCTATGCAGTCCTCTTCGTTGACCCTCACCACGGGAACGCTCCTGTCGATATAAGCCGCCCCGGTGGGACACACTTCAACGCAAGCGGGACGCGCGCAATTCACACACACGACAGGAACGTTGTGCCCCGCTCCCATGAACCGCACCACACGTATCCGGGATAGCGTCGGGATGAAAGCCCCCTCATGAGCGAAGGAACAAGCCAGCTCGCACGCCATACATGCCGTACACTTCTCTGCCTTGATGCTCAATGTATCCATGCTTCCTCCATCAGACGACATCATCACTGAAACGGAGGCGGCCAAGGAAGGCACCATAGCTGCCATCCTCCCTCAGCAGGTCAGCACTGGCCTCCCCGCCAGCCCTGAGCAGCAATGCCATCTGCACCACACGCTTGCCAAGGCTCTCCGCCGCAGCCACGGCTATCATGGCATCTGCCTCGCCTTCCTGGTGCAGCCGGCGCAGGCTATCCTTGCGCATCTCGTTGCGCGTCCAGCCCGCGCCGCCCAGATATGACTCCCACGGGTCCCCCGCCACAGGCACGCAGCTCAACAGCACTGCGTGATTGATCAACGTGGTGATCGCCTGTTCCTGGCCAGCGAAGATGTGACTACCCTGCGCCACCACGCCGACACTTTTGAGGGTCCTTGACACACGACCTCCGTAGTAGTGGTAGAGCGTGTTGCCCAGCCTGTCTATGAAGCACTTCAATTGACCGGGGATCCCTATGTGATACACAGGCACGGAGTAGATTATGGCATCCGCCTCTGCCCACTTGTCCCGCAACTCATGGAAGTCATCTTGGATCGTGCAGTCACCCGCCTCTGCGCAACGGAAGCACGAGATGCAGGGGGCGATCTCCTTGCCCGCCATCGAAACGACCTCGCTCTGCACCAAGCCGGGGGCGGCTTCGTTGGCTGCCTCGAGAGCTCTTTCCAAGAGCCATCTGCTGTTGCCCGTCTTGCGCGGACTGGCGCTAATCCCCAGCAGCTTCATCTTTCCCATCTTTGACTATCCTCGCGAAAGCTCCCTGACCCAGGTTAGGCCAGCCGCCATGCAACGGGGCCTCATGCGCCCCTCTATCTCGAAGTGCTCCGAGGGTATCCCATTCGCAGGGAAGCCTCGTGAGCCGCAGACAGCACACGTTCTATCAAACCACCCTCTGTTATGAGGCGATCCATGCGTTGTTCTGGCCCCGCTACGCTAATCGCGCCGACGACGGCCTGACGGTGGTTCCACACCGGCGCCGCCACGCATTTCACATCGGGCTCGTGCTCGACGTCGTCGACGGCGTATCCCCGTTCCCGAATCTTCGCCATCTCCACCAGCAACCCATTCAGATCCGTTATTGTGTTCGATGTGTACGCTTGCATACTGTTAGTGGAATAGAACTCGCGTACAACGGAGTCCTCCAGAAAGGCCAGCAAGCACTTGCCCAGCCCGGTGCAATGGGCAGGAGCCCGGCCACCCACGCGCGAGCCCATCATCCCTATTGGCAGCAGACCCTCCAATTTTTCGAGGTAGATGACCTGCATCTGGTCGCGATCCATGATCGCCAGGTGCACTGTCTCTCGGCTCTCCTCTCGCAAGCTCTCCAAGAGAGGTAGGACACGGTCTCTCATTTCAACCTTGGACAGGAACACTGTGCCCAAATCCAGACACGCCACCCCCAGACTGTAGCTTCCGGTCTGAGGGTTGCGCTCCACATATCCTCGACCCTCGAGAGTCACCAAGAGGCGATAAGCAGTGCTTACGCTCAGATTCAGCCTGGAACTCAACTGCGTCAGACTGAGTTCCGGTTCGGCGGCGGAGAACGTGGCAAGCAGATCCACGGCACGCTCCACTGCTCGAACGCGGTACCGTTCCCTGTTACTGTTGGTCTTGTGCGTCCTTATTAGAATCCCTCCACTAGATCTTCGATGGGTTGGTATTCTAGCTCCGGGTACCCGTAGCGGGAGGGGCTGAACGCGAGGGCACCAACCTCGGACCGCAGGGCTTCTCGGAGACGTTCGTGACAGCGCGCGCCCACGAGGCTCACTGAGACGCCTTCCGCCAACTCGGTGCTCATCACCCCGCGCCCTGTGCCCTGCTCCAACATGCACACGAGGTCGGGGAAGATGGCCCTGACCGACCCATCTATGGAAAGCAGCATGGTCTCGTTCTTGATCACCAGCCGAGCGTCGAGCCCCTCATTGGGTCCCGTTCCCTGAAGATCCACGACGGTATAGAAGAACCCCATCTTCTCCGCTTCCTCTAGGCGCACAATTGAGCCTGTAAACAGGAGCACACCGCCGAGAGCTTCGATGGCGGCGGGGATTGGGTCGCTGCCCTCCTGACGCGCGCCCAGCACCGTGCGACCTAGCTCCAGCGCGAGGGAAATCGTGTTAGGAACCACAGCATCCTTGGCCTGGCGTCCGCTCATCGGATAGTGATTGTTGGCACCCATGCCCCCGCCTTTGGTCACCACCCAACGGCCAAGCTGATCAGGATACGTAGGATTGGGAGCCTCCTGAACTATGACCACGTTGCCATCGTAGTCGATGAGTGGCATGGGGGTGAGGGAAACACCGTGGCCAATCAAGCTCGTCATCTGCGTCTCGGGGGCAGAGCGCCCTAGCGCATCCCCATCTATGACAGGGATGCCCATGCGGGCTCCCAGGGAGAGCATGACTGGCGTATTGAGGCCCCCAACCTCAAATGGCACCACGTGGTCAATCCTCCTGCCCAGGATACTCTCCATGACCCGTGTTACTTCCAGCAACTCGAAGCGGCTATCCCAGTGCTCCATGACCCTGGAGATGCCCATATCCTCGAGGACCTTGACCGACCCCATCATGCCACCACTGACGACCGTTGCGTCGTCTTCGATCTCTTGCAGCGGGATGACACTGGGTGTGCGGCCGACGGAGAACTCGTGTTCGAGAATGGCCTTTCCCCACGATGGAGACCCTCCACCACCTGTGCCGAGAATGGCCAACCCTTCCAACAGTGGAGCGACGTCGTCGGGTGAGAGAGGATAGGTGCTCATGGCTCTCCTTTCTCTGCCTGGAAGGGCGGCAGAGAGCATTATGCGATTATCACCACATGAAAACCATTGTCACCAGATAATATCATATATCAATTCAACTAGTCTGTCAAGTCTGAGCACCTACCATGGGGTCAACGGTTGGCGAAGGTTGAGTTCGGGGGAAGGGGGTGGAGTGTATGACAGGTCGCAGTCCTAGAGTTAGTAGCCCACTATCTTCTTGTCGGGCGGGGTAGGGTACGTTATCTTGCTATGTCTGAGCTGTAAGTCAACGAGAGCTTCGGCCATCTTCACCGCCAGCACTGTGGGATCGATGACCGGGACGTCTGTGACCTGGTGTTGGGCCAAGCCGCCTAGCAGAGCCTGCGCCACGCCGGCCATCCCCGTACAGCCGAGCACGATAACGTGAGCGCCATCGTATTCCACGGCCTTGAGCGATTGGTCTATGGCAGCTTCGACCAGCCTGGTATGGTCCTCCAAGTCCAAGACCGGTATGCCCACAGTTCTCACCGAGGCCATCCTATGGGTGAGCCCCATCCTCAAGGCATGGTGGTCGAAGGCTGGAATCAACGTGTCCAGGACGGTAACGACGGAGAACCTGTGTCCAAGCATACAAGCGACGTGCATGGAGGCTTCGGCCGGCCCTATTACAGGGATAGACACTCGCTCGCGAGCCGCTTCGAGGCCCGGATCCCCCATGCAGTCTATGATGGCCGCATCTATACCATCCTGCTCCGCTGCCACAACCTTAGCCACTACGTCAGGCACCGCAAGGGCCTCATCGAACCGCGATTCGATGGAGGCCGGACCACTGTCGAGAGTAGCCAGGCTCATGTCGGTATCGGCGCGCGCAGCGGCGCGGTACCCTTCAAAGACCAATGGAACGAGTGGGGTGGCGATGACAGGCGCAACTACCCTAATGCGCACACGTTCCTCCTATCCGTCTCCGGAAGCTGGATGGCGTCCTGCTCGGATGCCCAGCAAGAGACAGCCGCTGGTTCCCGACCCTGCCCCTAGATCGCAGTTGCAGATGTGAATCCTCGCCCCACTATCCGTACGACCCGTATTCGCTCCAGGCCTCCCACATGGCCATGACGTTCTCTGGTGGAACATCGGCCTGGATGTTGTGCACCGCGGCGAAGACGAAGCCGCCATGAGGGGCCAGGTCGTCGATTCTGCGTTTGACCTCCTCCTTCACCTCGGCCGGCGTTCCTCTGGGCAGCGTCTTCTGCGTATCCACGCCTCCACCCCAGAACACCAGCTCGTCCCCGTACTCCTCTTTGAGATGCCTGGTATCGCCCATCCCGGCTGCGCTTACCTGAACAGGGTTGAGGATATCCACTCCACTCTCGATGAAATCAGGGATTAGCTCCTTGACAGCCCCGCAACTATGCAAGAAGACGGCCGCCCGTGAGCGAGTCTTGATGAAGTCGAACAGTTGCCCGTGGCGCGGTTTCACGTAGCGCCGGTACATCTCACCCGATATCAACAACCCAGACTGCCACCCCAGGTCGTCGTACTCCACAGCCACGTCTAGAAGGTCGCCAACCTCCTCCAGGGCCGCCCCCCAGAAGTCGAGATGGAACTGGAGCGTCGCATCCAAGACCATCTCTGCCAGAGCGGGTGCACGGACCAGATCCAGGTAGAAATCCTCGTAGCCGCGCAACCAAGCAGCCGACTCCAGTATCCCCCCATATGCGGGAGCAAGAGTTACCGCGATACCATCGGCAACCAACCTCTCGGCCTGGTCCCGTAGATCACTGAATCGCGCCTTGCTGGCTCCATCGGGCCATCTCCAACCGGCGAGTTCAGCCTCGTCCGACACCGCTGACAAAGGATGCCCCACCATGTCGTAATAGAGCCCTCCCTGCTTGGGCATGGCCCATTGCACCCCCCACTCGTCGAAGAACGAAAGATGTTCTCCGGTGTCCTCAATCTGCAAACTCCAACTATCGGAGGGACGTGCGATCAGCGGACGGACGTCGACCTTGAACTTTCGTAGCATCTCTTCCGAGGGCAGGGCTAGCTGCTGTACGGTGTGATAGAGGGGCACGTCCTCACCGAGCCCCAAGAAGCCCGCCAGACTGCCGTAGGCATCTCGGTGGATGCCAGTGACGTCGGACCCTCCAAGGTCCAGAGGCACGTGGTCCGGCTCCTGATGCGCCAGGCTGGCGAGAATCCTTTCTCTGCTGTTCATATTCCCTACCCTCGAGGCGTGGACCATCAAGTGAGGTGCATGAAAGGGAGGCAAACCGGCCGCACTCTATTACGCGGGCCTGCTCCAAATGCACGATGATGAAACAAACGACCTACGCACGAGGCAATGGAACTCCTGGCGCCCAACCTGGCTCGACCATCTCCGCACCCGAAGCCCTAGAAGATGGTGTATTCGGCGTCCTTGATGATCTCTTCTGAGGCACCGTCTTCGTATTCCAGGGCCAGGCTGGCGATCTCCACCGCGCCGCCCTTGGCGTACACAATGTCCTGGTGCACGACGTGAGCGGGATCCCTGAACTCGGCGACGCCGGTCACTCCACCGATGTGATCGCTGCGCCCGTAGGCCCAATGCATGCCCATCACCTTTTCATCTTCCAGGACGGTCCCGGAGATCACAGCCTTCTCGTTACACCCCAGGCCCAGCTCAGCGATGTTGCGACGCGCCGCGTCGACGGCAAAGTACTCCCGCATTGCCCCAGCTCCGGGGCCATCGCCGATCACCTCCACGACGTTGTTTCCCCGTACCTCGAACAGGACCAGCTCACCGTCGTAGTCAACCGGGATCGTGCCTGCGGTCTTGCTCGGCTGGCCTTCCAGTTCTCCCTCGTAGGGTGCGATGCACGCCTCGCCGCTGGGCAGGTTGATGAGGCGCATTCCTCTCTTGTCGGCGTGGAGTTGCCCATCATCAGCCTCGGCCTGGCGGTGTCGCAGATCCAGATAGACCTCATGCCCCGTGGAGAATTGCACGCGCGCACCGTCCGTCCTCTCCAGCTTCTCGGCCAGGATGTGGCTCTTGCGGGCAACCTCGCTGTAGTTCGCCGCCAGGGCCGTGTCCTGCATCCTTCTCCCCACCTTGGGCATGCTGGCTGCTCGCAGGTTAGGGAACTTCTGCGTGTACCCGATCAGGGGGGCAGAAGCCGAGTACTCGGTCAGCGCCACCACGATATTGACGTCAGAGAATAGATCCTCGAAGCTGACCGTCTTACCATCCATCTCTCCGCCTTCCGGCAGGTCGGCGTTGTTGGCACCTGTAGCCGGATAGGTGAACAGCGGGTGCACGGTGAAACCCTCTTCAACCCCCATTCGCTGGAACTTAGCGTGCCATTCCTCCGCCATTTGCCGGCGCTGTACCCATTGATCGTGATCTTTCACCTCGCCGTGAGGTACGTCGACCATGACCAAGATCTTTTCACCCGGCTGTGGGGCGAAGACATCCCTTATCAGTTTCTCGAGATCGAAAGCCTGCACCATGATTGCCCTCCCCGCACATAGCTTCCCGGCCGCCGGTACTCAATTGACGGGAACGTAGTCTCCCTCATATCCAAACCTGGCCAGAATGGGTTTCCAGTTTGAGCCACCTTTCGGGCTCCCGAACCAGTTCTTCATCGCCGTCGCTCCGAAGACGGCTACGTTCTGTCCTTTCTCTGTGTCCGCATTGGTCAGCGGCTTGAGCGCCTCCCTGTCAACGATGGTCATCACGTCAGGAACAGTGGCCACGACCTTCCCCGAGCCGTGACGCACCAGCATGTTCTCGTTCTTGAACCCCATACTCACGGACTCACCAGCATAGACGCCAGTTCCGTCGATGTGGGTGAAACCAAGGTCGAAACCGCCTTCGCTGCTGAGCTCCACCCCAGAGATGGTGCCCACGAACAGCTCCCGCGCGCCGACTGCCTGCCCAAGGTTCTCGGCGAGCTCGGTGAGCCCCGACGCTTCGCGAAACGCCTGCCCGATCGTCGCGCACAACGTCATCGTGCCCGGTGCCAGTCTTTCCACGATGGTTTCACGATTGACGACGAAAGTAGAGAACGCAGCCAGTTGGCCGTACGCCATGCAGATGTGGCGGGCGACGTTCTCCGCAGCGCGGTGGTCGTGGGGATCAAACAAGTTGATGACCGCCGAGTCTCCATTTTGGGCCGCCATGACGATGGGAGCGAGGGGCACCTCCGCCGCCGCGTAGAGATCCACCCCCAGCTCAGGGACAGCTCGGCCGTTCCCATCGGCATCTACAAACCGAACGCCCTTAAGGGCGGCGACATAGAGGGGGACCATCGTATTGAAGCCCCCCAGTTCTCCCGCCATCAGATACTTGATACTCTTTCCAGCCCCGGCCGCCGCCTCTTGCATCACGGTGAAGGCGGTCACCGTCTCCGGAAAAGACTCAACCTCCGCGAAGACCCTGGGAGCGCCCATCTCGGCAACCATCACAGCCCACTCGTCGTCCCCCATCTCCTCGGGGCGAACCAGGGTCAGCTCACTCTTGCCAAGCGAAACCAACTCCTCGATGAGCTTGAGACCATCCTGAGGCGAGCCACCACCTCCTCCTCCCATGAAGGCTGCTCCCGTGATGATGTCCCTCAACTCTTGCTCGCCGATGGTCCTCCCCATGCGCTACTACTCCTCCTTCTCCAATGTGCCGCTCCTGGACCTCGCTCGTGGCACGAACCCCGTAGCGGCCCACTCCCGGGACGAGAACGCCGTCCTCAGAAGCCGAACTCCTTCAGCCGGTCCTCCAGCGGCGCGTAGTCGAAGTCGAATCCGAAATGGCGGGGTCCCAGAAGGTGGACCCCCCTCTCCGTGCGATACGCCTCATGGGCCTTGCGCCCTACCACGGCCACCTCGTCCCCGATGGAGAAATCGTAGCTCGTAGCGGGCTCCCCATCGACCAAGCGGACCAAGATCAGCGCATCTGGACTGGTGACGAACGGTCTGGCATCCAACCAGGTCACGTGATACTCGTTCTTGTACCATATCTTGAAGGTGCGACCTGCGAAATCGGACAGACCCGTCAGTTCGTGGCTCCCAAGCCCGAAGGCCAGTGACTCCTCGTCCGCAACCTCGGAGCGAGCCACCTTGCCTACGAAGAGCAACGAGCCACCGGTCTCCCCCATCGCCGCTGCTACGGGGTCGGAACCCTCATCACGCGCCTTTCTGATCGCCTGACCTACGCGCAGAGCCTTCGTGAGCGTGCCGTGCGCCATCAGTTCCTTGGCCTGGCTGACCTGCAGGAGGTAGCAGGAGACGCCAACTCCTCCTAGCACGGCAACGATGATCTGGCGCCCGATACGATCCGCCATGGCAGTGCTCACCGTATCCTGCAGAATGACCACATCGCCCCAGCGCGTCACGAAGGACATGGGACAGGCGGACACCCCTTTGACCTCGGGGATCACCTGCGGCACCTCGGGGATAGCCCTACCGCCAGCGTAGTCGCCATCCACGAGCGGCACGCCCAGCTCCAAAGCGGCGGCGGCGGGCGCGGGCACGTTGCTGGCTCCGATCTCGATGGGCACGATGGCTCCCACAGTGACCCCGGCGCTATCCTCCAGGGCCCGGACCGCGGAGACCATCCTGCCTAAGGCATCGTGCTTCTCTTCCGTGCAACCAAGGCTAGCTAGCTCCCCTCTGGTGCCCGTAGGTCCAGCTCTGCCACCCATGCCGGCCACACTGGCGGTCCACGTCTCTCCATCAAGGCTGTCCATGTCCACCCACTCGATTTTCCGACCGGCCTCCAACTGATCGAGTAGCAGCTTCAGGCCCAACTCTGGCCTTCCCCCCCCACCTGCTCCCATGAAGCACAGGCCGCGCACGAAATCCTCA
>Ga0180437_10009966_pt1 | contig 11658 bp, 9 predicted proteins | sample SS_ome_4_FD_132410 | JGI IMG/M metagenome (GOLD analysis project Ga0180437, IMG submission 132410) | Hypersaline lake sediment archaeal communities from the Salton Sea, California, USA - SS_3_D_1 metaG | ecosystem: Environmental > Aquatic > Non-marine Saline and Alkaline > Hypersaline > Sediment... | reverse complement strand
CTTGATGGATGATCTCGCTTTCGAAATTTGGCGCTGAACGAACATTCGCGCTCTCTAATATCACCTGGATTTTCAATGGAGGGTCGAGAACTACCTCTTTGACTTCCTGAATCTTGACTTTAGGAGCCGTTTTCTTCGCCTTTCCCCTTTTCTTTTTCTTGCCTTTCGTATCTTCGGGAGCCACAGATATTTCTTCGACTGCAGAAGCGTGTATAAAACCGGAAACAGTGATGTATTGGGCTGGGGAGCGGAAGGACACATAGTACCAGAATTCCCTGATTTTCTCTTTGGAGAGGAGTGTGAGGATTGTCCCTCTATCCACTATTTCCACTACAGCACTCCCCTTTTCCGGCTCAACATGTATATTGGCTTTTTCATCTATGACTTTAAGCTTCTTTTGCTGGGAGAGCAGAGGAGATGAAAACAAGAAAAAAAGGAAAAGAACGAAATAGATTGTTTTCTTCATGATTCTCCCCTCCTCATCTTCCTGTTTATTCAATGGCTTTAATTAAAGTATATCATAAAGATATTCGTATTCAAATTCTCGCTATCTCTGAGAATCTGATTCCTTGCTCTGGCGTTGTCTCATCCCTGTTTCTTTTCGGAAGTTCAAGAGAAATTCTTTTGCCTTGATTCCCCCACCAAAACGGATTACTCAAGCTTTTCTTATTTTGGAGATTGTTTAATCCGGGAAATACTCTAATCGCCCTTAAAAACATCTCCCCTGCTGAAATTTCATCTGATTTCTTCGGACTAAGAAAAAAAATTCATTTTTTTGAAACTTTTTCTTATTATTCCTATGAAATATATATCTTTTATGCTATAATTTAATCAGTCCCTGTTTGGCTGGCTGGGCAGGGTTTTCCCTCCACCAACCCCTTTTGCTTATTTTCCCCAAACACAGCCAGCACTTCTTTCTTTCATTTTTTCATTTTATTCAATCCCAGCCACCTAACTTTATCTATGAATTCGATTCGGAAAGCGGAAGTCAACAAACAGGCTTCTCCCAGGCCAGGAAAATCTCTGCCTGCCTCGAAAATCTGAGCAGCTTCACAGAGAAAAAAAAGGAAATCCGAGTTGATGCAGCGCGGGCTCATGTAACCTTATAGAAAGAACCTGCGTTATAAATAATAAAGAATAAAGAAATATGCAGAAGGAGGAATTATGAAAAAGTTCAAAATGCTGGCTATATTCCTTTGTGTGCTGGTGGCTTCTCTATCCTGGATTCAAGCAGAAACCAATAAAGATGAAGACTCCTTAAAAAAACAGATCAAGGAATTAAAAGCCCAGGTGGAAATGCTCAAAAAGAGAGTAAAATTCCTTGAAAAGCAGCTTCAGTCACTTGACCGAAAGGGTATCGCCATTCCCGAGACTTTCCCCAAACTCCAGAAAATTCCCGAAGACTGGAAGGAATTTGAATACAACGGGATGAAGTATTACATCATTCCCCTCAAGGATGAGCCGGAAAAGACAAATCTAAAGAAGAAATAGAGAGCTAAAGCAGAGCTGCACTTTCCCGCGAGGCAGCTTCAATCACTTCCATTAATCGGCTCTAAAAACCACTTTTCAGCAGTTTGACTATCTTATCGCTGACATCTTGGATAGCCTCTTTAATGGCTTTTTCCAGCCTATTTTTTCGTTGATCCAATCCCATGTTCGTCGGTGAATAGGGATCATCTGCTCTAATTTTGACCTTTCTTTCTATTCTATAAATGCCATCGCCTTTCACAACTTTGCTGTTTATGAGTTCCAACCCTTCCGCATCTAACAATTCTGTCAGGACAACAATATTAAACCTTAGACTCCGTGCATGATATCCTTCACCTGGAATATCTTCAAAATCTATATCTGGTTTAGTCGCTGGAGAGTCTAACCCACACTTATCCCTTTGGATGGAAAACTTGATTATCCTGTCGTAATTTCCAACTGATGAATCGCGATTATCTATTTTCACTGCAGTTTGATAAATTGAATTAACTCCCTCAAAAAGAGAAACAGAAAGACTTTTCCCCACTTCAAAATAGCCTCCTTGTCCGTAGAAAGGAGGAGTGCCCAACGAAGCCCTTTCTTTATACTTTTCCAATCCCTCTGAAAACATGACTGCCACGGATTGGGGAATTTTTTCCTGGTAATCGATGGAAAGATCTCGGTTTGTGCTGCAAGCAAATAAAAGAAATATGAAGAATAAAGCTATCTCCTTTCTCATTTTTGCCCCCTTATTATAAATTTAATCCTCTTTTACTTCTTTTTCAACCAAGAAAAGCTAGGGCTTTGGCAGATTTGGATTCTATTTAAATCTATTATTCTTTCAAATACTCTTTACATAAGTTCTATTTTTTATATACATCATTCCCATACCATCTTGTATCTCTTCACAAGCGAATTTCTTTTTTTCGTTCCAGTCATCATAGTAAACATCAGATTCTTTTTTATAGTTTGAATAGTTTCTTTTCCCGGAAGAGAAAACTTTACAATATATCTTCCCTCAGGATCAAAAACATCATGATAAATATGCCCTTTTTCATCCTTTTCATAAGTTTGGACATAAATCCTTCCTTCATCATCGCAAGCAATACGATGAATGGGCGGAAAAACTTCGGGAAATTCTGGACTCCATTCCGCGAAGGGATTTCTACCTGAGGTCATACTATCGAGCCTCTCGTTTATCATTTCTTGCTTATCCTCATTAGTTATTCTTATTGGATCATATTCTTTGATGATTTTTTTTATTCGTCTCCCACTGCTATCATGGATATAGAGTTCGTAATTTGATGTAAGTGCCCATATAACACTGTCATCTTTTCTCACTTGAAACATAAACCAAGCCTTTAGCCTCCACCATTCTTGACGATGAAAACGTTCTCTAAATGATCCAAAAACCATGACAGGCTTGAAATTTGAGTCAAATTTTAACAAGTTCCCTTTTCTTATCCCCCTCTTATGATCATTATTAATTTGTGTTCCTATAAAATTTCCTCTGGAATCCACTTTAGGCCTCATTAGTGTATTTTCGTACTTTCCTGAAAGAATTTTGTTCAGAAATTCTCCCTCTAAAGAATAATAATTAGCACTACCATCATAAATCATCATTTCTTTTCCCTTAAGGATGTACATACTTATAGGCTGTTTCAATTTTCCTTTTCCTTTTTCTCCAATAATTCTCAGGAAATGGCCATTTTTATCAAAAACTAAAGCACAGGATTTTCGGAAATCCAAAACATAAATATTTCCTTCTTCATCAACCTGAACAGCTGTTATGTCTTGAGACATAAGTCCCTTATGTTCTTCCTTATCTCCAATGCATAACTCTTCAGTTACTATTAACTTCGAAGGTATTCCTATGGAAGGTACAGGAATCTTAGGATTATTAAACACAGGAATCATTTCCTCACTCTCATTTTTTTCTTGTTGAGCAAGCTTGGCCGAGCATGAAAGCAAAAGGAAGGAGGCAAAAACAACTAGGGGCAACTTTAGATTTGATGCAATCTTTTTCAATTTACCCTCCTTTTTCAAAATGAAAAGCTAGAATAATATGTGTCTTTCAGATTCCTTCTTTTATCCGTTTCCAGTTTTTAATCCTGTATCTTTTGATTTTAATATAGCCCGTCTCTCGGTCTATACTCAAGCTGTAAATATATCCATTTTTTATGACAATTGGAGGAATCCCAATTTTTATTTTATGAAGGAAGTAGCCATCCTTGTTATACAGGTCAAAGCTTAAATTTTTATCGTTATCAGCATGGGATTTAATCCTTCCCACATAAATGCGACTCTTATCATCGGTGATTAATCTGTTGAAAAAAGGTTTGTATTCAGGAAATTTAAGAGCTTTTTTGATTTCACCTTTTGAAAATTTATGCCCCCCTGACCGAACCCCTTCCCAACGACTTCTAATTATCTCATCTTTTTCTTTTTTAGTTAGAGGTTCTGGAGGTTCCATATTTTCTATTATATATTCAATATCTCCTAATGGATTTATCATGAACAGCTTGTATTCTGAAGAAAATCCATAAATTCCAAATTCCTCATCTAGAAGGCAAAAATACAGTCTATGCGTGTAGGGATTACCGAGACTAGTTCTACCTTTTAATCTATAAAATTTTTCCAGAGGACGAGTGAAAATTGTTTTCAGTTCTTTCCCTTCTGGAGATATAAGTGCAATTTCCTGAAACATTTTTTCTCGCGTTGGCCTTGAAAATATTTCTGCAAGAATATTTCCGTCTCTGTTTATTCCAAATTGACCGATATTCTCAAAAAAAGTGATGCTTCTTTCATATTGTCTTTTTTTATTGAATATGTGCATTTTATAGCTGTCTCTAACATATAGATTATTTTTTTTATCCAGATGTATATCTGAGGGATTATTGAATTCCCCTGGCCCCTGACCTTTTCTGCCAATTGTTAGGAGATATTGACCATTCTTATCAAATACCTGAATTCGGCAATTACCACCATCTAAGACATGAATATTACCGTCTCCATCAACCTGAATGTCTCTAGCTCTATAAAAGAGGTAATTCTCATCCTTTTCTTTCCCGATGCTCAAATCTTCTTCTAATTCAAATGTAATCTCACCATACAGAGGCTCTGCTGGATTCTTGATGATTTTGACTCCGTCTTCAATTTCTATCTTGCCTTCCCATTCTGCTTTTTGTTGTCCAAAGGATAGAAGCAACATACAGACTGAAAGAAATAGGACAAGTGATGCAATCTTAGTTTCAGATTTCATTTAGTCCCCTTATTATTAATCTAATCCGCTTTTTCTTATTTTTCAGTATCGGGAAGTCAGGACTTCAGGTTTTGCGGCTTCCATTTTGTCCAGTTTTCCGAAAATCATATAAATAAATTGACCGTCTTTACTATTTCACAATAAAAGTTTGAGCCATTTGTGATCTTGAATCGGTTTTGTCTCCTTCTGCGATGATTTCTAAAGAATATTCGCCAGGCTTTAATTCAGGCAGCTCGAGCTCTAATAATAGTATATCCATCTCTTCTTTATTTTCAGTTGAGAGAATTGAAAAGGAAAGTGACTCTTTTTCCCCTGAAGCATTTTCAATTAAATTGGCAGATATGTCGATGACTGGTTCTTGAATTCCAATAATTGAACACCTCAACACGGCATGTAATTTGGAAACGCCTTGATCCAACTCATGAATCAAAGGAGAATGCTGATTCGTAACAAATGGAAAAATCTCATTTAAAGATGGAAATCGGTAATCTGATTTTTCTTCCTTGGCCTCTGAAAATTTAAAATAATTGGCTTTTTTATCCGGGATGAGGATCAAAGGAGGATAAAGTGTAATCCCTGATTCTTGTTTCTCTAGGATATGAACAAACGAAGAGGCTCGAGCTCCTTTTCCCGTTGTTAAGTTTCGTATAATGACCCTACACTCATATTTGCCAGGCTGGAGAGGTGTAATTGTGTAATGATAAAGTGTTTTTTCTGGGATTTCAGAAAAATTAATTTCACTTTTCCAGGAATCAACTATGTCTTTCTCTTCATCGAGAACTAATCCGACAACCTCTGTATTTCCTTCCAGAACCTTGGACAGGTCTTCCTCACGTGTCTCAAAAAGAAGAATAAGATTCGATTCTTCTTGAAGCAAACAGTGGAGAGAAAGCGACGAGAAGCTGAGAGGCTCTTGAAAATGCGGATTCTCACTCAAAGCCAGATCAATCAGGTGAAGTTTTTTCTCCAGTTCGGAAAGCTCGGTGAAAGGCTTTGGATTAAAATACCCTCCCTGAGCATAGACTCTACATCCTTCTCGCTTAACCTTTACATCAATTTCGTGATATTTTCCGTCCCATTTTTCATCGATGTAGTAGCCCAATACATAAAAATGGCTCGTGGTATTCTGAATGCTTTCGGAAATAGCCTCAAAATCGTCTATGTCTTCGAAATATTTTCCCCCGGAAACATCGGACAGTACTTTCAACGGATCCTCGCTCTCTTCTTTTTTTCTATAAGAAAAAGCTCGAGATTTCATTGAGTTAACGGCAAACACCGGACTGTTGGATGCGGAGAATTCCCTGCCCATCATATTATACCCTGAAGCTCCAAGCTTTCCTCCTGAAAAAAAGATGACATTTTTATATCCAGGAATATAACGAAGCGCTTTGGCCAGCTCAGTTGTATTTACGAAGAAATCTCTCTGACTTCTTGCGAAAATCTGTAGCCCCGGCACCGGGATAGCGCTGCTAGCAGGACTTTTATCCTCTTCAAGTCCCCATTTCAAGTCAATCTGTTTCCATTCCTTTTCCAATTCGTCTGATCTCCATCCTTTATCAGGGGGGATTTCCTTGGCTTTGTTCACAGCTTTCCGTATTTTTTGATGATCGCTGGTTAAATACTCTTGAACTTTTAGGCCTGTTAAAGGAGCGTACGAAAGAATTCCAACTTCATCTCCTGGCTTAAGCTGAGTGTCGATGAAATGAAGAGCTGCTCGTTTTGATTTGATCATTCCAAATCTATCGTTTCCCATGATATCCAGAAATATAAAAAATTTCCGATTCATTCTTGAAGGGAATTTTTGCGAGGGAGGAAGTTCTTTCTCTTCCGCTTTGCCTATAATGTGTTTTTCAAAATCAGTAATTGTCCGAAGCTCGCCGTCTTCATACAGCTCAAAGTCAGATATATTCAGGCCTGTAACAGGATTACCATCTTTATCTGTCACAAATACCTGTATCAATTTCAAGATGACTGTGACTTCGTGCTGTAAGGGCTTATCTATTTTTTTCTGCTGTGCTTGTATTGAATTATCTGCATAAACGAAATGATGTATTAAAAAAGACAATAAGAACAAATTAAAGATTCTTCTCTTCATTCTTATGCCCTTCTTTATTTATACTTGACTTCTACGTCAACAGTAAAAAATCTGTAATCATAATATTCTATGACTATCTTGGATTGTCTTGATTTTCCCCTCCAATATCCGCTATAAGCTTCCTCAAAAATTGTCTTGCTTGGAAATCTAATTCCGTTCTTTTCTACTCCATAATGATGAATCGCTGTTAAAATCGGCTTTACACCGCTTTTTTTAATCTTGCTTTCAAGCTCCTCGAAACCAGCAAGAGATTCTTGAGCCATTTCAATCTTGAGGACACTGAAATCTACTCTATCTACCCATAATTTTCCAAAGTTTGGATTTTCTTCTATCTTTTTTTTTGGAACCGCCTCGATTACATACGCTTTTCTTCCCGATATTTTGTCTTCCTTTAGGAGTTTATAATTGTATTGTTCCTGAAATTTTTCACTGAGAAGGCCTACTGGTCCATATACCGATTTTAAAGAATAAAAAGCTTTTGTTTTCAGGGGGGCGTCTTTTTCATTTTTCTTTTCCCCGTTCTCTTCTATCAGTGTTCGACTTTCCTTAATGCTTTTTCCTTTCTTTATTAATTGATAATCATAAACATATTCATTTTTTTCTTTTTTTGTAGGAATTCTGTATGTTCGGGGTCGTCCTCCTCTAACAATTACCCTTCGCATTGAGTGTTCAACGAATATTTCTTCCTTTATCTTTTCTTTACATACAAAAAAGAGAGCGGAATTTTCCACTTTTTTACAGTATTCGGCACATTTCTTTAGAATCTCATTTAATTCAGGGAGAGATTTGTCACCGACACTTGACAAAAATCCGCTGGAAACATTACTTGAATAAACAAGGAGAATGAGAATCAGGATTAAGCATCTTATGATTCTCATTGGTATCCCCCAACAAAATTCTAAATATATTTTATCATGAATAGAGCATATGAATAAATGCTCTGAATTTTAACGCCAATGTCTCAACTGATTCTACAATCCCGCTGTCTTTTTCAACCAAGAGAAGCCGGAACTCTAGAGGATTTGGCTTCTCTTTATGTCAAATCTAAATTACAAAACTTACTGAGAGATTCTGTATTTCACGATTTTCTGATATCCATCTTCATCAGTTTCTATAAGAAAGAAGCTTCTGTCTCTAATTTTTGCCGCTCGGGGATAATAGTGGTCTCCTTCTATCCTGACTCTATTAATGAAATTACCCTCTTCACCGAAGACATCAAAAGAACGACTTCCTTCTTTGCGGTCCTTGTGGAATGTATGAACCCAGATGTTCCCCTCGGAATCACACTTGATGTTATCAAAAGCAGGCATGTATTTTGGAAATTCCGTATTCTTCACAATATAATCAGGAGCCCCTTGTTTTGTCTCTCTTGTGCCCCCGCTCATTGTTGTGACGGTCATGCCGGCAAAATATTGCTCCTTGTCTATTTTTGTGACTTCAACTGGTTCATATTTATGCGTAAAGGATGAAATCTTACCTTTTAATGGATCATAAATATCGATTTCATACGATTCGGAGAATCCAATTACGATATTTCCTTTTGGAGTCACATCCCAATACACCCTTGCTGAAAAAGGGATCGGAATGCTCATTCTTCTCGGGCTGGTGATATTTTTTCTCATCCAATACTCTTTTTTGTAAAGGTCTTTTAGGTGTTCCATATCAGATGAGAAAAGACGTAAATAGCACTCCCAGGGACGAGAGGGACCTCTGCGATAAGAAACCTGAGTTTCAAATATCATCTTTTCATCCGAAAGCGCCTTGATCTCATACGGCCATCCCAGTTGCGTGGAATTATACGGGATTGATTTAATAAAATCGCCATCTAAACTCAAGATAGATATTCTCATATTCATGGATTCCCATACGACAAGCCTGTCTTGGACAACTTCAATATCAAGAGGGCTGTTAAAATCACCAGGCCCTTGGCCTTCTTTTCCGATAGTCTTCACATACTTTCCCATGACATTGAACTTCTTGATATTATTGGCGTCGATATCACACACATAAACACAACCATTTTTGTCCGTAGCAGGAGAAAGGATTCTGTTGAAAAATTTGCCCTCTGGCAGAGATTCCTCTGAAATGACTAATTCTTGGATGAATCTGACTTTACCTGTCTTGTAGATTTCGGCCAAAGACTTCTCGCTTTCTGATGAGCCATATATAAAGAGAGTTAATACAGAAAACGAAATGATGAGCCAATATCTCTTATTTCTCATTTTTTTTCTTCCTCTTTTCAGTTTAAGGTAGAGACCATTCTTTCTTTTCCTCAATCAGCTATATACCCGGCACGATGGGTGATTCTATAATTCTTGCCTTTGACTTTCACTTTTATGTTCTTGAATTTTCCGTCAGCTTTGTAATTTTTTGGCGAGTAATACAGAAGATAATAGCTATCAACAGCATCGGAGGCCCTTTGAAATAAATACTCAGGATTTGCCGAACTGGTTGTTATCCCTCCCGTTGCTTGAGCCATTTCTTTAAAGACACTGAAAATATCTTCAGAGTGTTCGACCATTTTTACTCCAGGAATATGTTCAGCCGGTTTTGTAAAAAATAGAAAGTTAATGCTAATTGAGGAATCAGCATAGGCTTGTTTGATACGGTCAATATCAAATCCAAGATTCCTAAAGTAATAACCAAAAAGAGCTGTGACCTTCAATTGTTCATATGGATTATTTCTATGGATAAAAGCCATATAGGCTTCGTCTGTGATTTGAGGGATGAATTCCCTCTGATAAAATAAAAATACATATTTCTGTCCAGGTTGTTCTTTTAAATATCCCGCAAAATCCAGTAGTCTCTTCTGGTCAACATTCCTGATGCTTTCTAACTGGTTCATGATCTCTTCGTACTTTTCTAAAGGATCATCATCAAACCCAATAAGTGGCTGCCATTCATCTCCGAATTGGGAACTTTTAGTACTCATTGCTCTAGCTAGCCTCTTAAGATCGTTATTAAGATGTCTGTATTCTGAGTTTCCAACCCAGGCATCTTTCCTTAATATCTCTCTAATCTGTTGAATAGCCTCTTCAGTTGATACCTTGCTTAGAGCTTCACTCTTCAATCTGTAAGTATCCATTGGTGTAACAATGACAAGATCATCACTGGGCATTAAAACATTCTGGAAAAAATAATCAATAGATTCACTGAGTTTGGGGGAATATTCGACCACTTCAAATAAAAGGTAGAAGGACCTTGAAGTTATAGGTTTGAATGTCGGCTTCGCTTCTTCTTTGGGAGTCGGTATTTCTTCTTTTCTTTGAACGGCCGTTTTTTTTATGAGATACACGGCTAATACTTCTTGGAGTATGCCATCCTCATAGACCACAAAGTCATTGATGGTCAAATCATCTACAAAATTGTCTCCTTTATAGACTCTGACCGGGACTTCGATATTAATGGCAATGGTTTCATGCTGGATTTCTTGAGCAATGAGAATGATGGCTAAAGTAATAAAACCGATGATAAAGATTAGCTTTCTCATTTATCCCCGTATTTCAATCTGCGATATACCCCGCACGGTGAGTGATTCTATAATTCTTACCCCTCACTTTGACTTCAATGTTCTTGAATTTCCCATCTCCCTTATAATCTGAGGGTCTATAATAGAGAAGATAATAATTCTCCGCTGCATTAACTGCCTTCTTGAACGAAGCAGCGGCATTTGCAGAGCTCTCTATTATTCCTCCTGTTGTTTGTGCTATTTCTTTAAAGACACTAAAAAAATTTGCAGATAAGTCCTGCGCTTCTGTGATTGGTACTGTTGTTGGCGTTGAATCCAGCAAACCTCTTGCGGTTACAGATACACCTTCTTGGTCTACTAGATCCATTCCAGAAGTCTTTGTTAAATAAATGAAATGTGTAGAAATAGAAGAATCGGAAAAAGCCTGTAAGACTTTTTTTTCATCAAATGAAAGATACGCTTCAAAATCTTCAAGGTCTTCAAATCCAACACCAAATTTCAGAACGGGCACAAGTAATTTTTGATGAAAGATAAAAACATGTTTAGATCCTTCAATATTTTTCAGAAAATCTGTAAAATACATTAACTTCTTTTCATCTAAATACCTAAGATTTCTTAATTTTGTACAAACACCCGAGTACATCAACGTAACTAAGTCTTTCACACCTATTGACGCAGTTCTTTCAAATTCCCTAAGATTTTCAATGTCATTTATTAAACTTCTATACTCTGCAGTGCACATCTTTATATCCTTTCTGAGCTGTCCTGTTAATTCCTTGGCAATTTCTTTTCCAGTAAACCTCTTAAGGGCTTTAACGTTAAAATCGTAGGTCTTAATTGGAGTAACGACTTTTAGTGTGTCCCCAGGTAAAAAAACTTCTTCGAAGAAATACTCTACGGCCTTTCCGATTTTTGGTAGATATTCATAAATCTCAAACAGAAGAACAAAATTCCTAAAAACCTCAGGAGTAAATCTTATCCCGGCCTCTTCTTTCAATCCTATCTCTTCTCTTTCTATATTCGTCTTTTTTATCAGATAGACGGCAACAACATCCTGGAGTTTTCCATCCTCATAGACGTTGAAATCATCTATGGTTAAGTTTTCAACGAATTTCCCCTTATCAAACACTCTCACCGGGACTTCTATGTTGACGACTAATGTTTCATGCTGGATTTCCTGGGCGATGAGAATAATGGCTAAGACAATAAAAACGACAAAAAAGATTAGCTTTCTCATTTATCCCCGTTTATCAATCTGCGATATACCCCGATCGATGTTTGATGCTGTAATCTTTATCTTTCACTCTGACTTCTATCTCTTTGAATTTTCCATCCTTTTTGTAATCTTTGGGAGAGTAGAAAAGG
>Ga0180437_10009964_pt1 | contig 11658 bp, 9 predicted proteins | sample SS_ome_4_FD_132410 | JGI IMG/M metagenome (GOLD analysis project Ga0180437, IMG submission 132410) | Hypersaline lake sediment archaeal communities from the Salton Sea, California, USA - SS_3_D_1 metaG | ecosystem: Environmental > Aquatic > Non-marine Saline and Alkaline > Hypersaline > Sediment... | reverse complement strand
TCCACCCTGGTGGATCTGAGTCACGATACAGTGGATGAACAACAGCGGAATAATTATGAGGTATGTGCCAACCTGACCGCCTTTATGCGTGAGCGAGAACCTGAAGGAGTCACCATCTCCGTGGGTGGGGAGATCGGTGAGATAGGCGAAAAGAACAGCGATGAGACGGAATTGCGGGCCTATATGGACGGCTATAACAGGAGCCTGCCCAAGGGGATGGTGGGGCTATCTAAGATCAGTATCCAGACCGGCACGGCCCACGGCGGCGTTCCCCTGCCTGACGGGACCCTAGCGCAGGTGAAGATTGATTTTAATGTGATCAAGGAATTGTCAAAGGTAGCCCGTGACGCCTATGGCATGGGAGGAGCCGTTCAGCACGGGGCGTCCACGCTGCCTGATGAGGCCTTCAACCAGTTCGTGCAAAATGAGGCGACAGAAGTCCATCTCGCCACTGGATTTCAGAACATCGTCTATGACCATGAGGCCTTTCCGGCAGACCTTCGCCAACGTATCTACGACCATATCAAGAGCGCCCATGGGAGCGAACAAAAAGAAGGTCAGACAGAAGAACAGTTCATCTATAAGACACGAAAGAAGGGCTTCGGCCCCTTTAAGGAAGCCCTTTGGGGCCTGCCGGAAGAGGTGCGAAAGGCCATTCGGGGAAGCCTGGAAGACAAATTCGGTTTCCTCTTTGATCAGCTAAACGTGGCAAACACCATGGAAACGGCCAAGCGCTATACATCTCACGTAGAAATCCACAAGACCCTGGCCGATTTCGGGGGACCGGCCGCTAAAGAGGAGGATGTGTCAGGATTGGCGGACTGATTCTGACCTTTTGCACTTTTAGAGTTTCTCTACAAATCACCATGGATTCCTGGTTTCGCAGGACCCCCGAAACCCAGACTGAGTGATCTCTGGTTTCAACAAATCAGGAGCCTATGGGAGACGCGGGTTCATACCAAGATTCCAATGGCTCGTTGAATGGCCCTTTCCACCTCAGCCATCCTTTCAGGGCTTATGGTCCCGGAGAAAGGTCTGCGTATCAGAAAAGACTTGTCGAGGGTGGTGACTTGTTCACACTTGGCCATGGAAGTCCGGTCAAGACCGCCTTCGTTTTTAGGCAGTTTCACATGGGTCGGACTGGGACGGAGCGTGGCAGAGATAGGAACGACGACAACATCATTGGCCAGGCGATTCCGCACATCCAGGGAAACCACCAGAGCGGGTCTGGGTTTTGTGGCCAATGGCCGACCTGGAAGGCTTACCAGGTAAACCTCGCCTCGTTTAGGGTAGGACATGGGCTCGGCTTTCCTGAATGGTAAACAACATGGCAGGTTTTTGGCTTTTCGCGGATGCACTCATAGTGAACTCGCCATAATTGCCCCAAATCGCCGCAACATGTAACTATCATTGGTTTTTACGACCTCTTGCCATGTTGTTTATGCAACATTAGGGTCTTCCCAGAACCGGCTGACAGATTTAGCTGCTACTTCGTCCCAGTCTCTGTCTTCCTGCTGTTCTTCATCGGACAGTGAGAGATAATATTCTTCAATCTGGCTCTCCAATTCACGTTTCTTCTGCTCTTTGTACCAACTGCGCAAGACATCTTCGATGAGTTGACTCCGAGAGCGTGCCTTGGATTTCTTGAGAACCTCGTCAATCGCCTTCACCAACTCCCCGTCGAGACTTGTAGAGATCTTTACCTTTCCAGAATGAGAGGGCGAAGAATCCACATCTTCCTCCTTTTGTTATTACAATAAGTATGACTGTAGCTCATACCAACTCTTGCATCAATAATTTTTCCTGTGCCCCATAGTGTTGTCCCTATTTCACTCAGAAGATTGACAACTGATGGGATATCTATTACAAATCCGCAATAAAGTCCATTGGTTGTTGACGGCTACGTTTTGGCAAGCAACCCTTCAGTGGGTTCGGGCATGTGAGTTGCGATCGGGGCAGCAGATCAACAATCCAGGGGTTCTATGATGCCCCACAATATGTGGTGCTTGCTGATGCCGGGCGCTGAGAGCCCCTATGCAGGTCACTGAGTTGCCTGAAGGCCATCCACCTGGGCCGCCCCATTCCTATTGTACCTGTTACTTTTAGTTCCATAATTTGGTCCTTTTTTGCCCAGTATTGGAAACATAATGCCCAGCCTGGTGAGAGCCTACTCTTTGCATATTGAAACAACTAACTGTAAAAAAGTGTGAATATATAGAGAGGTTCCCACGGCACAGTTCTTGCGGGCGTGAGGGAAAGGCATAGGGCACTTGCCCCAAAAGTTGTGTTGGGGGCAATTAGATCCATGAGGGTTATTACGCATTGCACCATTTATCTCAGGAGGAGACAATGAAAACATGGAAGTTGCTTCGATTGATAGTGTGGTGCCTTATTCTTGTAACCACAGATGTAAGTGCTGGTCCCCCAGCAGACTGGATTAGTGCAGAGGATGGAATAACAATTCTCAACACGTTATATGAACCGATAATGTTCGAGTTTGACTCTGACATATACCTGGTTGCAGAGGATGGGCTCTATGTCCAGCTTTATAATCAGCCTTGTATTGGCTGGAAGAAGGTGTACACTCCTGCTCCTGCTTCTGCATTTAGACCAATTGGAGACTATCTTTTTGCATTCAATACAAACATGGAGCTTTGGTGGATTGAACAGGGTGTTGGGTTTAGCAGCGAAAACTGGAAAAAGGTCTCTCTAGCAACACAAACAAAGTATGTCAGCTGTATTCCTATGACAAGTTACAATGGTTATCTTTATGCATGTTTTCCTTATCACACAGGAGAGAATGTTGAGTGTGACAAGACCTTTGATATCTTTCGTTCGGCTGACATAGGAAAGACTACGATGGTCTGGGGGAAAGTGGTTGAGAAAGGTTTCGGCGATTATCAGAATCATGATCTTGGGTTTATGGGTGAGTTCAAGGGCAAGCTGATGGCAATCACTACCCAGACCCATGATGAGGCTTTTGGTGTTACGGAAGCATATCTTGACGGCATAGAAGTATGGGAAAGCACGACCGGAAGTCTGGGAAGTTGGGTGCAGGTGAATGACGACGGTTTTGGTACAGAGATGGTAGATCACCTCAGCGGCTCAATCATACGCACAAACTGCGTGCTAGGTGCTGCAGTAGAATACAATTCATGTCTGTATGTCGGCACAAAATCACATCTTGGCGCAGAGATATGGAGGTATGATGGCACTGGACTGACAGGTTGGACAAGTGTGACACCTGATCATCTTGGTGTAGACCCATTGTTAGGCGGCCCTGGTAGGGTCAGCGATATGTCAGTCTATGATGGCAAGCTCTATGTTGCAGAAAGTTATCCAACTGCCAATCTCAGTGTTTATGATGGGAGCTCATGGAACATTCTCATATCAGCCCCCCCTTTTGATTCGATAAATGCTGGTTTAACCCAGCTGGCTGTGCTTCCCTCAAGATCAACCTCATCGGGCGTAACAGGTGATATGTTGTTTGTGACCACATTCATCAGACCCCCGGATGGGGGGGGCTATCAAATATGGGGCTATCCTTTCACAAAGCAGCCATTGACATGTACTCAATTGGATCAGGCTACAATTGAAGTGAATCCTGTGTCAGCTATCAATGAACTCGGCCCGGGACAGACACACACGGTCATTGCAACTGTAGATATCGGCGGTGTAGATATATCAGATGTATGGATAAACTTCGGTTACAAGATAGATCATCAGTACTCTACACAATCTGCGTTAGGTTTTCTTCTTCAAGATTGTGAATTCACAATAAGCTACCCTGCTGTACAGGGACCTGAAGGGCTTTGGACTGATGTTATTGAAGCCTGTTTTACGAAGTCTGAAACCAGCGAATGCGCATACGCTGACAAGACCTGGGTGGACACTACACCTCCTGAAATCACTATCACGGTACCAGGAGATGGGGCTAGCTATGTGCTGAATGATGTGGTCAATGCTGACTTCACTGTTGAGGATGCAGTTGGGGTGGATACAAAAACCTCAACTGTTCCAAACGGTGGTCCTATCCCGACTGACCAGGGAGGTGACAAGACATTCAGTGTTACTGCAATCGATTTCGGCGGGAACCAGACAGCGAAGTCAGTGACTTATCATGTTCTTCACCCCCCTGTTGCAGACGCAGGGCCTGACAAGAGCACTATGGTAGGCCTGACAGTCACATTGGATGGAAGTGGTTCGACAGATGCTGACGGTTCTATAGTTAAATATGAGTGGGATGTGGGTGATGGCGCGCCCTGTGCTGCAGGTGTTACATGCTCTACTGTATATGACACAGCTGGCGCAAAGACAGTCACGCTTACTGTCACAGACAATGATGGGCTCACTGCTTCAGATACTGCAACAATGACTGTCAAAACCCCTGCTCAGGGAGTAGGAGACTTAGGATCAGAGATCGATCAGGCGGATTTGCCAGAGGACATAGATTCCGGATTAATGGACAAGTTGGATGCTGCATTGAAAGCCGTGGACAAAGGTAACTACAGGGCTGCTTCTAATCTGCTGAATGCATTCATCAACATGGTTAATTCCCAGAGAGGCAAGACCCTCACTGATGCGCAGGCTGATGCATTGATTCAGATGGCGCAGGACATCATGGATAGCATCAACACATTGTGATGTCGTACTGGAAAAGATGCCTGATTTTGGTATCTTTCCCAGGCGGTTCTTTTCACTCACTATCTTACTGTGACATTCTATGCACAGACGGCTGTTTTTACGGCAACGGCATGTTTGGGCTGGCACCGGCTTTCAAGCTCAAGGACCTGGAGATACTCTGCTATGTAGATCACTCCTGCCGATGGTTTCGGTGAATGTTAAATAACCCGGTGGTATTCTCAGTCGGTTCGCAAAGGCCGCAGTAAGGGTTTTGCTATATGAGCTTGATTCTGATCACTTCACAGATATTGCCCGACTACCCTCAATCACGTGGATCAACCGAAGTTCGAGATATTCCTATAAGATAACATCTTGAAAGACTGATATTTTTGTGGTACTCTCGACAAATCTACGAGAAGGGCCTCTCGTTTCGAAGCGGCTCTCTTGCCAAGATATGTGCACATGGGCAGGAGATTTAAGACGATGCCGTTGTGGCAAGGCATTCGAAGTGTCAAATGATACTCTGCTCAAAATCAGAGCCAGAACGCCAAGTCGCAAAACAAAATGATACAAAACCCCGTTTTCTTGTTCTCTAATTTCTAAAAGGATCTACTTATGCTTTTAAGAAGACAATCGAGGGCAAAGAAATTACTAACTGAGAAAAACAAACAAAAAATTGCCAGGGCGATTCAACAAGCCGAAAAGAACACGTCCGGCGAAGTCCGGCTGCATATCGAAAGCAAAATTAAAAAGAAGAAATCGGTGTTTAACAGAGCAGTAGAGGTTTTTCATCAATTGGGAATGCAGAAGACAACCCGCAGAAATGGTGTACTCGTTTATGTTGCCCTAGATGACCGGCAATTTGCGATCATCGGTGATCAGGGAATCCATGAAAAAGTGGCACAGGATTTTTGGGACAAAGAAAGAGATGAAATGGTCGCCTATTTCAAACAGGGTGACATTATCGGCGGAATTGTATATTTTATCGGGCAAATAGGGATAAGGCTCCAAGAACATTTCCCATATCAAAAAGATGACGTGAACGAACTGAGCGATGAGGTCTCGGTTGTTGAATAGCACCAAGCTGAGAATGGTGAAAAAGACAAGTTGTGTCATAATACTGTGCATGGTGCTTGTCACTCTCCATGCATTTGCATCTGATTATCCGGAGTTGACGTCGTGGGTAAATGATTATGCGGGCGTACTAAACAGTGAGCAGAAAGAAGACCTGGATAGTATTCTGAAGGATTTTGAGAGTGCGACCACCAACCAGATTTTCGTCTGTATCATGGAGAGCCTTCCTGCTGACACCTCACTTGAAGAATATGTGAATAAACTGTTCGAACGATGGCAACCAGGGCAAAAAAATAAAGATAACGGCGTTTTATTAGCGCTTTTTATCCATGACAGAAGACTGCGGATCGAAGTTGGCTATGGACTTGAGGGAACCTTGATAGATGCTGTCAGCGGCCAAATTATCAGGGATGAGATTGCCCCTGCTTTTAAGAAGGGGTATTACTACCAAGGGATCAGAAACGGTATCCATAGCCTGATATTGGCAACGAAAAAGGCGTATCATCCGCAATCGCAACCACAGGATATATTTGTCGTTACTGTTCTGAGAACAATCTATGAGCGTACTGTTAACTCGAAAATATGGAAGAATGTCTTATCAAAAATATTCCCGACATTCGGCACCTTCGTTATTACTCTCACCGTTCTTATTCCAAGTGTAGTAGTTTTATTGTTAGTACTACTGAATCTTTATTACAATAGAGGGACCACGATAGGAAGAAGTGGTTCTTGGAACAGGAGGAGTCGCTGGAGCGGTAACAGGAGTAGCAGCAGTTGTAGTAGTTTTTCCGGCGGAGGTGGGGGATCGTCCGGTGGTGGAGGCGCATCAGGAAGTTGGTAGAAAAGAAAGGGCTGCGGCGCATCGGGCATATAACGAATTTTTGATGAATTATTAGTACCAGGAGAGGGGCGCGAAAAAGGGTGCCACCATTTCGGGAATTTCGAGGCTTAGCGCGGCGGACCAGAGGGGACTTCCTTTAGAATGGCCTGCCACTTTTCAACTTTTCACCAGAGTCCCTTAATGCTTCCTTCATGTTTCTATCCGAGATAAGCCTTTTTGACCTGGGGGTCGGCCAGGAGTCTGTCGCATGGGCCTTCCAGGACGAGGCTTCCGCTCTCTAGAACATAGCCCCGCTGGGCGAACTTGAGGGCCATTCTGGCGTTTTGCTCCACCAGGAGGATGGTCGTCCCTTCATCGTTAAGTTCCTTCAATGCCTCGAACACGTTGAGCATCAAGAGGGGGGCCAATCCCATGGACGGTTCGTCGAGGAGCATGACCCTGCGGCCGCTCATAAAGGCCCTTCCGATGGCAAGCATCTGTTGTTCGCCCCCGCTCAGTGTTCCTGCTTTCTGGATCTTCCGTTCCTCAAGGCGCGGAAAGATGGAAAACACGCGCTTAAGATCGTGCTCAATGGTCTTGTCTTTTTTTCTCGAAAAGGTGGCCAGTCTGAGATTTTCCATGACCGTGAGATTGCCGAACAAACGCCTGCCTTCGGGGACGTGAGAGATTCCAAGGACGCTCACGACCTTGTCTGCGGAATACGTGAGCATGTCCTTTCCCATACAGGTCATCGTGGTGCCTGGTTCAACGGGGACCATCCGGGAGATGGCACGCAGGGTGGTACTCTTGCCCGCACCGTTGGCCCCGATGATGGAAACGATTTCGCCCTCGTCTATCTGGAAGCTGATGCCGTGAAGGGCCTTGATATTGCCATAAGAAACGCGCAGGTTCTCCACAGAGAGCAACATCAGTGCATGGTCTCCTTGCCAAGGTAGGCTTCAACGACTTTTGGGTCGTCTTGTATCTCCTCGGGGGTGCCCTCGGCGATGACTTCCCCAAAGACCAGTGTCTGCACGATCTGGCAAAGCTCCATCACCATTTTCAATCTATGTTCGATCATGAGGATCGCGAAGCCGAAGGCGTCATGGACTTTTCGGATGATCTCCATCATTTGCAGGAGTTCTTCGGGGTTCATGCCGGCCGTGGGTTCGTCCAGGAAAAGGACCTTCGGCTCTGTGGCCAAGGCGCGGGCCAGCTCAACGCGCCTCTGGGCGCCATAGGGAAGATTGCCGACCATTTGATCTGCCAAGCCAAGGACGCCTAAGAGGTTCAAGAAGCTGCGGGCCCTTTCCTCGGTTTCCTTTTCTTCCTTGTACCGCTTGGCCGTGCCGAAAAGTGCCCCCACGAGTCCATAGGTGATCTTGGAATACTGAGCCATCTTCACATGCTCAAGAACCGTCATGTGTCTCCACAACCGTAGGTTTTGAAAGGTCCTTCCAAGTCCCAGCGACGCGATCTGATGGGGATGGAGCCCCACAATTTCGCGACCGTCGAGTTTGACGGAGCCCCCGGTGGGCCTGTAGATACCGGTGAGGAGATTGAAGATCGTGGTCTTGCCGGCACCGTTTGGTCCGATCAGCCCTCTGATCTGTCCCGGTTCGATCTGCAGGTTATAGTAGTTGACCGCCCTGAGTCCCCCGAAGTCATGAGTCAGGTCTTGGACGTGTAGCAAGGGCATATCACTTCCTTTGCTAAGAGGCTGTCGGAAAACACCCATCTGTCCCGATTCTATCGGGATTATCCTCATTCTTCGTCACTGCGACGTACCCGTAAGTACGACTCGTTCCTCAGCATCTCGGATGCCTTGCATCTGATCTTCCATCAGCCTCTTTCTTCAGGCCACTTTTCAAGCCCCCAGGCTGCCAGAACACCTATTTCGGTCCTATGGCCCTTCGCATGTCAAAGTCGCGGAAGGCGATCAGCCCCGTGGGCCGGAAGATCATCACCAGGATCAGCAGCAGCGGGATGACGATCCACTTGAGTATCTCAAGCGGCCTCAGTGCTTCACCCAGGATGCTGATGGACACCGCCCCCACGATGGATCCGTACACGGAGTTCAGGCCTCCGAAATAGACCATGGCCAGCACTTCCGCCAGTTTCTGGATGCCGAACATGGCCGGGTTGATGTAGCGCAGCTCGTGGGCGACCAGTCCGCCAGCCACGCCCGCCCAGAACGCCCCGAACAGGAAAGCAGTCATCTTCACCTTGCGGGTGTTGACGGTCATGGCCTCGGCAGCCGTCTCATCGTCACGCACCGCATTAAGAGCCTTTCCCAGAATGGAGGTGACAAAGTTGTTTGTGAACCAGACCCCCAAAACGACCACTGCAAAGATGACCGGAAGCGCCGACCATGGGGGCTGTCCGGCAATCCCCCGTGCGCCTCCCAGGCCCTGAATGTTTTCGAACAGACTCTTGACGATGAACAAAAAGGCCAGGCTAATGATGGCCAAGTAGTCACCGCGGGTCTTAAAGGAGGGGATGGCGACAAGCAATGCGCCGGCTGCGGCCGCAATCCCTCCCAGCAGCAACGCCAGGGGAAAGGTCAAGTATGCTATGGAGGAATCGACCAGGGCCTTGCCAAGGACAGGGCTGTCTATAAAGAGTCCCACCGTGAAGAGAGACGAAACATAGGCGCCGATGGCCATGAAGCCGGGGTGGGAACAGGAAAATTCTCCCATATAGCCGTTGATGACGTTCAGGCTCAAGGTAACGAGGACGGCGATGAGGGTCAGTTTCAAGGTCACCAGACGGTAATCACTGGCCCCGGCCCAGATGTGAAGGACCGCGTACATGAGGCCCAGGTGCACGAGGGCCGGGAGCAGCAGCGGCATGTCCTGCATGGCACGGGCCGCGCGGTTGGCCGCGCGGGCCGAGAGGCGACCGATGACGACAAGCGGTACAAAGTAGATGAGGCTCACGTAGATGAGGGTCATGGGAATCTGGATAAGGGTGGCAGGATGGAACCCCGCGCCCCGCAGCACGCTGTTTATCAGACCAGCGAGAACCTTGGAGATAGTCAGAGTGCCAAAGAGCACAGGCATCTTGGGAAGCTTCAGCAAATGGGCCAGGGGCTCGCCCAAGGCCCGCTCGAGCAGGACACAAACCAGAAAGCCCAGCAGGAAACCCAGAAGCGGTATGGGGCCGAACAGCGTGCGCACCGCCGCCTGGAGTTCGCCGGGTGATGTGGACGGTGTCCGGTTCTTCATGCTTCCTGTCCTTGGTCTCCCAATACCATTCCCATCGGACGGGGCCGCCTATAGCCGCAGTCTTGCGCTGTAGGCTTCGCCGAAAAGCCCGTGGGGGCGGAACACTAGGATCACCAGCACGATGGAATAGGCGATCAGATCGCGCAGGTTGGATCCGATGTTGAGTTCGAAAAGGCGGTTCATAATCTGAATGGCCGGCACGGTCATGATCTCGATGAACCCCAGCATGAATCCGGCGATGCAGGCCCCCATGATCGAGCCCCGTCCGCCCAGGATGGCCGCCACAAAGGCCTTCCATCCAAGGCTGACACCCATGTAGGGGTCGAGCACCGGATAGGCAAGGCCGAAAAGGATGCCTGCTGCTGCGGCCAGCGCCGATCCGATGGCGAATGTCATGGCAGCGATGGTGTTGATCGGAACGCCGACCAGCGGAACGACCACGATATCGTAAGCCATGGCCCGCATGGCCATACCCCAGCGCGAGCGGGCCACAAACTGGTGCAGCGCAATCATGAGTCCCACCGACAGGAGTACGATCATGATCTTCTTGTTTGTGATGAAGATACCGCCGATATCGTAGGTCTGGGACTGAACCAACTGCGGAAAATGCAGCCTCTGCCCGCCGAGGAAGAGGACGTTCGAAGTCTCCAAAATGATGCCGATCATCAGTCCGGTGATGGCGGCAGAGGCCCGCGGGGCGTGGCGCAACGGGCGGTAGCCGACGCGCTCAACGATAATGCCCACAAACGCCGTCAGGAACATGGATATGAGAATGGTGACCACCAGCACCGCCCATCCGGGCATCAAGGCGGCCGCGCCCGTGCCGACCACCTTCAGCAATACGATGGCCACCCCGAGACCGATGTAGGCGCCCACCATGAAGATGTCTCCATGGGCAAAATTAAAGAGCATGAGGATGCTGTAGACCATGGAGTAGCCCAGGGCGATGAGGGCGTAGAAACTCCCCCACTGCAAGGCGTTGATGATGTTTTGTATGAAGAAGCCTAACGTCATGGGGGGATGCTCTCCCGGAGGCAATGGGAAAGGGGCCGGGAACGGCATGTCCCCAGCCCCTCGGTTATACTGGTCAGGCCCGCCCGGCGGTCCCGAGCCTTACGGGCAGACCGACTTGTGGAAGGCAAATTCGCCCTTCTCGTTGATCTTGACCACTACGGCGCATTTAATGGGGTCGCCTTCCGGCGTGAAGGTCATGGCACCGGTAATGCCTGGGTAGTTCTTGATTGCGGCCAGGGCGTCCTTGACCTTGGTCCGGTTTGTCTTCATGTCTGCCGACAGTCCGCCCGTGTTCTGGATCGCCTTGATCATGAGACCGAGCGAATCCCAGGTCAACGCAGCCACGTCATCAGGGGTCTTGCCGTGGGTCGCAGCGTACTCATCGATGAATACCTTGGTGTCACCCTGGGCGCCGGCGGCAGCGTAATGGGTGGAAAAGAAGTACCCTTTGCAGTGATCGCCGCACAGGCTCATCAGGTCGCCTCCACCCCAGGAATCGGAGCCAAGGATCGGCTTTTTCCAGCCGTTCTCTTTGGCTGAGAGGGCGATCAGCGGCACCTCGGAGTAATACTGGGGAGCGAACAGGACGTCAGCAGCGGACATAACGATGTTAGCGATCTGGGCGGAAAAATCCTTGTCGCCTGTCGTGAAGGACTCGAAGGCAGGCACACTACCGGGGCCGTGAATCTTTTCGAAAGCCGCCTTGAAGAATTCGGCCAGACCCTTGGGGTAATCGGCGGCAATGTCGTAGAGGACAGCCGCCTTTTTGGCCCCCAGCTCATCGGTGGCAAAATTGGCCAGCACCGGCCCTTGGAACGGATCGAGGAAGCAACCGCGGAAGACATAGGGGCGGTTCAGGGTGGTGTTTGGGTTCGTGGACCAGGGGCTGATCATGGGGGT
>Ga0180437_10009963_pt1 | contig 11658 bp, 9 predicted proteins | sample SS_ome_4_FD_132410 | JGI IMG/M metagenome (GOLD analysis project Ga0180437, IMG submission 132410) | Hypersaline lake sediment archaeal communities from the Salton Sea, California, USA - SS_3_D_1 metaG | ecosystem: Environmental > Aquatic > Non-marine Saline and Alkaline > Hypersaline > Sediment... | reverse complement strand
TGTCCCGGAAACTCTCGCCGGTCACCAGCCCCAACGACCAGATCCCCTTGCGGGGCCACTCCACGGCCACCACCCGCGAATATTCCAGCTCCCGCTCACTGAGGAGAAAATCGCTCACTTGCTTGACCGACGAGTAGACGTTTCGCACCAGCGGCACGCGATGGATCCCGCCCTCGAAGAGGTTCCAGAACATCCGCCCAATGCCCGCCGCGATGAACTTGCCCAGCAGGTACAAGAGGAGAATGAACAGCGCGAGGTAAAAGGGGACCACGAACTGCGGCTTCAAGAACCTCAGCTCGACGTACCGGCGGTAGAGTTCCCGCCCCGTCTGCGGCACGGGTTGGCCGGTCCTCTGCGACCACTCCTCCACCAACAAATACGTCTCCAGCGGCACGTAGGTGCCTTCCGGCACCCGCGCATAGGTAACCCCGTCGATGATGGGGACGATCGTCCCCTCTTCAATGTCGGAAACCGGGAACGCGCTTTTCCGCTGTACGTCCTCAACCGCCCAAGCGAGGCCATTTCGGGTCCATGTGGTGACCGGCCTCAGCACGTATTGCTGGATGATGCCACCCGCCCAGAGGAATATCACTACCGTCAAGAGAGGGGGCAGTACCACGGCCAGTCCGCGCAAGACCGCAGCGCGAAACGGATGGAGCCCCGCTTTCTTCTCTCGATCTGAGGTCTGCTTGGCGTTCATTTCACCGTTTATTGTCCAACTTCCCTGCAATCTGGACAAGCAACCATCCCCTGCCGCGGCGGGGCCTCAGGAGGTACGCCGAAGCTCGTGCCTGACGCTCGCAGCCCGCGCCAGCACCGCTACCGCGACCATCGAGACACCTGCGTGCTTCAACACCCCGGCCGCCTCACTTGCTGTAGCGCCGGTGGTCAGAATATCGTCGATCAGGAGCACTCGGGCGCCTCGTAAATCGTAGCCCGCCCGCAGCCGGAACGCGCCGCGGACGTTCCGGAACCGCTCTTCTGGGCGTAAATTGGCTTGTGGCAAGGTTTTACGGCACCGGAAGACGATCCGGCCGGCCATCGGAACACCCAGCCTTCGCCCCAGTTCGTCCGCCAGCATGTCTGGATTGTTGACTCCCCTTACCGTTCGCCGAGTCCAGTGCATCGGCACCGGTATGACCGTATCTACGCCGAGCTGGCGGAGGTCGTTCTCCCATGCCCCCCAGAAGAGTCGAGACAATGCCCCCGCCAGAGGCACGCCGGACGATCGCTTCAGCCAGAGCACTGCGTCGCGAAGCTCTTCCTGATACGGCCCCAGGACGAAGGTGCGGTCCATCCGCAGCCGCCTCGACCTGCACCAGCCGCAGGACGGCGGGGGGGGCAGCTCGGCCGGGGCCTGCGCCCCGCAGCGGAGGCACCCCGACCACTGCCGAGCCGCCAGCAACTCCCGGCACGCGCCGCACAACAAGACCTCGTCGGGCAAGTCGGCCAGCTCGGCGTCGCAGCGAACGCAACGTGGCGGAAAGAGAAGGTCTTGCGCGAACTTTCCGCCTGCCACCGTGGTCCTCCGCCACAGGCGGCAGACCGTCGACCACGTGAAGCCTGTTCGGCCGGAAAGGATCGTCATGGTCGCTCACCTGTTGTCGAACCGGCCGGAACCGCGATGACTTCGTCTGCCGGACCCGTTTATCATACACAAATCTGCGGATCGGTCTCGAAAGGGACTGCGGCTTCGGACCTTGACTCAAGACATCGAGTTGACCTATGCTGCGCGATCGTTGCCATCCTCCCTCCCCCGGTCCGAGTTTTGCCACGATGCCGCGCCGGAACGGCCTGAGTCGGCGAGCCCATTGGGCAGGCGGCGAGCCGATCGCCAACCTGCTGATGGCCCGCACCTTGGCCCATCCCGACCTGGTCTCGCTGGCGGCCGGGTTCGTCGATCAGCAGACGCTGCCGGTCGAGGCGACGCAGGCGGCGCTGGAACAGATCTGGTCTGACCCAAAGCGGGCCCGGACCGCCCTCCAGTACGGCACGACGGTCGGCTACCCGCCGCTGCGCGAGGCCGTGCTCGAGCGGCTGCTGCGGGCCGACGGGCGGACTGCCCAACAGATGAACCTCTCGGCCGACCAGGTCGTAATCACGGCAGGGAGCAACCAGTTGCTCTACTTGATCGGCGACGTGCTCTTGGATCCCGGCGACGTGGTGATCTGCGGGGCGCCCACCTATTTCGTCTTCCTGGGGACGTTGAACAATCTCGGCGCACGAGCGTACGGCGTCGCCACCGACGAGCGCGGGCTCGTCCCGGAGGCGGTTGACGAGGAGCTCGCCCGGCTGGACCGCGACGGCGAGCTTCCGCGCGTGAAGGCGATTTACGTGACCACGTATTACGACAATCCGACCGGAGTGACGGTTCCGGCCGAGAGGAGGGCGGAGCTGATCGAAATCGCCCGCCGTTGGTCACGTTCGAGTAAGATCTACGTGATCGAAGACGTCGCCTATCGCGAGCTCCGCTACTACGGCGAGGATATCCCCAGCCTGCGATCGTACGACGGCCCCGGGGACACGGCGGTCACGGTGGGGAGCTTTTCCAAGTCGTATTCGCCGGGCGTGCGCGTGGGGTGGGGGCTGTTGCCCCGCGAGCTGCTCGGGCCGGTGTTGAGCGCGAAGGGAAACTTCGACTTCGGCTCGCCGAACTTCAACCAGCTTCTGATGGCCACGGTGGTCGAGACGGGCCTCTACGACGCCCATCTCGAGAAACTGCACGAAAGCTACCGCCGCAAGATCGACGCGATTCTGGAAGCGGCCGACGTTTTCCTGGCACCCATCGGCGGCGTCGAGTGGGTGCGGCCCCGCGGAGGGTTGTACGTCTGGCTCCGGCTGCCGGAGACGATCGACACGGGGCTCGACGGTCCGCTCTTCGACCGGGCGGTCGCGGAGGGCGTGCTCTACGTGCCCGGCGCCTATTGTTATCCCCACCACGGCCGCCCCCTGCAGAAGAACCTGCTGCGGCTGAGTTTCGGCATCCAGTCGTGCGAGAGCATTCGCGTTGGGGTGGAAGCACTAGGACGAGCCATTCAGCAGGTGATCTGATGCGGATTCTTGACCGCTACGTACTCCGGCAGTTCCTGCGATCCTTCTTGATCTGCTTCCTGAGCCTCGCCGGGCTTTACGTCGTCTTCGACGCCTTCACCAACCTCGAGGACTTCATCGCCTGCGCCCAGAAGCAGGGCACGCACCTGCTCGCGCTGATCGGCTCGTACTACTCCTTCCAGACGTTGCTGTTTTTCGACCGCACGTCGGGGCTGATGACGTTGATCGCCGCCATGTTCACGGTGAGCTGGCTCCAGCGCCACAATGAGATCGTGGCGATGCAATCGGCGGGGATTTCGCGGGTGCGAGTGGTGGCGCCGATCATCGCGGCGGCGGTGGTGCTCAGCGCCTGCTCGGCGGCCAGTCGCGAGATGGTGATTCCGCGGTTCCACCGCGAGCTCTCGCAGCGGCCGCGCGATCTCACCTCGGGCCAGGAGCTGGCGCCGCGCTACGACAACCGCACCGACGTGCTGATCCGTGGCAAGGCGGCGTTCGCCGATGAAAAGCGGATCAGCGAGCCGGATTTCCTGCTGCCGCCCGCCCTGGACCGCTACGGCAAGCAACTGATGGCCGAAGACGCGTTCTACAAGCCGGCCGAGTCGGGCCGCCCCGGAGGGTATCTGCTGGCCGGCGTCACGCTGCCCGAGCAGCTCGGCACGCGGCCCACGCTGACGCTGGGCAACGAGCCGGTGGTCATCACGCCTCGGGACGCCCCCGATTGGCTCCGGCCCGATCAGTGCTTCCTGGTCAGCGAGCTCACTTTTGAGCAGCTCACCGCGGGGAGCACCTGGCGCCAGCTCTCTTCGACCTACGACCTGATCAGCGGCTTGCAGAACGACGCGCTGGGATTCGGCGCCGACGTCCGCGTGGCGATCCACGCCCGCATGGTGCGGCCGTTGCTGGACGTGACGCTCCTCTTCCTGGGCCTGCCGCTGGTCTTGACCCGCCAGAGCCGCAACGTCTTCATCGCCATGGGGCTCTGCGCGTTGGTGGTCTCGGTCTTCTCGATGGTGGTGATCGGGTTTCAGTACCTCGGCACCGTCTACTCGGTCACGCCGGTGCTGGCGGCCTGGGCGCCGCTTTTGATCTTTGTGCCCGTCGCCGTGGCCGCGGCCGATTCAATGTGGCAATAGAGCGCCGCAGCAGAAGCGCGGCAGGGGCGCCCCGCGACGCGTCACTGCATCCACCATAAACCGCCGCTGCTCGACGGCCGCTCCTCCCGCGCGTCGGGGGGCGACTCGGGCCCTGAGGCGGCGACCTGTTCCGGCTGGCGGGTTTCCGGCTCCGACTCGGCGATCTGCTCCGGCCCGCGAGCGACGGCTTCGAGACATTCGGAAGGGGTGATCACCCCGTCGTTGTTCAAATCGTGCCAGGCGAACTCCCTGGCCCTGGAATCATTCCAGAAAGTCTCGAACTCATGCATGGCAACCTGCCCGTCCGCGTTCGCGTCCTTGTCGAGGAACCAATCGGGAAGGCCGTCGGGAAGCCTCTCCAGCGGGGAGATAAATCGATACGACTTCTGCGAGGCGAAGACGGCTGAACCCGAAGACCCGCCCTGGCGCATGTTGTCTTTCATGAAGCGGGCGGCGAGCTCTTCCTCGGTGATCACGCCGTCGTTGTTGCGGTCGACTTCCTTGGGATCCGTCTTCATGTGCTCGTACTCGTCCTTTTCGAGCGAGCCATTCTTGTTGCGGTCGTATTTCTCGATGATTCCCTTGGCGTAGGCGCGGACCTTGTACTCCGTCTTGCTGCTTTCGGAAGCCGAGGAGGAAGAACCGCCGGAGCCGGCATTCTGCGAGCCCGCCAGGCTGCTTGTGCCGCCCACCGAGTAGCCGGGCACCCGAACCCCGAAACCGGGGACACTGGGCAGCTCTTGCGCCAGGCCGAACCCGGGAACCAGCGGCGGTTGATCCTCGGCCGCGTCCTTCTTCTTGTCGGACGAGGATTTGTCGTCGTCTTCGTCCCGCTCGCTCAGCCGTTTCTCCATCGCCTTGCGGAACTTCTCGATCGAGATCGGCTTGGACGGATCGAGGCCGGCTCGTTGTGCCATCCCCTCGAACATCGGCTTGGCCGGACCTTCCAGTTCGCTCGGATCAATCGTCCCGTCACTGTTGCGATCCATGCGGCGGAAGAAATACTCATAACGGGAAGAAGCATCGCCTGAGTCCGGTCCCCGCCCGAACCCGCCAAAAGGAGGCCCGCCGCCGCCGGGGCCAAACATTGGCCCACCAAATGAGGGTCGCCCTCCGTCGCCGCGAGAGTATCCACCGAACCTCTCACCGTCCCCTCGAGAGCCGAAACCGGGGCCACCGCCGCGGAAATCGCCGCCTCGAGAATCTCCGCCCCCGCGGGAATCCCCGCCTCCGCGGAAGTCGCCCCCTCCGCGAAAGTCGCCCCCTCCGCGGAAATCACTGCGTCCGTCGCCACGGCCGTCTCCCCGAGATCCGGGTGGGCCACCGCGGAAACCCTGGGCGGGCAGCTCTCGGACTGCGAGTCCGAGAGCCAAGATTACCGCGACGAAAATCAGTGCATCCTTCCTGAATTGTCCCATGTCGTCCTAGGCTCCGTAAGCGACGGATTCGCGTGGCCGCCGTGACATCCATTGTAATTGAACCCCGCAAAGAAAAAAAAGGGACGGAAAATCCGCCTCCAAAACTCGTCACCGCCCATGGATTTTTTCTCACGTGAAAGACGAAACTTCATAGCCCCGGCGGGGTTTAGACTCCAGGCAACCGGGCGCTCCGGCCTGCGGGGGTGAAAGCTCAGCAGTTCTCTCACGTTTTTCTACGTTCCGACTCAGTTACGAGGAGTTGAAGCATGACTCGATTTTCTGTTCTTTATCGCCTCGGCCTGGCGGCCTTGGCGGTGGCGGTCGTGGCAATGGCCGCCAATGCACAGCCACCCGGAAGAAGGGGTGGCGGTCCAAGAGGAGGATTTCAAGGCGGTCCCGGCGGCGGCGGCATGCTGGGCCTCTTGATGAATGAGCAAGTCCGCGACGAGCTTGATCTGACCGAAGATCAGATGGGCAAGTTGCGCCAGGCCGGCGAGAAAATGCGGGAAGGATTCGGTGGGGGGGGATTCGACCGCGAGGCGTTCCAGAATATGACGGAAGAACAGCGCCAGGCGGAAATCGAGAAACGCCGCGCGGAATTCGAGAAACGCCGCCAGGAGATGGAGAAACGCATTAACGACGTCCTCGAGGACATCCTGGTGCCCGAACAACTCAAGCGTCTGGAGCAAATCAGCCTCCAGCAGCAGCGGACCGGGGCCTTGGGCAACCAGAAGGTCATCAATGCCCTGGGCATCACCCCGGAGCAGCAAGCCAGGCTGCGGGCGATCGGTGAAAAAGCCCGGGAGCAAACCATGGCGCTCTTCCAGGGCATGGGACGTGACTCGACGGAAGAGCAGCGCAACCAAGCCCGCGAAAAAGGGGCCGTTATTCGCGCCGCCGCAGAGAAAGAAGCAATGGGAGTGCTGACCGCCGCGCAGAAGGAGAAGCTCAAGGAGCTTATGGGCGAGCCGTTCGAGTTGCAGCGCCCAGAGGGTGGAGCCCCCGGCGGCGGGTTCCAGGGCCGCGGCGGCCCGGGCCAGCAGCAGGGCGGACGCGGTCCCGGTCAGCGCGGTGGCGGACGCGGCGGAGACGAGGAGCGCCCCGCCCGGCCCCAGGCCTAGCGGCCCACCGAATCCGTCGGAGCGTTCACGTTCGACGGGGGAGCAGATCTCTCCGTTGTTTGGCGAACCCACCCGAATCGGGGCCCCGGCTGCCGCCGGGGTCCCGATTATGCCAACCCCGCCGCGTCCCCGGAACACCTGCCGTCCGTCCCGGGGACGCGGCGATTCGCTTCGAGGTGGGTGAAATAGGCTGGACGGGAGCGGGGGTTGGCTCGTATGTTGGAGGGTGGGAGGGGGCGGCGTGTCCGAGCAGGCGGCGCGCGGACCTGCCGGGCGCAAACTGGTGTGGGATTTCTGGCTTTCGAGCGGCCCTTGGCGCCGCGGGCCCTCAGGAAGGTGGCCGATGGAAACAGGCGATATTCTGCTTAGAAAAGGACTCCTCGACGAGCGCCAGCTCGCACTCGCCCGAAAAGCCCAGACCGACGTCGTGCGGCTCGACCAGGCGGCCGTGCAACTCGGTTTCGTCTCCGAGGAGGCGGCGCTGCGGGCCCTCGGCGAAGAGGTCGGGCTCGATTTCGTCGACCTGGCGGAGGCCGAGATCGACCTCTCTTTGCTGAAACGGTTTCCCGCCCGCTACATCTATCGCGAGGGGCTGTTTCCGGTCAGGCAGAGAAACGGGGCTTTGATCGTTGCCACCAGCGACCCCTTCAATCTCTATCCGCTCGACGAGCTTGGCGCGGCCACCGGCAGGACCGTCATTCCCGTGCTGGCGTCTCGGGCCGAGATCGACAAGCTCACCAAGGCCCACCTCGGCGTCGGCAGCGAGACGGTCGAGGGGCTGCTGGCCCAGACGGCCGACGAGGTCGAGCTGCTCGATGAGATCGAGAGCGACGGCTCCGAGCTGTCGTTGATGGCCCAGGAACCGTCGGTCGTCCGGCTCGTCAACGAGATCCTGCTGGAGGCGCTGAATTCGCGGGCGAGCGACGTTCACATCGAGTCGCAGGCGTCGGGTCTGCACATTCGCTACCGCATCGACGGCGTGTTGCACCCGCAGCCGGTGCCGCCGGAGATCAGCCGTTTTCAGGCGGCGATCATCAGCCGCCTGAAGATCATGGCCCGGATGAACATCGCCGAGCGGCGGTTGCCCCAGGACGGCCGCATCCAGTTGAAGATCTCCGGCCGCGAGGTGGACGTCCGCGTGTCGGTGATTCCCATGATCTACGGGGAAGGCGTCGTCTTGCGGCTGTTGGACAAGAGCGCCGCGGAATTCACGCTCTCGAAGCTGGGGATGAGCGAGGCCGTCTACGAGGTCTACAGCGAACTGATCGAGTTGCCGCACGGGATCGTGCTCTCGGTCGGCCCCACCGGCTGCGGCAAGACGACCACGCTCTACGCGTCGCTGATGGAAATCCGCAGTCCGGAAACGAAGATCATCACCACCGAAGACCCGGTGGAATATCAGCTCGAAGGGATCAATCAGATCCAGATCCACCCGAAGATCGGCCTGACCTTCTCGCACTCCCTGCGGAGCATCCTCCGCCACGACCCGGACATCGTCCTCCTGGGCGAAATCCGCGACCTGGAGACCGCCGAGCACGCCATCCAGGCGTCGTTGACCGGCCACATGGTCTTCAGCACGCTGCACACCAACGACGCGGCGGGCGCCTACACGCGCCTGACCGACATGGAGGTCGAGCCGTTTCTGGTGGCCAGCACGCTGGAGGCGGTGATGGCGCAGCGGCTCCTGCGGACGCTTTGCCCGAACTGCAAGGAGCCTTACCGGCCGGACCTCGACGAGCTTCCGAAGGATTTTCCCCGCGAGCAACTGGCCGAGGGCAAGGAGATCTTTCGCGCGGTGGGCTGCCGCGTCTGCCGGCAGGTCGGGTATCGCGGGCGGATCGGCCTTTTCGAGCTGCTCGTGACGACCAAGGAGATTCGCCAGTTGGCCCACAACCGTGCCAACACCTGGGAGATTTCCCGGCAGGCGAAGGCGCAGGGCATGGAGACGCTCCGACAAGACGGATGGAACAAGGCCCTTGCCGGGATCACCTCGATCGACGAGGTCATTCGCGTTACCAAGGAAAACCCCCATTGATCGATGCCGCTCCGGCGGCGCTGCCCGAACGATCCTTCCTGCTTGACCGCTCCTCCCGATGCCCGACTTCACCTACACCGCGCGAGACGCCGTCGGCGCCAGAGTCAGCGGCGAGATATCGGCCGGCTCGGAGCGCGAGGCGCTCTCGATGCTTGCCGGGCGCTCGCTCTATCCGACCGACATCCGCGCCGATTCCGCGACCGGCCAGGGGAGGACGGTCAAGCGGGTCCCCGCGCAGCTTCGCGCGACCACCTACAGCCAGATGGCCGACCTCCTGCGAAGCGGCGTGCCGCTTTTGCGGGCGCTGGCCGTGCTGCGGGTGCAGACGAAACACGCCGGTCTGGCCCACGTGCTCGGCGAGGTCCACCATCGCGTCGAGCAGGGCGCGACGCTGGCCGAGGCCATGGCCCGCTTCCCCAGAATCTTCGGCGAGATGGCGATCAGCATGATCCGCGCCGGCGGAGAGGGCGGATTCCTCGAAGAGTCGCTCGCCCGCGTCGCCGAGTTCACCGAGGCCCAGGAGGACATCAAGAAGCGGACGGCCGGGGCGCTGGCCTATCCGATCGTGCTGGCGATCGTGGGGACCGTCATCGTGGCCGTGTTGATGATCTTTTTCGTGCCCCGCTTCGATACGCTCTTCGACGACCTCCGCCAGCGCGGCGAGCTGCCGGCGGTGACCGACTGGCTCTTGTGGACCAGCGGCCTGGTGTGGCGGCGGCAGTTCTGGCTGCCTTGGGGGATCTTGCTTCTGGGGTTGACGGTCGCCGGCGGCGTCTTCGCCTGGAAGTGGCTGGGGGCCGAGCAGGGCCGGCTTTGGCGGGACCGCTGGAAGCTGCGGCTGCCGCTGGTCGGCACCGTGTTCTTGAACATGGCCGTCGCCCGCTTCTGCCGCGTGCTGGGAACCCTGCTGCACAACGGCGTGCCCATCGTTCGCTCGCTGGAGATCTCCAGCGACGCGGCGGGCAATCGCGTCTTGGCGACGGACATCCGCGACGCTTCCGAGACGATCGCCGCCGGCGAGTCGCTGGCCGCGCCGTTGGGCGCCTGCGGCCACTTCCCGCCGATGGTCGTGGAAATGATCGCCGTGGCCGAGGAATCGAACACGCTGGAAACCGTGCTCGTGCAGATCGCCAATTCGCTGGAACGCAACACCTGGCGGCAGTTGGACATCGCCGTGCGGCTCCTGGAGCCGCTGATGCTCCTGATGCTGGCCAGCGTGGTGCTCGTGCTGGTGATTGCCCTGTTGGTGCCGATTTTGAAGATGAGCATGACGATTTAGGGAGACGGCGAAGTCGCGGAAACAAGATCTCCCAATAGCCGGCGGCTAACAGCCGCCGGGAACCAGTCTTCCATCGCTCCGGCGGCTGTTAGCCGCCGGCTACTCCTGCTGTGACGAGGAGAAAAGAGCCATGTCCCGTTCTCGCAGGCGCCGCCGCGGCGGCTTCACGCTGGTCGAAGTGCTCCTGGTGCTGGTGATCCTGACGGTCATCGGCTCGCTGGTCGTGTACAACTACGGCCGCATCCAGAGCAGCGCTTACATCAAGGCGGCCGAAACGCAGATCAGCGCGTTCGAAGGGCCGCTGAACATGTACCGCATGCAGGTGGGCGACTTCCCCACGACGGCCCAGGGACTGGAAGCCCTGCGGGTGCCGCCGTCCGACCTGGCCAACCCCGACGACTGGGCCGGCCCCTACCTCGGCAAGGACGTGCCGCTGGATCCCTGGAAGCGCCCCTACCAGTACGAGTATCCCGGCCAGTACGACGAGAGCATGCCCGACATGTGGTCGTTCGGGCCGGACGGAGTCAACGGCACGGAGGACGACGTCGTCAGTTGGCAGCAGGAGTGAGCCGGTGAGGGGCGTCCGCCGCGAAACTGATCCCGCCGTCCGCCGTGCGATGACGCTGGTGGAGGTGGTGCTGGCGCTCTGCCTCCTGGTGGTGCTGGCGTCGATCACGTGGCCCGCCCTGGACCGCCCCATGGCCGACCACCGTCTTCGCAAGGCCGCCGACGTGGTCCGCGTCCAGTGGAGCCGGGCGAGGATCAAGGCGATATCGTCGGGCCAGACGCAGATCTTCCGCTTCGCGCCCGAGACCGGCCGCTTCCTGGTCGAAAGCCAGCCCGGGCCGGAGTACGCCGACCAGGCCGCCGCGACCACGCTGGCCGCCGCCGCCGAATCGACTGCCGTGTCGGGCGTCATTGAGCGGGCGCTGCCGGACAAAATCACTTTCGTCGCCGGCCAGACGGAATACGAAGCCCGCGCCGAGGTGCTCGCCTCCGACACGCAGAACCTCCCCGCCGAATGCGACTGGTCCGACCCCATCGTCTTCTATCCCGACGGCACTGCCTCGACGGCCACGCTTACCCTTCAGAACGAGCACGGCCGCACCATCGAGCTTTTCCTGCGGGGCATCACGGGCCTGGCGAGCCTCGGCAACGTGCAAAGCGGCGAGGGGTTTGTGCCATGACCGCCCCCTCCACGAAGAAGGCCTTCCATAGCCGTCGGCTGCTAGCCGCCGGCTACTGTCACGCCCGCTCGGCTCCGGCGGGGTTTTCGCTCCTGGAGGTGATTCTGGCGCTGGGGATCCTGGCCGGCGCCGTCGCCGCGTTGGGCGAAGTCGCCCGGCACGCCATGGAAAGCGCCCGCATCGCTCGCGACAGCACGATCGCCCAGCTCTTGTGCGAGAGCAAAATGGCCGAGATCACCGCCGGCATCACGCTTGCCGAGCCGGTGATCGACGAGCCGTTCGACACCACGGACGACCCGGAGCTTCCCGACTGGCTCTACACGATCGAGGTGGAGCCGATCGACACGGAGGCGGGCTTGTCGGTGGTTCGCGTCACGGTGGTCAAGGACGTTCCCACGGAGAAACGGCCCGCCAGCTTCGCGCTGACGCGGTGG
>Ga0180437_10009962_pt1 | contig 11658 bp, 11 predicted proteins | sample SS_ome_4_FD_132410 | JGI IMG/M metagenome (GOLD analysis project Ga0180437, IMG submission 132410) | Hypersaline lake sediment archaeal communities from the Salton Sea, California, USA - SS_3_D_1 metaG | ecosystem: Environmental > Aquatic > Non-marine Saline and Alkaline > Hypersaline >... | reverse complement strand
TTTATGTTGACTTCACATTGGGACCTTCAAGCCTACGGCCATATTATTAATAAAATGAAAGTTTTAGGAAACATCCAATTCCGTCAATTATCAACACCAGGCGAATTCTACGCAGTCACTCGAGATGCCGAAGAAGTAATTTTAGCGCCATTCACGGAAAAAGAAGGGGATTTGGTTTCCATCATTAGCAATCAAGAAGGATACAGCAAGCTATATTCGCAGTTTATCGGTCCAATCTTTCTGGCAAATAGCCGTCCGTTGAAGTAATCTCGTCTTTTTTAAATTTCTCTTTATTTTTTGATTTTTAGGAAAATAATATTCTTATATTTGAAATTGTCTTCTTCTTACATGGATGAATTTTAATAGATATCAATCTAGATTTGAAGCTGGTGAAAGATTAGCACAATTAATAAGAAATGAGTATGAAGAACTTAATGAGCTCTTAACTCAAGATAAAAATATATTTTTTTGTTATGCCATACCAAATGGCGGTATTCCCGTCGCTGAAGGCTTTTCTAAATCTTTTAATTTAAATTATGATTTCTTGATTGTTCGAAAGGTTAAGATTCCATTTAACACGGAAGCCGGATTCGGATCGGTGACAACAGATGGTTCCGTTTTAATTAACGAACCATTATTAAATCGGTTACATTTGACTGAAAGAGAAATAAATAACGCAATTGAGTTAACGAAACAAGAGATAAAACAAAGGTTAGAATTCTATAAAAAAGAAGGGAATCTAGAAGAAGGTTTCACTAGGAATATTCAAGGAAAGCATGTTTTCATGATCGACGACGGATTAGCTTCAGGATTTACGATGCTTGCTGCAATTAAGATGGTAAAAAATTACAAACCGTTAAAGATTTATATAGCGGTTCCTACGGCACCTCAAAGCACGGTACAAAGAATAGAAAATGAAGTTGACGAGATCATATGTCCAAACATCCGAAATGTGTGGCGGTTTGCCGTGGCGGAAGCATATTTACATTGGTACGATGTTCCTGAATCCGAAGTGCTTGAATTAATTAAAAACTCAAATTACTATTGTCCGTAAAAATTAAGGTGCTTAATAAATAAAAAAGTAAAAAAAAATCAAATTATTCTTCTTGCTTGACTTCGATTGTCATCTGATCCAAGATTTCGATGAGATCTAACACCTCAAATCCCATTTTGAATTTATCATTTGCGTCAGATAAGTTGGTCCTGCAAAATGGACATGTCGAAGAAACTATTGAAGCACCAGTTTCTTTCGCTTCTTCTAACCTTTCTTTTGAAATATCTACAGCCCATTCAGGATAGCCAATCTTGACACCACCACCCGCACCGCAACACCACGCGTGGTTTCTATTCCTTCGCATTTCAACAAGATTTATACCAGGAATTTGTTTATAGACCTCTCTTGGAATCTCGTAGACTCCCATGTGCCTCCCAAGATGGCAAGGATCATGATATGTTACGGTCTTGTCATAACTCGATTTTATTTTGATTTTCTTTTCGTCTAAAAGTTGCTTGACCAATTCTGCAGTGTGATATACTTCAAAATCGTAATCAACGCCAAATTTTTCGAAGTCCTTTATTAATGTCCGATAGCAGCCTGCGCATGACGTAATAACTTTAGTGGCTCCCGCTTTTTTTATTTGCTCGACATTATAATTCATGAAGTCTTTTACGTCGTTTATTTGGCCCGTTCTTATCAATGGGCTTGTACAACAATGCTCGTCAACTAAAGTGAAATCAATGCCAACTTTTTTAAGGAAATTTAAAGTTGAATCTCTCAAGTTTTTTTGCCGATAATTAGAAGTACACCCAATAAAATAAACCCATTCTGCTTGATCAGGCAATCCATATTTTTCTTTTAAATCAGAATTATCAGAATTCTGCTCTCCATAAGGATTAAAAACGTCTTTCGTGCGTGTTATAAGATTCTCCTGGTTAGGTCCAGGACCTATATGTTTTACCGCCATTTCTCGTAGCGCTTCAATAATATCGACGAGAAAGTCTGCTTGAGGCGCTTGACAAGAGTCCATGCAAGCTCCACAAGTAGGACAGGCAAAAATTGCGTCTTTTAGGTCGTCAGTCCACTCTAAATCTCCATTGATTAGTCCTCTAATTATCCTTATTCGCCCAGACGCCCAGTAAGACTCAAAAAGGAATTTTTCGCCCGATGGACAGGATGGTTCAAAATTTTTAAATCCAAACTTGCACGTGCTACATTTAATACAGCGATCAAAAGCCATTTCTAAAAATTCTTTTCCATGTAAACTATTATCAATTTTTACTTCTACCATTTATGTATTCCACCTCCCTGGGTTGAAAATCCCATTTGGATCCATCATTTTCTTGACTTTTTCAAATAAATTTTGCCATCCAGGATTAATTTTTTTACGCATCTTTTCCGTCATCCATTCTGGCGTTTTGTAGGGGATACACCCAGCATCTATACAAACATCTGTTATTTCCTCCAAAAGCGCATGAACTCTCTCTTCTTCGCCTTCCTTATACTTATTATATCGAATAATTGGTCTAAAAATCCCGTAATGATTTGATTTCATGTTTTTCATGTAAATAAAAGGAGGGACTCCATGTTTATGAAATATTGCGTCTACCTTTGGAATCAATTCGTCGTGTATGTGTGAAGGTGCGTAACTTCCAAACCACGTTAATCCCGAATATTCAAAAAGAGAGAGTATTACTGCAGGCAAATCCAAAAAACTTCTCACTCTTAAGTTAAGTAATTTAGCAAAATCGTCTATATCTTCTAATATTACTGGCATTCCCTCATCTTGTAGTTCCTTTACTTTATTTTGAAGAATTTCCAGTTTCGCATCTACTAACTTTTGCGTTTTTCCTGATATTGGACAATTTGCAATCATTGCTGGTTCTCCAGGAAACCTTTTAGGCTCGGGGAGTTCTATAGTCATTTTAACTACTTCTATAGATACTGCAGAAATGTCATTGAGAACCTCGAGACTTCCAACTTCTCTCATGAATCTTCCGACACTTGGAAGGTCTTCAAATAGAGCTACTATATTTTTTTCAAATGGATCTTTCGGCCATAGTTGAACTGCGCATTTTGTTACTAACCCTGTCATGCCTTGCCAATTTACGAATAAGCCTAAAAGGTCGGGCATTGGATAACGAGAATACCAATGGTCGGGATCGGCTTCATCTTTACCGTAAAAACAAGAGCCTATTCTTGCAACATCTCCGTCAATAGTAATCACTTCCAAACCGTTAATAGAATCTCCCATTGATCCAATTTTTTCGGATAAGTTATTCATTCCGCTCAATAAAGCATTTCCTACCACACCAGCGGAAGGAGGGGCGAATGGATAACTATATCTCAAGTTTGGATAATTATCATCTAGGTATTTTTTGAACTGTCCAAACGTGACACCTGGTTCTAATATGGCGTACTTCATGTTTTCATTAACATACAAGATCTTATTCATTTTTTTTCCAAAATCTACTATTATACCTCCTTTTACTGGAACAGTGATTCCGCCAACATTATTCCCAGTAATATATGGAATAATGGGAATGATGTATTTATTGCAGAATTTAACAAGTTTAACTAATTGTTCTTTATTCTCAGGTATTACTACGAAGTTAGGCATACTAGGCTTCACTTCAGTCATGTCGTAAGAATAAGGGTATAAATCGCTCTGTTTATCAGACACATTGGCAGCTCCAAAAATCTCAACTAATCCTGCTTTAACATCATTTCTATTTATATTTTTATAAATATTTTTATTTTCTGAAACTGTAATATAATATCATCTCCTCATCGTGTGTGTTTATGTAATTCATAATAATTTATATTAGGTTCATCCGCAACCATTTTCATCGTTTTTAAAAAAATTTTCATAAATTTTAAAATGGTTCCAATTCTGTATATACCCTTTATCTTTACCTTACGCGTTAATGTGGCTTTAATGACGCCTAAACGACCATAAGCCATTTCTAACATTGAATGCACGTGAAGAGTAAGCTTTAAAGCTTTCTTGGACTCTCCCCTCTCAATTGTTATTTTATTTCCATTAAAAATAATTGTTATGGCATACATGGGTATAACATCAATTACTATTTTTCTTGGCTTTTTCTTAGCCCAGTTCGCTACGTAGTTGCTAAATTTTTCGTCATGTTGACGATAATCTAGCATGTTTTTAATAGCTAGTCCTAAGAGGTCTTCTGGTTGAGAAATTTCTAACATTTTATATCAATTTAAATTTTATAATTATGATTATAACTTATTTTTAATTTTTAATATATATATAGTTTTAATCCATTAACTACTTTACAAATTATATTTAACAAAAATGAAATTTATATAGGAAATAGTCTTAGGCATAATATCGTGCAAATAAAAAATATCCTCGAAGATATCAGAGAATTTTTAGAAGGAGAATCTCGAAAAGGAAAAAAGGTAACAAATTATAAAGTGAAAGATAATCCTCCAAAATACTTTAAGGAATTTAATATTAAAATCGAATTGGATGAGTGCAAGGAAATAATCCTTCAAGAAGAAACAAAGCTTGAACTCGGGGGGGTTAATAAACAATCTTTCTCTATTATCTATCCACTAACAGACATTGATCTCGTTCAAAACAATAAAATTACCGTATTGGGCCCAGAAATTCACGAGATCTCTGCCCATGATATCGATTTCGGCATGTTTGTTCTTATTGGAGTGAAAAAAATTTCGGAAAAAATATACAATGAACTCTTACATTTTAATTTTATTTCCAATGGAATAGAAGGATTCATGATCCGCACTATTCCAAGGAGATTTTGGTGTAGACTTAGTAATGAACTCATTAGTAAAGACGTTTCGTTCGAATTACTTGGAAATGCAATTGCATACCTCTACAAGCAGAAATTTAAAGATGTAATTGATGCCATGGAGATAATTATCGTTAATTCTCACCCCGATTCCATTTTAAAATTTATAGAGCTCACGGAAGAGATTCGAAAGTCCCAAAGAACACGGTGGAAAGAAAAGATTGAAAAATGGAAGCAAAACATTGATTGTGACTACGATTGGGATTGTGCGGAATGCCCTTATATAGAAACATGCGATGAAGTAAGAGAAGTATTGGACGAAAGGGAAAAAATAGAAGAGTAAACTAAAAATAACATTAAATGGTAGTATTAGAGATGAGTGAAAGAGAACTTACAAAAAAGCCCCTCATTATTTCAGTTGTAGGAAAGGGAGGCGTAGGAAAAACGGTAATTACCACCCTATTAGCAAGAGCAATTTCGAAGGAACACGACTATAAATTGCTCTTGATCGACGCAGATCCCACTCATCCACACTTGAGCAACATGGTAAAATTAGTTCCTGAGAAAAGTCTCGAAGAAGTAAGGCTTAATGTCGTAAAAAACGTTTCAAGGAAAGACAGGGATTCTAAAGAATTAGCGGAGGAAATTGATTTTAACGTATACGACTCAATGGTTGAAAGTAAGGACTTTTGCTTGTTTTCAATTGGTCAACCTGAAGGTCCTGGTTGCTTCTGTCCATCGAATACTCTCTTAAGAAAAGTAATTGAATCGATTAGTCAAGATTTTGATATAGTATTAATTGATTGCGAGGCAGGACTTGAACAGATCAATCGAAAAGTCATTAAATCGGTTGATATATTGTTAGTTGTCACGGATATATCAATGAGAAGCATTGAAACAGCCGATTCTATTAGAAAATCCGCTAAAAAATTCACTCAATATAAGGAACTGGGCGTTATAATAAATAAAGTGAAAGGAGATATTAATGCAATTGTAGAAAAGTTGGAAGAATTAAATTTACCTATATATGCCCGGGTTCCAGAAGATCAAAAAGTAATGGAGTTTGATTTAAATGGAACGCCCTTAATTGAACTCCCAGACACTCCAAGTCAATTAGTAATAAAAAAATTGGCAAAAAAAATTTTAAATACTTGAAGGTAGAATATTTAGTATTATATTTTTATTGAAAATGTGTATAATCATGACAGAGCCAATTATAATTGCTGAAGAAACAAGAATAGATACCACTAATACAGATAGAATCGAACTCTCAAGAAGTACTGTAATCAACGCGAGAACTCGTAATTTTGGCAAGTTATATCTCTTGCTTGTAAACATATTTGGAATAGATAAAACTATAAAAAAAGTCGGCAAAAGAGAGGGACAGGAAGTTCAAGTATATTTTAAAGCGTATGATCAATACATGACCTTGACTTTATCATCAGTAGACTTAAAAATGAGGAATGGCCCATCAGAAAACGCTGTGGCAACATTAAAATTTAAAATGGAACCCAATAAAGTCATTCCTATAGTGTGTAAGGTAATACAAATGAAAGCAAACATTTTTGGTCTTACAAAACTAGTCTTTAAGTACATGTTAACAGGTAAAGTATCTTTTAGCGGATCGATAGGTGCCACATTAAGAGCCGCGCTACTTTTAATGGTAGGAAAAAATCCAATGTATAAGAAGGGAAAAGTAGAACCCCTTGTTCTCAAACCAGACCATTTTAAGAATAAAAAAATAAGTTAATACAGAGTTTCGAGAAAATTATCTACTTCTGTTTTTATTGTATGCGAGGAAGCAAACCGTTTATCTCCCACGTCAACGTCAATGCTTAGAAAAGGTATGCCTAATTCTTCCCTTAAAGCCTCGCGTAGTAGCTGAATTATGGGTTGTAAACTTTTACAGGCAACGTGGTTTGTAAAAATTGCCGCGTCAATTTGGTATTCTTGAGCAAGATAGATCATGTCCTCGATCATTTGATCTGCTAATCCCGCTGCTTGCCTTACCATTGGTTTATTTCTAGCGTGATAAGCTAACTGCTGTAGAACCCCGTCAATATCTTGACTTAAATCAATTGGATCGTAAAAAATATAATTGAAAATATCAAATAAAATAGATAATCCCCTTTTCCTGTCGAGCTCTTCAGCGTATCCAACATCAAAAAATAAAGTCATGTTCGGCCATATCGTGCGGAGTTTTTCTTCGCCATTTGGTTTAATTTTGTTTTTATAATTTCGCTTGCCATATTCAAGAAGACTCTTAAGGAATATATTCTTTTCTGGATGGGCATTAAAACACACAGTAGCTCCAGAGATAATAGGTACTGTTAAGGATTCAAAGGGACAAGGAATTGCTTTTTTTAAATCGTTTATTTCTTTTACAAGTTCAATGCCTATCCCTTCAGTCTCTACGGCTTTCCTAAACTTTTCTTCGTCTGGCTTTTGTCCAATCATCTTTCCAAGGTCGTCTTTAAAACTATCGAGTTCCTTAGCTAAATATTCTTCCGTACGTTTATCTGAATAAACAGGCATGTCAAAAAACTTAACTCTCTGATTTTTTTGCAAATTTTGAAAGATTGGGTAAGAACCAATGGAATTATCACAAGGACCTGAAGGGGTAACTACAACATCATACTTAAATAATCCTTCTAAATTTAATCCCATTGCTCCCTTTTGAGCAGAACACGTGTGAAATGGGTGCCCATAAGATTCGAGAGCATCATAATAGGGTTCAGCACCATCAGGCCATAATGCTGAGAATAAGTAACTTGCACCTTCAACGGCTATAGGAACACAATCAAAATAATAGAGCAGTTCTGCAGGAAATGCAAAGTGATGTCCTATTATTGGCCACCCTTCATCAGCTTTTTGGATGGCATCATCAAGATATCTTAACATTGAATCTAAAAAATAACGCAACGAGACAACTTCCGTGTTTGGTACGGAAAACTCGACTAGTTCCAGGGTTTGTTCGCAAGCAACCCTCAACATTTCAAGCGGGATAACTCTTTTCTCAATCATGTGAATTCAAGCTTTGAATAATTGTATGCAATTTTTAATTATAATAGAAGTATTATTTGAAGTTCAATAAAAAGATTCAATTTATTAAAAGAAAGTTTCAACTCTAACGACAAAATATTACAATCTCTTATATCTTTGATTCGCTATAACGGCAGCTCCTAAAGCGCCTACTATTTGGGGATCCACGGGCATTTTTAGGAAAGGACTGTGCTTTAGTGAAGAAGAGGGTTTTAAGAATTTTGTAACGATCATATCCTCCAGGTGTTGAGCAACTCCAACGTTTTTAGCCACGCCTCCCGATATGCAAACATCTGGATTAACTTTTTTCAATCGTTTAACCATCGTAACCACTCTTTCTGCCATTGCTTTATTGATGCCTGCGGCAATGTTTGCTTTTTTAAATCCTGTACTTGAATATTGTAATACTTCGGCTTGAGCGTAAATGGAACAGGTACTTTTTATGCTAATAGGAGATTTGCTCTTTAAAGATAACGTTCCTAATTCCGTTAGTGAGAGATTTAGAATGTCTGCCATGATTTCTAAGTACCTTCCAGTACCAGCAGAACATTTCTCGTTCATTAAAAAATCGACCAATTTACCGGTGCGATCGATTGCTATTACTTTACAATCTTGACCTCCGATATCAATAATTGTTCGCACGCTTGGCAGCAAAAAATGTGCTCCAATTCCGTGACAAGTGATTTCGGTGACAGATTTATTTGAAAAAGGGATGTTATCTCTTCCGTAACCAGTACTTACGATATATTTGATTTCATCTCTATCAATTTTAGACTCAGAAAGTACTAAATTAAACACTTTTTCAGCAGTTTCCACTGGTGTTCTTTTAACGCGAATGACCTTTTGAGCCATTATTTCTCGTTCATTCAATATAACAGCTTTTCCTGTCAGAGAGCCCACGTCTATTCCACAAGTTACCATTTTAATTACCTCCAGAATTAGATTTTGCTAAAAGCGCAGCTCCATAGGCGGCGATATATTGAGGTTCTATACCTAACTCTAACAACTCGATATTTAACCTTTTTTCAAGATTTTTAACTATCATTGAATTTAAAGCGACTCCTCCCGTAAACGCAACATTTTGAGGATCTTTATCAACTTTTCTTACCAATGGATATATCCTACCCGCTACGGAATAACACACCCCCGCTAAGAGATCGGCAACATTTGCACCCTCGTTCTTGTAAGAAATCACCTCAGATTCGGCGAAAATACTACATTGGCTTGAGATTTGGATGGGATTATTTGATTCAGAAGCTTTTTCTGAGATCTCATCGACTTCCATCTCGAGACCTTCACCAACCAATTCTAATAACACTCCCGAACCAGCGGCACACTTGTCGTTCATTAAATAATCTTTAATAGTTCCGGTCTCGTCCATTTTTAATACTTTCATGGAAAAACTACCGACATCAACAACTATTCGCGTTTTTGGATTTAAAAAGTACGCTGCTTCGCCGATACAAGTAATTTCTGAGATTTTTTTACCTATTGCTGTTTTGTTACCATTTTGTCCCGTCGAGACAGCAGTTTTCTTCAATTCTTTCTCGTTTATTTTCTCTTCTTTTAACATTGCTTTTATGCATTTTTCTGCAGCTTTTTTTGGATTACCTTGAATTAATGATAATGCTTTTGAGAGAATTTGATTCCTATCAGAATTAATTATTATAGCTTTACAGAAAGTAGCTCCTGCATCTATCCCTAGATAATACTTGTCTTCGCTCAATTTTGATTTACTCGTTTTTACTATCTACAATAATACATTAAAGTTAAGAGAAAAAAAAAGGTTACCCATTATCTTATTCAATTTGTTCGATGAATGCTTCACAACGAGTTTTAAAACGACCAGTATCGCCTAAAAAGTAGTCCCGGTCTAAAGATAATATCGGAACATTTGCTTCTTCTAACTCGTGCTCAAATATCATATTATCGCATCCGTGTGTATCACAAAATTCGATGCGCGTCGCAATAACTCCATCCACTTTAGCTTCCTTAATGAGATCGTTTAAAAACTTGGACCTATTCCCGTGGCGATTCATCATTCGGGGGCAGGATATTTTTTCATTGTATCTTTTTGCTATTGCCCCCATTGGATCAGAGGTTCCTTCGTCTGTCAAGTCCCAATAGTTTCTCGTACCATAGCATAACATGTCAGAAACTACGAGCCCACCAACGCCTTCGATTATATTTAGGAAGCTGGGATCGTCAATCACGCTTCCAATGAGTAGAATCCTTGCACGATAATCAGAGATTCCCTCTTTATTTTTCAATTGGTCAAAATAATTTTTTAGCTCTTGATTGACGATACTTTTAGGAACCGCCGCGTTTGCTATATTAATCTTTAACATGTCAGCGCCGTTAAGTTTCGGCTTTTCAATAACCCTCAGTTTATGTATTTCTTTTAATAGTCTTCGATTTTCGTTGAGAAGTTTAATAGAATTGTTTAATTTTTCGTCCGAGATTTTTACATTTATTGCGTTCTCCAAATTGGTTTTAAATATCCCAAATTCGTCTTTTAACCATTGTTCCCCCCTCTCAGTAACAAGGTGAGGTATGGATAAAAAGAATAAAGGGTAATCTTTGGGAAAGCCATTAATTTGTCCTAGGATCTTATAATTAAAAATGTCGTAAATCCTGCGAGCGTGATCGCAACTATTTTGACACACTAAACCGTCAAGGAAGTTATATTTTCCGCTCATAATTAAATCTAATGTAGCGCGAATAAAAGAACAGTTAAACCGTGTCATGATAGTATCAGCTAAGCTCGTTCCTTCTGCTTCCGTTCCCCTCATCCTATAACCCATCACGTCTCCAGCAAGTAAGATTTCTTCGGGTGTATATGTACAGTAATAACCCATTACTTTCTTACCTTGCTTCTTCCACTCGTCAATATATGGATTAAAGAGCGTTTCGGTTGTTTTCATTAATTCATCGAATGTCATGATTTTTCATTCTTCTTTTTTTTCTGTTATTATATTGATTTTATTCAATAAAAGCGTTTAATTCTTCTTCAAGTTTTAAAACAATGTTTTTAAGAAAGTATCAACTTCTTTTTTGATAGTCCGAAAAGGACTGACTCTCTTGTCGCCTACATCAATATCAATACTTAAGAGAGGTATTCCTAACTCTTCTCTTAATGCTTCTCTAAGTAATTGGACTATTGGTTGTAAACTTTTACATGAAAGGTGATTGGTGAATATAGCACAGTCGGCTTTATACTCTCTAGAAAGAAAAACCGTATCCTCAATCATTTGGTTAGCATATCCAGCTGCTTGTCGAGCCATTGGATAATTGAGGCATTGTAAAGCCAATTGTTTATATATATCATCAATATCTTTATTAAGGTTAATCGGATCGTGGAAGTTATAATTAAAGACATCAAATAAAATGGTAACTCCTCGCCTTTTGTCTAAAAATCTTGCATAGTTAGTTTGATAATAGATACACATGTTAGGCCAGATAGATCGAATCTTCTCTTCTCCAGTAGGTTTAATTCCCTCTTTATAATTTTTCGTAGCATACTGAATTAATTTTTCATAATAAGTTGCCCTTTCTTGTCGAGCAGCTAAACCAACATTAATAGTTGCATTAAGGAGGGTAACAGTCGATCCTACGGGACATGGAACAGCCTTTTTTAACTCGTTAAATTCCCGTATAAGAGTGATATTTTTATTTTCAAATTCAATTGCTTTCTTAAATTTTTCTTCATTAGGTTCCTGGCCAAAGAAGTCAGATAATTCAGCCACAAAATTAGTAATCTCACCCGTGAAATAATCCAAGGACCGTTCGTCGCGATAATAAGGCACATCAAGAACCTTAACTTTTTGTTGCTCT
>Ga0180437_10009960_pt1 | contig 11659 bp, 9 predicted proteins | sample SS_ome_4_FD_132410 | JGI IMG/M metagenome (GOLD analysis project Ga0180437, IMG submission 132410) | Hypersaline lake sediment archaeal communities from the Salton Sea, California, USA - SS_3_D_1 metaG | ecosystem: Environmental > Aquatic > Non-marine Saline and Alkaline > Hypersaline > Sediment... | reverse complement strand
TCGTACTTGCCCAGCCGGGCCAACATGGGAAACTCGCGCGTGATCTGCGCGGAGCCTCGTCGGAGCCCCCGGGTCGGATCGAGCAGGTCGGCATTGATCTGGTTGCCGTCGGGCAAGGGTCCCCGGGCGACGGCGTGGTCCACGCGCGGGTCGTCCAACTCCGGCACATGGCCGCCGGAAACCTCTTCCGCCCGGGCCGAAACGGGCCAGTACTTGGGACGCGGGTCGCGCACGTCGGCGTTGCGATAGCAGAATCCGGTTCGCGGCCACCGGGTTCCCCATACGGCCTCGCGGGCCACGCTTAACGACCGGATCTTCCAGCAGGCAGCCACGCCGAAGTTGACCATCAAGGCCATCACGAACAGCAGAATCGGCAACACAAGCACCATCTCCAGGGTCGACAGGCCCCGGAATCGTGGGAGTCGAGTTGGGCGGACGGATCTGGTCATGGTGCGATGAACGGTTTATTAATGCGGGCTAATCCGTTGAATATCCCGTGAGCCGAGGCCGCCCAGGTTCGGCAGAACGATGTCCTCCCCGCCCGCGTAAGGCACCGGGGGCCGCGTCTGCAGGATCTCGGCCAGACTCGCTTGTGTGGCCGGAACCAGTTGGCAAGTCCACCGCTGGTTCAGCAGGTTCCATGTCCGGGCTTTCCATTCTGGCCGAAAGTGTCTCTCTTGGCCTCGATATTGTCGAATGACCGACCACGTGCCTTCGCCGTCGGGCGGAGGACCAGCCTGGTCGTCGTAAGTGATGTCCGGAAAGTCGCCCGGCACGCCGCCGACGGGAATGCGCACGCCACCGCCGCCCGGGCCGTGCCACCGCCACACCAGCCGCGGCTCCGGCACGAACACACTCGCCGCGGCATAGGCGATCTGATCGCTGTCGCTCGGGTTCCTGTAAAGCCCCGGCATCATTTCCGGCAGCTTACCCCAGTAGACGACGCCGACAAACACGAAGTTGTCTTCGAGGTATTCGTTGTTGCCGGGCGGCGGTGCTTCATCGGTTCGGTCGCAGTTGCAGGTCCGCTTGGGAACCCCCTCCCGATCGCGCAGCTGCATCGGCAGGTTCCGATCGGGGTATTCCACTTCGAGCAGATCTTCCAGGTAGCCACAGGTGAAGCTCCGCCACAAGTTGCCGAATTGCGACATCTGCCCTTCATAGTCGAACATGTACATCGACTGGTTGTTCCAGCGGGCCAGATAGACTTTCGCCAGTCTTCTGCGGTGATCTCGGGCCCGGGCAACGTACTCGGCCTGGTTGGGCATGGTGCCCAGGACCGGATCGACCACGGGAAACGTAGGATCGGCCAACTCGTGGTCGCCGCCGACCGGCTGGCCCGACGCCCGCCACAGCGCGCCCGACATCTCGCCCCGGCCAAGGTCGGGTACGCCGTTTCTGCGGGCGGTTTCCATGGCGGCCGTTTGCGCGATATCGGGAAAGGCTTCGACTACGGCCCGCTGGTACTGCGGAATCATCTCATCGGCAAGGATCTCCTCCAGCATCGGCAGGATCCGTTCGCTGGCGGCGCTGGACCACACGGCGTAGGTGTCGACCATCTCTTGTTCCAGAGGCACCTTCTGTCCGATCGCCGATCCCAGCCTCGCGAACTTGCCGAACGGCGAACTGGAAAACTCCGTCGCCTCGTTGCGCCAAGCCGCCAGGATGCCGGGGACAAAGGTCTGCGAATTCTGGTCGCGGGCCTCGCGCATGAAGGCCGTCAGGGCAAACACATCGCTGAGCAGATGGTTGGTAAACGCCAGCGTGTTCATACCCCGGGCCAACACGACCGTGCCCGAGTAGGTCGCCGCGTCGGCCGCGTTCTGCATGCGGATCTTGCCGTCGACCTGGCGGCCGACGTTCATCACCATTCCCAGCAGCATCGTCAGCAGCATCACCGCGAACACGGAGATGATACTGATCGTGCCGCGCTGGTCCCGGTGAAGGTGCGCCGGCAGCATCTTTCGACACCTGCTAATCCAGATCATGGACATATCGAATGACCGATTTTTGCCCTTCGTTCTTCATGGTGGCCGACGCCTCCAGCGGGTAGACGTAGACCCCGTTGACGTGCTCGATGGTTTCGCTCACTTCGTCCCGCGAACTGCCCGGACGGGGAGCCATACGGGCCAGCAGCCGCCCAGGGCCCGGCAGCAGCGCCAGGCGGTGTTTCACCGTTACGGTAATCAGATCTTGCCAGCCGAGTTCGTTGAACCGAAACTCTTCGGGATCGTGCGGTATGAAATGCGTGACCAGGGGCGGCTCGCGATTCTTGTGGAAGAAACGGACCTCCACGTCCGTGTTCTGCATCGCGTAGGCCAACTTGTTCTCCAACCGCGTGGGAATCCTGGAGTTGCCGAGCGAGTCGGCGTCCATGGCCGCATATGCCGTCTTGAGGACATCAGCCATCACGGGCCCCCGACCGGGCAGATCGAGCCCCAGGTCTCGCGACGGACAAATCGGCATGCAGGCCAGCATGGCCGCGGAGGCGATCTTCTGGTGTTTGCGGCTGCCCGGCTCGACCCGGTACGTCACGCCACCGTCGGACGGGCCGTAGTCGGGGTCGTTCGGGTCGAGGACCGGGAGCACCTGATCCTCGGCGTCGGGATCGAGATAATAGTTGCCGATACAGTTGGGCCCTTCGAGATAGTCGTCCACGCCCGCCGGGATCCAGACAATGGCGCTCCGCGCAGCGGCAAACGCCGCATAGTGGACCACGATCGTGCCGATCATCAATTGGCTGACCTGTACGATGAACAGCATGATCATCACGAAGAAGGGCAGCGTGAGCACGAAGCTGAGGCTTTGGGCGCTGCCCTGTTGATCGCGGTGCAGCCGCCGGACGCGGGCCAGTTGGAGGCGGCACCGACTGAGTCGTACCAGCACGGCCGCGCACAGCAGCGAGACCAGCAGCAATGCCAGCCACGGCGAACAGGCCTGCAACGCGGCGCGACCCATGATGTGCCTCTCTCTATACGCGGCCTAAACCAGCCCAAACCGAACAATTACCACTGCCGCCAGCGCACAGGGCGCCAGGAACAACGGCGGTTGAAGTTGCTCGCGTTCTTCTACGGTCAACGGACTCCAGCGACGCAGTCGTAACGTATGGGTGATCTGACGAAACGCTCTGGTTGTGATACGTACCGGCCCCATCCGCCAGATCAGCACAATCAGCCCCAAGCATCCGCCGAGCACGAACGTCCACAGCATGGCCTTGATACCGCCCTCCGGCCCGAGGAACGCTCCCAGCATGGCAATCAACTTGACGTCGCCGCCCCCGACCTTGAAGAGGACGTAGCACACCAGCATCAGGAATCCGCACGCCAGGAACCCGACGACGCCCTGCCACAAATCTACCCGACCTCGCTCCGCTAAATTCACCCCCAGCCCCGCCGCATTCAGGACCATCGCGGCCACGATGCCGGGATACGTTGTCCAGTTGTAGATTTTGTGCCGGAGCAAATCGGTGGTGGCCGCAACCAGAACCAACCCCAGCAGCAAAACGGTAGCCGGCATCGGCGCTCCGGGTCTACTGGACCGCTCGGTTGGCGCCCTCTTCCAGGTCGTCCAATCCTCGATTGAAGTATTCCTTGATCCTCGGCCAGCCGACCTTGATGAGGAAGATCAAGATGGGCAGCGCGATCGCTCCAATGATCAGAATGGTCTCCAGACTGACCGCACCCTCCTCGTCTCTGTCGACCTGCCGCAAAAGTCCCAGCAGCGACGGCTTTGCCATAACTCCGCTCCTACCTTACAGAAAAGCAATTCTCCCAGCTTCTGCGGGTCGTTCAACTCACATGAACGGCCACGAGATCAGCAGGCAGACCATTTCATAGGCCAACCGCATGATCCGCGGGCCGACCTTCATGATGAACACCGCCAGCGGAAAGACCACCCCGAGAATTAATACGTAGTCCAACGACGAGATGCCGCTTCTGCAGGTCGTCCTGCGTCGCAGCCGGGTCTCCCCCGATCTTCGCATATTTATGCACATTGTACAATAAAAGGGCCGGAACTTAGTCCTTTTGGGTTCTCGTCATTGCTTCCGAAGAGGTGTATCCTCCAAGTGCCCTTCACTTACGTGCCGACCACATCTCCCCCGTCAGCCGGATCCGATCGCCCAATCCCTGTTCGTAAGGCTCCCTGTAAAACGACGGCTGTTCACCGGTCGGCTGCAATTTGGCCAACAGTCGCCCCTCGCGGGTCTTACCCCGAAGTTGGGAAACGTATATGTCACATGCCTGATATTGATTATTGTCGTCCAGTCCCCGGACTTCCGTGATGCGGGTGATCTTTCGAGACCCGTCCTCCGTAAAACGGGCAATTTGCACAACTAAGTGAATTGCTGCTGCGACCTGGGTCCGGGCCACATAGACCGGAATCTCGATGTCGGACATCAACGAGAGCGTTTCCAGCCGAATCAGGGCGTCCCGGGCGGAGTTGGCGTGGATGGTCGACAGGGAGCCGGCATGACCGCTGATCATCGATTGAACCAGGTCCAACGCCTCTCCGCCACGGACTTCACCGACGATGATCCGATCGGGCCGCATTCTCAGCGAATTGACAAACAACTGCCGGACGTTCAGTGCCCCCCGTCCGAGCCGGTCGGCGTGTCTCGCCTCCAAGTAGAGGCAGTGCTTCTGAATCAGCCGCAGTTCCGACGTATCCTCGATGACGACGATTCGCTCTTCCTCGGGAATGAACCGCGACAGGGCCCCCAAAAGGACCGTTTTGCCGGTACCAGTACCCCCCGAGATTAAGATATTCTTCCGCAGCCTGATGCAAAGCCCCAGGAACTCCTTGGCCGCCTCCGAGGCGCTCCCGAACCGGATCAGGTCGTCCATAGTCAAGGTTTCGCGGGTAAACTTGCGAATCGTCAGATAGATTCCCGTCCGGGCGCTCGGTGGGATTACCGCATGGACGCGGTAGCCGTTGGGCAATCGAGCATCCAGCACCGGATGTTCCTCGTTGATCTCCCGACCGATCCATTGGGCAATGTTGTGGATGGCCGACAGCAGGGCGTCCTCGCTCGAAAAACGCGCGTCGGTATGCTCCAACTGCCCGCGCCGCTCGATATAGACGTCATCGAAGCCGTTTACCATGATTTCCGTGACCGACTCGTCGTCCAGCAGCGGACCGATCGGCTCCAGAAAGTAGTTGACGCTGGCTTCGAAGATCGTTTCTCGCGACATCGGATCGCCCGGGGCACGCGGCCGCACAGATTTGCACAAATGATTTGCCGGCAAAGACTTCCAGTAGATTATGATCTTCGCAACTCGTCAGAAAGTCAAGTCACGGCCACGAAATACACCACGTAGGGGGACTTGTGTCCTGAATTCCTCCAGTCCCGCCTCAGCCAATCCGCAAGCGAAGCTCGCCCCCGATCAAGACCGGCGGAAAGGCCTTCATGAATAATCCGGGTTATAGCGATAGCACGAACTCGACCAGGTCTTTGATCTGCTGCCGAGTGAGCTTCTCGAAACGTCCGCCTTCGAGCCCGTGCCTGCCCTTGACGATCAATTCCTCGATCGTCGTATAGCGCCCGTCGTGCAGATAAGGGGCCGTGCGCCAGACCTCGATCAGCGTGGGCGTGTCGAAGCACCGTGCGACATCGTAGGGGGCGCGGGTGCCGACGTCGTGCAGCTGGCGGTCGGTATAGGTTGGCGCCGGATGGCAGCGGTGGCAGGCAATCGCGTCGCTTTGAAACAGCTTCTTGCCGCGCCGAGCCGCCGGACTAAGCCGGCCGTGTTCGAGGCGAGGACTGGGGACCGGCCTCAGGCCGCGAAGATACGCGTCGATCGCCACGGCGACCGATTCCGGTTGCTCGGTAAAAAGCGTGTGGCGAATGCCCGCGCGGACCGCCGCCTCGGCCGTGGGACGAATGCCCGTGGCCATGGCCGGCGGCGTACGATGGGCCAGCAGCATGCTCTTGGTGTTTTTCGGATTGCCCACGCCGTCGTTGCGCAGGTCCCAGTTGAGCACGTCGCTGCGGGCGTCCGGATGGCAGCTGGCGCAGCTCTGCCAGTGCTGGTAGCAGATGGTGGCGTCGTGGAAGAGCATTTCGCCCCGCCGCCGCAGGTCGGCCCGCGGCGTGGGGCCCAGAGCAATCGTTTTGGGTTTCCGAGGGGGACCGTCCCATTTTCGCTCCGCGAAAATCGGGACCGTCCCCGAGTCATTCGGCCGCCGGCTGGTCTCCGCCCGCAGGTCAATCACTTCTAGGGCGTCGGAAAAGTAATCGGCCACGTAGACGTTTGAGCCGGCCACGGCCAGCCCGCGCGGCCCTTTGCCGGCAAGTTGGATGCGTCGCCGCAAACCGTCGAGGATGCCCATGCCGCTGGGGATGCCGTTGACGGTCGGGGAGGCATAGAGGCCGCGCGGTCCCTGCCCGGCGAGCGTTTCCGGGCCGGCCGTGATTCCCAGCCGCGCCAGCAGCCCGGGCGCGTCGATCACGCTCAGCTCATGCGTGCCGGCGTGGGCCACGCAGATCCATCGGCCGTCGTCGGTGCAGGCAACGGCCCATGGATTGGCCGCCCCCAGGTACATGTCGTCCAGGGCGACCGTATTGACGAACTTCTTCTCGGAGGTGTCGATGACGCTCACGACATTGGTGTTCGTCCAGCCGGCTTCGACTTGCGAGGGAACCAATTCGTAGTTGGAGAGGACGTGCGTCACCAGGGCGAGTCTTCCGTCGGCAGAGAGGCAGAGGCCTCGCACGCTGGTCGATCCGTTGGGCAGCCGAATCGTGGTCGTCTGGTTGGTGGCCGTATCGATCACGGTCACTTCGGCCGCCACGTAGAACGAGTTGGCCCGATCGGCCGGCAGGTGGTTGATCACCAGCACCGATCGGCCGTCCGGCGTGACGGCCGCGGCGACCGGTTCGCGAATGGCCGCCACTCGTGTTGTCTCTTTGCCGGCCGCCAGGTCGATCACCGAAACGTCGTGGTCGAAACAGTTGCAGACGTAGAGCCGCTTGCCGTCGGGACCGACCGCGGGCCCCATGGCCGTGTGTCCCGCGTGGATTCTACGGACGGTCTCACCGGAATCAGAATCGATCAGGCAAATGATGCTGTTGGGCGCCGCGCACGTGGCAATCAACATTCGACCGTCCGGGCTCAGCGCCAGGCCGGTCGGTTTGCCCGGCACGGCGATTTGCCGGGAGACCTTGCCGGCGACCGGATCGACGCAGGCGATACCGCGGCCGTCGCGGTTGGCTACGTACAGCGTCTGGCCGTCGCCGGAGACGAGCAGCGCGGCGGGCCCCAGATACGGCTTCGCCTCGGCGACCGCTGCCACGGTCAGTGCGCAGGCGGCTGCTATCAGCCCCAGAATTACGAGAAAGCCAGGCTTCATCAGTACAGCAATCATCACGCGGCGGGTACGCCGAGCGCCGATAACAGAATCAACAGCCACCGCAGCTGCCTCGAAAATCGATCGTTGGACATCCGTCGGTTCATGACTTCTCCCTCGTCGGCTTCAGGCGGCGCCACGGTCATGGCACATCGGCCAACTTCAGGTCCCAGTACAGTTTCTCCGGCTCGGCCAGGTTGTGCTCCCCGAAGAACACGTTGTTCCACGTCCGGCGAACGGCGGAGGGCACCATGATGCCGTTTTCATAGACGTTGTCGAACACCACGCCGTTGAGTGGGGTGTCGCCTGCGAAGTACATCACGATCCCGTCCGGCTGCCCCCAGTTCCGGCCCCTTTCCGTGGCTTTGCGCTTCGCCTTTTCGCTGTCGTGCATCTTGAAGATCACCCGGGCCTTGGTCGGATCGGCGCTGTGTATCACCAGGCGACCCTGCCGGCCCACCATGAACGAAACGCCCGCCGTACGCAAGTGCTCGCCGGGGGTGCGGCTGATGCGGTCTTGCACGACGCCAGCCACGGGGAAGAGCATGTCGCGGGTGATGGGCCTTTCGGGCAGGCCGATCATCAGCGTGCCGGCGACCCAGACCGACGCCTTGCAGACTTCCTCCTGGACGATTGTTTCATGACCGATCCGCGCGTCCTGCAGCAGAACCACCGTGGCCTCGGGCATGATCGCGAAGGCGGATCGATTCCCATCGGTAAGAAAGCCGTTTTCCGAGATGATCACCGTTCCCTGGCCCTCGACGCGGGCGTGGTCTGCCGACGCGCGGATCTTGCCGATCAGCTCGAGCGTGCCGCCCGGGCCGGCTTGATAATTGCCCCACTGGGCGATGTTGTAGTCCTCGCCGTCCGAAAACGGTTCCTCGTCTCTGTTCGATTCGCGGATCCGCTTGCCGTCGAACCGGAGGAAGCGGTGCACGCCGGGTTCCGTGTTGATGAACGAGCCGAGTTGCCTTCCCTTCAAGCCGCTGCCGTGCTTCATCCAGAGATTGCCGCGAATGTTGTACGACCGGCCGTAGGTGGCGTTGTACTCGACCGTGACGTGACGAGCGGGAACCGGCCTGGCCATGCCGCCGGAGCCAAATCCCATCACCGCGTAGTACGTCTCCGCCGCAGGCAGGAGGATGTCCACATCGGCGTCCAGGTCCAGCGGAGAATCGAAGCGGGGGACGCCGTGCTCGTCGAGCCAGTTCGGCCCCACGAACCGCGAGCCCGACTCGCCGGGCCGCGCCCAGATCAACAGCGGCGCGGGATCCCAGTGCACGTCGGCGTAATGCCCCACTTGTCCTTTGCCGGGCACGTCCGCCCAGAGGGCGTTGACGTTGCGCAGCTCCTGCTCCTGGTCATTAAGCGGTCGCCTGGCGCTGAACTGGGTCCGCCGGCCGTCGATCGTGACGGCGTGAACGGTGTTCAGGTCGAAGGACTGCACGGTGCGATTGCCCTTGCTGCGCACCATCAACCGACCGGCGTGCGGGAACAGGATGCGGCAGTCGGTTTGCAGCCCGTCGACGAACTCGACCGTGCCCAGGCCGCCCTGAAAGGCAATCAGATCCAGCTTGGAGAACAGTGCGGGGCCTCGCGCGGCGCAGTGTTCGCCAAAGGTTGCATCGGACAGCGCTTTCTCGGCGGCCTCGGGATCCAGCGCGGCGATTCCCCCCGCTCGCAAGTAATCGAAACTCACATCGCCAAAGTCCACGGTTCTCTCGAGGTAGACCGACACGCCGTGGTCGGCCTTGGCGGCAGCGGCGGCGTTGTAGGCGGTAACGGACAGCGTGCCGAAGTTCTTGATCTGTGCCGTGCGTCGGACGTACAGACCGCCGTGCTGCCGCAGAAACCCGCCGTCGCCTTCGGCCATGCCCAGTTCGATCACCGCCGGTTCGCCATTGCCGCCGCTTGGGCGGCCGATCTGCAACAGCCCCTCGATCCGCAGGTCGGCCACCAGGTTCTCCGGCACTTTGACCCGACCGATCCGTGACCCCGCCTGCATTTCCAAAACCGCATCCGGACACACGTAAACGTAACTCTCCTTGATATCCGCCTTGGCGATCTCCTGCATCCTGTTCTCCGGCATCTTGCCCAAACCGGCACGGGCGTCACGCCCGGCGCCAAATCGCAGGTGAGTTGCCGGACCGAGCGACAGTCGGCCGGAGGCGAGGGTTACGCCTTGCAGCAGATCGTATCTTCGGGCCAGCAGCGTCACGCCGGCGTCGCCGGACTTGCGGACTACGATGCGCGTGGCCAGCGGCTCCTGGCTGTTCTCGACGAGCAAGTAGGTGTGCTTGCCGCCGGCGAAGAGCAACTGGCCGTAGAGGTAACCGTCCTCCTTGACCGTAACGTTGCCGTGAATCTCCAAGGCCGCGTCCAGGCCCGGATGACTACTGAAGACCGATCGTCCCCGCGAAGAGCCACACCCGCCATCCAGCCCCGCGCCTTTGCCGATACGAATGTGCCGGCAGTACAGCCCGGGCGGTTCGTGCTCCGGGACTCGACGTCTTCCCGTGTTGAAAAACCCGGCGATATACGACTGCCCCTGGGGCGCATCGGGCAAGACCAGGTCCGTGTTCGCATCGGGCGGAGTCGTGGCGGGCCGGCCTTCTGCAGCGGCGAGGTATTCGGCAGACGAGGCGTACTCGACCCAGTTGCCGGGGGTCGATGCGCTGCCGCTGGTACCCGGCCGGGCCCAAACCAGGGTGCGCGCGGCCGGCCATTTCTCCTTCTGCAGAGGGGCGTCGGCAACCAGTCCCGGCCACGTCACACCGTCGTCGGCGCGCAGTGGACGAGCCGCGAAACACCCGAGGAGCACTGAACATACAATGCAGATACGCTTCATGGGTTTATCCTTGCCTACCCTATTCGATCATCTGGCGCAGGACGTCGGCAGACAATTCACCTTTCAAGGGATCGAGAGAAGCTGGTGTCTCGGCGTTTGTTCATTGACGGTAAGCGGCCTTTTCTGCTCGCTCCCGTCACCCCGCCGCAGGTGCAGCGCGTAGCTGCCCGGTTCGCGGATGGCCAGGGTAATCTGGGCGGGGCCGCAGCAACCGGTGCCCACGTTCGTGCCGATCCAACGATGGGTGACGGGTTTGCCTTGCTGGTCGACCAGCGTCAGGCGGCAGCCGAGCAGGCCTTTGCCGCCGGCGGGCCTGACGGTCACGATCCGCGTTTGCACCTGCTTGCGGAGATCGTGTGTCGTGCTGACGTCGGCCCGCCGAGGGCGGTCGCTGAGCGTTTCGTTTATCAGCAGCGACAGCGTGCCGTCGACGGCACCCACCAGCAGGTCGATCGCGCCGTCGCCGGTCGCGTCGCCGGCGGCCAGTCCCCAAGCCGCCCGGTTGTAGACTTCAGGCGGGACCACCTTGCCGCCCCGGTATTTCTCCGGCAGCATGAACGAGGCGTAGCCACGATTCGAGACGTAAAAGGAGGAGGCCCCCGCCGCACGACTGGCCGCGTACAGGTCCACCGTGCCGTCGGCGTTGAGGTCTTCGGCCAGGGCCATCAGCAGCCCGCACACCGGGTCCTGAATCTCGTTGCCCGACGGTATTACGTCCGCTAACGCACCGTCGGCCGCCTCGCAGACCAGGCTCTTGCGGTCGCCGTCGACGAGGTAAACGCTGGGCTGGCCGGGCCGGGTGATCGTGCTGAAGGCCGCGGTGCCGCCGTCGAACCGCTGGTCCGGGCCTGCGATCTCCCATGATTCGAAGACGCCCGAGTCATTCTGCCACAGCAGGTACCCCGGGCCGGCCACGTAGATCAGATCGGTGCGCCCGTCGAGGTCCCAGTCGCAGACTTCAAAGTAGCCGGTTTGTCCTGCTCCGTTGCTCTGGTCGCTCAGGCCGGCGTCGTCCGTGCGGTCTTCGAACGCGCCGCCTTCCTCGCCCGGATTGACGTAGAGCGCCAACCCCTCATCTCGACGCGAAACGACGACGTCGGGATACCCATCGCCGTTGTATTCCATGAAAGCGGCACTGACGCACTCGCCGACGTTGGGCACGTCGTTGCTTCTGGCGAATTTGCCGTTGATCCGTCGATACAGGACGCCGTCCAACAGCAGGTCGGCGTAACCGTCTGCGTCGACGTCGGCAGAACTGCAACTGGCGCTCCGCGTTGCCGCCGGGCCGAGAACCTCGGTCCGATCGACGAATGCCCCTTGATCGTTTTGCACGAACAAACGGCTTCCCGCAGCGGAGCAGGCGAACAGGTCAAGCCGGCCGTCGTGATCGACGTCGTATACGGCCACGCCGCGCACGGGCCCGTCCAGATTGGCGATCGTCTTGGCCGAGAATCGCGTCAGGGG
>Ga0180437_10009958_pt1 | contig 11660 bp, 12 predicted proteins | sample SS_ome_4_FD_132410 | JGI IMG/M metagenome (GOLD analysis project Ga0180437, IMG submission 132410) | Hypersaline lake sediment archaeal communities from the Salton Sea, California, USA - SS_3_D_1 metaG | ecosystem: Environmental > Aquatic > Non-marine Saline and Alkaline > Hypersaline >... | reverse complement strand
TGGCACGCCCGGAGGGATTTGAACCCCCGACCTTTGGATTCGAAGTCCGTTGGTCCTCTCACTCTTCTCTTCCCTAATTGACTGAAAAGAAAGGAAATGGCTCGTCGTCCTTCGCTCTCCGGTTTCCCGTGTAACGGATACGTAACAGATCTTCCCCTTTTCCGTCCGCTTTCCCGGCTTCCGCGAGCTTCTCCACTGCCTCTCTCTTCCTCTCCCGGCTCGGGTGCGTATACCTCTCGGTGATCCTGACGGTTGAATGTCCCAGCAGCTCCTTGACGGTGATCAGGTCGACCCCGCTCTCCACCAGCCTGGTCGCGAACGTGTGCCTGAGATCGTGGAATCTGAGTCCGCGGATGCCCGCCCTTTTGCAGGCTCCTTTGAACGCCCTCTTCACGTCCGCGAATGGCTTCCCGGTCTCCGGATTGGCGAACACGTAAACTCTTCCGGGCTTCCAGAGCGCGGAGAGTTCCTCCGCGAGGGCCGAGTTGACGTCCACGTATCTCGTTCTCCCGCTCTTGGTCCGCTCCACCCTGATCGTCCCGTTTCGCAGGTCCACCTGCCTCCACTCGAGATTCAGGATCTCCCCTCTCCTCATGCCGGTCTTCAGCGCGGTGCTGACTATGGGCCTGAGGTGTCCGCAGCATTCGGACAGCAGGGCCTTCTCCTCCTCCCCGGAAAGGATTCTCTCCTTCAGGTTGTCCCTCTCCGGCAGCAGCCTGATCCTCCCAAGATCGCCTTCCAGGAATCCCCATTCCTTCGCAAGGTTGAGCATCCTCCTGAGTATCGCAAGACCTCTGTTAACGGTCGAAGGCCTCACTCCCCGGCCGAGCCTTGCCGCCTTGTACCTCTCCACGTGGAGGGTCGAGATCTCGTCGAGATACATGCCTCCGAAGAATGACTCCAGGCTCTTCAGGTAGGATCTGTCGGCCTTCCAGCTCCGCTTGTTCACCTTCGCGTAATCGTTCAGATAGGTCTCCGCGAATTCACGGAATTCCTTCCTTTCCGGCCTTCTCCTTACTCCGTGCTCCCTGGAAAACGTCCGGAAGACCCTTTCCTGTAGCGCGATCAAGGCTTCCTCCCTGCATTTGGCGTTCCTGACGATCTCCTGCCTTCGCTTTCCGTTCTCGTCCCAGTAGTCGACATACCAGCGTTCGTGCCCTCGTTTCGTCCTCCTGGTGTAAACCGATCCAAAACCGTAGTTCCAGCGCTTCGGCTTTTTGCTCAAAGCGCTCCTCTCTTTCAGGAGCATTTTATCATAGTTTTCGAGCGAGAGTTCGAATTTCGGCAGCAGTTCGAAGAATTTCCTGTCCCTTCTCCGGTTTCTTTCCTTCCAGGCTTCTATTTCTTCCCTGTCGAATCTTATCAGCCCGTTCATCCTCACGTGCGGGATCCTCCCCTCGTTCGCCCATTTGTATATCGTCTTTGCGTGTACGCCGAGCATTTCGCTCGTTTCCCTCGCGTCCAGCAGCGGCTCCATCGTTCGTTTCCCCGTTTGCCCGGATGTCTTCATAAGCTACGTTATGAAGATCGTTTCCTCCCTAGAATTTCGGCCATCCCTTTCCCTGCCTCATCACTCCCCATTTCCTTTCGAATTTCATTATCGCATCCCAGTCCCTATCCCCCAGGATCGGCTTTTTCATCGCATGTGTTCTGTAATATCTTCTCCTTCCCCTTTTGTATCTTTTGTATCTTTTTGTTCTCATTTTTTTGTTCAGATCCTCTCTTTTTTGTTTTTGTTACCCTTTTTTAATCCAATCGGAATCTTTTGTTTTTTCATCCTTACTCCTTTGTTTTCAATACTTCCCGGTTCGAATTAATTATCAAGGAATGAAGTCCCCAAGCACTTGAAAGCTCACCCTTTTCATTTCTTCCTTTTTTAGGTTTTTTCTAGCCTCACCTTCTATTTTCATTTTCAAAGTCTTCGTTTCCGCGGCTACGATAACATCGTCAAAATACTCTAGATCCCTCAGGATATTATTCAACTGGTTTTTCTGGCTCAGCGCGATCTCCACGGCGGTCCTCTTTCCATGGGGCCTCATGACAAGGACATCGGTGTTTGCACCCTCGACTTTAGGCTCGACCATGACTTTGTATCCTTTGGACATCCAGTGTATTTTTGCCTTTTCCTGCCAGAATCTATGGGTTAGACCTCCCTTCCCTTTCTGGACCGGCCTGATCCCCAGAGAGGCTAAATAGTTTCCCCCCCTTTCCGTCAGTTCAAAAAGAACGAGGGGATGCCCTCTCTTACCTGTATATATCCTCCTTTTTCCCCCATACCCTTTCACCTCGAGCTCTTTCAAGGACTTGTTGACCTTATAGATTGTCATTCCTGATCGCTCAGTTGTTTCCGATACCGAAAGATGCGGCTCTTTTCCGATTTGGATAAGCAACAGTTCTGCATCTTTTGACAACAACTTTTTCTCTTTTCTTAATCCCTGGATGAGCACGGTGGATCTCGGTCTGACATCCTTGTTGAGGTATTCGAGAAATTTCCGGCTGTGGTCCATGACTTCCTGGTCCGAGACATCGTCCAGATCTGGGAAGCGATCGACTTTTACGAGAAAGGGCTCGGTATGACGCTCATTCATCTTTACGAGTGTCACACCCGTTGGCTGCTGAGTAAGGGCTTCCCTCTGTTTGCGATCGAGACAGAACATTCTTGAAACCTCATCTATTTCTTCTCCGCCAACCGAAAAGCTGCATTTGCAGTTCGAATTTGCCTTAATGCTATTAGTGAGCTTTGTTAGTTCCTGGTCGCCCAGAATCAATCCCTGTCCGTATTCTCTGGCATAGGAAACCAGAAGATCGATGGGAGCAATCCCTGTATGGTAATTTTTTTCAAGGTTCCTATCGAAAACAGTCTTTGCCTCATCGAAGATCAGGACATGCTCCAGACCTCTCCTTATCCCGCTGGAAATCCTGTGCCTGAGCATGTAGTGAAAAAGCATTCTGGCATTGAAATTTTTCAGATCGGGATTCTGCTCGCCAAGCTCGATCACTGCCGGAACATCCAGGAGCTTTTCTATCTTGTGTCCGACGCTGTGTTCCATTCTCCCCTCGGACAGGATTGTCAGCATAGATATTCGCTGTATGTTTCTCAACGCAAAATCATCATTCCTGTAGCCAGGCCTGCTCATGTATTCACTCAGAATCAATTTCAGATCTTCCGGTGTGGGGTATTCCTTGCTCCCCCCATAAACTCCGAAAGTCCTGAAGGCCTTGTCAAGGGCTTCAACGAGGTAACTTTGCGATCTCTGCATCAATCCCATCTCGTGGGAATAGAAATGAATGAAATCCCCAAGCCATGTTATAGGTCTCGTATTGTCAGGCTTCATCAATGGATTAGGAAGAAAATCCTGCGATCTTATCACCTGAATGTCCGGGAATTTCCTTATGAGGTTCCTGTATTTGACCTTTGCGATTTCCGGCACCAGGAAAGGGATACCCATCTTGTACAGGCCTTTGATCAAAATAAAATTTAAGTTTGTCTTTCCCTTCCCATGGGCTCCGATTATAAGGACATTTTCCGGTATCTGGCTGATATTCAGGCCGAATCTGTCCATCGTCGGGATGACGTGGCCTATCTCCATCTCGCCTCTGACATCCTCCGGTTCCGGATAGGGGAAAAAAGGGTCCTTTTCTATGAGATGAGGATATGCTTTCAGGGATAGATATTCTTCAACGTCCTTAAGAAGTTCCTCGTCCTCATCCAGCGAAACCACTCTCAATAATTTCTTTACCTTTTCCTCATCCGCTTTCCCGACAAAGTTGGAGAGGTTAATCATCTCCTGAATTTTTGCTCTGTAAAACCAGTCTTTCACTGCTTTATCTCAAACTCATCCGGTTCAATGATAATGCCTCCGTTTCCTCCCTCGAGCCTAACAATTTTCCTGTTCCTTGCATCCAATAACTTCCCGCTCCCGTTTTCGATAAGCCTGCCGATGTTTTCTGAATAGGAACCGGTGAGCTGTTTTCTCATTTCAGTGACGTTGCCGACCATCTTTTTCTGAAAAGAGGAGAAGTAGTTGGCCATCTTTTTCATTTCCCTGAATGCGAGATCGCTGGCCTCGGCGCTCAGCTTCGAGGGTGAGGCAAAGCCGAAAACTCTTTTCCACCTTAGGGAATTTTCATGCTCCTTCTTGCTTCTTTCATATAGCTGGTATGATTCATGGACTATAAATTTGGATGTTTCCAGCGCATTCTTGATCAGGTCTGCTTCGTCCCGGGAAAGGGTTTCAATGAGTTTGCATACGAACTGCTCTTTGTCCGGTCTTTCCAGAAGTTTACTGATTATCTCTCCCAGTATCCTCTGCATCTCCGAATTGTCTACTGATTCCGTAATTTTCCTTATTATTATGTGATCATCGGAATTGTTGTTCATTTTATTTCCTCCCTATCCAAACAACGATCCTGAACAGAAAAATCGCGATGGAAGATCTGATTATGAGAGCCTTCCAGGGAAATTCTGTGCTCATGAAATAAAGAAAGCCAAGGATCACGAAGGTGAACACGGTTACGACAAAGAGCGTTAGCAGAATCGAATCGATGACCTTGTTATTGGTCAAGGAAAGATCGATCGACACCAAAATGGTGGCAGGAACGAATACCACCGGAACGACCACTTCCCATGGCATTTTTGCAAATTTGGGATCGCAAAGAAGTCCTGCAAAAACGAGGCTGATCAAAACAGCCGAAAGCGTTCCAAAAACGAAAGAGAAGAACGTCGGGAATTCTTCTAAAAATTCCTCTGTGCCGAATTTGTAGACTCCGATCGTGATAAAACCCAGGACCGGAGCAATGACAAAAACCAAAGGATTTACACACATTTTTCCCCCTTCAAGGGAATCTCTCCCCTTAGTTCTGGTTAAAATTTGAGGAATAAAATCGGTGGCAAGATTCGCAGCGGTGTATCTCTATGGTGGGCTTATACTTGAGCTGCAACTTTCTTGAACATTCAAGGCATACGACTTTCAGCAGGCATGACTGGCACGTGACCAAACACCGCTTGCAAATCCAATTTCTACACGATTCACACCAGAAATAGAAATCCAAGGTGCGAGGAAACCTGCCCTTGCAAACCGGACAGGTTTCCATCCTGACCGGCTTTTCCTGACGTTTCATATTGGCCTCCTTAATATGATTTGCCTGCCCCCTTGAGTTCTGATATCATAAAAAAGCAGGGCCGTAGCTCTTATAAAAAGAGGGCAAAAACGATTCAAATCCCACCAGATTTAATCGGGCCCTGCCGATTTTCTATTTCAAAGATCTACTTTGATTCTTTTAATAATCTAAGATATTCTTCTTCACTTGGTGGTTCCCATACAACAAGATAGAGAGCACTGGTTACTGGTTTTTCAATATTTAATTCAAGAATCCGTCTGTTATTCTCTTTTTTTGACGTAAAAAATCCATTTTTTTCAATTCTACGATACTCGCCGTCATGTCTAATTCTATGAATATCCACATCAAAATAACTTCGCTTAATTTCGTAATTTTCAGGAAATATGACTCTTTTTTTAAACAAATTTGTGGGGAAAAAGATCCAATTGCCGGAATCTTCTTTGATATCACCCTTTTTAAATTTGCATTCTAGAAGGTCTTCTAATATCTGCTCTCTGGTCATCAAATGGGCATTTTTATGTGATTCTTTCCATCTAAATCTTGCCTTTTGCCCCTTTCTTAACGGCGGCATAAAATCTATGGTGTAGAAGAGAAACTGCGCTTGTTGTTTATGTATTTTTATGTCTATATTGCAATCTACGTCACAGCTTATTAGCTCCTCTCCCTCTATCTTAAATTCACTATAGGAAACGCCTTTTTTATAGAAAGTCTTAATTCTTCTTTGCGGATAAAAACGCAATTCTTCTCCTAAAACTTCCATTTCAATTTCCCAGGTCCTATCAATACTTCCATCTATATTGATTAATTTCACATCCTTAAGCAACGTGTTCCTGACAATGCCATATTTAGACGAATCTCTCTCGTTTACTAATTCTATTATCGCCTCCTTGACTCTAATATCTTTTATCCGCGTTAACTCCTCTCTGAATTTGTCTTCAACCATTGTTCCGGCCAACAAATCGTCGTATACCTTTGTTATTTCGTCCTCTTCGGTGAACTCCAAAAAGTATTCCATTGGCTTTTCCAATATTCTCGAAATGTCATAAAGTTTCTTGGCGCTTGGGATACTTATGTTGTCTTCAATTTTTTTCAAGTAGACTTGGCTAATACCAATTTTTTTAGAGAACTCCTTTTTAGAAAGGCCTCTCTGTTCTCTTAACTTTTTTACCTTTTCACCTAATTCCATTTTTGTTTACTCTTATATAACTATAGTTTGCATATCCTGTTTCCGTCATTATAAATATAAGGTTTCGAATGACAGAAGTCAAGAAAAATATTAGGATAAACCTATTAAAATCAATAGTTTATTATGTATAATCAATAGTTTATTTTTGGGATCAGGTATGACTAGAAAAGTAACCAAAGAAATTGCGGAGTATATAAGAAACCTACATATTTCTGGACACGGATATAAGGAGATAATGAAACTGGTTGAACACCAATACAACGTAAAGCTCAGCGATGTGGCTATTTACCTTTATTACAGACCATATGATGAAGTTAAAAAATATTACAAAGAAAAAGCCTTGTCTCCAGAATTTAAAAAACGTCATAGAATATACGAAAGACGAAGATATCAGAGACCGGATGTCAAATCCAAAAAGATAGAATGGCAGAAAAAATACGTTTCTAGACCTGAAATAAAAAAAAGGGTTAGGATCTGGAAAGCTCGCTACGCAAAACTCATCTACCATCTGCCGGAATATCTAACAGATTTGTTTTCAGACGGCTCTGAAAAATCTCTAAACGAATTATCCAATGACATTTTTAACCTCACCAAAATAAATGTGTATCCCGCCACTCTAAAGAAAAAAATAGATTTATTTTCAAAATCTCAAACAATCCCTTCAATAGAAGAAATAGAAGAAGGAGTTTACAAATTAAAAAATTCATCAAACTCGTGCTCATAATTCTCAAATTCCACTCATTCGATTACCCGCCTTATCAGCATCCCCTTCCCGTTCTGATTATTAATATCGTCTCCTTTTTATCACCATGGTTCTGACCAAATCAAACAAGCTCGGGGAAGATATCTACAAAAAGGAAACCTTCTACATAGATACGCGAACACTTACGGATTCCCTTTATTCCGATCTACCGGAATTCAGGTCCTCCCTTTCCAGGGATCTCTCAAAAAAACTCGTGGAAGGGCTCGACTCGCTGATCGAGGACGAAAACGGGAGCGAAAAAGGGAAGCCCAAAGGAAAGAAAAACAACGATTCCGGCCTGGGAAAGCTCCTCAACGGAAACCAGAAGATCAGGAAGCCGGTCATTTCGTTTTTCAGCGACAAGGCGCGGACGATAAGCGAAGAGATCGGCAAGCTAAACCGGTATATCGAGACCAGGAAATCGATACACGAGAAAGCCGTAGAATGTATCGAAAAGGATCTGGAAACGTTGAAAAGGTTTCTGAAAGAGATCGGCCTTTACGCTCCCGGGACGAAGCATTCCATCGATATCCGCAGGCTCGATCTCGAACGGGAACATCTAAGCCTCAGGAAGGAGCTCAGGATCTCGGAGATATCCCTTTTCAAGGACATCCTTTTCCTTCGTAATACGCAAAGGGAGATGGTTTTCGAGTACCAGGCTCTTAAGAGAATCGCGGAGCTCGTGGAGAACGGTGGTGGCGTGAAGCAAGATTTATAACGGGAATCCAGTTATTCTTAATGGGACTGAAGGAAATGAAAGAAAGAGTCAGAAAGTACAAAAAAAGCGACATTGTGCTCTCAAAACACGTCCTGATTCGATGTGCTCAGAGGAAGATCAATCCCAACATGATTTTTGATTTAATCCAGAATCCAGAGAAATTGACGGGATTCGAACAGGAATTTTTAAGTAGACGGGAATCCAAATATAAACTGATATTCCAATTAAGTAATGCCAGGGACCTTGCAGTCGTCATCGTGCTCAACGGACGTCTCGAAGTCATAACTGCATGGTTCGTTATCAAAAAGTGGGAAAGGAGGATGAGAAAATATGACAAAGTCTGATTTTGACTATGACGAAAAGAATGACATTCTTTATATCCACAAGCATGTCAAAGCAAAAGGCAGTGTGAACATCGGGGACTTCGTGATCGACATCTCCCACAACGGAAGGCTTGCCGGACTGGAAATCATGAATGCTTCAAAGACAATCTCCAAATTCATCAGCAAACGGGTAACCAAGAAAATGCTGACCGGGATCAAGAAGGCAGGAATACATGCTGATTACGAGGGGAATGCGATTTACGTTTATTACATGCTTGTCCTTACACAGAAGAACATGGAGATAAACGACCGGCTCCCGGTTCCCATGCCAATGGCTGTTTCTTCTTGATTCTTCTCAAGAGCACAATCCGCATCTTCAGGGACAAACTGATATATTGCAATCGGTTCTTGTTTTTTCTGGTGATCGAAATCTCATGGCAGTCCGAAGTCGAATCCCTGTTCCGGAAGCTGAAACCCGTTGTCCCGAACATTGACGCGCTCTGGCTAGCTTACAACACTCAGACCGATTCCCGCTCCCGGGCGGAGATCATAGGAATCCTGTATTCGCTCGCTTCGAAATATCTTAATGAGACGTACGACAAAAAAATACTTCTGAGCCTTCCGGATAAGGAAATCATCGACGGAGAATATAAACTGGGAAGCGTAATCTACGGAGACAGGGAATATTATCCGTTCGGATTGAGGGAGAACGAATGGTTGAGGCACTTGGGGATCTTCGGCACGACCGGGGCCGGGAAAACCAACTCCGCCTTCCTGCTGCTGCGAGAGCTCAATAGGAACGGGAAGCCATTTCTTATTTTCGACTGGAAGAGGAACTACAGGGATCTTCTTTCCATAAGGGAATTCGAGGATCTTAAGGTTTACACGATCGGGAGAGAGATATCTCCTCTCTCTTTCAATCCTTTGATCCCTCCGGAAGGATCGAATCCCAGGTCCTGACTCAAGAAGCTTATCGAGGTCATGTGTCATGCCTATTTCCTCGGCGAGGGTGTCGCGTTTCTCCTGCAAAAGGCGATCGATCAGGCCTATTCGGACTTCGGTGTGTATTCGGGCGCTTGCGAATACCCTACGTTCAAAGACATTTTATCGATCCTCGAGAAAATGCAGGTCAAGGGGAGGAAGGCGCTCTGGATGGACTCGACTCTTCGGACGCTGGGCGTCCTCTGTTTCGGGGAATTTTCCAAGGTATTGAACGTCATGAAGCCATCGCGATTGGAAGATCTCTTAAAAGAAAACGTGGTTCTTGAGCTCGATTCTCTGACGAACTCGGACAAGACACTTTTCATCGAATCCCTCCTTCTGTGGATTCACCATTTCAGGCTCCAGGAGAAGGACCGCGAGGTTTTCAAGCATGCCGTTCTGATCGAGGAGGCCCATCACATACTCCTGAGAAAGAAGCAGGAGATGACCGGAACAGAAGCGATAACGGACATAATCCTTAGGGAGATCAGGGAGCTCGGGGAATCCATAACCCTGATTGACCAGCATCCCTCCCTCATCTCCATGCCCGCTCTGGGGAATACGTACACTACGATCTGCTTCGGCCTTAAGCACAAGGCGGACATGAGAACGATCAGCGAGAGCCTGCTTCTGGAGAATGACCAGATAGACTTCCTGGGGCAGCTGGAGACCGGGACTGCGATCGTCAAGCTCCAAGGCCGGTATTTCAAGCCGTTTCTTGTCCGCTTTCCTCTGTTTCCGATAAAAAAAGGAATTGTCACCGATAAGGACATTCGCGCAAAAAGGAAAGGGAATTCGATCCAATGTGAAGTTGTAAGACCTGTTAGGAGTGAAGTTAAAAAGAAGGAAATCGAAATAACCCTAACCGATATCGAGCGGCTATTTCTGGAAGACATCGCTAAAAATCCGATTTCCGGCGTGGTCGCCCGTTACGAACGCCTTGGGATCAACCGCTACCAGGGAAACAAGACACAGAATTCCCTAATCGAGAAAGGCATGATCTCCTGGCGGCCGGTCTCCACCAAAACCGGACGTTTGAAGGTCCTTGTCCTGACAGATCATGGGAAAAAGGCGATTCCGGATGTTAAGATCCTGAAAATATTTCAGAAAAACGAGTCATGGGATCACGCTTATTGGAAGTATAAAATTGGAGAGCATTACCAGAAGAAAGGGTATCAGGTCACTTTCGAGTATCCGCTAGGCCAGGGCAAAGCAGTAGACCTGGTGGTTGAAAAGGATGGAAAACGCATCGCTATCGAGATAGAGACCGGGAAGTCGGATGCGGTCTACAATATTCACAAGGATCTTGATGCGACGTTTGATGAGATTGTTGTAATCTGCCTTCACAAAGAAATCAAAGAAAACATTTCTAAATTATTAAGAAAGACCGGACGGAACAAAAGCGGGAAGGCAAAGCTGCTAGCATTAGAAAATATTTGACAGGGAAGCGCGATTAATCAACTTGCTTTCTTCTCTTTACCAGCCTTCAGTATTTTTTCTTCTTTTCTAATCTGAAATTGAACCTCACAAAATGCCTCGCCAATTTCTCTGACCAACATCTGCATTGCTGTAATTGTAATTAACCTTTCTATTGTAGGTTTTGTCGTTAAAAGACATGTCGTTATCTGATGCAAAGATATGGCAGAATTCTGGGCCGGATCAGCCAAACCATAATTACTGGGCCCTGCTAAAAGAACCTCTTGTAACGAATTGTCCTGAATTAGTCCAAGCCTAAATCTAAGACTTTTTGAACCAGCATGTACATTAATGCAAGCCATTTTATAAAAAGGTCTCCACATGTCCATTTTTATTGATTCTTCTATTCCTTTGAAAGTCCTGTCCGCCAATATATCGCTTGGAACCCATCCGTAATCGTAACAAAAATCGTCGCCATATTTAGCACAGACAGCGTCCCTGTCTCTTTCCAATTTTTGAAATTGATTTTTCGTCAACGGCTTGTATCCTAATCTCTTGCAGTGTTTTTGGTATTCTACAGCTTCCTTATAATTTTCGATAATTGTGTGAGCCAGATATCTCTCCGCGAGACTTTTCCCGTGTTTGCACAAAAAAAATGAAATAACTCCCAACTCATGCAGGCTTCTCCAGCGAGCGAATGCTCCGTCTGCCAAACCGCTCTTTAGGAGTGTCATTATCTCAAAGAAAATCTGGCATCCACGAGCATGCATTCTTGTAAGAGCCTCAAAAAGAAAATCCTGACTCGTGGCTGCTTCTTTTCTATGTTCGTTATTGAATTCTTCTCCTGATTCTAAGGCGATTACGAAAAACATTTCTAACAAATCAACGGGTTTTTGCCATTTCCTCATCAATCTACTTTCAAATCCTGTCTGATGACCTCTTCTCTCCCGTAACATTTTTGAATTAGTCTTTTTAAGTTCATTCAACAATTCTTCCGCAGATTCGGGCAGCGTTTTCGAAATAACATCTTTTATTATTTTTGATAATTTTTTTGAAGAAGGGAATTCCTTGCCAGAACCAAGTATTGCTTCAAGAATCAACGTACAGAAACAATCGTGATAACTGCCATCAGTTTTTCCAATCTTAACAATGCCCTTTTTGAAATTATTGATT
>Ga0180437_10009956_pt1 | contig 11662 bp, 5 predicted proteins | sample SS_ome_4_FD_132410 | JGI IMG/M metagenome (GOLD analysis project Ga0180437, IMG submission 132410) | Hypersaline lake sediment archaeal communities from the Salton Sea, California, USA - SS_3_D_1 metaG | ecosystem: Environmental > Aquatic > Non-marine Saline and Alkaline > Hypersaline > Sediment... | reverse complement strand
TCGTCATAGACCGCAATCTCCTCGTCGGATTTGCCGAGTTGGCCCAGCACAACGCCCTTGTTATGAAGGGCCTTGGCGACTTGGACTCGGAGTTCGGGCTCGGCGGCGTCGATGAACCGGCCCGTAAGCTCGTCATAGGCCGCGAGCGCGTCGCCGAGGGCCGCTTTGCGCTGCTGCGGATGTCTGAAGCCACGCAAGGAATTGCCTATGGCCCAGCCCATCAGCCAATAAGCGTCCGGGGGCGAGCTGGGCCGCGGGATGCCGGCCGCGGCCAAGTGAAGGGCGAGAGCATAACAGCGTTCCGCAGTGAGGCCCGCAGCACGTTCGGCAAACCAATTCCAGGATGGCAGCGGCAGGTCGACGCCTTCGAGGTCGGGTGCCTGCAGCAGGAAATCCCATTTCGGACGAATCCACTCGTTTTCGCGGCCACTGGCGTTGCCGTCCGCAAGCATTTGGCTGATTGCGGGGATGTAGTCGGCAGCGTGGCCGCCGTGATGCTGAAGCAAGCCGGCGCCTAAGACGGCGTGATACTCCCGCGCGGGCGGGAGATTCCCGAGGAAATCGCTGTCGCGCTGTGTGCCGGCTTCGAGGAGCCGGGCGAGCGTGTGGAACACGCGGGCGGCCATTCCGTAGGCCTGTTGGAGTGCGGGCCAGGTACGTTTGAGCCATATACCGGCGACGTCGCGGGCAAACTGTGCCGCGTCGTCAATCGTTAGCTTGCTGTTGTTTTGCACGGCAGCGCTGAGGACAAAGAAGGCAATCGCTTCGGGGGGCGCCGCACCTTTGACCACGGCGTTGACGAATTCGTCTTCTATTTCGATGGTATATTCCTCGATGTTGCCACCACGCGTGATTGTGCCGTGCCGCATTCCCTGCCAGAGCGATCGACGGTGCTCCTCGTCGTGTGGTTGGACGGCCAGCAACTCGAGTTCGTGGCCGAGGTAGGGCAGGCGTTCGGGCCAGTCGGGCTTGTCTCCCATCCGCTCAGTGCGAATGGTTCCGACGAGGCACCGCTCGTTGAATCCGGGATACGTGTGAAACCAATCGAATAGACGTTTGACGGCTGCGGACGCGCCAGCGCCGGTCTCGCCCGGGCCGAGATAGTCGGGCAGGTCATCGATAAACAGAATTGCCCTTTTCGGAAGGTTCAGCGGCTTCCGGTAATACGACTCTCTGTCGATCTTGAATTTGGCGGCCTCGCGCGGGATCGAGCCCGTTTCCGGCCGCAAGACCGTCCAGGCGTTGGGTTCGGGGCCGACCTTGTCGATGATCCACTCGAGTGCGGCGCGGGTTTTGCCGCAGTCGGCCGGGCCGACATACAGGCGGCTCAACGCCCCGGGGACGCCGCCGATTGAGTCGAGGTCCGGGGAAACATAGGTGTTGCGAATCAGGGACAAGGCGCCCAATTGGCACAGGTAGTCTGCGAGGATATCGGGGGGAATGGCGACCAGCTCGAGTTCCTGCGCCGAGAGGGCCTCGCCCATGACCAATTCGGTGGCGGGGGCGAGTCGGCCCGGCCCGGGTGCAGGCGTGGAGCGGATTTCGACGGGTGCGGCTTCGGATTCATCCGGCGGCTCGGTCGGAGGCGGCGCCAAGTCCAATTCTTTCAGCCAGGTTAGGCTCGCCTCGAGCTTCTTCATCCCGTCGTTATTGGTCCTATTGTTGGGGAGCACATAGGGAATCCACCCGCCGTCGTATTCGGGCGAGTAGCGACGCATCCAGACTTCGCCGACCTGGTTATCGAGGTCGAGGCGAACGAAGTTGTAGCCCGTTTCCTTTTCCTGCTGCTTATAGCAGGCGCCCGCGCCGATGCGGGTACATTGATCCACGGGCCGCACGCGGTTTGCGTGCTCGTGTCCGTGCAGGAGAAACCTGAATTGTGCTGCAAGGGCATCATCGAACGACGAGCCCTCGTCGGCGGCGAACCAGTTGACGGGGTGATGCATCAAGGCGATGGCAAAATCGGCTTTGTCAAAGGTCTTGCGCAGAAAGCCCAGTTGCCGCTTGCCGCCGAGCCGGAGTGCTCCTCTCTCGCTTTTGCCTGCCCCGGCCGACGACCATGGCGAGTTGAGTCCCGCAATGGCGATCTTGAGTCCATGTCGTTCACGGATGACGGCGTACACGCCACGATCCGGAACGCGGGTCCCGTCGCCGTTCCCATCGAGAAGATGGCCGTAGCCAAAGTCTTTAAGGAACTCCTGATAACGGCGAAGCTTGTCCATGAATTGGGGCCAGATGCCTGTTCCCTTATGCAAGAGATCATGGATCTCGTCAAGCGAGGGTGGCGGCTCCTGTGCCAGCCAGGTCCGGAGGCCGGCATTATGCTTGGTTACGTCCACGTCATGATTCCCGGGAATGATGAAGACATCCTCGCGGGAGAAATCATCGCCAAAAGTCTTCCGTACGGTCTCGAGAAACTCGCCGGCATGCTTGTATTGATCGTCCAGGACCGTGTCCGGGTCCCCTTCTTCCCTGCCGTATGCAAGGTCGCCGGTGACGAAGATGAAATCCGGCTCGAGTTTATGATCACGCTGCACGCGATTGAGGTCTTTGACGAGATCCTCGGTTACTTTGTCGTAATCCCAACCGTATTTGGGGTTATTGGTGTGAAGGTCGGAGATGTGAAGCCAAGTGATTGTGCGCATCGCGCTTCCTCCCATTGCGGCGTGTTGCCTTCATAGAAGACACTCGTGTGAGTCAGGGCATCAGAGAGCGGCGTTTGACCGCCCACGCAGTCCTTGACGGCACCTCGTTCACCGCACAAGCCCGCAGGGCTATAGTGATAGTAAATGAGTTCGGCCCGTTCGATCAAGGTGTTTCGATAGCGCGGGTCGTCGCAAACAATACGGCCGATTTCTCGGGTGAGTGCTAGGCCCGCCGAGGACGGAAACGCCTGGTAAGGGGTGATGGGTAGGCGGAATTAAGCGATTGTTTCCAGTGTCGTTGCTCCGTCGCCCGCCTCGGGCGGGCTCTTCTGTTTTGGGTGTCGAGATACCCGGGGTTCCGCTTCGCTTCACCCCGGGCTTTACGCCGTCGCCCGGCTCCGGCGGGCTTGAGCTAGGGATTGCGTCGTTTTGTGCTGAAGATTGCGTGGACATGGATTTTGGCTATCGACTGGGCCATGGCCGTGGTCCTTTCTTAAGACGCCCTTTCAGGGCTCTTGAGTACGGGTTCCTTCCGGCGTCGCAGGGCGTTGCTCTGGGCTGGGCTAGGATGCGTTCTCAGGGCTGCAAGGGCATTTTGTCTCTTTAACCGGTACGAATGATGGGCAATCTACGGCAGCGGCGCATCTGTCTGTGGCGGAGTCCGGCTCGGGAACCGCAACGTCAAGATTTGGCCCAATCTTCGTGGCTTTCATCCGGTGGTCGCGTAACGTAGAAGAGGCTTCCGGCCTCTTTCTGGTTTGGCCCTTTTTGTGCGAATAGGTTGGGGCGTAGAAGGGGGCTGATTCGGGGCACAAGGGCGCCTGGAACGCGGCAGGATGCGGCTTCTACGCGTAGAAGAGGCTTGGAGTTTGTGAGTCATGGCCAAGATGGCCATGCCACTTGTCTTCATGGATCCGGCGCCTTGTATTGGCAGGCGTGTGGGTCGCTTCGCTGCGGTTGCTTGTGGTTTGTCAGGGTCAGGCGGTGGAGCGCGGCGGCGCCTCGGCGTATGGCGTTCACTGTGCCCTACTCCTTTTGCCAAGTTGTTTTCAAAGACACGCCGATTCGATGGTGACAACAACGCTTTGCGTGACAATGCCTTTCGTTGCGCGTCATTCTGAGCAATGCGAAGAATCTTATTCTCGCAGATTCCTTCACGAGTTCGAGATCCTTCGCTTCGCTCAGGATGACGGCAAGGCCATGGTTTGCCTGACATCAGACAAGTTTGTGAATGCAGCTTGGTATCAGCCCACTCTTCCGAGAAGAAAGGTTCCGCCGCTTATACCATTATTTTTGGTGTTCCATACATTCTTGATCCGTCGGCGGCTTGGGCATGACGAAGCAGTATGCGGCGTATCGGATTTCGCTCCAGGCGAGTTGGGGTATTGGGTGGCCGGGGAATAATGGGCGTTGGACGGGGGTGAACGTGACGCGTACGCGGATGGCGGGGCGGCCTTGGGTGAGGCGGGGGCCGATCAGGAACTCGTCGTCGCGGAATCGGCGGTTCGAGGTTTGTACGATGTGTTGTGTGGCGCCGAGCTCTTCTCGTGGGCAGGAGTATACGCAGGTATTCGAGCCGGCAAGGTACCACACGCCGGCTTTCTGGAACGCGGCGACGTCGCCGTTCGAAACGTCGGCGACGTAGACTTCGGCCCGCTGGTTGGGGAAGGCGTAATCGAGGGTGCGGCGGAGCAGGACACCGAGGTTGTCGGGGCTCAGTGCGAGCGTGAATTCGGACGTGCCGGCGGTATGGCGTTCCGTCTCGGTGTGGGGCGGGAATACGTGGATCACGACGCCGGGCAGGTGCAACGCTTTCCCGCAGGACGTGTCCGGATCGTCTATCGCGGTTACGGCGCCGGAAACGGTTGTGACGTCGGACGCATCCAGGACGATTTCCTCCTTGTTCCCGGGTATCTTGGGTCGCGGGCCGGGATCGATTGGCGGCGTTGTCTGCGTGGCGCTGAGCCAGATTTGGTCGAGGGCGACGTCGTGCATGCGGGGCTGGATGCGCAGGCGGTGTTTTCCTGCCTTGGCGAAGCGCACCGTGAAGAGTGGGTCCTTAGGTCGCGCACTGCCCCAGCCGTACCCGGGCTCGTCCGACCAATCGCGCCAGTTGCCGTAACCCCGATCGTGGCCGGCCCGCACGAAGCCGCGTTGGTTAGTGCCGATGAGTTCGTCAAACTGGATCCATAAATCGTCGGAATAGAGGATATCTTCGCAGGCGTGGCCGCGAACCCATATTGTGTATGTCTTGTCGGCTTCGGCCTGAAACTCGATCTCGGCGAAATCGCGCGGTTTCTTGAGCGGCCTGCCGCCTGTGGCGAGCAGCGTATCGGGCCCCCACTCGTAACGGGATTCGATGGTCGCGGGGGCGGAGGCGTGGGGCGAATGGTAGTTGTGGGCTTGCTCGCTTTCGGGGTCGCCGACGTCGAGGGTATCCGTCAACACCAAACCCGGACTGTTGAGGCCGTACCAGTACGTGACGGTTTCGTAGTGTTCTTGCGAGTCGTTGAGGGGTCCGTGCTCGAGTGTAATGACGGCGTTTTTGCCGAACGGCATGAGGTCGGCCAGGAGGAATCGGTACGCGGACTCGATTTTGTCTTCGTTGCACTTGGCGACGTCGGCATTCTTCGCGCCGGTTGGATGGCCGGCAAACGGCAAGGTCATGTTGCGTCCGCCCCAGTAGTCGCCGCCGCCGCCCCATTCCTCGGTGCCTGTACCGTGGGCCTGGGGCGTCCGGCTGTCGTCAAAGTAGAATCGCGGGTCGCCCTCGAGGGTGCCCAGGAAGGCGTCGTGCGAGAAGATGAACGCTGTGCCGACGAAATGGCCGCACCAATGGCCGCCGCCCTCGATTTCGCGCGTATCGAGCAGTACAAGGTCTTTTCCCAACTCGGGTTCGGGGTGATCGACGTAGGTGGCGTGGAAATAGGCGACGTGATTGGCCGGGCCGGTGTACGTTGCATACCGAAGCGTCCAGCGGACCTTGATGGGCTCGGCCCCGGGTGCCGCGATAAGCTCGAACTTGGCAGAACGGAAAAACGGCATCGGGAAATAGCACGCAACATAGACCCGTTCGTCGTCGAACCGGACGTGCATGGGGAATCCTTTGACGAGATACTCGGCGTCGTCTCGGTTGTAGAGCGTTCCCGCGCCGAAAAATAATGCGACGGGGGCATCGACGGAAGCGTGGTCGCGTTGGTCCCACGTGGCCCGGAGCCGAGCGCGCCCGAACTCGACGGCGCGGTCGCGCGGCGCCGAGAACTCGATGGCGCGGAGCATGGCGGGCCCCGGCTCGATGTGCGCCACGGCAACCGGCTCGGAAGCGCGGAGCGAGACTTCGCCCGTCATCGCGCGCACCCCTACCCGCTCGCCTTCCGGTGTGCCGATTTTCGGGGCAATGTCCGCCCCGGCGCGGGCAATAAGGTCCAGTACGTCCTTATCCGGCGGGGTTTTCCCGTCCCATGGCTTGATGGGTTGCGATAGTCTCGCGCCGGGAAGGTACTGATGATAGATGAAGTATCCCGTGCCGTAGTGGGTGCGGGAATAGGCCATCCGAAAGGATTTCTCGAATTTCATCGGAACCCACATGAGGTCGGCGCCTTTCGTGGTGGACCAGGTCCAGGTGAGCGGCGCCGGCAGGAGGTGTTCCGGCATGAAGACGGCCCCCTCGACGGGGTGTTCCGGGTCGGCGCTGCTCGACTCCTCGATGATATGGTCCGTGCCGTCGATCTCGTAGTGCCAAGGGCTCCCGTGCCAGTGGTTGTACCGAGCGAAATAGAGGATGCCTGGGCCCTCGACATCGAGGGTTACGTTGAAATCATCGGCCTCTTGGTACAGGAAATGGCCGGCGTCGGCGCTCTCGTTTCCGCCGGTCCGGTCGTAGGTGCTGCGCATATAGGCTCGCGCGCCTATGCGAACGTAGGGCCATCGATCCCACATACGATACGCATCCAATCCCACGGGAATTACCGGCGGCTCGACCAGGGTGTGCAACAAGGCGACGGGCAGGATTTCTGGGAACATGGGTTTGGCATCCTTTTCGACTTGCTCTCGGGGCGACCCGATCTCAGAAAACGCCGTCAGCAAATGGCGGGACGCGGTACCAACACGCATTCAGTCGAGGCCCGGCGCAGCACCGCCGACGCAGGCATGATAAGCATGTCCGGGTGCGTCTGCAAATTTCCTTGGCAGGGAAGTGGTTCGATGCTAGAATAACGGTTGCCGGTTTGGACCGGGGACGACGTTGTGGGAAACGACTACTTAAAGAGCAAAGACGATCTTATCGAGGAACTCGAGGCCTTACGGGGCCGGATCAATGACTTGGAGCATTGCCAAGCGGCGCACGAACGCCTCGAAGACGCGTTGCTGCAAGGCGAAGAGGCCCAGCGGCGTTTCAGCGGCCAACTCAGCACACTTGTCGAGATCACAAACGAATTGTCGACCGCGGAGTCCGTGGACGCCCTCTGCTACGACGCCGTCCATCTTGCCCGGGGCAAACTCGGGTTTGACCACATCGGCATTTGGTTTCGGACGGATAATCCGAACACCATTGTGGGCACATTCGGCGTGGATGAGGAAGGGAAGATCTGCGACGAGCGCGGCAAGCGGTGGCGGGTAGACCCCAATTCGCCCGAGGGACGCGTTCTGCTGAGCCGTGAACCGTTGGTACTAGAGGACGCCTCGCTGAAAACGAGTCGGCGAGGGGGGGCCGTGAGCCGGGGGACGCAGGTCTTTGCCGCAATCTGGGACGGCACGCAGGTCATCGGCCACATTAGTACGGACAACCGGGGGCGGGCGCGCCCTGTAACCGAGCATCAGTGCGAGTTGCTCCGGCTTTTTGGGGCCGCTGTCGGCTACCTTTATACACGGAAACGCGCCGAAGAAGAGCGGAAAAACCTTATCCTCGAACTGAAAGACGCCCTGGCAAACATCAAGACGCTCAAGGGGATGCTGCCCATCTGCGCCCACTGCAAGAAGATCCGAGACGACAAGGGATATTGGAACCGCATCGAGAAATATATCGAAGACCATTCGCAAGCCGAGTTCAGTCACGGTCTCTGCCCGGATTGCCGTAAGGAACTCTACCCCAGCCTGCCCAGCGTTGAGGACATACCGTAGCTTCTCGCCCAAATCAACCACAGTCAGTTCACTGCAGTCTGCGTTTGCCGGCAAGTACTGCGTTGCGCTCGGCCGGCCTGCTCGACGTACCACGCAGTACGCCTGCGCGGGCCTCGGTCGCGCGTCTTGTATTTGCAAGCATCTGCGTCGCCTCGCTACGGTTGCCTGTGATTTGCCCGGGCAAGGGATCGGCCTTGTGCGCCTTGTTTTGCTCTTGGGGAGAAAATGTGTGTAAAGTTTGAATAACTTTTCTTGATGCAATTGTGGGGCGTCAGCGGGGACGACGGGGGCTCGCGTGTATGTAACGCCTTTATATTAAATGTTTTACGCTGCAAAGCGTCAAGTTGGCATCATACTTGCTGATTATCCCAAACAGGAATAGCCTGAATCCGCAGATGGTTTCTATCAGATGACGTATTCGGGGTGTTAATTCCTGATTGAACCAACTGCAAGGGGGTAGGCATTAATAAGCACTTGGCGTGCCAACCAGATAGGGGCTGGAGAGTTATGAGTAGGATAGTTGACGTGCCGTATTCGGGTTGGGTGATCCCGGCAGCGTGCGCGTTGGTGTTGCTTGTATCGGGGGCAAGTTACGGCGACACCGTGACTTATGCCGGGTCGGGCAGTTTTTCAGAAGATGGCTACGATTTCGACCTGAGCGCCGAGGCCGTTTTCGTCTTGGAGGACAGCACGCTTACCGTAACGTTGAGCAACACATCGGACGCGGACGTGCTTATCCCGAGCGAGGTCTTGACAGGCCTACTATTCGCCATAGACGGGGGAACATTGACCCCGGTGTCGGCGGTGCTCGGGGAAGGGAGCACGGTTTTGTGGCCCGACCCGACGGGTGACGCCCCCGGCACCGGGTATCTCGTGACGGCGTACGGGAACGACGTCGGCGCGGAATGGGCCTATATCGCCGGTGAAGGGATCAGCAGTTCCGGGCTGGATGACTTGTTTGGCGCCGGGGATCGTTTCGACACGGCCCACGATTTGTCGCCGCCTGAATCGCCGGACGGGTTACAGTACGGTATCTTGTCGGAGGGGGACAATCCCCTTACGGGCAACACGCCTGTTACCGGTGGATACCCGCTTATCGATGGGTCCGTCGTGTTCACATTCCTGGCCTCCGACGGATTCACGCTGGGCAGCATTTACGACGTGAGCTTCCAGTACGGCACCTCGTTGGACCAACCCAATATTCCTATCCCAGAGCCGTCGACGTTTGTGTTGCTCGGCCTGGGGCTTACCGTCGTCGCATACCGCCGAATGGGCAAGAGGAGAAACTAGAGCGCCTTCAACACCCCATACAGCAGCCTATCCGTTTCAAGCTGGGCCGCTCCGAAAGGGGCGGCCACTCCTTTTCTTCTGCCGATCCTCACGTTCGGCCCAGAATTCACCTCTTTTGACCGTCACGCATGAAAATGGCAGGACCCGCGCATCTTTATTGGCCTGCGAAAACGCCAATTGCTTGAAGGCCTGTCGGCCGGCCCGATCGACGGGTACAATGGGGTGCTTGCCGGCACCGCATAGCATGTGAACAGCTCCGGGAAGATCGATTCGATCTCGAACCGGCCATCGCCCAGGAAGTGATCCACCCCTTTACTTGCCCGAAGCCGAAGGCGTATGCTTCCGGAAAACGCTGGGATGTGTCGGGCTTACGGCCCCGCTGGTGCCGTGGGAGGAGTAAGGAAGCTATGGACGGGAAAATTGCCTGCTTGACGGTCACAGGAATCCTCGGTGCGCTCTGCAGCGTTGCCGGCACGGCGCCGGTGGCGGAATGGACGCCAAATCTTTTGACCCACGAAGAGGCGGCCGAGGGGTTTTATCCGCTCTTCAACGGCGAAGACCTCGATGGCTGGCATGTCCGAGGGCCGAACAAGGAGGCGTTTGTCGCGGAAGACGGACAGTTGTGCGTCACCGGGGAAGGCGGCGGCGACTGGATCTTTACCGATCGAGCCTACGGGAACTTCGTGCTGCGGTACGAGTATCGGTGCCATCCGACCGAATACACGAACAGCGGCGTGGCGGTCCGCGCCCCGCTCGAGGGCGACCCGGCTTTCGCGGGCATGGAAGTGCAAGTGCAGTCGCCGCCGAAGGGCGAGCCGAGCACAAGCGACGCCGGCGCCATCTTCGGCTCCGTCGCGCCCAAGGTCAAGGCCGATAAACCGGCAGGCGAATGGAACGCGGCCGAGGTTCTGTGCGACGGCCCGCGTATCCGAACCACCATGAACGGCAAGCAACTCTACGACATCCAAACGACGGACTACACCTCGCGCAAGGATGATCGGCTACCGCTGGCCCAGCGCCCGATGCGCGGCCATATCGCCATTCAGGACCACGGCACGGAAGTATGGTTTCGCAAGGTCCGCATCAAGCCGCTGCCCGGCGGCGAAGGATGGCGACCCCTGTTCAACGGCAAAGACCTCACCGGCTGGAAGGAGGTCGGCGACGCCTCGTGGCAGGTGCTCGAAGGGGGCATTCTGCGCGTGGACGGCGCGCCGATGACCACCCGGAGCGAACTACGCACCACAGACGAGTTCGGCGATTTCGAGTTGCGTCTTTCCGTACGGCCGCATACGCGCGCCAACAGCGGCGTCTTTTTCCGCGGAACCGGCCGCAACCCGTGGCCGCGCACCTACGAGGCCCAAGTCGACAACCACGACCCGAGACAGTTTACAGGCGCTATCTGGGATCAGGTCCCAGCATCCGAACGCCGCGCCACGGACAACTGCTGGTTCCACATGCGCATCACCGCCATCGGCCCCCACATCCAAGTGGCCGTCAACGGCAAAACCGTGGTCGATTACGTCAGCACCAAACACGACAAGTGCCCGAGCGGCTGGATCTCGCTCCAAGGCCACGACCCCAACTCGATAGTCGACTTTAAGGATATCGAGATTAAGCCGATAGATCGGCTGCCCGAGCGTGCTGCCTCCGTTTTAAGAAAGTTGGGTGAACTACGCACGGTGTAGTCGCAACCACAAATTCTGGGCAAGGTCTCGATTGCCCGCCAGACGGGTGAGACGCGACCATAAGAAGACGTAACGCATATCGGCGCGTGCCAGCATACTTGAAGAGAGGCTATGGGCAAACGGTTTTCGAGAAGGGAATTCCTCGGGACTGCGGTCATTGCGACGGCAGGATGCGCAACGGGTAAGCGCGTTGCGCCGGCCACGGCGCCTCGGGCCGCTCCGGCACCCTCCGGGCGTGCCACAATCCGCGTTGGCGTTATCGGGTGCGGCGCGCGCGGTACGGTGCTTCTCCAAGACCTGTTGCAGCGGCAGCGCAACGCCGCAGGTGTGCATGTCGCCGGCGTTTGCGACGTCTATGCGCCAAGGCTCGAGCGCGCCAAGGCAATGGCCCGGGCCGCTTTCGCGTATCGCGATTGGCAAGAACTCGTGGACCTCGAGGATATCGACGCCATCGTCATCGCCACGCCGAATCATTGGCACGCCCCAATGACCGTGGCCGCCTTAGAGACTGGGAAGGACGTTTACTGCGAAACGCCGATGGCCCGCACCGTTCCCGAGGCGTTGGCCGTTCGCGATTGCGCGCGCCGAACGGGCCGCGTCTGCCAAATCGGCGCCACAGAAGTGGCCGCAGGCCGATGGGAAGTTGTCCGCAGCTTGATCGGGGGTGAAGTCGTCGGCCCCGTACGTTGGATCCACGCGAATCCCGCCCCGAAACGGCTTTTGCTCGCGGAAAGCGAACCGATGCCGGACACCTTAGATTGGGCAGCTTTCACGGGCAACGGCCCCCCTATTGCGTTCGACCCAGACCGTTACCTTCACTGGCGACGCTATTGGGATTACTCCGGCGGCGCGGCCCTTGATTCGTTCTACCCCGTTTTTGCGGCGCTCCTGGAGGCGACGGGGCCGGAATTGCCCGAGCGGGTC
>Ga0180437_10009955_pt1 | contig 11662 bp, 11 predicted proteins | sample SS_ome_4_FD_132410 | JGI IMG/M metagenome (GOLD analysis project Ga0180437, IMG submission 132410) | Hypersaline lake sediment archaeal communities from the Salton Sea, California, USA - SS_3_D_1 metaG | ecosystem: Environmental > Aquatic > Non-marine Saline and Alkaline > Hypersaline >... | reverse complement strand
GGGCGATGAGCAAGGCGCCGGTGCTGACCGGGCATCTTCGCGGCACGCACACGGCCCACGTAAACGGCGAGGTTTTCATCTCGGGAGACGCGGGCGCCAACAACTCGGACCTGGCCCACGACAAAAACGCGGCGGCGATCGTGGTGGGCGCTAACACAGAATACGCGGCCAAACGGCACGAGACCAACAGGGCGGGCTCGAAAGGCGGCGAGGGCAAGTGGATAGAAAAGACGGTAAACGAGCGCGGCAAGATCTGGATGAAGCTTTTAGCAGACGCCGTTAAGAATGCCAAAGGTGGAAGATGAGCGACCTGTTAACAGAGTTTCGGGATCACCTGGCGGGAGTTACGGGCCTGACGGTGGGCTCGAACCTGTTCGCCGGCCATATGCCCGACCAGTCCGGGCTGGCCTGCGGATTGTTCGTCACCGGAGGCCGGACAGCGCCGGATAATACTGCCTGGCGCTATACGAACATTCAGGTCAAGGTGCTGGCGCCGCCCGATGATTACGACGCCGGCCGGATTTTGGTCTTTACGATTTACGCCTGGTACTGGGGCGCGACAAATTTCACGCTGCCCAATTACCACGTGTATTATACCCGGCCCATACAGCCGCCTTATCAGTTGGGGCTGGACGAACGAGGCCGGATGGAGTGGGTTTTTAATTTGGAGGTGATGAATCGCGACAAGGTTTGAGGGTGAGCGACCCTCAGCGCAACGCCGCGGTCGATGTCCGCGACACAGCCGAACGAGACGCCGCGACCTGTAACGCGCGGTAAAGAATAAAAAGAGGCCGGAACACAGGCCCCGCGGAGTTGAAAGAATGAAGTTTAGAGTGAACGACAAAGCGCCCGGAACGGTGATTCACCAGGGCGGCAGGCAATATCGAAAAGGGGTGGTTTACGACTCGGACGTGGAGAGAATTCCGCCGAGGAGATTGAAGAAGATGATGGAGTTGAAAATTCACAGCTTGAGATTTTTTGTGGAAGTAAAGGAAAACAACATCAGCAATACAGCCAAAGCCTCTACTGCCGACGATAACGCGCGGTAGAAGCTGAAAAAAGGGCGAGGCCCGCGCCTCGCGGAGGTGAAATTATGGGAAGCTATTCAATGATTGACAAGGATGCGGTGGAGGCGCTGCCGGGTTGCGCTTTTTGGATCGACAACACCGGCAGAATCTTCCTGGGGGTGACCGAGAACGGCGCGGCCATGACCATGGAGTCGAACGCGCAGAAGATCACCTGCGACGAGGGCGGCAATACGCCGTTGAAATTCCTTACCGGTGGAGACTCGGCTCGGATCGAGTTGACCATGCTCGAGACCACGTTCGCCAGGATGGCGCGGGTATGTCCGAACATGACCCTGGACGGCTCGATTCTCAAGTTCGGGGCCGTGCCCGGTCAGACCATGCCGACCGGAACGGTCTTTCATCGGCCGTTCGCGTATCCGGACGGATCGCGGGACCTGATCCTGAAAAATGCGTGCAACATCGCGGATCAAAATCTGATGCATAAGTTCGACGAGCCTATGAAATTGACCTGCTCGTTCGAAGGCGTCCTTGACGAGACCGCGGACGACGGCGATCTGTTAACCGGTGGCCTCGGCTACCGCTAATTTTTTCAAAGCCGCGATGCCTGGCGGGCGGAGGGGCTAAACAGGCGCCGCGCGTTTTAGGTCGCGGCGTTGAAAAAAACCGCGCGTAGACGATCGAGGCGGGGAAATGTTGGATGGAGATTGAAACCGTCAGAATACGTTTGGGACGGAAGGTTTATGAAGCCGGCCCGATGAGGGTGCGGGACTTTATCGAGTTGACGCTGGCGTCGCTGGAGCTGGCGGAGATCGGGACGGACGTCAAGAAAACCCTGGACGGACATAAGGCGTTGATCAAGGCCCTTGAGGGACTCGTAAAGCCGCGGCCCAGGTTCGAGGAGATCAACGTCGTTCGGCTGCGAGCCCTGGCCACGTATCTGACCTTCAAGCTGATGGGTCCGCCCGATCCGGAGGATGCGCGAAAAAAGAGGGAAGACTCGAGCGCGTCCAAACCGGAGAAGCTGAAAAAACGGTCGTGGGAGGAGCTGGCGGCTCCGGCCTTTCGGACGGCGCGGCTGGTGGGTATGAAACCCGACCAGGTCCTGGACATGCCGCTGATCGAGTATAATCGGCTCGAAAAAACGGCGGAGGCCATGTGGGCCGGTTTTCAACTGGACCTCCTAAAGCTGATTGATCATCCGCACCTAAAGCAGGAGCACGCTAGCAGGGTGGCGCGGTCGCTCAGGGAGACGATCACATCGTTGGCGCCCGAGGACGCCAGCGAGTGGAGAGATCATATCGCGGAAGCAAGGAGGCTTCTTACATGAATGACTGGTGGATAGGATTTGGAGTTTCGATATCGCTGATGATCGTGATGATCGTGGTCAAGCGATACCTGGAAAATCGCAAGTTCGAAAACCTGAAAGACTTCCTAAAAGAGAAAACCGAAAGCGTCGAGTTTTTGGGCCGGGCTTACGAGATCAAGCCCTTGACCATGAACCGATTGAAAAAACTGTGGGAGGTGCAGGAGATCACCCTCGACACCTCGATGCCATACTCGGCGGCGCGGGCGTTCCTGGGATGTCTGCGGGTGGCGCAACTGGCCACTAACATCCCGGCGCGGATTCTTAAAAAGGCGCCCAAAGAAGAGGTCGAGAGAATCTATCACGCGGCCCTCGACTCCTGGGGATTTCTTCAGGGCCGCGAGGCTGAGGCGGCTACAGTCACGGAACGGGCGCCGCGCGACCATGTCCGCGATACAACCGAAGCCGAACCCTTAATTGAGGCAGCCGAAAAATGACAATGCGCGGTAAAAGCCGACTCCATACCACCCGCCAGGCATCGCGGCGCCGGGTAAAGCTTCAAGCTTTGGAGTTGAAAAAATGAGTTTCGACGCTGGCGCTGTTGTTGGTCGGATGACGTTGGCTCATGGCGACGTCACCAAGTCGATAAACGCCGTTAAAAAGGACATGGGCAAGTTCGGCCAGGACGCCGAGAAGCAGTCCGCAAAGGCCACCAAGGGTTGGGACAAGTTCAAGGCAGCCATCAAGGGAATTTCGTTCGCTTATGCAGCCAAGAAGGTGGCGGACTTTGTGGTGGGGGCCGTGAAAAAATTCGCTGTTTACGAGCAATCCATGATCGCGGTCAACAACGCTCTCAAGCAGCATGGCACTTCCTGGGACGAGCTTCGCGGCAAGATGAAGGCGGCCGCCGCCGGCATGATCAGCGACGCCGAGCTTATTAAAAGAGCCGGCCAGGGCATCGCGTTAGGCCTGGACCCCGATCAGCTTGTGGAGATGATGAAAATCGCCAGGGCCTCGGCCAAGATAATGGGCGAGGACATCACAACGATGTATGAGTCGATCGTGACCGGCTCGGCTCGACAGAGCAAGCTGTGGCTGGACAATTTGGGCATCATCATCGATGTGGATCAGGCTTACAAGGATTACGCCAAAGAGCTTGACAAAACTGTCGACAAGCTCGACGAGCAGGAGAGGAAACAGGCGTTTTTAAATGCCGTCCTTAAAGACGGCCACAAGATCATCGAGATGGTGGGGGGCGAGTATGGGACCACGGCGGAGAAAATGCAGAAATTCACCGCCGCCATGGAGAACATAGTAACCGTGGCCGGGTGGTTTTTCATCGAGGTTCTCGACATTGGATACGTAATTCAATTCTGGGCTAATCAGCTGGAACGACTCGGCAATGCCATGGGATACGTAAAAGACCAGGCCGAAGATCTAAGATATCAGGAGGAATTGCGAAAAGCGGCCAGAAAAAGGGAGGCGGCCAAGGAGCGAAAAGCGGCCCACAGCGAAGAGCACAAGAAGCGAAAGGGAATCGAGGATCGAGAGAAGGGCAAGAGCATGACCGTCGACCTGGAAGGCGGAGGCGTCTTCACCGAAGATCCGGAAGATATCAAGGAGGGGGACGAATACCGCCGCGGGCGCGTTCAGGAAATGGACGAGGCCATAAAGCAGGATGACGCGGACATAAAAGCGGCTGAAGAAGAAATGGCGGCTGTCGAGAAAAAGCGCAAGGAGGGCGGGTTCAAGCCCAAAAAAACGAAGGCTCCCAAGTCGCCGCCTCGCGGCAGTGGGGCCGGCTCCGGCAAGTCGGACGCCGAAAAGGAGCGCGACCGGGCGAACGAGGCGGCTGAGCGGCAGCTGGATCGGCTGCAGTCCACCTACGCCCGCGAGTTCGACCTGATCGAAAAGCATCACGAGGACCGGGTCGACACCCTGAAAGCGGGCGCGCTATCCGAGGAGGAAATCAACGAGGGGATCGCGCTGTCGGAGCGGCAGCGGATGGAGGATTATCGCCAATTCGCCGAGGAGAATCTGGACGACATGCAGCAATGGCAAGACCGGGCCCTCGATCAACTCGACAACGGGCACGCGCACATGATGCACAAGATGGAGGTCGAGATTCAGGACGAGACCGAACTCCGGCGGCAAAAGCACGAGGCCGAGATGATCTATCTCGAGCAGCGCGAGGAGATGCTCCGGCAGCACTATCAGGCGGATATTGACATGATCCGCAATTCGAGACTGTCCAAGGAAGAGGAGCAGGAGCTCGAACGCGAGCACACCCGCAGATATAAGCAGGAGATGGAAGAAATCCAACTCCGCAGAATGGAGCAAACCCGGAAATTCACCGAGGCCGAGGAAGTGGCCGCTCGCGCACGTAAAGAAGCCTGGAAGGACAGCGCTCTTTCAGGCGCGGAGCTGATGATTGACGATCTCGAACAACTGGCCAAGGTCAAGGCCGGATTCGAGATCGCCGAAGGAACCAAAGAGATGGCCCTGTTTCTGGGCACGCGCGACCCCGCGCATCTGGCGTCCAGCCTCCAGCATTTTGTGGCCGCCAAGAGATACCTGAAATCGGCCGAGGGAGGATCGTCAGGCTCGGGGTCGAGCGGCAAGCCGGGCAAGCGCAAGGACAGAGACACGCCGGACAGCGACGAGGACAAGTATCGCGACCGGCAGTCGCTCACCAACCTGATCGTGAACTTCCATGGCGGGGTGTTAAACGGCGACAAGCTCCAGGAATGGATGGTGAACGAGTTCTCGCCGGCCCTCACGGAGGCGACCAACTCGGGCCGGATCGACCCGTCCTGGTCGCAGGGATGAAAAGCTTGAAGCTTTTAGCACATAGCCGCGATGCTTGGAGTGGAGATGATGACTAGCTTGGGCGCCGCGCGTTATAGGTCGCGGCGGGGATGTGGCTGTATCGCGGACAACAAGCGCGGCATTGGAAAGACCGCGCGTCCATGTGGTCGCGGCGGGGACGCGGCTGTATCGCGGACAACAAGCGCGGCATTGGAAAGACCGCGCGTCCATGTGGTCGCGGCGGGGATGTGGCTGTATCGCGGACCGTGACCGCGGCGTTGTTGCGCGGGTTTCAAACCCGCAAAAGGTTTTTGAATGAGCATTATCAAGAGAGCAAGGATCGGGTGGAGGGACGCCACCAACGGCTATGTGGTGACGTCGTCCAATAACCGCATCTGCTGGAAAGAGGTGGGCGGCGGCGCGCTAATCACAGCCACGGTCACGCCGGGCACGTACTCGGACCTCGAGCTGGCCGCGGCCCTCAAAGAGGCCATGGACACGGCCGGCGCGGGCACTTATGCGGTGTGGCGAGACGGCGACGACGAGAAATTTCAACTCCAGCAACTCGAGAATCCTGCCGGGGCGGTGTTTAACATCTGGTTCGCCTGCGCCTCCACCATCGCCCTCGAGATCGGCTTTGACGAGTCCTATCATGGCGGCGCGCTCACTTACGGGGCAGATTTCGCCACACCCGACATCACGTACCTGGATCTCACCGAGCCCGTGCGGTCGCCCGAGTTTCTGCCGGACTTCAAGGCCCGGTCGGATCTCAGGAGCCTGTCCGGGCGGCGGCGCTCGACACGGCACGGGGCCGCGGTGCGAAAGTGGGAAGCGGACCTTTGGTTCAACAACTTCAATGAGGCGGACGAGTTTTTCGATTTTCTGACCTGGGCCTGGCGCGGGGCCGCCTTTCGGTGGTGGCCGGACAAGACCAACCTGCACAGGTGGGTCGAGGTGCAAATCGGAAACACGCAGACTCCCGTCACCGAGCGGCTGCCGTTATTCAAAAATTTCGCCTACCGCATAATGCTCGAGCAGGTGGGCAATAACCAGGGGACAATAGACCTTGAAGACCTCCAAGACCGCTGAGGGCCGGCAGCCCTCGACGCAAAGCCGCGATGCCCGGCCCGAGGCGGGGAACCGTTTGGGCGCCGCGCGTTGTCGTTTGCCTTACCGTCTTGTGGCCGCGGCGTTGAAAAAACCGCGCGCAATAGGTCGCGGCGGGGATGTGGCTTTGTCGAGGACCGTGACCGCGGCTGTGTGGTCAAGGCTTCAAGCCTTGGAGCCGCGATGAAAGATACGTCAGTGGTGTTCGACGAGGCGGCGAGCCGGGCGGATAAGAGGCCCCGGTTCGTGCTGTATTTTCAGGACCTGGGCTTTCGGTTTTCGTCCTACAAAAAGGCCAGCGAGCCCGAGTGGTGGGATATCATCACCGAGGTGTCGGGCACGAGCGGGCAGGTGCGGCCTAACGAGGGAGTGGCGGACATATCGGGCGTCACAGTCAAGGTAATGGACGACACCCGCTTCCATCAGTTCGCGCCTCTCGTTCGGCGGGAGGAGCGCGTGAAGCTGTACGGCGGCTTCGCGTCCATTCCGGACGACGACGCCCAGGTGCTTATCACCGGCCTGGTGGAGGATATCTACGAGGACGTGGCCGGCGGCGAGTGGACGATTCGGATCAATGATCTCAACTTTTACAAAATCGCTTCGGCGTTCCGGAGCTTCGGCAAGTCCACCCTGGACGGCGATCACGCGGCCGGAGATGTCACCATAACGGTGCTCTCCACGGACGGCACGGCTGATGGAGACAGCGCCTTTCACGATCCCGGAGACTCGCCCACTAACGGCTATTTACTGATCGACGACGAGATCATCCCGTACACGGCCCTGGGCGGGGGAGGCGTGACCTTTACCGGCTGCACGCGCGGTCAACATACCGAAGCCGGAGGCTCGGAGGCCGCGAGTCATTCGGACGGCGCGCAGGTGCACGAGCTTTTCCGGCTGTACGGCAACCCCGTCGATCTGTACCTGTCCATGCTGACCTCGACCGGGACCGGCCTGAACGGCGCTTACGACCTGTGGGAGAGCGACCAGGGCCTGGGGATCGATGACAGCGTGATCGACATCGACAAGTTCGAGGAGGAAAGGGATCGGTTTCTGCCCTCGGACAACTTCCAGTTCTTTTTAAAAGAGGAGATCAGCCAGGTGAAGAGCTGGAGCGAAAAGCAGATTTTTCGGGTCATCAACGCTTATCCGATCGTTACGGGAGCGGGCAAGATCAGCTTTCGGCTGTATAATCCGCCCTTTGACAGCGACCCCGACGAGCTCAACTATCACGATGTGGAAAGTATATCGCAACAGCGCCGCGGCCTCAAGGAAATCATCAATAACACGGTGGTCCACTATGACAAGAACATCGTGAGCGGCTCGTTCCAGACCAAGCGCTATGACCTGCAATCCGACTCGATTAACGACCACGGCCTGTCGCGATCGTGGAAATGCGAGAGCGACGGCCTTTACAGCCTTTACCAGGCCGACAGCATAATCGACCGGAACATCACCCGGATGTTCAACCGATACAAGAACGGCGTGGCGTCGTTCGTGGCAAAGATTTTCTTCTCGAAGTTCAAGTGGGATCCGGGCGAGATCATAAAAGTCACCCTCTCGTACCTGGTGGACTGGGCCAAAGGCACGCGTGGAGTGGATGAGCGATTAATGGAGGTGGTGACTATCCGGCCGAATATGCTAAAGGGCGAGATCGACTGCGAGATCTGGGATACGGGCCTCTCCGGAAAGTACGGGATTATATGCCCGAACTCGTACCCGACTTACGCGGACGCTACCAACTATCAAAAGCAGTGGGGATACGTATGCGAGACGGCCACGGAAGAGATGCCGGACGGCGACCCGCCGACTCTGATCATGTGAGGGCGAGCGGCCCTCGGCGCAACGCCGCGAGGCGCGGAGGGCGACAATCCAACATTTGGGCGCCGCGCGTTAATGATTTTGGGAGTTGAAAGAAAAGGACACGAAGAAGATGGAAAGCAAAATAAAGCCAAACAACAACCTGGGAAGCCCCGGCACTGAAATAAAAACCCAGAGTGGCCTGGAGGGGCTGGTGATGCCGACCACGGAGGTGGTGGGCTGTCCGATCACGGGCCGGAAGATGGCGCTCAAGTGGTGCCGTCAATGCAATTATCTAATCGAGGTCAGGGTACTGCCTCGTGGTAAAGATTCCGACAGGCGCGCCGGCAAAAAGGTCCTTATCTGCGCGCCTCCGCTGGCGCGGCCGATTGAGGAGGTGTTGACATGAGTTATACGTTCCCGGCAGGGATGCAGATCGCGGATGCGCGAATCGCGGCGGGTGAGCCGATCACGCAGGATCTCATGCACGATTTTAGGGACCGGGATCAGGACGCGGCCGACCTGGCCCTAAACGGCAGGATGCTGCTGAATATTCACGGCGATTATTACAACGAGACGGCGGGCGCCATGGAGCAGGTTCTGAAAGGTTACCGGGACATCAATTCGGCCAACCCCGAGAACACCGAGGACCTGATGGACAAGGTGTCGATTTATATTCCGGACGCCGGTATCGACCGGGTGGCGGCCAGGTTTCTGGGAGGTGGCGAGGTTTCCAATGCAAATTTGTGCGTGCGGATAACCATCGATGGAGACGCGGAAGAATGGTGTAGCCTAAACCTGGCCGGGACGTACACGGACGCGTCTTGGCACAACTGGAAGTATTTCACGATCAGTTCGGGGGCGGGCGCGTACAGCGTGACGATTGAAGGAGTCAACAAGAATATTGGGGCGGCCCGTTGGATATATTTCACGGGGATCCAGATAGTGACGGCCCTGACCTAACCACGGGCGCGGACGCGCGGCGCCCAAACGAGGAGTTAATGAAAAACGATAACCGCGGGAATGGGAAAAAAGTACTACTTTTTGCGCCGGACAAGGGTGGGTGCGGATTTTATCGGCAGATTCAGCCGGGGCTGTGGCTGGCGCAACTGGGGCACGAGGTGCGGACTTTCAGCCTCGAAAACTGGGGCGACATCTGCGAGGACAACACCTCGCTGCTGCGCTGGCCCGATGTGTGTATTTTCAGCCGGGTCATGAGCTACGAGGCCCTCGAGGTGGTGGCGGACTACAACCCGGACGCGACCCTGGTGTTCGACCTTGACGACGACATGTTTCAACTGCCGGCCGAAAATCCGGCTGCGGCCCGGACGTCGCCGCAGCAGATCGAGGCGCTGCGCGGCAACCTTTATATGGCCGACCTGGTGACCACCACCACCGAGATCCTGGCGGAGAGATTGCGCGAATACGCCAAGAGGGTCGAAGTAATTCCCAACGCTATCGACCCGTTCCTGTTCGGGTGGCCCCGTCACCAAAAGGACCACCTCCGGGTGGGCTGGGCAGGCTCGATTACTCATAACCGGGATGTGCGACCGGCGATCGAGGGCCTGGCCGAGGCGGTCAAGGAGTGGAACAAAAAGTCTCCGGACCTGCCGGTCATCCCGGCGTTTATGGGATACCTGGCGCAGCCCATGTCCAAGATGTTCGAGAGGGTGGTTTGGCAAAATCCTGTTGTCTTTGACGAGTATTACATAAAGCTCCACGGCATGGGCATGGACATCGGCCTGGCGCCCATTCGGCCGCATCCGTTTAACGAGGCCAAGAGCGACGTGAAGTTTTTGGAATATACCGCCATGGGCGCAGCCACAATCGCGTCGGAGGTGGGGCCGTATAAGGCGTCAATCGAGAACGAAAAGACGGGCCTGCTGGTCCGGCGGCACGACAACCCAAAAGAGTGGCGCGAAAAGATCCTGTGGCTGCTCGAGGACGCGGCCCTACGGGAAGGACTGGTAAACAACGCCCGAAAATTCTGTAAGGAACGCAGACATCCGCTCGAACTCGCTCGACGATTTAAAACCTTCATAACAAAGCCGCGGGCCGAGTCGGCGGTGAAGTCAAACCTACGCCGCGACCACGAGACGCGCGGCGCCAAAACGAAAAAAGGCGGCAAGTCAGGCGTCGCGGCGTTGGGTGAAGCTCCGAGCTTCCGCTCGCCTTCAAAAGTTGGAGTGGGGATCGTTTCGTGGTGTCCGGAGGCGGACGAGCGGCTGGAGAATCTTTATAAATGCGTGCCGATCATCCTGGCGCGGCTGGCGCAGTCCGAGGCCGCGACGCCGATTGTGAGGATCCTGTCGCAGGGATCGTGTAAAGAGGCGCGCGAATTCTTAACCAGGGAGGTTAAGATCGCGGCCGACAACGACCTGGACGTAAAGCTCGATATCAGCGACAAGAACGAGGGCGTGTCCGCTATTGACGGCATTTTCAGAGGGCTGTGGCAGACGCATGACGTTGAATATTTCCTCAAGATCGACGACGACGTGATCGCCTGTCGGGGCTTCTTGGACATCATGGTCGAGGCGTACGAGGAGCTGATCGACTCGGGCGAGAACATGGGCATGCTGGCCATGGATCCGAGGTGGGGAGTCGCGACGTTCGGCACTCGCGATGGCTTCAAGTGCGTGGACGAGGCCAGGATACTCTCGGGCGGACACTGGGTGCATTTCCTCAAGCCCAACTCGACCGCGGTGGGTATGCTCCGACTCGAATCGGCGGAGTCGTACATCCAGAGCGGCGGCCACCCCACCGAGCTGATGTACGGCACCGACCAGGTGATGGCCGATCGATTCACAGCCGCGGGCTATCGAAACGCGCACATCATTCCGGCGGTGAGATACCGGCCGGGCGGAGAGCTGGTGGCGTATCCGCTCATGCACACTGGCGCGACCAGCGAGGAGAGGGACAAGTTCAAAAAAGTCGAGCTCAAGAAAATGCCCAACCTGAGGGCGTCGCGGAAGCTTGAAGCTTCACCCAACGCCGCGGGTGATGTCCGCGACACAGCCGGATCCCCGCCGCGACCACAAGACGCGCGGAAGCTGGGAGCTTCATCCGACGCCGCGGGCGATGTTTGCGACACAACCGGTTCCCCGCCGCGACCACCTGGACGCGCGGTGGGAGCTAAGGAGTGACCACAAACCATGAATCGCGGCGTTGAAATATCGTCCCACGGTTGTGAGTGGGCGGCGAAAAACATGGCCGGCCATTTGAAAACCTTGGGGGCCAGGTTCTCGAAAAAGGCGGAGCCGTGTGAGTTAAAGATCATGGTGGGCTGGTACTTCATGAACGGGGGCGCCTTGATGAGGCGCGAGATGGAGGCCGCCAAAAAGCGCGTGGTGTGGTACGTGGGCACCGACATCCTGTGGCTGGAACAGGCCGGCAAGAACAGCGCCGAGGTCCGGTGGCTCCTCGAAAATGTGCATGAGCACTGGGCCGAGTGGGAGCCGTCGAGACAGCGCCTCGAGCGCCTGGGGATACCGGCTCGGGTGGTGCATATGCCCACCCGGCGGCTATATAAGCCGCTGCCGCTGCCCAGGGAGTTCGCGGTGGGGGTCTACTGCTATAACAGCCGGCAGGACTTTTACGGCTGGAACCTGGTCAAAAAAGC
>Ga0180437_10009953_pt1 | contig 11663 bp, 8 predicted proteins | sample SS_ome_4_FD_132410 | JGI IMG/M metagenome (GOLD analysis project Ga0180437, IMG submission 132410) | Hypersaline lake sediment archaeal communities from the Salton Sea, California, USA - SS_3_D_1 metaG | ecosystem: Environmental > Aquatic > Non-marine Saline and Alkaline > Hypersaline > Sediment... | reverse complement strand
TTGGCGGGTAATGCCTTTTCCACGATGTTCCCCAAACTCCCGAGGATCGGATTGACTCTGGGAGCCGGCGCAGTCGGGACCTTACTGGCCGCAACCGGTGTGGCTCAGAACTTGGTGGGCTTTTTCCTGATCATCGGCGCCTCATTCGGACCGATCATCGGAGCCATGACCGCGGATTATCTGCGGAATGGAAAATGGCTGGGACCACGCCAGGGAATCAACTGGGCTGGATATATTTCCTGGGCAGTTGGATTTGCCGTCGGAATATTAGGTGTGATTCCCGGTATTGGTTTTCACTACGGATTGGAGACGCTGATGTCGTTCGTGGTCGGATTTACTGTTTATCTGATCCTGAGTGAACTCGGACTCGAGCCGAAAACAGTTGAGCTGAGCTCGAAAGCGACTTAATAGAAGAGCTAGCAGTCTGTATTTTGATCATTAAGGGATACTGATAATACGTGTCGTTTTTAAGACGCGAGTTTGAGTTTTCATTGAGAATAAAGCAGGTGTTGACTAAGTCTTCATGAGTTTATATTAATAGGGAGACAGAGTCGATTGCCCAAATAAATAAATATGTGAAAGGATTGAAACCATGAATAAAAACAAGGAAAAAAATCCTTCGAAAGGAAAAAAGCTCACGCGTCGGGAATTTCTCGGCAGTACGGCGACGGCAGCCGCCGGACTGATGATCGTTCCCCGCCATGTGCTGGGTGGGCCGGGTGTGAAAGCGCCCAGTGATAAGCTAAACATCGGGTGTGTGGGTGTCGGCGGACAGGGGTCGTGGGATACAAGAAGAGTCAGTTCGGAGAATGTTGTCGCCCTCTGCGATGTGGATACTATGCAGATTGCGGATTTCTTGAAGTCAGACAGGAATGATCCGCAGCACGTCGAGATGTACAACAAGGCCAAAAAATACCAGGATTTCCGCATCATGCTGGATAAGGAAAAGAATATCGATGCCATCACAGTCACGACGCCGGATCATAACCATGCGGTTATCGCCATGCGGGCCATCAAAATGGGCAAGCATGTGTTTGTGCAAAAACCTCTGACTCATACGATCAAAGAAGCGCGGGAGCTCACTAAGGCTGCAAAAAAAGCGAATGTTGTGACCCAGATGGGAAATCAAGGCCATGCGGGTGAAGGGGCGCGTTTGATCAACGAATGGATTTGGGACGGCGCCATCGGTAACGTGCGCGAGGTTCATGTCTGGACGAATCGGCCGATTTGGCCTCAAGGAATCGATGCCCCGGAAGAGATTCCATCAGTCCCATCGACCTTAGATTGGAATCTGTGGCTCGGCCCGGCTCCCTTCCGGCCTTATCATCCCGCTTATATGCCGTTTCGATGGCGGGGATGGTGGGATTACGGAACAGGCGCATTAGGGGATATGGGAGCTCATTTGATTGATCAGCCTTTCTGGGCATTGAAACTCGGGTATCCAACCACAGTTCAGTCCAGCTCCACGAGGTTTACCAAGGATTCCTACCCGGTGGCCGAGATCGTTACCTATGAATTCCCGGCTCGCGGGAAGATGCCTCCTGTGAAATTGACCTGGTACGATGGAGGAATAATGCCTCCCAGACCTGAAGTGATGGAACCGGGACGCAAGATGGGTGACGACAGCGGAGGTGTGTTGTTTATAGGCAGCAAGGGTATACTGATGAACAGCACTTACGGCAGACATCCCAGGCTTGTTCCCGAAACAAAGATGAAAGAGTACAAGCGGCCGGAAAAGACGATCCCTCGCTCTCCCGGTATCCATGAGGAATGGATCGAAGCGATAAAAGCCGATAAAAAGTCGACAACGGACTTCGAGTATGCCGGACCTTTAACGGAGATGATGCTGCTGGCCAACATCGCAGTCCGGATGCAGGAACAGAACACAAAGCTTCAGTGGGACGGAGAGAAGATGGAGTTCACCAATTTGCCCGAGGCGAACAATTATATCCACAAAGAATACCGGCCCGGCTGGTCCTTGTAATTCGTTTAAGATTTTTTTTAGTACTGACTGAATCCTCTCATGATTTCTAGAGTTGTGTCTTTAAGGATCATCTCAACAGGAGACGAATATGGGAAAAACCGCACGGATAATATTTCTGTCTGTAGCGTTCATGTTTCTATTTTCGACCGATTACCTGAATAGCTTAGAGGAGCAAGCCAATCCGATGCCTGAGAAGAAATGGAAAATACACGACCCGGACCGGCCCTTGCCCCCTGTTGTCGACCCGGGTCCGGATGGAGATCCTGTGCCTGCGCCCTCGGACGCCATTGTCCTCTTTGACGGGAGGAGCCTCTCTCAGTGGACAGGAAGCAAGGGCGAGCCTGCTCGATGGAAAGTCGAGAATGGTTACATGGAGGTTGTCAAAAAAACGGGCTCGATCCGCACCGTGCGTGGTTTTGGAAACTGTCAGCTCCATATCGAGTGGTCAGCGCCTCTTCCAGCGACAGGAAAAGGGCAGGGTCGAGGGAACAGTGGAGTGTACCTTATGGAGAAGTACGAAGTCCAGGTGCTCGATTGTTATAAAAACAAGACCTATGCCGACGGGATGACCGCGGCCGTTTACGGCCAGTTCCCGCCTCTGGTCAACGCCTGCCGTCCTCCCGGAGAATGGCAGACTTACGATATTGTTTTCTATCGGCCTCATTTTGCTGAGGATGGAAGCCTGATTCGTCCGGCTCAGATGACTGTCTTTCATAACGGAATCCTAGTGCAGGATAACGTGGAGTTGATGGGTCCTACAGCCCATAAAAAACGAGATCCTTACAAAGTGCATGCCGACAAACTTCCTCTCTTGCTCCAGGATCATGGCAATCCGGTCCGGTACCGCAATATCTGGATCCGGGAACTCGAATAAAAAAAGGGGACAGGCTACTTTTTTTAAAAAGTTGCCTGTTCTTTATGCTCGGTAATTAAGTAACACTTTTATTAATGATGCTGAGAATAAGAGTGTCATTGCGAGCGAAGCGTGGCAATCTCATAAAAAGGATATCTTCGTTCCTGTAATAATACAATTTCTCTCTTCGAGATTGCCACGCTTCGCTCGCAATGACATCCAAAAAATGTTACCAAATTACTGAACATGTACACCTGTCCCCTTTTTTCTACAATAGCAAAATTTTTATTTTATCACTGAGTGTAAAAAACAGAATCCTTTTTATTAAAAATGGGACTGTCCCTCTTTTCTACAAAAAGTAGCCTGTCCCCTTTTTTCTTTTTTACTTTTTAAGGATTGATCTGACTCGGAACAGCTCTTTTAGCACTCTAAAGGCGATACGCCCTGGCCTCAGTCGGGTGTCAAGGTCGCAGGTCCACTCCACCGGAAATTCTTCGACTCTATAATTTTTTTGTAAGGCCCGAAGAAGAATTTCCACCTCAAACATAAAACCTCTTGTCTGGCATTCACTGAATAATTCTCTGGCAGTTTTTCCTGAGTACAGTTTGAATCCGCACTGAGAATCTGTGATCCGGCGGGGCAGGCCGGTGATTGCTATCGCCGCCTGGCGGAAAAGCCAGGACAGCAGCCGGCGCTTCCAGCTGCGGTCTCTGATGATGCGCGTATCCTTCAAGCGGCGGGAAGCTATGGCGATATCCAGTTCTCCGGCTCGGATTCGCTTTAGCTGTTCTAATCCGTTGGTATAAGGTATGCATGTCCCGCTGTCTGCGAATAAAACAACATTCCCCTCGCTTTTTTCTACTCCAGTCTTCACCGCATATCCTTTGCCCGAGTTTTTCTCAAGTCGGATAACCGATAGTTTCACAGAAGCGGGGATGTCTGCTTTTCGCGCCGTCTCTGCCGTGCCGTCCGTGCTCCCGTCATCGACGATTATCACCTCGCCGCTAAAACCGGTATCCTTAATAAAAGAAGCGGCCGCTTGCGCATCAAAACGAATTTTTTTAACCTCGTTCAATGCGGGAATAACGATTGAAATGTCCATGCCATCACTTTCTTCTTTGCAAAAATGTGTCCCAGAGATTCTGCTCGATATACAGAGCCAGAAGAATTCCGGGCCGGAGTTCGTAATATTCGAGGATATGATTGTCTTCCAGATAGGTCTGGAGCTGGTTTGTTTTATTGATTGAGGAAACGATGAGGGGAACATCGGCAAGCGCTCCGGCCTCATCGACCTCCTGCCAGTACCCGACCCTCGCGAAGCCTCTCAGGTACCAGGGAAGAGGCCAGGCTTCGTCAGGCTCTGTGATCACTTTGATCAGCATCAGACTCTGGTCTGGATGAATGAGGGACAGCTCGTTAATCCGTTTGACAAGACTCAAAAAACCGGTGCTGGTGTGGGCATAGACATAGGGATTGCGGGAGTCTGCATAGAATGTAAAGTTGGCACTGTAGCTTTGTATCCCGAGGCGAAAAACTCCAAGACAGATTACAAGAACAACCGCGATCTGGAAGGCGCGTTTTTTACTGATTCTGACCAGAAATGCAGCACCGTATCCAGCTAACAGGATGAATCCGATATAAAAAGGAAGCATGTTCCAGGGAGTCTTGTAAGGGATAAGGGAGTACGCCGCAGTTGCGAGGAGTGTGTAGAAAGTAACAAAACGAATAAAGAATGGATTCGACTCTCCTGGGGAAAGCGGCTGAAAGGCAGCCACTCCTCCGATTAAGGCAAGAACCAGGATCAGGGCTTCACTCCAGATTGGGCCATTCCCGTATTGAGAAAAAGCCAGCATCTTTAAATAATAATACACCGGATGGGAATGAAATCCAGCACTCCCCGCCCGGTTGAAATAGTTACCGAAGGCGAGCCCGGAATCCAGAATTCCTTTGGGATTTTGGAAAAAAGAGGAGTACAGAAGGAGAGATACCAGGATTCCTGTCCCGAGGAAAATGAATAGATGGCTGATTTTTGGCAGGAGTGGAGTGTCTTTTGGCTGGCTGTGGTTTTTCAAAGAAAAGAGCGCAAGGAACAGAGCTGCAAGCATGGTAGCGAAGGCGATGATGCAGGTTTCCTTTGTGGCAAACATCATCCCGAAGAAAAACCCGGAAGCCGCAGCCCAGAAAGGAGAGCGGGCTCGGGTGTATCGCCAGGATGCTGCGACCGCTCCCACAAGGAAAAAAACCAGCAGCGTTTCCTGAATGTAGAACCGGCTGTAGAAGACCATGGCCGGTGAGATGGCAGTTAAAAAACTGGCAAAAACAGTGGCCTCAAGAGATAATCCGTCTTTAAAAAGCAAAGAAAGGAGTATTATCCCTATTCCAAAAATCACTGGCACCAAGCGTAGGGTCACTTCACTCAAGGCAGAGAACGATGTGCCGGAAGCGATCCAGGCAAAGGGGAGTGTCAGGTAGTAGAGGGTGGGGCCGTGGTGTTCGGTCCGGTCATAACGGTATTCGCCCTGCTCCAGCAGGATACCGAACTTGACGGCCTGGTTGGCCTCGTCGTGGTGCATAGGACGCATGTCCAGCTGGAAAAGACGAAACAACAGGGCGGCGAGGACAGCAAGCAGGAAAAGCCCGTAAAGGGCCGTTTTTTTATTCATCTCGCAGGAGTGCCGTAAACCTCCACTTCGACATAATGATTCATATCGTTCGAGGTGTTTCCTCTGCTGTAGAGGCGGACATACCTGGTCGTGATGCCTCTGGGGTCGATCAGGCGTCCTTCGTTGACTTCGATGTATTCCTTATCTTTTCCGACTCCCAGTCCGGAAGAGTTGTCATGGTCGTTATTGAAAATCGTTTTGACGCCAGTGATGAAGTCGGGGTCATCTGAAACCTGAACGACCACATCGCGGTACACCCGGGCCTGGCTGTGGTAGTGCCAGATCAAAATGGCATGGAGATGAAAGGAGCCTTCGAGGTCGATCTGCACATACTGCACTCCGGGTCCGAACTCCACGAAATATCCTTCCTCACCGGATTTTTCCCCGTCAGTGACAAATTCCAGCTCACCGATGATAGGTTCGGTATCGCTGCCCGTAACCGGTTTATCCAGAGAGAGAAGTTCAGTGCCTTTAGGAACGTAGAAAGGCCTGCGTTTTTTTCCGGTAATTTTTTCCAGGTTGGGGGAACGGATGTTTCTGGGCGTTCCCACGAACATGGGTTTGGGCAGTTTCAGCTCCAGCACCACTTTCTCCTGGTCCGTGCTCTGGGAATCGACGACTCCTCCCAGGACAAAAAAGACCGATACAGAAAGAAATAGAACGGCAAGACTAATCTTTTTTATCATAACGAACTCCTTTTTTTACTAACTAACTAATAATCTAACTACCCATTTATCTGCCTACATACCAAACAAACAACCAAACAAACAAACTAACTTTCTATCTATCTATTGAATCGCAACGCCCTTATTGAATACCTGACAGGTCTGAGGATCGATGACGACTAGGGCCCAGAGTTCTGGATGGCGGCCGCAAAAAGCTTTAACTTCTTCTGTGTCCATAACCATGAACGCCGTGGACAGGGCATCGGAAATAGCCGCAGAGGGATGAGAAACCCAGGCAGCCAGATGGCCTTGGGCCGGCTTTCCGGTCTTTGGGTCGATGATATGCCTTCCCTTGACTTCGGTGCCGGAGCCACTCAAGGCTCTGTCTTTAAGGAAGAATTCTTTCGGGGATTGAACGCAGTGCCAGGTGCCTCCGATCCCGACCGGCCATCCCTTGTCTCCGGGCGGGCTATCTGCGGGAACACCCACGGCCAGTGCAGAGCTGGTTCCACCGTGGATCAATGCGTTATCAATGCCCCAATCGGACAGGATCTCAAGGGTCTTATCCAAGGCGTATCCTTTTCCGATTCCTCCCAGGTCCAGTTGGATACGTCTTTCCTGAGCCCCAGCCACATTCTGACGGATTTTAACCATGTATCCTTGGGAGGTCCGGGAGAGATCAATAAGTTCCATGATACTTGTGTTTAATTTTCGGAATGCAGGGGCATTGTCCTCTTTGTATTTTACCAGAGACCCGATATTGACATCAAAAGCCCCGTGGGTTTGAGATTGGATCGAAGCTGCAGTTTTAAGACATTCGTACGTCTCGACCCCGATCAGCAGGGATTGACCAGATTTGAGATGGTTGATCTGCCCGATATCGCTGCAGGGATTGAAGCGGCTGAAAAGATTTTCGATCCGGTCGACCTCAGAAAATACAGCCTGAGAAGCCTGTCGGCCGTAAGTTTCGTCTTTCCCGGAGATCAGGAGTTCAAAGGTCGTTCCCATAGCCTGATGGGCGAACCGATACACGGATTGGCCCTGAATCGTTTCACTTTTTATCATCGACCCGGCTGAAATAGGTGAACGCGAGCGCTGAAAGCAGAGATACCAATGCGCTGTATCTGTGAATTTCAAGCATGTCCATTTGAGCGGCCAAGGAAAAATAGGGCAGCATCAAGGTCAGGGCTGTGACGATCAAACAGAGTCCTGAAGCGGCGAAGAGCCAAAAAAAGATTTTTGACCATGGCGTGTGGCTAGTGCCTGTCCCTCCAGATAACGAAGCGGCCCGCTCATGCTCTGTATCTTCCCTGTCAAAACTGTAATGTCTGGCTCTCGAAATTAAAGCCAGAGGAAGGCTTACGGCGAATACGCCGCCCAGCATGACATGCAGAAGAAGAAATATTCCATACAGCCTCTGCCCGCTCAACAGGGCAAAAGGAAATCCACTGGCAGCCAGAAAACAAAAACTGAGGCCCAGACAGATAATGACCAATCGGTCTCTGCTCGGATGACGCAGGACGACCCACCGTTGATACCTATCTCTCCAGCCCTTAATGCCCGCTGTTTTGAAAAAAGCGAATAACCGGCTGAAAAGCCACGGAAGATAAGAGTTCACAACAACCTCATCAGGACTTTTCCCGGATACCTCTTTTGATTTTCTGAAGCGGTGGATTGTCAGGACAAAGAGCATCCCCAACATAGATAGGGCGGTAACTATACTGAAAATCAAGGCTGTCTCCTCTTTTCTATGAGCCCGGAGTATCGTGCCAGGGCCACCAAAGCCATTAAGAGCAGCAGTGATCCCACAACCAGGACTGAAACAAACAGGACCACTTTGAACAGGGGCCGTATTCTAAAGGAGAGGCCAAAAAGCTTTTGGTAAGGCTTATCCAATTCCATGAATGCGTGAGCCGGTCGAACAGCCATCCTCTGTGTTTTCAGAGGTCCGTCGCCCCGCACACTGTTAAAGAAGAATACAGATCCTTCTGTGTGACAGTCTGTGCACCCGGTTATGCCGAGGGACTGCTGGGCTGGCCTCACTCGATGCGCCAGCGGCCAGACAACCGGTTCGGCTGCTGGATGCTCGTCTGCGGCGAGATTACCCGATTCATCCAACCTGAACATCCGTCCGCCGGATATGTAGAAGAATCTCTTGGCTTCCCCAGATTTCTGAGGATTGCCCAGACTGGAGAGGGATTGGAGCACACGTATAACCTGCTCTTCCGTCAGGGTGTGTTCCTCACCTACAGTCGCCACCACTGTGCGAACGTCAAATTCAGAAACTATCGGCTGGACCTTATCCTCACGAAGCCAGGAGAGTCGCGGTATTTCGACGGTTTCTCCCGGGGCTTCTTTTATCTCCAGGTAACCATCCGTGACTTGGTAGAGGGCGTTTTTATGTATCAGGACTGGTTGACCTGGAGCATCACTGATAGTCGCCAATGACTCGAGTGCTTTCTGGATGCGGGTTTCTACGTCGACATCCACCTCTTCAGCCTGGGGGTCAAAGTCCGGGATAAGAGGAGCGATGATTTCCTCTTTTTTTATGGCCCACAGTGTTTCCGAACGAGTTTCCATCCCGGAATAGAGTGACGCATCGAGCCCGCCGTCCACGTTGAGTTCATAGACTTTTCCGGATGTGACCAGAACAGGAATTCCTTCGATCCCGGAATACAGGGTGAAGGCAGTCAGAATTTCAGCAATATGTTTTTCGGAGGCCAGAATATCTGCGGCAGCCGCTTCTATCTCAGCCGGTTTAAGGGGCTGTACAGTCTCTCCTTCCACTGACCCCCAGAAAGCCGGCCACATCAGGCGGTGAGGTGCGATCCTCCCAGTAGAGTCCCTGATAAACACCGGCTCTATGATATGGGGGAGGTCAGTGAACCACTGAGCCACTCCATAGATCCCGAGTCGGTTAGCCCGGGACGTTCTCACGCGTGTGAAATTCCTTTCAGGCACAGGCCCAGAATGGCAGACAGTGCAGGCCAGTTTCTCGAAGTGAACGGCTGGAATTCCAGAATGCCTGGGATAGGGTGCTCCCAGACGGCCTGCGGATGCGCCTCCTTTCCGGGATAGATCTGGGCCGATATGGCAGCCTTTACAGGTGAAGTCAGAGACTTCACGGTTGTCTAACTCTTCGGCTTCGTCCTCATACCCGCGGATCATATCATGGCTGATATCGTTCCGATGGCAGTCGACACACTTCAGACCTGCCGCGGAATGGATATCTTCTTCACTGCTGTATTTTTTAGAGCCGACTCGGTAGATAGAATGGCAGCTGAGGCAGCGCTGGTCATCCGGCTTACGGGGAATATCGAAAAACACACGGTGTTTAGTATCGAATATTTCAGGTCTGTAACTCACAAAGGGAACCACTGCCCATTCGGTATCATCCGGATTGGGGCCGTCATAAATATCCCAGGTTCCAGGAAGACGGGAGGCCATTCCCCCGACTTCTCCGAAACCCGATGCCGCCGTGGCTGCCCAGCGGAAGTTATGGCGCAATACCTGCTTGGCCCATTCGCTGTGGCTCTGTATTCTCGAGGCGTTATGACACCCCATGCAGTTTATTTCGAGTTTTCCGGATACGTTCCAGCGGGATTCCGGACTGGTTTCATCGCTTTTTGGTTCGGCAAAATCTCCACCCGGCATATGCCTGGCGAAGAGGAGAGTGAGATCCCAGGGTGTCAATCCCAATTTTTGGGGATTCCACATCTGTTTCCAGGAGCGATAGGAGAGAGGCAGGACAGTTCCGGTGGCAGGATCGACCCAGACCCAGGGCTCTCCAGCTCGGCCATGTTGGGATGAAGAAGCAGAGTTGAAGTGGTATCCGTCCTGGATAAGGCCATAATCATGGCAGGGGGCGCAGGAGTATCGTGTGGAATAAGGCAGAGGAAAGGATTCGGAGGGGACAATGAGCTGGTCGAATTCGTCCTTTAAAGGAATAAGATGCACCGGAGTCGTGCGGCTCCCGTCCCATTTTTGATTTTTCGTCTCTGTCTGGGCGGCAAGGGAGCTCAGCCCGATCAGGCTGATCAGGATCAGAAGAAGTCTCTTTCTGTAATTCATGCTTTAAAGTGCTCGGGCAGGAAACGGTAATAACGCCGGGTTTCAATCACCTCATTTGCCTTAAGCACCGCCACCGCACTTTCGTAGGCGATTTCTGGCGGGCAGTTAAGAGGAGTGCCGTGAATAACGGCATTGAAAAAGTTCTCCAGGTGCGGCTGGTGGGCGGGCTTGGCCATTTCAACGGGAAGAGGCCAGCGGCCGGCTTCAGCGGTCACCCGGACATCCAGAAAGATGTTTTTAGTATCCACTTTCTGGATGGGTGGAGCTTCGGATTTCAAGAGTCCCTGATTGACCAGCGAGTCCCATTCAGGGGCGTGTGCTTCCCGCATGGCCCAGTTCCCTCTCTGGGGAACCTCGGATATCTGGAGCGAGCCGTTTTCGCCCATGAAGACCTCGTAAAACCCTCCGTGTTTGGTCGTGGTTTGAACCTGGTAAAAGGCGCGGGCCGTCCCAGTCTTCGTCTTGAATTCATAGATCGTCATGGCATTGTCATACCACTGCCAGTTTTTGTAATAATCGATTCCTCCACTGGCAACGACGGAGGAAGGGTTCGTTCCATAAACCCAACTGAAAAGGTCGATCTGGTGGGAACCCAGGTCCACCAGCGGCCCGCCGCCGTATTTTTTGAACAGGCGCCAGTTCCTGAATTCGGTCATCGAGGCATACCCGTATTTTTCCAGTTTGCTCTGGTCCATGGTGTATTGTTTGGGCCAGCCCAACATATCGCTCTTGGCCCGGTTCCACTGGGCGTAGATGGAATTGACGCGGCCCAATATATTTTTTTCGTGAATCAAGCGGTCAATGGCATGGATGTAACGGGGATTGCTCCGCCGTTGATGTCCGATTTGCAGAAGCCTGGCAGTTTTCCTGGCGGTCTGGACCATGGTTCTGGCGCTGTCCAGAGAGTTGGACATTTCCTTTTCGCAATAGACATGATGTCCGGCTTCCATACAGGCATTGGCGTGTTCCGCATGCATCCAGTCAGGAGTGGCAACGATCGCTGCATCCAGATTCTTCTCTTTGCTCAGCATGTCCCGGTAGTCCTCATAAACGTTGACGGTTTGCCCGTATTTTTTCAGGTAGCGGCTGGCATACCGCTGGCTGTACTCCCAGATGTCACAGACCGCCACGAACCGGATTCCGGGAATGCGGAGGCAGGACTCGATCAGCACCCGTCCTTGCGTGCCGGCGCCGATGAGAGCCAAACGGAGTTCTGTGGGCTTCTTTTTTTCTTGTGCCCTTCCGGAGAGGGAAGCTCCGGTCAACGCTCCTCCGGCCATGGCCATTCCCAAACCCGCCGAGGCCGATGATTTGATGAAATCCCGGCGCGACAGTTTTTTTTCTTTACCCGTGTTTTTTTTCTCAGCCATTTTAGCCTTCTTTAAATAAAGTATTTCCCGAAATGCGGTGATAGATGTCATTGCGAG
>Ga0180437_10009951_pt1 | contig 11665 bp, 10 predicted proteins | sample SS_ome_4_FD_132410 | JGI IMG/M metagenome (GOLD analysis project Ga0180437, IMG submission 132410) | Hypersaline lake sediment archaeal communities from the Salton Sea, California, USA - SS_3_D_1 metaG | ecosystem: Environmental > Aquatic > Non-marine Saline and Alkaline > Hypersaline >... | reverse complement strand
CAATGATGCCGACCTGCTGGGGATACCGCTCCGGGTTACCATCAGTCCCCGGACCCTGGAGAAAGACAGTGCGGAGATAAAAAAACGCTCAGAAAAGGAATCTGAGCTTGTGCCACTGCAAGAGATTGCAGTCAGACTTGAGGAGCTTATTGGGAGTAGTTTATAACCCTATCCCCTTCAAAATTACCTTTTGATACCGCAGACCTTTATGCTGGTAACCGAACCGGCAACTTCCTCTATTTCTTCGGGTGTTATTTCTACATTCTTAATGATTGTCTTTGTCGTAGGGTCATTAGCCATACACTCTATCGGGAAAGATGTCTCATCAATTATGCTGACCTCCTGAAATCCGGCGGCTTTTACGGCATCTATGTATTCGTCCCTCTTTATCGCCCCGGAAACACAGCCAACATACGCCTCAATAGAGTTCTTGATGGAATCGGGTAGCTCCTTCAACAAAACCATATCCGAAATCATCAGCCTGCCGCCTGGTTTTAATACCCGGAACGCTTCGGCGAAGACCCTATTTTTATCCGGCGCCAGATTGATAACACAGTTGGAGATGACGATATCCACCGAATTATCCGCTGCTGGCAGATTCTCAATCTCTCCCAGCCTGAATTCCACATTGGTGTAGTCACCTTTCCTGGCGTTTTCTCTCGCCCGGTCAATCATCTCCGGTGTCATATCTATACCGATAACTCTTCCACTTTTACCAACCCTGTCCGCCGCCAGAAAACAGTCAAACCCGGCGCCCGAACCAAGGTCAAGAACGGTTTCGCCCTCTCTTAAAGAAGCCAGAGCTACTGGATTCCCACAGCCAAGCCCTAAATTTGCCCCTTCAGGAACTGCTTTAAGTTCGTCCTCAGTATATCCTAGACTCTTGCTGATACTCTGGGCCAGGTCAGTGCCCCCGCAGCACGAATTCACCGGCTGGCAACAGGGGCTATCCTGTTTGGCGATTCTAGCATAGCCATCTCTTACCACTTTCTTTATTTGTTCTTTCTTCATTTTCCATACCTCTAAGATTATTCGCTCTCACTATCATTATAGCTATTCTGGTAATAAAGTTCACTTTTGGTCAACTGGTGAAAGGAGGCTTCAGGCTGATATTAACTGCGCAGGGTAGCACCCAGCTCTTGGGTTAGCTTATCCAGGATTTCTTGTTGAACCTGATTGACCTCTTCATCGGTCAAGGTGTGGGTTGGTGATTGGAAGGTAATCCTATAGGCGAGAGACTTTTTATCCTGTGGGACCTGCTCCCCGGAATAGACATCAAATAGAGTAACCTTCACTGCCAGGGGGAAACTCTTTATAATATCCCGAACTCTCTGATGGGTTATCTGGGCATCAATTATCAGAGCCATATCCCTGACTATCGCCGGAAACCGCAATATTGGCTGAAACCTTTTATGCTCCAGGGCAAAGGGCAAAATCGCGGTCAGGTTGATTTCAAAAAGATAGACTGTCCCTGAAACCTCAAAGGCCTCGGCTACTTTAGGGTGTAATTCGCCGACAACACCCAGTCTATTACCGCCTATAACTATGGCTGCCTGTTTACTCCGGTGTAAACTCCTGTCGCTGCCCTCCTCAAAGCTGACTTCCACCCCCAGCCGATGGAGCAAGCCCTCCACCATCCCCTTGGCATCAAAGAAATCAAGTAATTCATTCCCCCCCAGCCACGACATTTCCCGCCGGGGTCCACCCAGTATGCCACACAGCACCTCCGGTTCATCAGGCAGGTTCTTGGGGCGAGGTAGGTATACCCTGCCCAGCTCAAAAAGCCTGATACCACCGTCTTCATACCTCTGATTTAGGGGAAGGGCAGCTAAAAGACTAGCCCGCAGGTTAGGGCGAAGATACTCCTGGTCAGCTGTCATCGGATTAGCCACCCGAAGGGGCACAGGTTCCAGGGGATAGGGTTCGGGTAGCAGCCTGTTTAGTATTTCCAAACTGATTAGGGAATAGGTAATCACCTCCTGGAAGCCATAAGCGGTAATGCTACGCCTCACTTCCCGCTTGAGGTTAAGGATAGGCTCAGGGTTTTGCCTGGGTAGTGGTTGCCCCAGCATGGTGGTCGGCATCTTATCATAGCCGATAATACGGGCTACCTCTTCAATAAGGTCAACTGCCTGATTTATATCACTTCGCCAGTAAGGAGCAGTAACCCAAATTTCTGAAGCTGAGCCGCCTGGTTTACAGTCAAAGCCGAGGGATGTCAGTGCTTCTACTACCCGGTCAAGGTTAAACTCGATACCCAGAAGTCGTTTTACCTTTTCCATTGATAGCAGGATAGGTTTCTCATCCAGCTTACCAGGGTAAACATCAACCACGCCTCTGGCAGCTTCACCGCCAGCTAATTGTACAATCAACTGAGTAGCCCGCTTAAGTGCGGGCAGGGTCAACTCGGGACGAATGCCCCGCTCAAATCGCATACAGGCTTCACTGGGTAAAGACAATGCCCTGCCGGTGTAGTGAATACTCGCCGGGTTAAAATTAGCCGCTTCCAGCAGTATTGAGGCCGTCTGCTCCGTCACCTCACTATTGGCACCCCCCATAACTCCGGCGATAGCCACCGACCGCTCCTCATCAGCAATGACCAGCATATCCCCGGAGAGAACCCGCCCCGCGCCGTCCAGCGAAACTATAGCCTCACCATCAGCCGCCCGTCGGACAACAATCTTTTTGCCCCTGATTTTGTCGTAATCAAAAGCGTGCAGGGGCTGCCCGTGTTCCAGCATTACGTAATTGGTAACATCTACAATATTATTTATGGGGCGCATGCCGCAAGCCAGTAACCGCTGCTGCATCCACCTTGGAGAATCACCTATTTTTACCCCACTGATTAGGCTGGCACAATACCTGGGGCACAGCTCGGGAGCGGAGATTTCCACCGATATTTGCTCGCCTATAGGCAAGGCGGTCTCCTCATAGCTAACCTGAGGGAGATGCAGACTTTGCCCCGTCAGAGCGGCAACCTCTCTGGCTATCCCCATTACTGACAGGCAGTCAGGTCGATTAGGCGTTACATCCAGGTCAAAAATAACATCACCCAGGTAATCAGACAGGGGGGTTCCTACCGGTGCTTCCGCAGGCAAAACCATGATTCCCTCATGACTATCAGAGATGCCCAGCTCCTTTTCCGAGCAAGCCATGCCCGTGGAGACAACACCACGAATCTTAGCTGGTTTCAAGCGGAGTTGTTGGCCGGTGTGTCCATCTATAAGTTGAGCACCAACATAGGCAAAGGCTACCTTATCACCAAGGTTAAGGTTGGGTGCCCCGGTGACCACAGTTTGCTGCTCTTTACCCAAATCTATAGTAGCCAGGCGGAGGCGGTCAGCATTAGGGTGAGGGTTAATAGCCGTTATTTGACCGACAATGATGTTTTCCCAGTTACCGCCAGTAACCTGCATCCCCTTGACCTCGCTGCCCGCCATCGTCAGCCGGTTGGCCAAGTCAGCCGGGGTCAGGGTAATATCTATACATTCCTTGAGCCACTTCAGTGGAACTTTCATTGCTCAAAACTGCCTTAAGAATCTGAGGTCGCTGCCGTAGAACAGCCTGATATCATCAATCCCATAGCGAAGCATGGCCAAACGGTCTATACCCATACCGAAGGCGAAACTGGTATAAACCTCGGGGTCGATACCTCCGCGCTGCAGAACCTGAGGGTGAGTCATTCCCGCACCCAGGATTTCAATCCAGCCGCTATTACCACACAAGCGGCAACCAGCGCCGCCACATGCCAGGCACTCTATAGCCATCTCAACCCCGGGCTCGACAAAAGGAAAGTAGTCACAGCGGAAGCGTACCTTCTTCTCCTGACCAAAGAAACGACGGGCAAACTCATAAAGTGTTCCCTTCAGGTCAGCCATAGTAACCCCTTCATCTACAGCTAGACCATCAATCTGACAGAACATGGGGGTATGAGTGGCATCGCTAGCCTCATAGCGATACACCCTGCCTGGCTCGATCACCCTTATCGGGGGCTTCATCGTCTCAACAATCCGGGCACTTACCGAAGTAGTATGGGTGCGCAGTAGCATGAGCCTTTCGTCGCTCCCGGCCTCAACATCAACCCAAGATGTGGACATGTTATCCCGAGCCGGATGTTCCCTAGGCATGTTCAATGCCTCAAAATTATAGTAGTCCCACTCTACTTCTGGTCCTTCGACTACCTGAAAGCCCATAGCGACAAATATGTCACATATTTCATACAGGGTTTGGGTAAGCGGATGCAATCGACCGAGGGGAAAGGGATGACCGGGCAGGGTAATATCAATGGCTTCTCTTTTAGCCGATACTGCTAGCTGTCCCTCACGAAAAGTCTGACCTTTTTGCTTTAAGCTGTCGCCTAAAAGGGTCTTGACCTCGTTAGCATAAGCGCCAACAGCCTTCCTCTCGGCTAAGGGCAGTGTAGTTAAACTGCGCAGAACCTTGGTTAGCTCACCCTTCTTCCCCAGATAATAAACACGCCAGGATTCCAGCTCCTTGGTGTTATTTACATTCTCCAGCTCCTGAAGCGCATTTAGCTTTAGTTCTTCAAGTTGTTGTAACATCTTACCTTGAACTGGGGATAGGGTTAAACAACCCTGTTATTTTTAGTCCTGAACTTTAGTCTTGAACTTTAGTCCTGAACTTTCCCTCTAGCTATAGTTACCAGGTTGGTAAAAGATTCAGGCTCCCTGACCGCCATCTCCGCCAGCATCTTGCGGTTGATTTCAATGCCGGATTTTTTCAAGCCATCGATAAACTGGCTGTAGGCCAGCCCCCTGGCTTTAGCAGCAGCACTAACTCGTAGCACCCACAGCCGTCTCATATCACCCTTCCGCTCCCGACGGTGGAAATAAGCATAGCATAGTGACTTGAGCATAGATTCATGAGCTCGGCGGTAAAGGGAATGCTTGGTTGCCCGATGCCCCTTGGTCAAGGCCAGCACCCTCTTATGTCGGTGATGCGCAGTTACTCCTCTCTTTACTCGTGGCAAAATATCCTCCTGCTTACTTCACCCCGTAGGGTAAAAGTCTCCTTATTCGAGCCTTATCTGCGGGACTTACCGGTACCATCTCATCGAAAAGGCGCTTAGTCCGTTTGGCTTTCTGACGGCGCAGGTGGCTCTTCGGTCCCTTGGTTCGCAAAATTTTGCCGCTACCGGTAATATGGAAGCGGCTCTGTGCCCCTTTATGAGTCTTAATTTTCGGCATTCTAAGATTCCTTTACCTTAGCTTTCTGAGTAACTACTGGTGACAGAATAATAATCATCCTTCTCCCATCCATCACTGGTTGTCTCTCCACAGAGGCCACCTCGTTCAATGATTCTGACATTCTCTGTAGTAACCGCCAGCCAATTTCAGAGTGAGTGATTTCACGCCCCCTAAACATTACTGTCACCTTGACTTTGTCCCCACCACCCAGCAATTTCTTGACTGACCTGGCCTTAGCCTCAAAATCATGGTCGCCAATCTTGGGTCGTATTCGGACCTCTCTCAGTAGAGAGACCTTCTGGCTCTTTCTCGCCTCGCGCTCTTTCCTGGCCTGCTCATACCTATACTTACCATAGTCAAGAAGGCGGCATACCGGGGGGACGGCAGTAGCAGCTACCTCAACCAGGTCTATATTATGCTCCCTGGCTATCTCCCGTGCTTGGTACAAGGGCACAATCCCTAATTGTTCTCCCTTCTCCCCCACGAGGCGAACTTCTTTAGCTATAATCCGCTCGTTGACCCGTAGACTCTTAACTATTCCTATTTACCTCCACCAGGTACAGGTATTTTGCACACAGAAACTATAGCATACCCCCTTAATACTATTCAAATGATAAGCACCATCCATTATAACTTCAACTCTTTTACCTTGTCTACTATAGCCCTTTTAATAGTTTCCTTGAAGCTATCGAATGACTGGGAAGCCAGTTGTTCCCCGGTGTGCAAACGTATGGAAACTGTAGAGTCAGCTACCTCTCTGTCACCTACCACCAGCATGTACGGTATCTTATCCAGTTGTGCCTGTCTGATTTTAAGGTTTACCGTTTCCGACCGGGCATCAACTTCGACACGTATGCCGTCGCTTTTAAGTTCAGCCCCCAGCTTATGAGCATAGTCCAGGTGGCGGTCGGCTACCGGTATGACCATTACCTGAAGCGGTGCCAGCCATACAGGGAAGGCACCACCATAGTGCTCAATAAGGGAAGCGAGGAAGCGCTCCATACTACCGAGGACAGTGCGATGTACCATCGCTACCAGGTGCTCCTCGCCATCTTCACCAACATAGGTAACATTGAACCGCTGGGGCAGGTTAAAATCGACCTGAATGGTGGGACCCTGCCATGCCCTGCCCTGAGCATCCTCAAATTTAATATCTATCTTAGGTCCATAAAATACACCCTCTCCCGGGTCTATTTTATAGGTAATTCCCAGATGAGCCAGAGCCTTGCTTAATGTCTCTGTAGCCTCCTCCCAAACATTGAGAGCACCAGCGTACTTCTCTGGTCGGGTAGAGAGTAACACCCGGTAATGGGTGAAGCCAAAGGTATCTATCATAAAGCGGGCTAAATCCAGAACCCCTACTACCTCGTCCTGTAGCTGGTCAAATCGGCAAAAGATATGGGCATCGTCCTGGGTAAAACCCCTGACCCGGGACAGCCCGTGCAACACCCCGGAACGCTCATAACGATAAACAGTCCCCAGCTCGGCATAACGGAGTGGTAGCTCACGATAGCTGTGCCGCCTTGTTTTGTAGATTAAGATATGACCCAGGCAATTCATTGGTTTAATAATATACTCCTGCCCCTCCACCTCCATCGGGCTATACAGGTAATCGCGATAGAATTCCCAATGACCGCTGGTCTTCCATAAATCCAGTTTGGCAATATGAGGGGTATATACAATATCATAGCCGCGTTTGATATGCTCTTCCTTCCAGAAATCCTCAATAACACGGCGTATCACCGCCCCCTTGGGGTGCCAGTGGACCAGCCCCGGACCGGCTTCATCATGGATACTGAACAGGTCAAACTCCCTGCCCAGTTTCCTGTGGTCACGTCTGCCTGCCTCTTCCAGTTTTTCGAGGTGTTCTGCCAGAGCCTCCTTGGTATCAAAGGCGACACCATATATCCGTTGTAACATAGGGCGGTTCTCATCACCCCGCCAGTAGGCGCCGGCAATGCTAACCAGCTTAAACGCCTTTATTTCCCCGGTGGAACTCACATGAGGGCCACGGCACAGGTCAGTAAACGAACCCTGCCGATAAAGACTAACCTTTTCATCTGGAATTTCGTCTATTAACTCCAGTTTATAGGGTTGAGCAGCAAACAATCGCCGGGCTTCTTCCTTGATTATTTCATCTCTAACAAAAGGCGTATTGGAGGCGATTATTTCGCTCATCTTAGCCTCAATGGTTTCTAAATCATCAGGATTGAGGGAGCGGGGAAGAGCAAAGTCGTAATAGAATCCAGCTTCAATAGCCGGACCGATGCCAAACTTGGCATCGGGAAAGATTGATTGAACCGCCTCAGCCATAACATGAGCTGCGGAATGGCGCATTATCTCCAGCTTTTCGCCCTCGTTTGTCGGCTGCCCCTGGTCAGAAACCGTGATTATAGTCCTCCCCGTCTATTTAAATAAAAACCTCCCACTCTGTTTAGGAACGAGAGGCTCTACCACCGCTGTTACACAGCATCCACAGAACCTATTATACCAGCCTCAAGCTACAAGTGCAATAAGCGGGGCTAGCGCTTCCCTAGCCTTCCTGGAGCATCTTATCCACCGCTGCTTTGGCCTTCAAGCGGATATCCTCGGGAACCTTAACCTCAGGAGCCATTTCTTCCAGCGAGCAAAGAACACTCTCCAGGGTGATTAGCTTCATTCTGGGGCAGATAGCTTGCTCGGAGACAGGAATAAACCTCTTGCCTGCATTCTCCTTCCTCAGCCGGTGTATTATTCCAATCTCTGTCCCCACAATTATATCCTTAGCCTCGGCCTTCTGGGCAAACCTACACATCCCACCGGTACTCAAGACCTCATCAGCAAGAGCAATCACCTCTGGTCTGCATTCAGGGTGAACTACCACCTTAGCTTGGGGGTACTCATTCTTTAGCCTGATGATATCCTGTGGCTGTATTCTCATATGGGTAGGGCAAAAGCCGGGCCAGAGGTTCATCCTTTTACCAGTCTTGGTAGAGACATAATGACCCAGGTACTGGTCGGGAACAAATAGTATCTCCCTGGTATCCAAGCTTTCTATAACCCTTACGGCATTGGCTGAGGTACAGCAAACATCCGATTCTGCTTTTACCTCCGCCGAGGAATTAATATAACAGACCACGGTGGCACCGGGAAGTTCCCTCTTCCTCTCCCTTAACCTTTCCGCAGTAATCATATCAGCCATAGGGCAACCGGCATGCATATCGGGGAGTAAGACTACTTTATCAGGGCAGAGGATAGAGGCAGTCTCGGCCATAAACTTTACTCCGCAAAATACAATCACCTTAGCCCCGGTTCCAGCCGCCTTTTGGCTCAGCTCCAGAGAATCACCGACAAAGTCGGCAATATCCTGAACCTCGCCCAGTTGATAGTTATGGACCAGGATAACAGCATTTCTTTCCTTCTTAAGGCTCAGGATTTCCTCTATCAGTTTGGTGTCTCTATTTTCCATCAGCTTTCACCGCTGCTATATCATAACAAAGCGGGGCAACAGGAGCAAACTGGAGTCACCCCTACCCCCCACCAAAGGTCAGGTTAATCAGATGGTGCGTAGCCACCGGGTGGTCTGGTGAGGTGAGCCTAGTCTCAACGTCAGCTATCTATTATCGCCGGGTAAGGGGGTCCCACCTGGTGACTAGCTTTTCGAAAGAAGCTTCGGGGAACTTGTCTTTGAATACGTGGTAGTAGTATGTTTCAGCTTCGGACTTAAGCAATATCTCGGACTTGGTCTGCCGATTATTTAAATAGTCTTCCCCACGGGCGGCTCTCTGCCCGATCATCTCGGTAAGTTTAGCCGAGCCAGCCCCTGAGGCAAATGGCTGTTTCACCCTGCTCAGTATGCGGTCAGGCAGCAATCCGGCGAAGGCTTCTCTCAAAATCCACTTCTCCACCTTTTTCTTGCCGTGCAACTTCCAGGCCATAGGAATTCGGGAGCAAAATGAAGTGACTTTGCCATCCAGGAAAGGCGGGCGGAATTCCAGCGAGTGGGCTGCCATCATCCGGTCAAGCCTCTGCAGCCCGGTATGGTAGGCGTTGCCGATCAGGTCTTGGGTAAGGTGAACCAGCTCAGCCTCATCTCTAGCCTTTTCTAGTTTGTGGTAACCACCGAGGAATTCATCGGCTCCTTCACCACATAGCACACAGTCGGTATGCTGAGCCGCCAGCCTGGCGGCGAAATAATTGGCTACTGCCCCATAGACACAGTCCTCATCAAAGGACTCTAAATAGTAAATGACCTGAGGCAACACCTGCTCTATTTCTTTCTCACTATAGATATACTCATGGTGCTCACTACCCAAGAACTGCGCCACCTCTCGTGCCCGACCCAGGTCTTCAGAGCCATTTATGCTGGTACCCACGGTAAAAGTCTTCAGGTTGGGCTGAAATTCCTTGGCCAGATAGGCGATAATGCTCGAGTCCAGACCGCCACTGAGCAGGGTACCACCAACATTGCCATCCTTCAACCGCATCTCCACTGCACGTCGTAACAGGTCAGCGAGAATGCGAGCCGCTTCTTCAGGGCTGTCAAATTGGGGAACCGAATATTGCTTTCTCTGGAATGGTTGAAGCCCCTGTGGTTGAGTATAGACATGACCCGGTGGCAGCTCCATAACCTCGGTACATAAACCGAGGAGGGCTTTCATCTCAGAGGCGAAGTAGAGCTCGCCATCCTTATAACCGTAGAACAGTGGCCGCAATCCCACGGCGTCTCTAGCCAGTATTAGCTCGCTGTCAGTGGCTAAACAAAGGGCGAAATTGCCCTCCAGCCGCTCGACAAATGCCGGACCAAATTTACGATAAAGGTTAACCACGAGGTCGGCTTCAGGCAACTGCATCCCATCTTCAGAGTAGAGATGACCATCAATTACAGCAACAGTGTCAGCCATCTGTGAGTGTGTTCTTCCTGGCTGATGAGCCTCCGAGGGTAGAATACAGCACCCCAGAGCCGTCCTCTCCCCCTGATATATCCACTTGCTCTCAGACCCCCGGTGATGTAGTCTGCCTAACATCAAATTTAAGGCATCTTCACTACCCGAGCTGGTTCCTGAGATACCTGCCATAGTTATAAATCTCCTTTCCCGACGATGACCAAAGCTATTACTTCACCACTTCAAAGATAGCCACCAGCCCATGACCGCACCCCTGCCCCCGCTGAAGCCTCATCTCAAGCTCCCTGAGGCAGTAGCCCAGTTGCGGCTCAACCAGACTAACCCGAGCATTCCCTATTTTCATCCTGGCTGCTACTCTCACTATGCTCTTCATAACACTGGCTGCTCTCCTCAGAGGCAGAGGCATATCGGCCAGTGCTTCCGGCAGCTTGCTTCCATCAACCAGTGCCTTAGTATAGGTTACCAGGTAGTTCCAGCAATCAGCCAGCTTCTGGTAGTAGGCGTTTACCTCGGTGAAGCCCTCTCCGGGGACATAATGAACCAGTGCCTCATCCAGATTAGTGCACCGGCCAGGTTCAAAAAGAGAATTGACCACGCGGCGCAGTGGTTGACAGTAAGGATTATATTGAGCAGTATCCATGTGTCGCCCCACGAATGAGGAACGGTCAGCCAGCTTCCGCAATGCAATACCGCCGCCAGCCTTCCTCTTTGCCTGTCGATAAATATGAAGAGCCTCCTGGCGCCCCACAATCCTTAGCGGGAAATGGGGTAGCTCTGGCGGTTTTACTTCCCCATCGGAGTGGATGTAGGAGATGGCATAGTCTATCCACTGGTTATGTTCAAGGTCCTTTGTCCACAACGTTTGCCACTCATATGAGTAGCGCCCCAGCCAGTCAACCATAATGAGGGTACCATTCTGGCTGTGGCTAGCGATGTTGCTCAAGAGCTCGACAGTCTGCTCATCGGTGTTGTGGGATAGCGTTCCATAGTTGGCTAAATAAAGTTCATAGGGCTCTTCAGCACCAAGGTCGAAGTCGTTTAAATCCGAATAGATAAAGCTGATATTCTCTCGGTTGCCGTATATACCCTGAGCTTGCTTTAATAATCCCTCGTTTAAATCAATTCCCTTATAGCACTTAAGCATATCGGGCTCTAAGACCTTGGCGTTATGCTCCGAAATCAATGACTCGCTGTCGTTGATGCTGGTGATAAAGTCCAAGCCGTCTCCGCTACCACATCCCAGGTCAAGAAGGTGAATCCCTTCACCGCGCTCCTTCTTTTGAGCCACCAGCCGTTTCAGGTATGGTCTGAGGTAGAGTCCAAGCTCCTCATCCTCCCAGAAGCAGCGCACGTTGTCATATTTCCCCAGCAGCCCGGTTCGCCTCTGGTAGAGTCCACTCTGTAATGCTTCGTCGTAGGCATCCACTTTGGTCATAAGCTCATCTACTCTTTACCACCGATGTTTAACTCATCTACTACTTTTACTGCTTGAAAGCCGTCGGCACCGTAGCCATCGGCACCTATGCTCCGGGCAAATTCTTCTGAGGTGGCAACCCCGCCGATAATGACCTT
>Ga0180437_10009950_pt1 | contig 11666 bp, 8 predicted proteins | sample SS_ome_4_FD_132410 | JGI IMG/M metagenome (GOLD analysis project Ga0180437, IMG submission 132410) | Hypersaline lake sediment archaeal communities from the Salton Sea, California, USA - SS_3_D_1 metaG | ecosystem: Environmental > Aquatic > Non-marine Saline and Alkaline > Hypersaline > Sediment... | reverse complement strand
CGATCACCACCGTCACCAACGCCCAGGGTTACTACGAGTTCGACATGCTGGAGCCGGGCCTGTATACGATCCTGGAAATGCACCCCGAGACGTACGTGGACAGCATCGACACGCCGGGCAGCAAAGGTGGAATTGCCATCAATCCGAACGACGAGTTTGCCCCCTCGGCGATACGCACGTTGTCGGTCGACCCCAAGAACGACGCGATCATTCGGATTCCGCTCGACTTGGGCGACGCGGCCCATTCGTACAACTTCAGCGAAGTGGTCTACCTGCGATTGCCGCCGCCCCCTCCGCCGCCGAAGTGGCCTGACCCCGAGCCCGACCCCGAGCCGTTGCCGCCGGAAGAGCCGCCCCCGCCGCTTTATCTGCCGCCGCCGGATATCTGGGAACCGACGCGGCTCGACGTCTCGGGCGGTCCCTACGCTTACACGTGGCACCTGAGCGTGATCAACGCCGGATGGCCGCGGGCGATCAACAGCGGCGTGGACGCCCGCCTGGAGAAAATCAGCCGCTTTTTCGACCCCATCGCCTGGGCCGGCGTCGATCTGGGCCAGTCGCAGTGGATCATCGCCGACCACCGCGGCACTTCCTACCGGAGGCTGCGGTTCGGTGCGCCCGGGGCCATCCCCGTGGCCGGCGACTTCAACGGCGACGGCATCGACGAGGCCGGCGTCTTTCTCGACGGCAATTGGCTGATCGATCTCAATGGAAACGGCGTTTGGGACGAAGGCGACTTCTGGGCCAAGCTCGGCAAACAAGGCGACATGCCGGTGGTCGGCGATTGGGACGGCGACGGCAAGGACGACATCGGCATCTTCGGCCAGGCATGGGTCGGCGACGAACGCGCCGTGGCGGCCGAGCCCGGCCTGCCCGACGTCCAGAACGAGCCCACCGGACGCTTCAAAAACATCCCGCCCGAAATCCACGAAGCCACCTTCGGCCGGCGGTTCATGAAGCGGACCGCGGCGGGTGAGGTCCGGGCCGATCTGATCGACCACGTCTTCTACTACGGCGCGGCCGGCGACAAGCCGGTGGCCGGCGATTTCAACGGCGACGGCATCGTCAACATCGGCGTCTTTCGCCAGGGAGTCTGGATCCTCGACGTCGACGGCAACGGACGCTTCACCGACGCCGATCAGACGGTCAAGCTGGGCCGCCAGGGCGACCTGCCGGTGGTGGGCGATTTCAACGGCGACGGCATCGCCGACCTGGGCGTGTACCGCCGCGGCAAATGGTACCTCGACACCGACGGCAACCGCCGCCTCGACGCCCACGATCGCGTCTTCGAGCTGGGTGGCCCGGACGACAAGCCGGTGGTCGGCGACTTCAACGGCGACGGCAACGATCAGATGGCCGTCTACCAGGACGAAGCCCCGCCCTCGGAAACGCCGCCCTCGGACGCGCCGCCGGCGGAGTAGCCGTGGACGGGTCGCCGATGAAAGCAAGGCTCCGCGAACTGCTCGACCAGGGGCAAGTCGAACGGATCGCCGACATGGCGGCCGGAAAGCGGCGCGTGCTGGGAACCCTCGTTTCGCTGACCTACGACGCCGACTCGCAGATCGCCTGGCGGGCCGTCGAGGCCATGGGCCTGGCCGCCGATCGCGTGGCCCGGGACAACCCCGAGTACGTCCGCAACCACCTCCGACGCCTCTACTGGCTGCTGAGCGAGGAGTCGGGCGGTCTCTGCTGGCGGGCGCCGGAGGCCATGGCCGAGATCCTTCATCACCAGCCGCAGCAGTTCGTTGACTATGTGCCGATCGTCGTCTCGCTGATCACCAGCATGGCCGACGAGGACCTCGATCATTTCCGGGCGGGGGTACTTTGGGCCATCGGGCGGCTCGGGCCGGCGGCCGGCGATCACGTCCCGGCCGTGCTGCCCGCGATTCATTCCGCCCTGGACGATTCCGACCCGCAGGTCCGCGGCATGGCCGTCTGGTGCCTGGGGCAACTGGGACTGGCCCAGCACCTGGCCGACCGGCCCGACTTGCTGGAGGACCAGGAGCCGGTCGATTTTTACGAAAACGGGATTCTCCGCCGCACCAGCGTGGGTGAGTTGGTTCGCCGGGCCTCGTCGTCCCGCTAATTTCCCCGCGATTCGGTCGGATGCCGATTCATCGTAGCCCCCTTGTACCGGCGAGGTCTTCCGGCAGGTTGTCGGTGGCCAATAAGCTGGCTTGAGGTTTGGGTTTACGTTTGGTATAATATACACATGAACAGATCACAGATTCACCCCGAAAGGAAACAAAGGAGCCCCGATTTTGTATCTAAGTCACCACGCTGCCGCGAGTTATGTCGGATTTCGTACACCCCCGAGAACTGGGCCACGTGCGCGCACCGACTTGCGCCGACTGGCCGGGCCGTCCGATCGTCCGAACCGGTTGCGTGCCAACACCTTGCATCCACCCCGCGGCGGCCAAAGACGACGTAAGCCAAGTCAAGGCCGCGTTAGTTAATCGGGTCTATGCACTAAATGAAGGGCCTATGCGACGTTAAGGAATGACTCAAGAACAACTTGGGGACTGTCCCGGTTTTCGCGCAGCGAAAATGGGACTGTCCCCTTCCCCGTTAAGGGAAAGAGGTTCTGAACAGGAGGAAACGGAGGCAGCAGAGGCCCAATGGTAGCCGAGGTCGCGGGCCACGGACAGAACTTCAGCGTCGTGCGTGGCCCGAACGATCTTGCGGGCAGCACGTTGCGCCTGTCGGCGGATCGGTCGCCAAATCGATCCCGGGCCGTGCCGCCGCGGGAGGCATTCGCTCGGCGTCGTCTCGTTGATTCGCCACCCCATGGCGCTGTATCATGGCGCGAAGTCGAAGCGGACGGTTGCAGGGCCCCATGTCATCAGATAACTCAAACACTGCCGGAACATCGACGGGCTCGCTGCTGAAGCGCATGGTGCTGTTGGCCGTGATGCTGGAGTTTGCCGTGCTCCTGGCGATGGCCCTCTGGCTGGTATGTCTGCGGCTGATGCTTGCGGGCATGATGTACCGTACCGCGACGTGGGCGGCCGGCGGGCTTCTCGCGGTCGTGGCTGCCCTCGTGGCCTGGCGGCTGTTCCGAATCGCCAAACGGCGTCGATTGCAGTTCAGCCTGCGCGCGTTGCTCCTGTTCACGGCCGCTCTGAGCCTGCTGTTGTCGCTCGCAGTGCCTTACCTCAAACAACTGCGAGATAGGCAAGCGGTGTACCACGCCGATCGGTTGGTCAGCCGCCTGGATGGAACCGTCACCACGATGCGGCTATCAGACGCAGCAGACAATGCTCCGCTGCACCTAATGGATCGTCGACACAGTCTCGGAGTGTCGTTCCGACAGATCAAGCTGACGGAAGACGACCTTAATCAACTGAGCGGCTTGACGCCGCTTTGTAACTTGCATCTGGAAGACGTCCAGCTAGACGACCAGGGCTTGTTGCACCTTCAGCGGTTGCCTTATCTGGTGGCTCTCTGGTTCCGCGACACCGAGGTCTCTCCCTCGGTGGTCAAGCAGTTCGCGAGTGCGCGTCCGGATTGCGATTTGATTTTCGTGTTCGAGAAGATCGAGGTCAGCCCATCCACGTTCGATGAGCTTCGCCGTGCCGGCCCGAACTGTAGTGTCTTCCGCAGCGAAATGGAGATGCGGGAATGGTTGTTGGCCAGAAATCAGGAAACGATCCGAAAATGGGCCACGACCGAAGAGAAATCGCGGCCTTAAGCATCGTTCGAGACATGGGTGTCAGCCCAGTAGGGTGCGTGCTTGCGCGCACGCGAGGAACCCGAGGTGAGTAATGCTCGTGTGGATCGACGAGGGCACCCGTGCGTGCAAGCACGCACCCTACCTGCCGTGCGACTTGAAGCGGACGGCTGCTTGGACTAGCGACGGGGCCCAACGCTCGGTGCCGAGGGCGTGGACGTGGGTGTAGCAGGCCAGTACGTTGCCGTGGCAGAGGCCGTCGTGTTGGCCGTCGAAGCCGTGCCCGCGGCGGACTTCGAAGGCGAACGTGAGGTCTTCGGTTGTGGCCGTGTGCAGGTAGGTGTAGTGGAACTCGTGGCCGCGGAGCGAGTCGCCGACGGCGTAGAACGGGTTGTCGTGCACCGTTTCGAGCACCGCGTAGCCGTGGCCCTGCGGCTTGGACCGGAAAGCGAACACCACCGGCAACGCGCCGGCCATGGTGTATTCCTTCTGCTCGAACAGTAGCTTTTCGCCCAGGTAGACCGCCCCGCCGCACTCGGCGTAGACCGGCAGCCCCTGGTCGATCGACCGGCGTAACGAGTCGAGGAACGAGCCGTTTTCCGACAGCCCGGGGGCCAGCGTCTCGGGAAAACCGCCGCCGAGGTAGAGCGCGTCCACGTCCGGCAGCTCCGCGTCGCGAAGCGGGGAGATTTCGATCACCCGGGCGCCTTCCCGGGCCAGGGCTTCGAGGTTCTCGGGATAGTAGAACTGGAAGGCCGCGTCGCGAAAGACGCCGATCCGGGCGACCTGCGGCTTGGCTGCGGGCGAGACGTCCGGGCCGTGGTCGGGCAGCTCCATGGCCGGGGCCTGCCGCGCCAGGCCCCAAACGGCGTCGAGGTCCAGCGATTGTTCGGCCACCTCGGTCACCTGTTCGATCGACCGGCTTAGTTGGCCGTGCTCGTCCGGCGGCACCAGGCCCAGGTGTCGTTCCGGGAAGAGCTGCCGGGGGATCCGCCCGATGGCCCCCACGACCGGCAGACCGCAGATTTCTTCGACCGCCTCGCGCAACACCGACTCGTGCCGAGCGCCGGCCGTCTGGTTCAGCACGACTCCGCGGATGGGGACGTCCGGGTCGAGCCGCTGGCAGCCGAGCACGATCGCGGCCACGGTGCGGGTCGACTTGGTGCAGTCGACGGCCAGCACCACGGGCGCTTTGACCAGCTTGGCCAATTCGGCCGTGCTGTAGGTACCCCGTGCGTCCATGCCGTCGTACAGCCCGCGGTTGCCTTCGATCACGGCCACGTCGGCCTCGCGCGACGCGGCGGCAAAGGAACCCAAGGCCGCTTCCGGCGACATCAGGAACAGATCGAGATTGCGGCACGGTCGCTGGGCGGCCATCGACAGCCAGGCCGCGTCGATATAGTCGGGCCCTTTCTTGAAGGGCGCCACGCGGCGGCCCCGCTTGCGCCAGGCGGCGGCCAGCCCCAGGGACACGAGCGTCTTGCCGCTGCCTCCGCGCAACCCGGCGATGAGGATTCGGGGGACGCTCATGAGCTTGGGACTCGTACAGGAACAACTTCCGGTGTGCGGAAGGGGGACAGTCCCCGAGGAGTTTCCTTACGAGTGCTTAGGCGAGCGGCGGATGGAAGCTTACCCGCCGCGTGTTTTCAGTTGTCAGTTGTCAGTCTTCAGTTATTGGCCTCATTCCCCCGGAGCGCAGTGCCCGGGCTTCAACCACGCCAATCCTAATCCCTATCCCCTAATCCCTGCCAACGGTAAACTCTCACCTGCCGCTCGCCTTACAGCATGTCGATGAAGCCGCAAGGACATTCTTCCGCGCACTTCTTGCAGCCGGTGCAGTTCTCCAGCTTGAAGGAGTAGAGCACGCCCTTCTGCATCGGCTTGTTGATGGCCTGATCCTGGCAGAACAACCAGCACTTTTCGCAGTCGAAGCAGTAGCCACAGCTCATGCAGCGCCGGGTTTCGGCGATGATCTGCTCCTGCGACATGGGCAGGTTGACTTCCGTCTCCATGCCGGCCAGCCGCTCTTCCGGGGGAAGCTTGGTGCCGACGGCCGGATCGCACTTCTCGTGGTGGTCCAGCCGCAGGCGGTCGGTCTTGATGACCGGCATCTCTTCCTCTTCGGGCCGCTCTTGGCCGCGGAATTTCAGGTCGATCGACTCGGCGGCCCGGCGGCCCTGACCGATGGCCGTGGTGACCAGCGCCAGGCTGACCGCGTCGCCGCCGGCGTAGACGCCGTCCACTTTGGTTGAGACGCCGTGCTGGTCCACCTGGAGCCAATCGCGGCCTTCGATGAGCGATTCGAAGCCGGTGAAGTCGGGCGCCTGGCTGATGGCGGGAATCACGGCGGTGGCGGCCACTTCGAACTCGGAGCCCTCGATGGGCACGGGCCGCCGCCGGCCGGAGTCGTCCGGCTCGCCGAGTTCCATGCGGATGCACTTCATGCCGGTGATGCGGTTGCCGTTCTTGTTGAACCCGATCGGCGCGGCGAGGTATTCGAGCTTGACGCCCTCTTCCTGGGCTTCTTCGATCTCCTCGTCGATAGCCGGCATTTCCTCGATGGTGCGGCGGTAGAGGATGGTGGTGTCGGCGCCCATCCGGCGGCAGATCCGGGCGGCGTCGATGGCCGTATCGCCGCCGCCGACCACGATCACGTTGTCGCCCACGTCGATCTTCTCGCCGTGGTAGACGCGGTTGAGGAAGTCCACGCCGGAGAAGACGTTGTCGGCCTCTTCCCCGTCGACGCGGAGCTTCAGGCCCTGGTGGGCCCCGATCGACACGAACACGGCCTGGTACTGGCCGCGCAGCTCGTCCAGCGAGACGTCCTTGCCCACGCGGGTGTCGCACTTGATTTCCACGCCCAGGTCGGCGATCTTCTGGATTTCCCCGGCCAGCACGTCGGCCGGCAGCCGGTACCGCGGAATGCCCCAGAGCAGCATGCCGCCGGGCTTATCGCTGGCTTCGTAGACGGTGACGCCGTAGCCGCGTCGGGCCAACTGGTAGGCACAGGAGAGGCCGGCGGGTCCCGCCCCGACGACGGCGACCTTCTCCTGGCGTTTCTCCTCGGAGAGCATCTTGAGCTTCAGACCCTTTTCCAGTCCGAAATCGCCGATGGCCCGCTCGGTGGCGTTGATGTTAACCGCCCCGTCGTGCTCTTTGCGATTGCAGCTATCCTGGCAGGGATGCGGGCAGACGCGGCCGCAGACGGCGGGGAAGGGGCTGGTATCGGTGTAGATACCCCATGCCTCCTCGAAGGCCTGATCGATGGGCTTCTCCAGCCGCTCGGCCTGGGCAATGGTGGTGATGAACTCCCGGATGCGGTTGCCGCTGGGACAGGCGTGGCGGCAGGGGGGCATCTTCTCGACGTACTTGGGTCGCAACGGCGACTGTTCGCGTCCTCGAGAGCCGCCGCCGAAGCCACCGGAGCCGAGCCCCCGCTTTTTCTTCTTTTTCTTCTTACCCATGAGTTACCTCGCGCGGAATCAATAAGTGGACTGGCCATCGGGTGGGGCACGCACGAGACCCACGCGGCCGCCGCGGGCAAGAAGCCCCGCCGCGTGGGTCTTGTGTCTCGAACCACCCTGGGTATGGGAGGATTGTGTGGGGCTCAGTCGCCGCCACCTCCGGCGGCGCCTTCTTCATGCGGGATCTCGATGAAGCTACCGCCGAAATAGGTGTAGACGCACCGGCCGGAGTCCATCAGCACGCGAATGGCCGCTTTGCACAGCTTCTTGTCGCAACCCTCGCCGAACTTCTCTATCATCGCTTTGGTCAGGTCACCGGCCTTGAATTTCTTCTTGCCCTGGTACTCCTTGACCATCTCGTACATCGCATCCGCGACTTCTTCGGGAGTGACCGCCATGGCACGTCTCCTAGTGTCTGAGCTGGGCGGACCGCTTGAAGCTGAGGCCCGCGTACTTGTAATCGTCGATGTGTTCCTTCTGGAACTCGATGCCGGTGAGCTTGAAGAACTGCGGCCAGCCGATCCGCTGGATGAACTCACCCATCCGCTCGTACTTCTTGGCGCCCTTGGCCCATACCTCCACGATGTTCCTGACGGCTTCGACGACCTCGGGCCAGCGGGGCGGGTTGTTGGGAATGTAGGGAATCGCCAGCTTGGAGAACATCGGCTCGCTGCGGGCATTGGAGACCTTCCCGCCGACCCAGATCGAGACCCCGTCGTTGATCGGATCGTTCAACGGCAAGGAGGGGCAGACGGAGAAGCAGTTGGCGCAGAACATGCAGCGGTCCTCATCCACCTCCACGGACGGCTTGCCGTCCACGGTGGCCGGTCGGATAGCCGCCGTGGGACACGAGGCCACCAGGTTGGGAACCTCGCAGAGCTTGTTTACGGTGGCGTGGTCGACCCGGGGCGGACGGCGGTGAACGCCCAGGATGGCGATGTCCGAGCAGTGGACCGCACCGCACATGTTCAAGCAGCAAGCCAGGGCAACGCGCAGCTTACCGGGCAGCTTCATTTCCGAGAAGTACTCGTGCAGGTCGTCCATCACGCACTTGACGACTCCGGAAGCGTCGGTCGCCGCCGAGTGGCAGTGTACCCAGCCTTGCGTGTGAACGATATTCGAGATCGCATTGCCGATGCCGCCGACGGAGTGGCCGATCGCCTTGAGGTCGGCGACCAAGGAGTCGACGTTGGCCTCTTCGGTGGTGAGGAACTCGACGTTGTTGCGGCTGGTAAAGCGGAGGTGTCCGCCGCAGTACTTGTCGGCGAGGTCCGCGAACTGGCGGATCTTGGTGATGCTCAACAGGCGGGGCGAACCGGCGCGAACCGTGTACAGCTTGTCGCCGGACTCGGCCACGTGGACCATCACGCCGGGCTTGAGCACTTCATGGTACTTCCATTTCCCGTAGTTTGCTTTGACGACGGGCGGCAGGAATTTCTCATAACTCGGAGGCCCGATATCCGTTTTTCTATCCGTTACCATCGATTATCTCCCAATAGGAAACTGTTATGCGTTTAGGGGTCTTCCGGAACCACAAGTCCGGTCGCCTTACTCGTCTTCTTCCTCCTCTTCATCTTCGTCGTAGTACTCTTCGAAGAAGATATAGGGGTTCTCTCTGGGATGGGCGATCATTTCGGGAACGAGGTCCACCTCGATTTCCTCGAGGAAGTTACCCAATCCGACGCGCTGGATGAACTCGCCCACGCGTTCCCGGTTCTTGCCGTGCTCGCACCAGGGCTCCCAAATCCTCTCGATGAGGTCTTTAAGATCGTCGTAAGGCGGCTCCAGCTTGAAGAAGGGCACCAACACGGAGGAGAGCATCGCTCCTTCCACGATCGGCGCCTTGGCGCCGAGCAGGATCGTGGCGCCGCGGTCTTTACCCGGCCGCAGGGCCTTGGGCATGGCGTTGATGCAGTGCATGCATTTCACGCAGTTGCTGTTGTCGATCGTCAACTCCTCGCCGTCCCATTCGATGCAGCGGGTGGGGCAGTTGGCGTAGATGTCTTTGTGGATGTTCAGGCCGCCGTCCACGTACTCCTTCACGGCGGCTTGATCGATCTGGATGTCGTCTCGCCAGGTCCCGATAATGGACATATCCGCTCGGGCGATGGACGCCACGCAGTCGTTGGGGCAGCCGGCGCACTTGATCTTGAACTTGTAGGGGAAGGCGGGCCGGTGCAACTCGTCCTGGAAGTGCTGGGTCAAATCGTTGCAAAGGTGCATGGTGTCGTAGCAGGCCCACTCGCAACGCGCCTGTCCCACGCAACAACTCGGGGTCCGCAGGTCCGAGCCGGACCCACCCAAGTCGAACCCATTCTCCGTCAACTCGCTGAAGATCGGTTCGAGTTGGTCGGTGACCGTACCCAGGAAGACGATGTCACCGGTCGAGCCGTGCATGTTCGTCAGCCCCGACCCTCGCTTCTCCCAGATGTCGCAGAGCGTTCTGAGCGCGTCGGAGGTATAGAACCAGCCGCTGGGATGGTTAATTCGCAGGGTATGGAAGTGTGCCACTTCGGGGTATTCCTCGGAGAGGAAGGAGTAGCGGCCGATCACGCCGCCCCCGTACCCCATCACGCCCACGATCCCGCCGTGTTTCCAGTAGCCCGTCTTGTCCCGGTAGGACTTCTCGAGCTGTCCGAGCAGGTCCTGGCACATCTTGTTGCCCGCCCCCGCCATGGACTTGATTTCCGTGACGAAGCTGGGCCAGGGGCCCTTTTCCAGTTCGTCCAACATCGGGGTATTGTTACCTGAATCTGCCATGTCACCTCCTTTTGGGTTGGAATAATGGCGTTTCTTTGTGTTTGGTTCTTTCCCGGTGGATTATTCTTGCTTCCCGCCTCAACTCTCATAGAGTGCCGATTTCGCGATAAGAGCGTTCCGCCGCGCAGCCCCTCGGAGCCGCATTATTACCTCATCGCCCTTCGTTCGTCAATAGGCCGGTTTTGCCCGTCCGGCCAACCTCCGCTCCCTCCGTCTAAGTGACCTCGGTGGTCACCTCCAACCGCTCCCTGACATTGAGCACGATCCTGTAAAGCACGGTTAACACCAGGAAGCCCACGGCGTAGACGCCCAGCGTGATGGCGATTTCGGGCGGCGTGGGCGTGTACTCGGTCACCCTGCCCAGTGGGGAGGGAATGAAGCCGGTCACCACCATGGCCATGCCCTTCTCGATCCAGATCGCGGCGATCACACCCACGCACAACACCGCCAGCAGCCCGTCTTTCGCCCGCACCTTGGGGATCAGCAGCAGCACCACGCAAATCACGCTGAGCAGCTCGCAGACCCACATCCACCCGACCAGTCCCGCGTACTGGTGACCATCGTGCTGCAGACCGAGGAACAGGTATCGGAAGGGCTCCATATGATGTGGCATATCGCTGTAAAGCCCGGTAAACAGCTCCATGAGCACGAAGAACACGTTGATCACCATGGCGTAAGTGACGATCAATGCCAGCTTCTGGATGGCCTCTTTTCCGGCGTCGAACCGGGTGAACGTCCGCAGGATCAGCGCCAGCAGGATCAGCAGGCTGGGACCGGAGGCGAACGCGGAGGCCAGAAAGCGGGGGGCCAAAATGGCGGTCATCCAGAAGGTGCGGGCTTCCAGGCCCGAGTAGAGGAAGGCCGTGACCGTATGGATGCTCACCGCCCAGGGGATCGACAGGTAGATCAACGGTTTGACCCATGTCGGCGGCGGCGCTCCCTTGCGCTCGGCGTCGAAGGTCACCGCCCCGATCACCAGGTTCAGCAGCAGGTAGCCGGTCAGCGAAACGAAGTCCCAGAACATCATCGAGTTGAGCGTGGGGTGCAACACGACGTTCATCACCCGGGTGGGCTGGCCCATGTCGACGAAGATGAACAACATGCACATCAGCACGGCCGAGACGGCCAGGCATTCGCCCAGAATGACCATTTTGCCGAAGGCTTTGTAATTGTGCAGGTAGTAGGGCAGGACGACCATCACGGCCGAAGCTGCCACGCCGACCAGGAAAGTGAATTGCGAGATGTACAGTCCCCAGGAAACGTCCTGGCTCATCCCGGTGATGGTCAGTCCCTGGGTCAGTTGTTGGCTATAGGCTACCAGGCCGATCGCGATCAGCACGCCCCAGACTGCGAGGAGAACCCAATAAGACTTGCCTCCACGTAGTGCGTTGTCGAGCATGACGTCTACCTCTCGATTCTCCCGATCTTGCCGCGGGTGCTCGGGGCGAGCACGGCGGCCTCCTTACACGATATAGAAAACGTTCGGTCCGGTCCCCAGGCTGATCCGCCTGCAGATCGTCCGGTTCGTCTTGAGCTTGTCTTTGATCTTCTGGTCGCCGTGGCGTCCGAAGGTCAGGGCGCCGGGAACGACTTCCTCCGCCGCCACTACGCAGCTCGGCTGCTTGCCGAACCGCAGTTGATCCGCACAGAAATTGCACTTCTCCACCACGCCCTTGGAGCGGGCGGGAAACGTGGCCGAGGGCAGTTCGTTGTCGGCGAAGTAGAGCAACTCGCCCGTCTCCGGATCGCGCTGGCGCGGGTCGCGCCAGTTG
>Ga0180437_10009949_pt1 | contig 11668 bp, 11 predicted proteins | sample SS_ome_4_FD_132410 | JGI IMG/M metagenome (GOLD analysis project Ga0180437, IMG submission 132410) | Hypersaline lake sediment archaeal communities from the Salton Sea, California, USA - SS_3_D_1 metaG | ecosystem: Environmental > Aquatic > Non-marine Saline and Alkaline > Hypersaline >... | reverse complement strand
GGCCCGACGGCGAGCATATGCACCTCTATCAGACCCGCTTTCTGATCCAGGAACTGCACTCAATAGAGAGAAACCTCCCGCCGCCAGCAGCCAAAGTCGCCCGGCGCATCAGAGAGCTCGTTGTGGCGCGCCTGGCCCGCAACGATGACGAAATGCCCCACTGGGACCGCGACAGAGAACAGGAAGTGATAGTCCAAAGCTCAGGGTCCCTGGCGCACGTGTACTTCAATATGGTCGAGCACCGCATGGACCTGAGCGAGATATCAGCAGCAGTTCCCAGCCTTGTCGTCAGCTTGCTCAGTCACCCGGGTATATGGCTGGTGGTGGCGCGTGAGGCAGACCGGATACTGATCATGGACTATGACAGCATCCTGACTTTCAGCTCGCGTGCAGAGGAGCGGCTAGAGGGCGACCACCCGCTCATCAGGCTTCCGGAGCCGGAACATGCTGCCGCGCAGATAAGGCGCATTGCGTCTTTTGAACAGAGCGGTGACCTAATCCTGCTTGGCAGCTACGATCCTGCTAGAGATTCGGTCGTCTGTTTCGAACACCAGTGGGCTTCGCACGGGGGTCTGGGCGGCCCGCAGGACTACCCGGCCATGGTCCATCCAAAGGATGTCGATTGGGACCTTTCTCAGGTTCACAACGCCGTTGACCTCTACGCACTGTTTGCCCAACAGCGAGCCCCGGACACAGGAGCAGCAAAGCAGACTGGAGACGACACATGACGATCGAGCTCTCGCCCATCGGCGTGATCAAGAACCCCTTCCGCGACCGCATCCCCAAAGGTTGGGAGACCGTGGAGGCACGCATCGTCGTCAACGACGAGTGGGCCGATGCGCTGCACGGCGTGGAGGAGTTCTCCCACCTGATCGTGCTCTTCTGGCTGGACCGCATCCCCCGAGACAGCATCCTGATGCGCCTTCACCCCCAAGGGTGCGAGGAGCTTCCATTGGTGGGTCTGTTCGCCACGCGCACGCCTTGCCGACCCAACCCCATCGGCATGCAGGTCGTTGAGGTTCTGAACCGCTCCGCGAACGTGCTCACCGTGCGCCACATCGATGCGCTCAACGACAGCCCCGTGCTGGACATCAAGCCATACCTTCCCCGCGGCGACTGCGTTCGAGGCGCGGTGACCCCCCAATGGGTGACGCAGCTGGCCAAGAGGCCCTAGGGGAACTTGCTGAGGAACGGGCCCGACTAGCTCCCGCCGAGTCGCTTGAGGAAAGCCAGCGCATCCTCTCTCGTCTGCACCACGCCTTCGGCCTGCGCCTCGCGCACCGCCTCCAGCAAGCGCCCCACGTCAGGACCGGGTGCCAAGTGCAGGGCGGTCATTACGTCCCTGCCGCTGATCAAGCGGGGAGGGCAAACGGCCTCGGTTGGCATGTTGAAGTAGTGATCCAGCATCAAGTGCGTCAGCCGTAGGTAGTCACGCCAGTGCTCTCGCTCTGGGATCGTCCCACGCTTGGCCAACTGGTCGGCCAAGGCCAGGATAAGCACGTCGATCCCAGCGTCGCCCGTATCCCTGAAGAAGCGATAGACCGCCCGCCGCGTGATGGGTGGCCCCTTTAGCAGCCAGCCGGGCCGCATGTGGTGCCTGACAATGGTGCCGACGATGCTGATCTCCTGGCTCGAGAAGCGCAGCCGCGTCAGCACGTCTTTTGCCATCTGCTCACCCAGCACCTCATGCCCCAGGGCGCGGATGCGCCCGGTGTCATCCACTTGGCATGTCAATGGCTTGCCCACATCGTGCAGCAGGGCCGCGAACTTGAGCAACGTCGCTCGGCTGCGCTCCTCGCAGAGCACCTGGCCGAAATGGACCTGCAGAGCCTCCGCGAACGGGCTGAGATACTCAGCTTCATCCTGACCCAACTCGACTGGGGACAGACGCGTTAGCCGCTCTGCTTGGGCCACACTGATGACGGTATGTTCAAAGACATCGTAGGCGTGCGGTGGCGACTGCGTCACACCCTTCAACGCCGCAACCTCCGGCAGGATGGGCCGCACCAGCCCCAGTCTGTCGAGCTGCCGCAAATGATCCGCCGCGCCATCGGCAGCGACAATCAGCGCCAGCTCCTGCCGGATGCGCTCGGCTGAAGGTTGAGTGAGCAGTCCGGCATCGCGCACCAGCCATCGCTCCGTGTCCGGCTCTATGGTCAGTCCTAGCCTCGCAGCAAAGCGAACTGCTCGCAGCAACCTCACAGGATCTTGTCGAAAGGCGTCGGGACCGGTTGCCCGCAGGATGCCCTGCCTCAGGTCGGCCTGCCCGTTGCATGGATCGAGGATGCTCGGCTGCCCGTCCATGAGATGCCGAATGTCAATGGCCATCGCGTTGATGGTAAAGTCTCGCAACCGCAGATCGCCCTGGATGTCCGGCGCTCGCATTGCTGCTACGTCCACCATCCATCCCACCGGCTCGGAATACACGATCCGGGCGGCATCTGTGTCCCGATCAAGGATGTAGAACGCCCCTCCCGTCGCATCAGCCAGCTCGCGCGCCAGACGGATGGCTCCATCAGGCACCACCAGATCGAGATCCTTGCTCTCCCGTCCCAAGACGTGTTCGTCGCGAACATAGCCCCCTGCAACATAGCAGGGCACAGATCTCTCCAGCACGATGTGAATGATGCCTTGCAGGAACCTGCGGCGCGCTGGCGTCATCTGCACCACATCACGCCTCCCCGCGCCGCCGCAGCAGCAGATGCTGCAGGGCCACAATGGTCTTTGCATCTCGAATCACGCCTTGCCGGACAAGACTGTGCGCTTCGTCGAGTGGCAGACGATGAACGCGGATGTCCTCACCGTGTTCCGACAAACCACCGCCGCTCCCAACACGCGAACCAGGGGCCAGATAGCCGAGGTACAGGTGTATGCGCTCACTGCAAGCCCCGGGGCTGGCGTAGAACGTCGCAATGTGCTCCAAGCGATCCACAGTGCATCCCGCTTCTTCGATCAACTCCGCCCGCGCCACCTGCTCAGCCGTGCGCTCCTCTTCCACCACCCCAGCGACAACCTCTAGCAGCCAGCCGTCGCCATCTTCTCGAACATAGGCAGGGTATCGAAACTGCTCCACCAACAGGACCTCATCTCTGATGGGATCGTAAAGCACAACTGCCGCCGAATCGCCGCGCTCGAAAAGCAGCCTCCTGATGGCCGGGCTCATCGTCCCGTCGAACCTCTCGTAACGCAGCACGACGCTGTCCAGCTTGAAGAACCCGTCGTATTCCCGCTGGCGCTCGATCACCTCAGCACGCATTTTCAGTCTCTCCTCACCCTCACGCCCTGTCACGCAAGAAAACGACGTACATCCACAAGCTGAAAGCAAACATGATCACTCCGAGAGCAAGCATGCTCAAGACTACCCTCGGCCAAACCCGCTGCAGTCCGACAGCACCGGCCAACAGCAGTCCACCGACCACATACATCAGACTGTTCAGCAGCGCCACCAAGCCCGCAGAGAAGAAATGGATCGTCCATCTCTTCTCCGCCCGGGGCAGGGTCGCCAGCCGCCAGCGAAAGGCCTCGCTGTACTGCTGAGGGCTCAGCTTGGCCACGTGCTTTATGTAGAACTCTTTGATCTGGTTCATGGTTTGGGCGCTTCCACGCCAAGCTTGGCGCAGCCGGATGATCTGCAGAAGGTAGATCAAGCCGACGATGTCGAACGTCCACAGCAACAGTGTTCCCGCATAGGGCTGGACGTCCTGAGGCAACTGAGCAGCCGCCGTCGCACTGGGTGAAGTTCCGGCCCCTAGCAGACCCAGCACTACGGACAGCACAGCGCCCGCAAGCAACAGGTAGAAGTTGACTACGGTATGCCGATCGTCCATCGCTTGGCTGGCCGTGATGCGAGCGTACTCAAACTCACTCGCCAGCATGCCTTCGGGGTCCAATCCCTCCCGACTAGCTAGGTCGGACAACTCCGGTAGCCGCACGCTCGGCTCCTCCCGTGCGCCAAAGTGTAGCACAACCTCCATGGCACAGGCCACGAGACCCAAGAACAGCATGGCGGCGCCAAGAACCCACCACGCCTTCGCGCTGTCGCTCGCTGTGGCCAGGTTGCATGACGCGACAGCGGCCATGCCGGTGACGAGGGCTACCAACTCCAGTGACCGGCGCGTCATGGTCCAGTCTTCTGGGCTCGAGACCTTCTCCTTGTCGCTGCCTTCCATTGCCACCCCCTCTGCCGCCTCCGTCGGAGCCTCGCCTTATGCGGGCTAGCTTGCTACCTCAAGTCCTGACTGGCAGCATATCCAGCCCGCAGCGCCGTCAGGTTCGCCGCGCGTGTGCCTTGAGAGAAGCGAGCACACAAAGCCGCCTCAATGGCCTCTAGTGACACGGTATCGGTCAGGCCCGCGATCAGGCCGAGTGCCACCATGTTGGCTGTCACCCGCTCCCCCGCCGCCTCTTCCGCAAGGCGGGTGATGGGCATCTCAACGGCCCTCCTCCCGCCCGCGTCTCTCACCAGGATCGAGTCGACGAGCAGAATGCCGCCCGCCTTCAGCTCCGCACCAAACCGTTCCAAGGCTTCCTGGCTCATCGCCAGCAGCAGATCCGCTTCAACCACCCGCGGATAATCGATCTCCTCATCGCTGATAACCACCTCAGAACGGCTCGCACCGCCTCGTGCCTCCGGTCCATACGACTGTGTCTGCGCAGCAAACACCCCTTCGCTCGCGGCCGCCGCCTCAGCCAGAATGATGCCAGCCAGGATCAGGCCCTGTCCCCCTTCACCTGCCAAACGAATCTCGTACCGCACATCGCCTCCAGCCCTGTTCGGACAGGCACAGTCCGGCGCACACCTCGCCCGGCGCGCCCTCCCAGACCCTTTTCCACGACGTCATCCGACTGCAATGGAACGAACAATCAGTCGAGGCGACCAGGGATGGTCGCCTCGTACACTGTACTACACCAATGAGCTAGCCCTGTCCGCCTTGTTGGCCTCCCCTAATCGTTGGCAGAATGGACGGCGGCAGCGGTCCGTTGTCTGAGCTCACGTTCCAATACACAGTCTTCCAACTGTAGGTAGGCCTCGCTCAGCTCGGCCTCCGAAGCGTCAATCCGTTCTTGCAGCCGGTGTAGCTCTCCCTTGCCCCACCACTCGGCACCGAGCCACTTGCTGTGAAAGCCCCACCCCAGCAGCAGACCGGCTGTGCCAACGCCCACGGCCAGCAACCAGGCAAGCCCGTCGACAACGAACCATGCCAGGAACCAGGCCACAGCGGCAACAAGACCGGCGAAGTACGTCCGGTTCTGTGAAGGCGCAACCGCCTGCTGCACCTGCACCCGGCGAGCCTGGTAGGCCATCCTGGCCGACTCCAACTGAGCGTGCTTGCCGGCGACAGCAGATTCCGCCTGAGCAATCGTCGCATCAAGCTCATTGAGTCGTCGCTCCACTTCCTGGACGGGCAGCTCCTCGATGCCCTGCGCGATGAGCTCCTCAAAAGATGTCAGCAGCGGCTCGGAGTGAGCCAACCCCACGGCATACTTGGAACCGCAGTTGACACACTCGCAATGCCTCTGAGCCCGGCCCAGCCTGATCGGAGCAGCACACTCTGGGCAAGTAACTGTGCGCCATGCCATATCCGCGACCACCTTTCCGCACGCGGGTGACAAGAAGGTGCGATCTGCGCCTGACCCCATTCTACTGGAAGCCCGTGAATATGTCAATACCAGAACATGCTGGACCCAAAGCAGTCGGGGCGAGAGGGCGTTCCGTTGCTTCTAGGCCACTGGCAAGCCCGAGACCTCCTGCACAGCCTCAATGACAGCGTCCAATGTGACCGTTTTGATGTCATAGTCTGACAACTCCTGCCCCTGCCCGCCTTTGATATTGTTGCCGCGCACAACCTTGACCGCCTGGCCGCGAGGCGCCCACACCTTCGGGTCTGTTGGGCCAAAGATGGCCACCACCGGTAGGCCAACAGCAGCGGCTAGGTGACTGATCCCCGAATCGTTCCCGATATAGGCCGCGCATCTCTCCAGAACGGCAGCAAGGATTGGCAGGGGCAGATCCGATGCCAGGGTTGAGGGCACAGCCCCCATAGCGCGCTGCACCGCCCTAGCAGACATCGCATCCGCCGGCCCACGGACCAGCACCACTTGGTAGTTGGCGGCAGCAAGGCAACTTGCCACAGCAGCGAAGCGGTCCGCTGGCCAGTTCTTACCTGCACTCCCACTTCCTGGGTGCAGTGCAACGGCCCGACCGTTTCGCAGTCCCCGCTCCTCCCGCCAGCTCGCCGCCTGACTCTGATCCTCCTGGATCAGCCTCAACCGTGGAGCATCGGTGCACAGCGCCAAACCCAGCGAGAGCATGGGCTGCTGCAGCCACTCGCTCATGTGCATAGGGATGCCAGGGCCAGGCCTTGTTTCGCAGTGAAACACCCTGCCTCGGCCAAGACGAGACAGATTCTGGGCAAAGGCAGAGTCAGCGGCTCCGTAGTTGACGATCAGGTCATACTCGCCCAGCCACTTCGCGGTGTCCTCGGCAGGCTCGACACTCGCATGAAACAGGCCAACATCCAGCGCGTCGAAGGACCACACCGCCCGCACCGCACTGCGGCCGCAGAGCAAGCGCACCGCAGCATCGTTGCCCACCATCTCAACGCATGCTTCGGCGGTTTGCTGCTCCAGGGCCTGCACCGCCGGCAGGGTGAGGACTACATCTCCAAGTGCCCCTGGGCGGATGAGCAAAATGCGCACCCTACCGCTCAGGCATCATCGGGATGCGGATGCCGTGTCGCCGTGCTGCGTCGATCGCCTCCGGGTACCCCGCATCGGCGTGCCTCACAATGGCCGTGCCCGGATCGTACGTGAGCACACGCTCAAGCCGCCGAGCTGCTTCGGCGGTGCCATCGGCCAGTATGACCTGCCCCGCGTGCAGGGAGTACCCAATCCCAACGCCGCCGCCGTGATGGAAACTGACCCAGGTCGCACCTCCCACCGCGTTCAGGAGCGCGTTCAGAATGGGCCAGTCAGCAATAGCGTCCGATCCGTCCAGCATGCCCTCAGTCTCGCGCCTTGGGCTGGCCACCGAACCGCCGTCCAGGTGATCACGACCGATGACCATCGGCGCGGAGATCTTGCCCTGGGCAATCAGATCGTTGATCATCAAGCCAAAGCGCGCACGCTCGCCGTAGCCCAGCCAGCAGATGCGCGACGGCAATCCCTGAAAAGCAACTTGGTCGTGTGCCAGTCGAATCCACCGCGCCAAGTGCTCGTCATAGGCGAACTCGCGCAGGATCAGCTCGTCGGTGGCGTGGATATCCTTCGGATCGCCGGACAATGCCACCCAACGGAAGGGGCCCTTGCCCTCGCACAACAAAGGGCGCACGTACGCTGGCACAAAGCCGGGATAGGAGAAGGCGTCCTTGACGCCGGCATCAAAGGCTCGCTGGCGCAGGTTGTTGCCATAGTCAAAGACCACAGCCCCCCGCGCCTGCATGTCCAGCATGGCTTGCACGTGCCGTGCCATGGACTCTAGCGAGCGGCGCTTGTATTCCTGCGGGTCCTTTTCGCGGAGGACCTGCGCCTCCGGCACAGACAGACCTGTCGGAACATAGTTCAGCGGATCATGAGCTGAAGTCTGATCTGTGACCACATCGGGCGTCACGCCTCGCGCCACCAGCTCTGGGAAGATATCAGCGGCGTTGCCGATCAGCCCCACCGACAACGGTCGCTGCGCCGCAACAGCCTCCTCGACACGGGTCATGGCATCTTCCAGATCGTCCACCACCACGTCAACATAGTCGGTGTCCAGGCGTCGCTGTGCCCGCGCCGGATCGACCTCGACAATGAGGCCAACGCCCTCGTTCATGGTGACGGCGAGGGGCTGTGCCCCGCCCATGCCCCCCAACCCGGCCGTGAGCACGAACTTGCCCTTCAGGCTAGCGCCAAAGTGCTGCTGCGCCAAGCCAGCCAGCGTCTCGTATGTGCCCTGCAGGATGCCTTGCGTGCCAATGTAGACCCAGCTACCGGCCGTCATCTGGCCGTACATGATCAAGCCCTTGGCATCGAGCTCATCGAAATAGTCCTGCGTCGCCCATTTCCCCACCAGATTGGCGTTGGCAATGAGGACGCGGGGCGCATCTGGGTACGTGCGGAAGATGCCAACCGGCTTTCCTGACTGCACCAACAGTGTCTCGTCGCTCTCCAGCTCCTTCAGACAGGCCACAATGGCTTCAAAGCACGCCCAGTTCCGTGCGGCCTTCCCACCTCCTCCGTAGACAATGAGCTCATCCGGCTTCTCCGCTACCTCGGGATCCAGGTTGTTCATCAGCATGCGCATGGCCGCTTCCTGGCCCCAGCCCTTGCACGTCAGTTGAGTACCCCGCGGCGCTCGCACCGTCCGTCCCGCCATCTCGCACCTCCCCTTTGAGATTGACATGGGCATTGTACCCCCTTCACCGCTCAGCGACAAGGCTTGCGAGTGCAGGCCTTGAGCAGTTCTTTGCAGAGACCGCGCAGCAGATGCTGCAGTACCGTGGGCGCGGCCATGGCGCGCCCATAACGAGAACTTCTCCCATCGCGGTGGCGATGGGAGAAGTCTGTGTCGCACGTATGCTCATCTGGCGCAGAGAAGGGCCTGTGCTAGTCCGGTTCCGTCAGCACCTCCAAGGCGGCCTGGGCGGCCGCCTGCTCGGCTGCCTGCTTGCTGGGGCCTTTGCCCTCTCCCCGCACATATCCCGCCACGGTGACCTGCACCGTGAACTCCTTGGCGTGGTCGGGACCACGCTCCTGAACCGTCACATAGTGCGGAGGCTCATGGTACTGCGCCTGCGTCCACTCCTGGAGCCGCGTCTTGGCGTCACGGGCTGGCGTATCGTCAACCGCGTCGGCCAAAGAAGCATCGAGGAACGGAACCAGGAACGCAGCCACCGCCGCCAACCCCTGATCCAGGTACACCGCGCCGACCAAAGCCTCGAAAGCATCGCACATCATCGTCACCCGCTGGCGCCCCCCGCTCTGCTCCTCACCGCGCCCCAGCAGCAGGTGCTTGCCCAGCTGGATCCTCCGAGCAAAGCCCGCCAGCGCCTCGGCACGCACCAGGTCAGTCCGCACCCCGGTCAGCATGCCTTCGCTCCATCCCGGGAAGCGGCGATAGAGGTGCTCTGCAGCAACAAAGTCGATCACCGCATCGCCCAGGTACTCGAGGCGCTCGTTGTCGCCCTTTGTGTAGGCCGGGTTCTCGTTGAGGTATGAGGCATGTGTGAGAGCGCGCTGCAGCAGGCCCAAATCGGAGAAGAGGATGCCCATTCTGTCTTGAAGCTGTCCCAGATCCTCGAATGCGCTCACCATGCAAGCACCCTTTGCCTAAGGATCATCCCGGTCCAAGAGCCCACGCAGATGCTGAACCACGGCGTCGCGTTGCACCGTCAGCTGCGACTTGGCGCGCAGATCCCGTACCGCCACCTCGCCCTTGGCCAGTTCGTCCGGTCCCAGGATGACAAGGGTGGGAATGCCCTTCTTGAGCGCGTAGCGGATCTGGTCTCCCAACGGATCAGCGTCGTAGTAGAGCTCGCAGCGCAGCCCGGCGCCTCGCAGCTCGCTCAGCAGCCGCAATGACGCCTCCATCGACTCCAGCGAGAACACGGTCACCAATACTTCAACTATCGTCTCGCCAGACGAGAAAGTCGGTCGCTCTTCGAGAATATCAAGGATGCGCTCGATGCCAATCGTCGTCCCCGTCGCAGGAAAGCTCTGCTTGGAAAAGCGGCCCACCAAATCGTCAAAGCGCCCTCCTCCGGTGATGCTCCCAATGCGGGGCTCTTCGACCACCGTCTCGTAGATCGGCCCGGTATAATAGTCCAGGCCACGCACCATCGCCAGATCGAAACGGTAGCAGCGGGGATCGACCCCCAGCGCAGGCAGATACCCCAGCAGCTCCTGCAGCTCATCAATGCCCTCGCGCGCCAGCGGCAGTTCTCCCAATTCACTCCGCAGGTTCTCCAGGGACGCCGGGCCTCCATCGGCTGGCCAGATCAAGGCACACAGGCGTTCCACTGTCGCCGCGGCCAGTCCCTCATCACGAAGCTCTTTGCGCACCCCCTCTAGGCCGACCCGCTCATACTTGTCGATCGCCCTGTACAGGCTAGGCAGCTGAGCATCGGGAACGCCCGAATACTGGCCCATTCCGGTCAGCAGCTTGCGGTTGTTGATCAGGGTGACAAACTGCTGGAATCCGAGGCGGCTCAAGATGGTGTAGACCAGGGCGATGATCTCCGCGTCGGCCAGCATGCTCGTGGTCCCCACAATGTCCGCATCGCACTGGTAGAACTCGCGATAGCGGCCCTTCTGCGGTCGCTCAGCCCGCCACACGGGCGCAATCTGGTAGCGGCGAAAAGGTTTGGGCAGCTCTGGGTACTGTGCCACCACCCGGCTGAGCGGCACCGACAAGTCGTACCGCAGGGCCAGCTCTTCCTTGCCACCCGGGTGCTGCACGAAGAAGATCAGCTTCTCCGATTCCCCACCGTACTTCCCCAGCAGTACTTCGGACAGCTCCACCGCCGGTGTGATCAGTGGCTCAAAGCCGAACTCGGCGAACGTCCTCTCCACAATGCCCAGCACCTGCTCCCGCAGAACCATCTGCTGGGGCAGGATGTCCCTCATACCTTTCGGCAGGCGGGGTCGGATGATCTCCATTGGCTGCTCCTTCCCAAGGCGGTGATCCTGGCAGCGCCCGATAAAAACAAAGAGGAGCACAAGCACCGCCGCTCTGCACTCCTCAAGGCTGCGTTCCAGGGTGGGTGACGGGATTCGAACCCGCAACGCCTGGTTCCACAGACCAGTGCTCTGCCATTGAGCTACACCCACCACGCCGTTCGTGGGCACATTATACCGCTGCGAACCGAGAATGCAAATCTCCTGCCCGCAGCGGCAGCGCGTTGTTGCGTTGCCCAGAACCCTTGTCCAAGGTCCGCGCCTGGGCTGTCGTCCGCGCGCCGCCGCCTACGGCTCGTCCCCCTGCAGCAGCCGGCCTGTCAGTTCCCAGGAGTCCTCATCAGAATCATCGGCCTCGTCGGGGTTCAGCAGTGGTTCCTGGGTCATACAGCCATCGTCAGGGTCGTACTCGATCTCCTCGGCTCGGCAGCGCCCGTGCACGTTGTGCAGACAGTCCCTTTGCCAGCAGATCACCCTAGGCATCTCGCTTCACCCACATCCTCCAGCGCCGTGCCAGATCCTGACCCGTGCGACCGTCAAAGGTCAGGTCCCGGCTCTTAGGAAACGATGGCACGGCTAGCTCTCTCACGTATGGAGCAGCTCGCGCTCTATCAGATCCGCAACGCCAGGGGCATCATCAAGATCGAACTGGGGAACCGCCAGCGCCATGCGCTGGTCCGTGACGAGAGCCAGCAACTCGCTGGGGTCAGACACCAGCTCATTGACCACCGCCCGCCTGAACACTTCGATCTTGGGTTTCCCCTCCTGCTTGTAGCCCTCTGTGATCACGATATCCAGTTCGGGCATGGTGGCGACGATCTCGTCAACGGTCTGCTCACGCTCCAGCTTGCGCACCAGCGCCAGCTTGGTTGGCGACGCAATTACGGCAGCATCGCTGCCGGCGTGTGCATGGCGCCAGCTGTCTTTGCCCGGCTGGTCGATCTCGAACTCGTGTCGGTAGTGTTTGATCGTGCCGACCGAGTAACCGCGCTCCTTCAGTTCTTGGATCAGC
>Ga0180437_10009948_pt1 | contig 11668 bp, 11 predicted proteins | sample SS_ome_4_FD_132410 | JGI IMG/M metagenome (GOLD analysis project Ga0180437, IMG submission 132410) | Hypersaline lake sediment archaeal communities from the Salton Sea, California, USA - SS_3_D_1 metaG | ecosystem: Environmental > Aquatic > Non-marine Saline and Alkaline > Hypersaline >... | reverse complement strand
TCAATTCGACAAGCAGACCCTAGCCGTAGGGCAGGGCTACAGGACAAATGCCGAGGGGATCCGGCAGCTCAGAGAATTGACCAAAGATTTTATTGAAGAATTAGTAGTCGTGCCTCTTCCGCATTGGAATGGTCCCGTGGATGTTCTCCATCTCATGTCGTTCATCAGCCCGGTCGATAAGAATCGCGCTTTGGTCTTTTCGCGACTGATGCCCGTACCCTTTCGGGAGTGGTTGCTTCAAAGGGAGATTACACTTATCGAAGTTCCGGATTTAGAGTATGAATCTATGGCCTGTAATGTGCTGGCAGTTGCGCCGGGGGTATGTGTTATGCTTGCTGGGAATCCAAGCACCAAAAAGCTTCTCGAGAAAAGGGGAATAGAGGTCTGGGAATACTCTGGGAATGAGATTTCGAGGAAAGGAGCGGGCGGCCCTACCTGCCTCACCCGCCCTATTTATCGGAAAGACTGAATCCAACGAAAAGCCCTGCCGAACGTTTGAACGAAATACCGTCGAAGATAAAAAGAAAACAGCATAAAAGATTCGAACGGAATCCCAATTGTCATGTTTTCCCTATGGATTTTAACTTCGAAACAACTGAAGCATCTTTGTCCAGCCTGTGGTCAACATGCAGATCGATGTGTATTCTTTGTACTCCCATATCTACGAGCACCTTATGGGTTTTTTCAATGACTTCAAAGAGGCTCCCCAGGTCTGGTGCCTCAATGGTTGTCGCCATACCGCCCGTGTAACTCTTCAGCCCGGAATTCTCGATCACATTGATCACTTCCTTGACATACCTGCTGACCGATACCCCTTCACTCGTTGGAAAAATCGCTAATTCGCCGATGATCATTGTTCACCTCACATTGTTCTGATAGATGAATACTAATGGGGATACTTCCCGTAATCAATGATTTTTTTGTACAACAAGTATCCCCTAGACAGTGATGACACGAGTTCTATTTACATTGACCTTCAAATATCATTCCTGGATTTGGGAATGCCTCTTTATGTGCCCGAACACCTGTTCCAGCCGCAGTTCGGACAGGTGGGGCACTTCTGATCCGGAAGACTAGCGCCGCAGATCTTGCACATCACGGTAAAAAAATCCTTGGCGTTGGTTTCGGTTTTGCCGATGTGTCGTTCCATCACCTTGGCGATCGCGTCCGGAATGGATTGAACCAAACCCCCTTCCGTAAAGATGGGTTCAGAGCCTCCGATCCCCTTGAGCTGGCTGATCACGTCTTTTGGCTCGACACCGCTTCTCAGCGCCAGCGAAATCAAGCGTCCCAGAGCTTCGGCATCGGCCATCGTGGAGTATCCGCTTTTGCCTATGCTAGTGAACACTTCGAAGGGTTTCTGGTTGAAATAGGAGATGGTGACGTAGAGATTCCCGAAGCCGGTCTTGATCTTATCCGTCACCGATGGGACGGAATTCGGACGCTCCTTCGGATGCAACTTTTCCTTGGGCAGGTTGAGAACCTGTTCGGTACGGCTTCCGTCCCTGTAGATGGTGATCCCCTTGGTATTCAGTTCATGGGCGAGAAGAAAGGCGTTCTTGACATCTTCTTTGGTTGCGCTGTTCGGAAAATTTATGGTCTTGGACACAGAATTATCCACATGTTTTTGGAAGGCAGCCTGCATCTTGATGTGCCACTCTGGATCAATATCGTGTGCAGTCCTGAAATAAGAAGGAACGGATTCATCCGGATGTTTTGTTCTCCACTCGGCATACAGAGGATGGATATCCTTGAGCTCGCCGTCGATGATCTTCGAGGTGAATTCGAAGGCGAATACGGGCTCGATACTGGACGAACAACCCGCAATTCGTGAGATCGTGCCGGTGGGAGCAATGGTCAGAACCGTGGCGTTTCGCATCTTTGTTCCTTTATAGAAGGATTGCTCGATGTTCGGAAAACTGCCCCTCTCTTCGGCGAATTTCCGGGATTCTTCGACCGCATGTTTGCGCAAAAAAGCTGCGATCTTTTCGGCGACCTTTATGGCCTTTGCCGAGTCATACTTGATCTTCATCTTGATAAGAAGGTCTGCAAATCCCATCACACCCAGGCCGATGCGCCTGTTCCCCTTAGTCGTCTGTGCGATTTCCGGCAGGGGGTATTTATTGACTTCGATCACATTGTCCAGAAACCTCACCGCGATGGCAATGATACGTTTGAATCTCTCCCAGTCGAAATGATCCTTCTTCCTTGGCGTATAAAAGCTCGACAGGTTCAGCGATCCCAGGTTGCATGATTCATACGCATGAAGAGGTTGTTCCCCGCAGGGATTTGTCGCACGAATCTGGCCGAGCCCGGAAGTAGGATTATCCTCGTTGATCTTATCGATGAAGATCAACCCGGGATCGCCCACTGCCCAGGCGGATTCCACGATCATATCGAAGATTTTGCTGGCTTTCTTTTTTCCCACCCTTTTTTTGAGAAAAGGATCGGTGATGCTGTAAGTGCCATTCTCCTTGAGGGCATCCATGAATTCTTCCGTGATTGCAACCGAGATGTTGAAATTGTTGATCGTCCGGCCGTCTTTTTTAAGCGTGATAAACTCTTCGATATCGGGATGGTCCACACGCAATATGCCCATGTTTGCACCCCTGCGCGTCCCTCCTTGTTTGACGGCTTCTGTCGCAGCGTCGATGACTTTGAGGAACGAGATGGGGCCGGACGCGATCCCCTGGGTTTTGCGGACAAAACTTCCTGCTGGACGGAGGAGGCTGAAATCGAATCCCGTTCCGCCACCTTCTTTATGGACAAGCGCCGTGTTCATGACCGTTTGAAAGATAGATTCCATAGAATCTTCGATCGGCAGAACGAAGCAGGCACTTAAACACATGTCCCTTCCTGCACCGGTGAGAGTGGGACTGTTTGGCATAAAATCGAGGTCCATCATGACTTTGAGAAATCTGTTTTCCCACCTCTTCTGCTCGCTCTGGGACGGTTCGGCTGAAGCGATGTAACGGGCGATCCTCTCGAAGAGATCCTTCGGTGATCCGTCTAAAAATTCTCCGTCTTCGTTCTTCATGAAATAACGGGCCTTAAGAATCCGCATTGCATTTGGAGAAAAACCATTCCCTTCGGACATGTTCACACCTCTATCTCGGGAGTCGTACAGGATGTTGTAGCATAAAGAATATAAGCGCCCACATGGAGTATGTCAAGACATATTTATGAAATTTATAGGAATTATAAAATATGGGGGAACGATTGGGCCCTTGGAACTTAAAAAACGAGGATAGATTATCCAATATTGATATCAGAAGCTATCGTCTCTAGTTTCAGATTTTAGTGTTTAGGAGCTACAGGATGTTTGATTTCCTCCCAAGCGGCAGTAAAATGAAAATGCTCTCCTGTGTGGCATGATAAACATTTTTCTTTGATGGCGTCTTGGGAAGCGTACACGATCAATCCATTCTGTGCGGACTTCTCCGTGCTTTTCATGATGTTCAATTTTACATAATCGCTTCCCGGTCCGTGACAGACCTCGCATGTCACACCCTGATTGACAAGATCCGGAGCCTTTTCATACAGGGGACTATGGCATTTCAGGCACTGAGGGCTTTTGTTCGGTGGTTTTTTAAGATTTGCTTTTTCAGCTTCTTCGAACGCCGACCGTGAGCTCAATACGGCATAGGACTTGTTGTGTCTGGAATCCAACCAGGCCTGATACTGGTTCCCCTGTTCGGGAGCTTTGTGGCATTTTTTGCATTTGATTGCCCCCACATAAGTGTACTCCTTGGCCAAAAGCCCTGTCATCGCCAAAAGAACAATGGCAATAATGGAATGGATCGTAGTCTTTTGCATTTTTTCTCCTTTTGAATCTGTTGGTCCTACCGCCTTTGGATCTTTGCGCCTGCTGTGAGCTGTTTCCCGTCGATAGAGTAGAGGGCGTCCAGGAGACCGACCTGGAAGCTGCCGGGAGTTTGCGTATTAAAAGCTGCTTTTTCGCCGGCAAGGCCATAATAGGCCAGAGCCGTCGATGTCGCTGTGAGAGGATTATTATCCACAGCCAGAAATGCACCGATGATAACTGTTGCCGTACATCCTGTCCCAGTGACATAACCCATCAGCTCGTGACCGTTCGATACACGATGGACCTCTGTCCCGTCCGTGACAAGATCCACGGCACCTGTAATCGCGAGAGTTGTATCCAGCGCTTTCGAAAGTATGAGTGCCGCATCAGCAGCGTCATCGACAGTATGGATGGAATCCACGCCCTTTGTTTTCGGGCCTTCACGGGCCAGGGACAGCACTTCAGAGGCGTTCCCGCGCACCACACGAATGGAGAGTTTGTCGATGAGGCGTTTAGCCGCATCGGTGCGCAATCGAGTGGCCCCTGAGCCTACCGGATCGAGAATGATCGGAATGTTCAGTTCGTTTGCGCGTCTTCCTGCTTTGAGCATCGATTCGATCCAGTACGGTGTGAGAGTTCCGATATTGAGTACGAGAGCGCCTGCGAAGGATACCATTTCCTCCACCTCCTCCTGGGCATGGGCCATGACCGGTGAAGCTCCGCAAGCAAGCAGGGCGTTAGCAGTCGTGTTCATGACCACAAAATTCGTGATGTTATGAATCAGGGGTTTTGTCTCCCGGAGGAGCTCAAGGTTTTCGGTGGCTTTTTTTGACAGCTGTCGGTCAAACACTTAGTTCTCCTTATTTTTTGAAGTGATCCCATCCCCTTGGCGTGACGGGTCGTTTTTGGCCATCGGGACAAATGAGTTGGATTCTGTCTCTGGCCTCTGTGATCCGGCCGATCTCGGTAACGGGGATCTCGCTGACACCCTTAATGATCGATTTGATTTTTTCGATGTTATCTGGAGCACACGTCAATATCAATTCGTAATCGTCGCTGTCGCCGAGGATCAGGTCGTATGGATTACGGTTCAATTCTGAAGCGGCCTGCCTGAGAGTGTTGCTGAGGGGCAATTTTTCCTGAATGAGTTCGGCTCCGACATCGCTCTCCTTACAGATATGCCCCAAATCAGCCAGAAGACCGTCGCTCGTGTCGATCATCGCCCTGGCAGAACCGGAAAGGGCAATCGAATGGCCCTCCCGGGCCCGATGTTCGGGTGTGTTGTACGCCTTGACCAGTGGATGATCTTTCATATCATGTGCCGATTGGGAATTCTTCAGAAGCTCGAGTCCTGCAATGGCTTGTCCAGGGAATCCAGTAATAAGGATAGCATCCCCTTCTTCCGCAGAAGAACGGAGCATCAGTTTTCCCTCTTCGATTTCGCCCAACAGTGTGATGTCGATGAAATTGGCCTTTGACTCCGTGATATTGCCCCCGATGATCGAAGCCCCGAAAGGAGAGAGCTCCGTCAAAAAGCCCCGATACATAGATTCGATATCTTCGATGAGGATGTCCTCCCTTAGGCCCAGCGATACAAGCGTATACAGAGGCAGGCCTCCCATGGCACCGATATCGCTGATGTTGACGACCATAGCACGCCGTCCCAGATCAATGGGATGTATCAAATCCGGGAGATAATGGCGGCCCTCAACCAGACAGTCACATGTGATCAGCAATTCGTAGCCTTGACGGGGCCTGATTGCGGCTGTGTCGTCTCCGATACTCAGGGTGATACCGGGGGTTTGAGTTCCCTCCTCCTCGATGAGTTTATGAATGCGGTCGATGAGGCCGAATTCTCCAATATCGGATAATGTTCTTGACATATCTCTTTTACCTGGGTCTTTATTATCTCACATTGCACTCTTGAGTGCCCGGAAGAGTTCACGCGTGGCAAGCTCTGGATTCTTTTTGCAACACACGGCTGATATGACGGCGATCCCGTGGGCTCCAGCTCGGATCACCTCAGGCGTGTTCTCCATGTTTATACCACCTATTGCGATTAGGGGGAGGCGGACTTTGTCGATGACCTCTTTCATGAGGCCGAGTCCGGTCACAGGGCCCGCGTCGGCTTTAGATGCTGTCGGGTAAACGGGGCCAAATCCGACGTAATCGGCCCCCTGCGCCAGGCATTTTTGGGCGTCTTGCACCGTAACCGCCGATCCTCCGAAGATCTTGTTTGCACCGAGTATTTTGCGGGCCAAAGGGATGGGGAAATCGTCCTGACCCAGGTGGACGCCATCGGCATCAGAAGCGAGCGCCACATCCAGGCGGTCGTTAACGATGAAGATGATTCCGGCCTTAACACAAACATTTTTCATCTCTCTAGTCGTTTCTATCATCTCGCGTGTCGAACCTTTTTTTTGACGGAATTGGATCGTATCGGCCCCTCCGGCGATCGCCATCCTTGCCAGTTCGACATGGGTAAAGCGATCCTGTACCTCCGTATCCGTAATGACATGTAAGCGTCCGATCTTTTTCATGTTTTTTATCCCGGCACCTTTGATTATATCAATAAGTTGCGGCGGATCGCATCAGCAAAATAGAAAAAAACCTGTATATGACTCGCTGTTATAAATATGAGAGCCACTCTCTCATTCGGTGTTTCTATGAGGATCGATGAAATGCCGCATCTCCTGCAAATTTTTCGTCAGGTTCCACCATCCGTTCTTGAAGGCCGCATAATCCGGGCCTGACATGGCAGATGCGTACCGGACCGAATTTGCGTAGAACAGCCACTGGAGCAGCCATTTGTGCTCGATGGCCTCATCGAAGGGATTGGATTTATCAGCCAGACCCTTATTCCAGGCCTCCAAAAGGAGCTGTGTGGCTGCGAGGACCATGTCATCCGCATCTTTGATGGTCGTGTGGAATTTCCGGAAGTGTCCTTCTGTCCAGTCGGTCGAATGACAGCTCGTGCAGACCTTTTTCATTTCTTTAAAATTAGCATCCTGGGCGTCTTTGTCCAGAACGTGGTCCGTGGCCAACTTTCCAACAAACGTTGTAGGTAAAGGCAACCCATCTTTATTTGTTATTGTATACGTTTGCCCGCTCTTGGGTTGGGGATGCGAGTATATGAGCCCGAAAATCCGCACCCAAAGCCTGGATCCAAAACTGTGGCTCCGCTCGACGATCACATCTCCCTCCGGGCTGACGAGAAGGCTATTGTGACACACAGCGCATGTGGGCGCCTTAAAATCCTTGCCCAGAACCCATGGGATATTGTCCCAATCCCAATCATCCTGTCTGGAATAATAAATGTTGCCGTGCTTGCTTTCTCGGTAAACGTTCCATGCGGGCAGGTCGGGTTCCAGATGGCACTGAGAACACGTCTCGGCTTTCCGCGCGACTTCCACAGAGAAGCTGTGTCTAGGGTGACAGGCCGTGCATGCACCCAGGCTGCCATCGGGATTGACTCTTCCCACTCCTTGATTGGGCCAATTGGTCAGCACCGGAACCTCGATCTCATCAATATCTGTCTCTATAGTTCTGGTTCCTTCGACACTAACCTCTGTTCCATGACATGCATAACAAGTTTCAGCCTTGGCATTATAGGAGGATTCAAGCTGCACGATCATTCCCTCTTGGATAGACTTTTTGCTGGCGACAGTTTCAACGAGTGCATGATAGACAGGATTTTTTTCCAGATTCCAGAGAGCGTGCGCTTTTTTGCTCAGGCCGTATTGTTCGCGCTCTTCGGAGTGGCATGTCGCGCAGTCGTCAGGGCTAACGATCGCATTTATTCTGTAGTCATAATGCTCGAAATTGTCTGTGTGTTTTTCAGCTCTCAGGCCGTGGCATTCATAGCAGCCCACAGCGACATTCAGAAGATCTTCTGGGATGGACGTGCTGGATACCTCTCTGGCTAATTCCGGCTCTTTCATCGCCTGTGCAGGACTTTCATGCGCATGATGTCCCGAGAGCCAATCCTCCACGATCCCAGGGGAGACCGAGCGGTGACAGTCCAGACATTCCTCGGTCTGTGCACTCAGTGGAGCTGTACCCTCTTCGTTTGAGGCCGAACCCGCTATACAAAGCCCGACAATGCCACAGATGCATACAGAGAAAAAAATAAGAATTGGAGATTTTTTCATCTGATTTCCTTTCAAAATGATCCTATTCGCTCATGCTCGGCAAGCTTACTGAGAAATCCCTACAATATAATATTGCCCAAATAGAAGTCAAACATCTCTCCCTTGGACACGCGGATTTCTTCGGTCGTAGTTTGGAGGTGGCTTTTCTCGGGATTATAGGTGTGTTGTAGAGGGATGGATGTAAATAAATTTGACTTAAATGGTACAATAGTGAGTCCAAAAAAAAATTCAATCACACGATTCAAGATTAATGGGAAGCGGGAGTGGCCATGCTTAAAAGATATTTGAAAAAAAGGACATCTCTATTTTTATTTCTAGCGGTTTTCCTGGGTGCGTTTTTTATTTCTTTTGTTGTCGCTCAACAAGAGGAGGAATACGAAGAAATCAGCAAAGAGGACTGTATCACCTGTCATGAAGTGAGTAAGCACGACACTAAGTTCGAAGATGATATCTTCCATTCCATCCATGAGGGATTGGAATGTCTGGACTGTCATTTAGACAAAGGGTTGATCCCTCATAAAGAAAAATCAGGGTTTTCCGTGTCCTGTCAGGGTTGTGCGTCCTGTCACGAAGATTCGGCTGAGGCATACAAATTTCACGGCAGGATGAGTGCACAGGAGTGTATAGATATCCCCACGTGTGCCGATTGTCACGGAGATCATGATGTTTTGCCCTCTGATGTGAAATTGTCGAAGACTCATCCCTCCAATGTTCCCGATACCTGTGCCACCTGCCATGAAGATATTAACCTCACGGAAAAATATCAGATTTTGATCGATCATCCCATAGAGGTGTATAAAAATAGCGTTCATGGTTTGGCCACTCAACAGGGAATCGATGTGGCGGCTACGTGCAATGACTGCCATTCGACGGGTGGTTCGGCCCACAGAATATTATCTCCTGGCGATTCGGAATCCACGATCAATCATTTCAATATCCCCGATACCTGCGGAAAATGCCATCAGAGCGACGCTCAGGATTTTTGGGAAGGAATTCATGGCCTATTGGTCGCGAGAGGTGAAACAGATGCTCCCGTGTGTACCGATTGTCATGGTGAGCATGGCATCCTCTCGCCGAGCGATCCCCGATCTCCGGTATCCAAAGTCAGGTTGGCCGAGGCCACTTGCTCTCCCTGCCATGAATCTATCACTCTCACGGAAAAATATGGAATTGACACCGGACGTTTGACCTCATTCATCGATAGTTTTCATGGATTAAAAACCAAAGCGGGGGATCTGTATGTGGCCAATTGCGCATCCTGTCATGGCGTTCACAGGATATTGCCTAGCACAGATCCTTCCTCTTCCATCCACCCCGATAACCTTCAGGCAACATGTGGAGAATGTCATCCTGGGATATCGGTGGCATTAGCATCCACGCCCATTCATGGAGTGGGAGGTCAAGGGCTGCGAACCAAAGCCGCCGAGATCGTCAAAGTTATCTATATTGTCGCGATAGTCCTTATCATAGGGTTGATGGCGCTCCACTGGCTCATCGATCTCATCAGGCAAATTGTTCTCGTTATGAAGAGACCACAGGTCAGGCGGATGCGTCTCGGAGAGTTGTGGCAGCACCATTTACTCATGGTGAGCTTCATCGTGCTGGTGATCTCCGGATTCGCTCTGCGTTACAGTGAATCCTGGATCACCCGATTATTTTTCGGGTGGGAACATGGTTTTGAGATGAGAGGCATAATTCATCGGGTTGCGGCCGTTGTTTTGATTGTTGTGACTCTCTGGCACCTGATATATCTTTTCACCCGCAGGGGAAGGGCGTTTTTGAGGGATATGTGGCCCAAATTCTATGATTTTCGTGATTTTCTCCAGCGGATCCTGTACAATCTCGGCCTGTCTAAAAAAACTCCGGCGTTTAAAAGGTTCAGCTATATCGAGAAAGCCGAGTATTGGGCACTCATTTGGGGAACTGCCGTGATGATCATTACCGGTCTGCTTCTATGGTTCGATAACGTGGTCGTGGAGTTCCTGCCCAAGGGATTTTTAGACGTAGCGTTAGTGATCCATTATTATGAAGCGATACTGGCTTCGCTGGCCATTGCCGTTTGGCATCTTTACTCGACGGTCTTCAGCCCTCAAGTCTACCCGATGAATCCCTCCTGGCTATCAGGGAAGATGCCCAAGGAGATGTTCGAACACGAACATGCAGCTGTATCCCAAGAAGAGATCGAAGGTTAATTTTTTTTGGGATCAGATCGCGGATCGTCTCTCAGTTTTCCTCAGGAACGGGATGCTTGACTTTTTCCCATGCCGCAGCAAAATCGAAAGGTTTATCATGGGCATTTTCATGACAGGTAAGGCATTGGGCCTTTATGGCATCGATTGATGTGTAATCCGTCATGCCATTCGCCACAGACTGGGCGTGGTCTTTCATGATGCTCAGCTTTTTATAAGCGCTTCCCGGGCCATGACAGACTTCACATGTCACGCCTTCCTCTTTGAACTCGGGTGCTTTTTCCGCAAGAGGGCTGTGACACTTCAAGCATTCGGGATTTTCCGGAGCATCTGCAGCCAGTGCTTTGGCCTCATCCGTCGATAAAGCGGCGAATGATTGGGAATGCTTTCTCTCTTGCCAGAAGCCATATTGATTTCCCCTTTTGTCCGACTTATGGCATATCTTGCATTTGTCGGCGCCCACGTAGGTGAATTCTTGACTGAACATGTTGACGATCAACAGGCAAAATATAACGATAAGCAATCCGGGCAGTATTTTTTTCATTCCATTCTCCCTTGAAGTATTTTTGCCTATGCAAATCTAACTGGCTCACCTTTTACAAGAAAAGCTGTATTATAAATAATATTGGACGTGATGTAAATTCCTCTCAAGATCTATGGATCATATGGTCTAACAATTTTTCTTCGGGTGCAAGACACGAGATCAGCGTTTGTGTTGCCTCCTCTTCGTTTTATTTCTCAATCCTTATGTTTCTTGCGATTCAGATATTGAATTATCAGAAATCCGCACCTTCGTGGCACTCGGAGCAGAGCGCCTCTTTCCAGGCCTCATCGATATCCACTGGATGAACGAATTCGAGGGGCTGCCGGATCGACCCGACCTCTAAGTTCTCTGGAGAGCCCTGGGCTGTTACCAGATGACAGAGCGAGCACACCCTGCGGATAGGATCTCCTTCAGGACTCACATGCCGTGCATTGTGGCAGCGGAAACATCCTTCGGAATTCAGATGTCCGATATGGTTGATATGAACATCCCAACGAACTTTCATTTCCGGAAAGATATTTTGCGCAAAGATCTTTTGCAGCGAGGCAATGGCTGTATGGATTTTTTCTTTGTTCGCCTCGATGATTTCGGGATAGTTTTCGATGTAGTAGGCCATCAGTTCATCGTTAATTGTCTGCATGGCTTCTTTTTTTGTGGCGTAAACTTTTCCGCAGAGTTCGAGGGCGATCATTTTGAGTTCGGGAAGATCGGCCGGCATCTCCCCAGACGTCAGGGCTTCGTTTATGAAGCGCCGGGGTGTTCGATAGTCGTGGGAGGGCCGGTTGTGGCAATCGATGCAGTCCATGCGGCGGATTTCTTTCCCATCAAAGTCTTCGGATTCAAGTGGACTTTCTTCATCCTCGTAAACGATCGTCTCCCCTGTTTTGATGTTGGTATACCTCACCCAGGGAAGCTCCTCCCGCTTCTCGTCTCCCTGGATGTATTCGATCCGGACATCCGGATTGATGTGCCAGTGGAT
>Ga0180437_10009947_pt1 | contig 11669 bp, 9 predicted proteins | sample SS_ome_4_FD_132410 | JGI IMG/M metagenome (GOLD analysis project Ga0180437, IMG submission 132410) | Hypersaline lake sediment archaeal communities from the Salton Sea, California, USA - SS_3_D_1 metaG | ecosystem: Environmental > Aquatic > Non-marine Saline and Alkaline > Hypersaline > Sediment... | reverse complement strand
TGTTTCATGACGGCGTCTTTGGCAAAGTGATAACCGTCGTAACGCCCCCAGAAGAAAGGCCCATTCTGGTCCACTGCGCCTCCGGCCAGGACAAAACCGCTGATCCCCTGGCCGCTGTTCCTGGCGTGCAACTCGGCGATGGCCTCGTCGAACTGGTCCCACGTCCACGCTTCCGTCGTGGGGATGTCGATCCCGGCCTCTTCGAACAGGTCGGCACGTATGGCCATGCCGTAAGAATCTGCCGCGTAGGGCACACCGAGAGTCTGCCCCTCCATGTGAGCAACTTTGTCCTCCAGACCCGGCACATACGGCATCTTCCAGTTGTCGCGCTTGATGTAAGGATCCAGCGGCTCATAGTAGGCCCACAGGTTGGCATTCACCGACCCCGACTGGACATCGTAAAGACCGGCACCGGTGAGCAGGTCCATGGTGTTGTTCTTGACCAGGGTCATCCAGGGGAAGGCAGCGATGGTCACTTTGGTGCCGTGCTTCTCCTCGAAAGCAGGAACCAGCTCCTTGGCCGCTGCATCGTAGGTTGCAGAAGACATGTAAGTGGCGGTGATGGCCCCACCGATCTTGGTGGGCTCGGGAATCGGGGTGGGCGCCTCCGTCGCCTTGGCGGCGGGCGTGGCAGTGGGGGCTGGTGGAGCGGTGGGCGTCGCTTTTGGCGCACAGGCCTCCAGCATGGCCAGCGCCGCAGACATGGAAAAGCCCATCGCCACGGCTCGCTTGAGAAAAGTCCTGCGGCTGATCCTCCCTTGCTTGACCTCATCTACCAAAGAATACCTTCTTTCCTTCACGAGTATCCTCCTTATCCTCCTTGCCTAAAGCACTCTGCCATTCATTTTACGTCCCAGATTAGCCAACCAGGTTTGTGTGGTGCGCATCACCTCCTTCTTCCAGAGTTGCACCAGCCTCGTCCCCATTCTGCTCTGCCAACAATTCCAGACTTTGTAGCACATCTTTCTTCACCGTTTCCACGTGAGCGGTTATGGCATGCTCCACGCTCGGCCAATCCCTCACCTGGACCGCCGCCAGGATCTGCGCGTGCTCACCGTTCGATCGGTCAAGCGTTTCCTTAGGCACGGGGAAGATGACCCGTTGAATCTGCGCGGCACTGTCAATCGACCTGTAGGTTTCAACCAGTTTCTCATTGCCAGAGGACTGAACGATAACGCCATGGAATTGCTGATTCAGTTCAACGAACGACATGTAATGTTCGAACGGACTTTCCTCAAGCCGGGCAACCGCTTCGACCATCTCCTCCTGCAAACCTACGAGCGTCTGCAGATCCGCCTCACTCAGCCTCCCGATGCCCTTGCCCGCTGCCCATAACTCCAGGCCCAGCCGAACGTCGAGCAGATCGAGAAACTCTTTCGCCGAGGGACGACTGACGAACGTGCCTTTCCGGGGAAGGATGGAGATGAGGCCCTCGCTGGCCAGCCTGGTCAAGGCATCCCTGATCGGCGTTCGACTGACACCCAGCTCCTGGGCCAACAGGTCAATGTACACCCTCTCTCCAGGCAAGAGCACTCGCCGGACGATCCTATCGTGCAACAATAGATAGACCTGGTCGGTTATGCCCAGCTTGTTTATCACGCCAAGACTCCTAGGCAGGAAGTGAGGTATGTAATATATTACATACCACATTATAGCACAGACTCGCTCGGCTGTCAAGGTTGCGAATCGCCGCGATCGGTCAACAAGAAAAACGCTTGACAACGCGTTTCGAACATGATATAATCTGTTTCAATTGAAGGAATGGTATTCCTTATAATGGAAAAAGAGGCGCGCCACCAGAAAAACAGAAGGGGCCAGCTCAGCACGTTAGCCAAAGGGTTATCCGTGCTGGAACTGTTCGCGTCCACCGGCACCGAACTGGGGATTTCGGAGGTCAGCCGCCACCTATCTCTCCCCAAGAGTACCGTTCACCGCATCGTCTCCACGCTTACTGCCCACGGCTATTTGCGCCAGGATGAACCGACGGGCAGCTACCGGCTGGGGTTAAAGTGCTGGGAGATAGGATGTACCGCCGTCGCCCAACTCAACCTGGTGGACGTCGCTCGCCCCCATCTCCATCGTTTGGCGGAACGTTCAGGAGAGAACGTGCGCCTCACGACGTTGGAGGACGGCGAGATCGTCTATATCTACGCCGTGGACGGGAGCCAGGTCCTCCGTCCGTTCAGTCGCGTCGGGCAACGTGGCCCTGCACACGGTACGGGGACGGGCCTGGTGCTGCTTGCCCATCAGCCCGCGGAGGTCATCGCCAGGCTGGCCAGGCAAGGCCTGGCGCCGCTGGCGGACGGCCGTGTGATGACCGCCGAGGAACTGAAACGCGAGCTGGAAAAAGTACGAGAGTCTGGCGTGGCCGTCGTGCGGGGCGGCTGGCACGCGGACGTTGCGTCAGTGGCGGCCCCGATACGGAATCACACGGGCAACGTTGTCGCTGCAGCGGGGGTGGGTGGCGCCGTGACGCGCTTTACCGACGAAGCGGTGGCGCGATTTTCAAAGATGGTTCTGGCCAGCATGGCCGCTATTTCTGAGGAACTTGGCTATCGAGCATAGTCTACCCTAACCCGGTCAAGCCGGAACCAGGCGAGGAAATCTACTAGGACATGCGGGAGGAAATATGACCGACAATCAGAAAATCCTGAGCTATCTGCGCGACCACCAGGACGGCATGGTCGCCTTGCTGACCCAACTGGTCGAGCTGGAATCGCCGACCCACGACAAGCCATCGCTCGACCGGCTGGGGACGTTCCTGGCCGGCCAGTTGCGCGCCCTGGGTGCCGAGGTAGACATGCTGCGCCAGTCCGAGGCGGGAGACCACGTGTGCGCCCGATGGGGCGACGGCCCCGGCGGCGCGCTGCTGTTATGCCACATGGACACCGTGTGGGACGTGGGCACGCTGGCCGAGCGGCCGGTGCGCATCGAGGGTAGCAAGCTGTACGGGCCGGGCGCGTTCGACATGAAGGGCGGCATCGCCAACGCTCTGTGGGCCATGCGGGCGCTGCGCGACCTGAATCTCTCGCCGGGGCGACCCGTGACGCTGCTCATCAGTACGGACGAGGAGATCGGCAGCCTGACCTCGCGCCCGCCCATCGAGGCCGAGGCGCTCAAGAGCGACGTCGTCTTTGTGCTCGAACCGGCCCAGCCGCCTCACGCGTCACTCAAGACGTGGCGCAAGGGGGTGGGCATGTATCGCCTCTCGGTGACCGGGCGGGCGGCACACGCCGGGGCCGATCACGAAAAAGGGATCAACGCCATCGAGGAGCTGGCCCACCAGGTCCTCGCCATCCAGGGCTTCACCGACTATGAGGCCGGCACGACGGTCAACGTGGGCGTCGTAGGCGGCGGCACGCGCAGCAACGTCGTCCCGGCGGAGGCGTGGGCGCGCGTGGACATGCGCGTCATGAGCGCCGAAGAAGCCGCGCGCATCGACGCGCGGATGCAGGGCTTGAAGCCACGCCTGGCCGGGACCACGGTGACGGTCTCCGGGGGCATGAACCGCCCGCCGATGGTGCGCACGCCCGAGATCGCGGCGCTCTATGCGACGGCCGAGGCGATCGCCGCCGAGATGGGGTTCGAGATCACGGAGGCCGGCAGCGGCGGCGGCTCCGACGGCAACCTTACGGCGGCGCTGGGCGTGCCCACACTGGACGGCATGGGCGTCGTGGGCGATGGCGGGCACGCCGTCCACGAGCACGTCGTCCTCTCTTCGCTGCCGGAGCGGGCGGCACTCCTGGCGGCCATGATTCGCGCGTGAGAGCGGAGAGAACTGGGGCAACCGACTTCTGAACCGGGACCTACCCCGGCGCTGGTCGGCCGTTTACTATTAGGCGGCCCGACAAGCACATGTGGCCCTATTCAGGCTTGTGAAAGCGAAGGGAGATAGGCGATGCCTGGCAAGCTAAACTTACTGGCTGGCTTGAGAATTGGGCTTCTGTGGGTGATGGTGAGTGCCTTGGGCGGCAGCATAGGCTTCGCTTTGGGCTTTTGGGCGCGAACACTATGCCGGATTTCGTAGGGCGGACAGGGTTGGACACGGTTCGTTTCGGGTTTTTCGGCAGCTTGGTCAGTGTTGCACAGTGGCTTGTCCTACGAACTCGTATTGCCAAAGTCGGCTGGTGGGTGTTGGTAAGCTCTCTTGTGTGGATAGGGATAGGAGCATTGGCCTACACGCTTGAACAAACCATACCTTTTGCTTTCTGTCCTGCTGTAGCTGGGGGGGTGCTGGGGATATGTCAATCGTTGGTCCTTCGGCGACACGGTCGCTGGTCCGGCTTCTGGGTTGTAGGGAGCACCGTAGGCTGGGCCTTGGGTTGGCCAGTAGCAGGAGCATTGGATAGGGTCGTGGCTGTGCTGGTGACCGATGAGATCCTTGGGTTCACTGTTCTCTATGCTATGATCGCAGCGGTGTCTGGCGTATTCACGGGGCCTGCTCTCGCTTTGTTGCTGGGGTACAGTCAGCGTGAGAGGCTGCAGCGGGGGGAACGCGCTGCCTCATACTAGCTGGAGCGGTCGCCCGCCGCTTGCCAGCCTTCAGCAGCCAGGCTGACATTCTCGCGGCTCAGCCAAAGTACTTGTCCACTATTAACTTCGCACTTTGGCTCCGAAATCAGGCGCACTGTGCTGTACGCCCAGTACAGTGTAAAACGCACTCAAAAATGCGGTGCACTGTCCTGGACCCTGTCCTGGTCGGACAGGACCAGGGCGGTCAGCACTGCCCTGGACGACAGTACAGGGTACAGGGTTATTTCTGGACAAGTGCAAAGAGCCTGCTCCATCTCGGCGTTCGCCGAGAGTATCATACTTTCTATACTCAAGACCAGATCGGTACACAAGAGAAAGGGATGACATGACAGAGCTTCAAGTTTACCGTGATATTGGGGAAGAACTCGAGAGACGGCTGCGGCTGAAAACATTCCCTGTGGCAGTGAGGCTGCTGCACACAGAAGCCGACATCCCCAATGGTGCAACGCGACCGCTTGCAGATGGTGGCCATCATTTGTCATTATGTCAGGCGTTCCAGCTTTCGCGCCGGGCAGGGCAGGCAGTGGCCATGCTGAAAGAAGACAATTGGTGTTTTGAACCGGTTGTAGGGTATGGGCTTGCCGAACCGCCCGAGTATTTCATGCAAGGACACAATCGTTATCCTCGTGACGTGGCAACGCTGGAAGCCGGCAGTCACTACGCACACGAATTTCCTCGCCTGGAAGCCGGCAAGTATGTAGGCGTTCTATCGGCGCCTTTGCCCATGACCACGTTTGAGCCCGATCTGGTCATGATCTATGCCGATTCAGCACAACTGGGCCTCTTGCTCCTGGGACGGGAATACAAAGAAGGTTATAACCTCAAGGTTTCTCTGTCCAGCCATGCAGCGTGTGTCTATGCCATTGTTCCCGCCGTGCAGACAGGAGAATGTCAAGTCGCAGTGCCCTGTCGCGGCGATCACTATCGCGCCATGGCGGGAGACGATGAAATGATATTCACCGTGCCCGTCCAGAGGCTGGACGACTTGATGGCCGGACTCAGACACGTCAATGCGACGGGTTCTACGTTGCCCACCGGGTACTCTTTCTTCCCGGAATATCCTTTGCCCGAGAGCTATGAAAAGATAGCCAAAATGATGGGGACTATTTAGACAGGCAGCGACAACGGGCCTGGAACTTGTTTTTCAGGCCCCAAGATCTAACTGAAGCAGCGTTTTGAGAGACAGGATTAACAAGATTGACAAGATTTTTCATCGAAAACTATCCTGTAAATCCTGTTAATCCTGTCGCTATAGATATTGGAGCCAATTCCAGCATGAGAGGCAATTGCCCTGAGGGGAGGATGAAATTCTAACCACTTTTGCCGCAATGTGTGGTATAATATAGGCGGGTATGAGACTCTGACACCGTTGCAGTCCTCGTCGAAACCGTAGCCGCATCGAGGAGGGACAGCCTGTGAGCGATGGACAGCCGACTTCTGAACCGGGAGCGACCCCGGCGGGGGCCGGCTGTTTGTTTTTTCCGCCAGATGCCGCCCTCAGCGGCCAGGCTCACAGGCTCGCGGTTCGGCCGCAGGGCCGTTGGGCGGCGGGTCGGCGCCGTGTCATGGAGGAATGAAATGAAAAGACGACAAGCGCTTGTGATAGCTTTGGTGTTGTGCGGAATTCTGGCCATAGTCCTTGCTTCATTCCGCCAATCATCAGCTACATTTCAAAGCTCGAGCCCTTTCTTTATGCTTCTCGGAGTGGTCATGATTGGCATAGGGCTACTCGGCCCTCGATTCAATCGCTGGGTGGGCTTGCGTGAGCGAAGCAGTGTTTTTACACAACCTCGTTTCCAACGTTCGGCTCGCACCACAGAGTTCGTGGCCAGGATCATCGAGATATTGTTGGGCATAGGATTTCTAATGCAAGGAGTTGGCCGTAAGTTCTTAGGGAGTGAAATCACCTCTACAGTATCCTTTCTCGCTTTGGGATTGGCGGGAGTTGGAATTCTTGTCATGTTCGGAGTGGCTATCGCCAACTGGCGAGCATAGCGTGTGCAGAGCACGAGGGAGCACAGCCGGGCGAGGGCCGAAGGCCCCGACCGCCAGCGGGGAACGGGTCGCACCAACAGCGTCACGGCGACCAGGGAGGGATGGACGAGGATGATTGAACTACCCGAAGCGTCAGTCATCGCGCGACAGATGAGCCAAGAACTCACGGGCAAGCAGATCGCGTCTGGCATCCGGGGGAATGTGCCTCACAAATTCGCCTTCTACAGCCGCTCTGCGGACGAGTACGAGGCGATCCTTGGCGGCAAGGTGATGGGGAAAGCGACGGAACACGGCTCTGCCATACTGGCTTCCGTGAAGCCGGACTATGCGCTCGTCCTGGGGGGAGGCGGCGAGAGAATCCTGTTTCACCGCAGCGAGAGTACCCTGCCAAAGAAGCACCATCTCTTGCTTCGCTATCAGGATGGCACAGCCCTGACCGTCACCGTCCAGGGGTGGGGAAATGTCCTGCTTCTGCGCCGGTCCGAGCTCGCTTCTCACCCTCACGTCGGTGAGAAGCGCGTCTCCCCGCTGAGCGATGCGTTCACCTTTGAGTACTTCCACGGGCTTTTCGAGGAGCTCGAGGCGGCGGACTCGAGAAGCGTCAAGTTCTTCATCGTCAGCCAACCCGGCATCTGGGGAGTGGGCAACGGTTACCTGCAGGATATCCTCTTTCGGGCCGGGATCCATCCCAGGAGGAGAGCTCGCGATATCGTCGAGGAGGAAAGGCGGGCGCTCCACAAGGCCATCAGGGACACGCTGAAGCAAGCCGTGGATCTGGGCGGCAGGGATACCGAGCGAGATGTGTACAACCGTCGCGGCGGGTACAGGAGGGTTCTGGACAGCAGGACCGTGGGCAAGCCGTGTCCCGAATGCGGGACGCCAGTCGAAAAGATTCAGTACCTCGGCGGGGCATGCTACCTGTGTCCCCGTTGCCAGGTTTAGCCGAGGGGCTGGCGTGTTGACAGCCGGTGATTTCAATCATCGGCTCCAAAAAACAAACAGTTATTCCAGAGGTGAGGCGATGAATGCCAAGAGACTGTTACTGCACATGATGGGTTTAACGCTGATCTTGCTGCCCCTGGCTGCGTGTGGCGTACCCCAGCCTACACCCGCCCGTACGCCGATTCCACCAACCGCTGCGCCAGTCAAAACAGCCACGCCAAGATTCACCAACACGCCCACACCCACGTCCGCCCCGACAGGGACGCCCACTCCTACGCCCACGCCGACACCCACGCCGATACCTTCGCCCGCGATGCCGGCCCCGGCGACCGGCATGGGCAACGTCTGGGGACGCTTGCGGTGGAACGATCAGCCCGTTCCAGGGGCTGCGGTGCGAATCGGTACAGGGGCAACAATTGTCATTGGGGGAAAAGACAAACTCAACGAGCCCGTCTACGAGACCACGACGGATGCCGATGGCTACTTTGTTCTCGTCGACGTACGGCCAGGAAAATACCTTCGTGAGATCCTCGTCTGGGACCAGGTATTCCATCCGGAAGGCTGGGCCATTTACTTCCCGTTTACCATACAGGCGGGTGAAACGGTCAGCTTGGGCGATTATCACCTGGTGAAGAGCGATTTGAAACTGGCGTCACCGCAAGATGGGGAAGAATTCGAAACCCCGGCCGCGGCCCTGACGTGGGAGCCTTACCCGGTGGCAGCCTACTATTCGGTCGACCTCGGCTTTGAAACGTGGGAGGAAGCTCTCCTCGAGGCGCACAGGGTGGACCAGGCCAGCGTCGATTTGACGGCCGCATTGCCGCGTCCCCTCCTCCCAGGGGAGTATGCCTGGAGCGTGAAGGCCCGCAATGCCAATGGGACGGTCGTGGCCGAGAGCTCGCAAACAACGTTCAAGGTGGCCGGCGAGGTGCCTCTGTTCAACCTGGTTTTCCCGGGGAAGGGTGAGGTCATTGTGACCACCACGCCCACCCTGCGTTGGGAACCTTACCCCGGCGCTGCCTACTATGAGGTTCATGTAGGCCACGTCCTCGATGGGGTCAAGAGCGAGGAGCCCAGCTACGCCCTGGCGTCTGCCCTCGAAGTGGCAAGACAGTACAACTGGGAGGTCGCCGCCTATGATAGTGAGGGCATGAAAATCGCGGTCTCCACAGAGCAGTTTGGTTTCACCATTGCCTCGGCTGAGCAGTTGGAGATAGTGAGCCACACGGCCTACCACGACAGCAGTGGCAATCTCATTGTTCTCGGTGAGATCAGGAACAATCTTTCGTCCAACGTGGCATCCGTAAAGATTGTGGCCAATTTCTACGATGCGGGACAGAACCTGATTGGCAGCGGTGAGAGCTATGCCAGCGTGAATATCGTGACACCTGGCCAGAGGTCGCCCTTTCGGCTCTATGCCCAGCAGCAAGACATCCATCCTGACAGCTACAAGCTGGTGACGCTGTACAGATCAACCGCGACCGAACCCTTCATTGAGTTCAGTATCGTGAGCCACGAAACGGGATACTGGCACGAATTCCACCAGATTACGGGCCAGGTCAAGAACGAGGGGGCGACTGCGGCCAAATCTGTGGAGGTGGTTTGCACCTACTATGATGCAGCGGGCACGGTGATAGGCGGATCGTATGATTCGATCGGCAATATTGGATCGGGGGCCACCGCCTCTTTCGAATTGAGGATGTCCAGGAAAATAGAGCCCCATCACTACGAATTACAGGTTCAAGGGCTGATGGACTGACAGATCCTGTAGGACGCAGATTGACGCAGATTCTCGCAGATTCTCGCAGATGATTTATAGATAAAATCAGAGTGGTCTCAGACCGAGAGGACATGGATTTCACTACGGTCGCCCGCCGCTTGCCAGCCTTCGGCAACCAGGCCGGCCTGCTCGCGGATCATCCGCTGCGCCGCTGGGCAACCATAGACCTATGGTTTTAGTCAGCCAGATCGTTCTTCTTTTCCCACCGCCGGTAGAGGCAATAGGCAAGGAGGCCCAACATCGACAGGCTCAGGAGCGCAGATGTCACCACCGCCAACAGATCGACGATTGTCGTAATCCCTCCTTGAAAGTAGATGACGACGACTATCCCGATCAAGATAGTCGGGACCATCCATTTCGCTTGTCTGATCGTAGAAGTCTCATACACTGCACCCCGAGCGAAACTGGCAATGGTGAAATAGCAAGTCCCGATGAAGAACGTCAGCACGATGTCCCAATACTCGCTCCAGGGTTGGCCCAAATAGAATTGCCTGTAGTACAGCATCGCCAGCAATAGAATGTACCAGATGCCGAAACCGGTGGCCGCGATGCGCCTCCTGGCCTGGCTGATTCTTTCATCTCTAAGCACCTTCATCCTCCTCTTCTATCCAGAATAGATCGTCTAATGTCTTGTTGAGAGCCCGTGCAATGGCTATACAAAGCTTCAAAGAGGGATTGAATCGCCCGGCTTCGATCAAGCCAATCGTCTGCCGGGTGACCCCGGCTCTCTCGGCGAGTTGTGCCTGTGTGAGGTCGTTTTCGACCCTTGCTAATCTGATTCTGTTCTGACGGCTCAAATCAACCATCCTTGGACAAGACGTAAATGCCAGATATACACGCCACGATGTCATGTATATTTGTCATATTGTACTATATATATTGCATTTTGTCAAATCCGAATTTGCTAAAGAATCAGGAGGGTGGCAATGAACCGCCAGCGGTTACAATACATGGTCTGTCTAGGTTTAGTCGCGTTGTTACTCGTCGGGTGCAGTGGCGCGCCAGTTGAACCAACGGCAACGCCCACTCGGACCCTACCCACACCAACACCTATGACAGGGCCTGGTGCCAGGCGAGCGCTGTTTGTTATCTATGCGCGATTCCAGGAAACAGAGTACAGCATACCACGCGCTGTTCTGGAGGACCAAGGAATCGCCGTCATTGTTGCTTCCTCGTCGACAGACTTCGTAAAAGGACACGAGGGCGCCGAGGTGCAGCCGGATGTCCTCCTTGGCGACGTGCGCGCGGCCGACTACGATGCCGTCGTCTTTGTGGGTGGCTACGGATATGAGGTGGACGACCCTGAGGGACAACGTATCGCCCGGGAAGCTGTCGCCGGGGACAAGGTAGTGGCGGCCATCTGTATTGCCCCCATCACCCTGGCCAAGGCCGGCCTGGTGGAGGGCAAGCGCGTGACTGCCGCCACGCAGTGGAACGTGCTGGAGAAAGCAGGGGCCACCGTCGTGACCGACACCGCGGTCGTGCGCGATGGTCTCATCATTACGGCCAATGGTCCCGGTGGCGCACGTGAATTCGGGGAAGCCATCGCCGCAGCGCTGCAGGAGTGAGCGACCAGCGGTTCATCAGCGGAAGCGGATTTTTCGCTAGCTGTGCTAAAAGTTGATTGGCAAGGTACCATGGAAATGGAAAGTAAATGGGTCCTGCAACCCCCTCAACCGATTATCGTGGTCGATCTCTTTCGTGAGGTTCTGGACGAACTTGTCAAGCTGTTGACCGGCCTCTCAGTGGAGGACTGGCAGAAACCGACCGTTTGTCCCGGCTGGTCGGTAAAAGATGTTGCGCACCATCTACTGAGCGTCGAGGTCGGCAACCTTTCGAGCCGGCGAGACGGCCAACCCCTGGATACCTCGATCACCAGTTGGGACGAACTGGTGGCGGTCATCAACGATTGGAACCAGGACTGGATTCAAGGTGCCCGGCGCATCAGCCCCCGGCTGTTGATCGATCTGTTAGCGTTTACGGGCGCTCAAGCGTGTGACTATTTTCGGTCGTTGGACCCCTATGCTGTGGGGGGTGCGGTGAGCTGGGCGGGGCCACAGCCGGCCCCCGTTTGGCTAGATTTAGCCCGCGAGTATACCGAGCGATGGCATCACCAGCAACACATTCGGGATGCGGTCGGCAAGCCGGGACTCAAACAGCCACGATACTTTGCCCCGGTGCTGGCGACTTTTGTCCGGGCTCTGCCGCGTGCTTTTCGCTCGACGGTTGCGGCGGAGAACACGTCTGTGACCCTCACGATCACGGGCGAGTCGGGGGGTCGATGGTCGCTGTGGCAGCAGAGAGGCGTGTGGCGGCTCTATGCCGGCGCACCGGATCGACCCGACGCCGAAGTCGTTATCTGCGAAGACATGGCCTGGCGGTTGTTCACGCGAGGTCTTGGTCAGAGCCTGGCACGGGA
>Ga0180437_10009946_pt1 | contig 11670 bp, 12 predicted proteins | sample SS_ome_4_FD_132410 | JGI IMG/M metagenome (GOLD analysis project Ga0180437, IMG submission 132410) | Hypersaline lake sediment archaeal communities from the Salton Sea, California, USA - SS_3_D_1 metaG | ecosystem: Environmental > Aquatic > Non-marine Saline and Alkaline > Hypersaline >... | reverse complement strand
TGATTTGGGCGGCGGTACATTTGATATTTCAATTTTAGATATTGGTGATGATACGATTGAGGTATTATCAACAAACGGCGATACTCATTTGGGCGGAGATGATTTTGACCAGGTAATAATTAATTGGATTATTGATGAATTTAAAAAACAAACTGCAATTGATCTATCAAAAGACCAGATGACATTGCAGCGAATTAAAGAATCAGCAGAAAAAGCAAAACATGAATTAAGCTCAGCCCAGGAAGCTTTAATTAACCAGCCTTACATTACCCAGGATTCTGCTGGCAATCCAGTGCATTTAGATTTAAAATTAACCAGGGCAAAATTAGAAGAATTAGTGGGTAATTTGGTTGAAAAAACCATGGAGCCATGCAAAAAGGCGCTGGAAGATGCAAAATTGCAAACTTCAGACATTAATGACATTATTTTAGTTGGCGGTATGACCAGAATGCCATTGGTACAGAAAAAAGTTGAAGAATTTTTTGGTAAAAAGCCAAATCTAGAAGTTAATCCTGATGAAGTAGTGGCTATTGGTGCTGCAGTTCAAGCTGGAGTTTTGCAGGGTGATGTAAAAGATGTGCTTTTGCTTGATGTAACTCCATTATCACTTGGTTTAGAAACTTTAGGCGGAGTGATGACAAAATTAATTGAGAAAAATACAACTATCCCAGCTTCCAAGCAGCAAATATTTTCAACTGCAGCTGACAGCCAGCCATCAGTTGAAATTCATATATTGCAGGGAGAAAGAGAAATGGCAGCAGATAGTAAGACCTTGGGCAGATTCATTTTGGATGGGATTCCACCAGCTCCAAGAGGTGTGCCGCAAATTGAAGTTAAATTTGATATTGATGCCAATGGAATTTTAAATGTTTCAGCAACAGATAAGGCAACTGGAAAAGCTCAAAATATTACAATCACCGCATCATCAGGTCTTTCAAAAGAGGAAATTGAGAAAATGAAACAGGATGCTGATGCTCATGCTGAAGAAGATAAAAAGAAAAAAGAAGGTATTGAAGCAAAAAATATTGCTGAAAGCTTGGTTTACTCAACTGAAAAATTAATGAAAGAACAGGCTGATAAAATGAAAGATAAAGATAAAAAGACGATTGAAGAAAAGCTTGAAGCGCTAAAGAAAGTTAAAGACTCAGATGATATTGAAGCTATTAAAAAAGCCACTGATGAACTGGGTGAAGTGGCGCAAAAAATTGGTCAAGAGATGTATCAGGCCCAGGCTCAACAAGCTCAACAACCTGGTCAGCAAACTGGAGAACAAGATAAGGCTGGAGCAGAGGCTTCGCAGGAGCAGCCAAAAGATAATTCGTCCTCTGCCAAGGCTCCGGACGACAGGAATAAAGACGATAAGACTCAGGAAGGTGATTTTGAGGATAAAAAATAAAAAACATATGTCAACGATTGAATCAATCAAGCCTAAAGAAAAAATTCAGTCAAGATTTGGTCATGAAATCAATGAAAAGGAGTTTCAAAGGATTCATCAGCTTTATAATGAATTAATGCCTACCTCACCGTGGAGTGAAAAATTCATGAAGCAGATATTGTTTGATGAAAGCAGGTCCCCGCTTTACAATACCTTTGAAATTGAGGGTGAAAGCATAGGGCTTGTTTTAGGCCGTCTGTTAAAAGATGATAAGGACGTTTTCAATATTTCAAGCATTGGAGTAAAGAAAGAGCATCGTCACAAAAAAATAGCTACAAAATTAATGCAAAGTTTTATTAAAGATGTCTTTGAGCAAACTTCAGTAAAAAAGATAATTGTTCATTTTCGAGAGTCAAAGAATCTAAAGTCTTTTTATGAAAAGTTAGGTTTTTCTGGACATAAAATAGTAGGAACTTATAAAAACAAAGAAGCAAAGCATTATATGGAGCTATTGAGAAGAGAAGATGAGGAGAGAGATGAATTGCCTCAGGAGGGAGATTTTGAGGAAAAGAAGTAATTTAAATAAAAGTCACTGGTCATTAGACATTAGTCATTGGGATTTAAATTCTCTATCCCTAGTGACCAATGACCTTTGACTAATGACTAAAATAATATGAATGGACAAAATCCTAATCCACAAGGACAACAACCAAAACAAATGCAGATTAAGGCAACTGATGAAGTAATGCGCGGCGTTTATACAAATGCTATGCAGGTTCGGCACAATAAAGAAGAGTTTGTGCTGGATTTTCTAGTATTGCAGCCGCCACAGGGATCATTAAATGCCAGAATTTTTACTGCACCAGGACATTTTAAACGAATTGTGATGGCAATGCAGGAGAATTTAAAAAAGTATGAAAATACTTTTGGTGAGATTGAAGTGGCTGAAGGGCCGAAGAGTGAGGTGGGATTTGGGGAAAGAAAAGAATAAATTCTAAATCCTAATATCGAAATTCTAAACAAATTCGAATTTTCTAATGTTCAAAATTCTAAATAAAGCAATTTAAAAATTTGAATATTTAGATTTTGGTCATTGTTTAGTATTTAGGATTTAGTGCTTAGGTTTTTTATGTATTTAATAGACGGATATAACTTATTATATGAAACCAGCCTTGAAACCCGTGATGAATTGATTGAAAAGATCAACCGGTTTTGCAATTTTTATAAAAAGAAAGCTTTGATTATTTTTGATGGATATGAACCAGAAGATTTTTCAACTATTCGGGTTGAAGTCAGGTTTGTGGGCGATGCAGATGAAGAAATAAAGCAAATAGTAAAGCAAGGAAATCCCAGTCAATATACCTTAGTAACTTTAGATAAGGATTTAATTTATTGGGCGCATCAGAGCAATGTTGAGGTAATCAAATCAAGTCAATTTAATTATTTAATTCCTGATTTGGAAATGGTTTCCAAAGAAGAAGATCCTTATTTAGCTTTAAGTGATGAGCAGGCGAAAAAAGAATTGGACGAATTTCGTAGTTTTCAAAAATGATTTTAATTTTTATATTTTTTTCATTTTTGATTTTTACTTTTTAATTTTATTACATGTCAAAAGATTATTATAAAATTTTACAAATAGAAAAAGACGCTTCTTCTGATGAGATAAAGCGCGCTTTTAGAAAACTGGCGCATAAATATCATCCTGATAAACAAGGCGGAGATGAGCAAAAATTTAAAGAAGTTAACGAAGCATATCAAGTTTTGAGTGATGAGGGAAAAAGGCAGCAGTATGATCAGTTTGGCACCACATTTGACCAGGCTGGGGCAGGCGGATTTGGAGGAGCAAATCCTTTTGGCAGTGGTGGATTTTCCTCAGTAAATTTCGACCTCAATGATTTAGGAGATATTTTTGGAGATGTATTTGGTTTTGGTACCAGAAAAAAAAGCAAAGCGCGCGGAGCTGATATTGAAATGAATTTGGAAATTGATTTTAAGGAAGCAGCATTTGGAACTGAAAAAAAAGTTAATTTATATAAAAATGTAGTTTGTTCTAAGTGTTCAGGAAATGGCGCAGAACCTGGTACAAAAATTGAAACATGTAAAAATTGCCAAGGTAGCGGGAAAGTGACAAAGGTACAGCAAACAATTTTAGGAGCAATACAGACCAGAACAGCCTGCCCAGACTGTCAGGGTGAAGGTCAAAAAGCTGAAAAAAAATGCACCAACTGTGCTGGTATAGGAATTGAAAAAAAAGAAGTAGAAGTAAATGTTAAAGTTCCAGCTGGTATAAATAATAGAGAGACTATTAAAATTAACAATGAAGGAGATGCTGGTCTCAAAGGACATAATTGCGGGGATTTATATATTAGTTTTAATATAAAACCTGATCCAGTATTTGAACGGCAAGATTATGATATTCTAACCAATGAAAAAATTTCATTTACTCAAGCTGTTTTAGGAGATAAAATAGATATAGAAACAATAGACGGCCAAGTAAATTTAAAAATACCTTCAGGTACGCAGTCAGGAACAAAATTTAGATTAAAAGGCAAAGGTATTCCAAAGCTTAAAGCTTATGGCCGAGGAGACCACTGGATTACCATTGATGTTGATGTACCAAAAAATTTAAGTAGAAAACAAAAAGAATTATTAAAAAAGATGGATTTATAGTTTTCAGAAATTTTATTTTGTGCTATAATAAAGATATCCTGGATCCTGGATCTTGAATCCTGAATCCTGTATTAAAATAAAAATTAAAATTTATGGCAGGTATAATTGATTGGTTCTCAGCAATGGATTGGTCAAATCCAAGCTGGGATTTAATAATTTTATTATTTTTTGTAGTTGGCGCGCTTTTATACGGCATTGCCATGGGCAGAAGCCGGATAGTGGTAGTTTTAATGTCAATTTACATAACTTTAGCAATTGCCAATACAGTACCCTGGACAAAATATTTACGCGGTAGCATTAGTATAAATAATGCATTTGTTCTGCAGGCTACATTGTTTATTGCATTGCTTATATTATTCTTTTTTCTAATGTCCAGGTCAGCAGTTGGCAGAGTAATTGGTGATAGCAAGGGAGCTTGGTGGCAGGTGATTGTATTTAGTTTTTTGCAAATAGGTTTATTAATTAGTGTAGTTTTGACTTTTTTACCTACTGATTTTTTGGCTAATTTTAGCCAAATGACGCAAAGTATATTTGTCAGTGACATTGGTCGGCTTGTCTGGCTGGTATTGCCAATATTAGCTATGCTTTTAGTAAAAGATGATTCTGAATAAGATAAAAGATTAAAATGAAAAGATAAAAGATATTGAGTCCCAAATGGGACTTTTTTTTGTTTTTTTGATAGAATTAAGTTAAGTTTAGATTGGTAGAGCGGTAGATTGATAGATTGGTAGAATTCTACTGATCTACATCCCTACTGATTTACATCCTAAAAATATGGATTTACAACTTTATAACACTCTTACTCGAAAAAAAGAAAAATTTAAACCAATCAGACGCTGGAAAAAAATGGTTTCAATGTATACTTGCGGACCAACAGTTTATGATTATGCGCATATTGGTAATTTTCGCGCTTATGTTTTTGCTGATATTTTAAAAAGAGTACTTAAACATAAAAAATATCGGATTTGGCAGGTAATAAACATTACAGATGTTGGGCATTTAACCAGTGATCAGGATGAGGGCCAGGATAAAGTGGCTGCCAGAGCAGAAAAAGAAAGAAAGACAGCCTGGCAGATTGCTGAGTTTTACACAGAAGCGTTTAAAGAAGATTTTATAAAATTAAATTGTTTAGAGCCAAAAAGATGGGCAGTAGCTACAGATCATATTAAAGAAATGATTAAACTAATTGAAAAGCTTGAAAGCAAAGGAGTGACATATAAAACTTCTGATGGAATTTATTTTGATACTTCTCAGCTTGAAGATTATGGAAAATTGGCAAAACTTGATATCAGAGGACTTGAAGTTGGGAAAAGAATTGAGCTGGGTGAAAAAAAGAATCCAACAGATTTTGCTTTATGGAAATTTTCACCCAAAGGCAAAAAGCGGGACATGGAATGGGATTCTCCTTGGGGCAAAGGATTTCCAGGTTGGCATGTTGAATGCAGTGCTATGGCCATGAAATATTTGGGAAAAACAATTGACATTCATACTGGCGGAATTGATCATGTGCCAGTTCATCATTCAAATGAAATTGCCCAGAGCGAAACAGCAACTGGCAAACCATTTGTAAGATTTTGGCTTCATAATGAACACATATTAATGAATGATGAAAAAATGGCAAAATCTTTAGGCAATATTATTGGTATTAAAGATTTAATGAAAAAAGGCTTTGACCCAATTGATTACAGATATTTATTATTAAATACTCATTATCGAAAAGAATTAAATTTTACCTGGGATGCTTTACAGGCAGCACAAAATGCTTATAAAAAACTGAAAAAAGAATTTTTAAGCTGGGATAAAAATTCTGGAGAAATTTTGCCAGATTGGGAAGAAAAATTTCATCAGGCAATATATGATGACTTAAATATGCCTCAAGCTTTGGCTGTTATTTGGGATTTAATCAAATCAAAAGAAAAAGAGGCAAATAAAAGAGAAAGTATTTTGCATTTTGATTCAGTTTTAGGATTAGGATTGGATAAATTAAATCCAGAAGCCATCCCAAATGAAATAAAAGAGCTGGCAGAGCAAAGGCTTCAAGCTCGGCGTGAGAAAGAGTATGAAAAAGCTGATTCGTTTAGAAAGGAGATTGAAGTATTGGGATGGGAGATAGAGGATTCAGCTGATGGTTATGACTTATTTAGAAAATAATTTTTGATCCTAAATCCTGGATCCCCCGAAGGGGCCCCTTTGGGACTGAATCCTGTATCCCAATGACTAATGACCAATGTCTAATGTCTAATGACTTTATGCCAAAAGAACAACCAAAACAATCTTTAGAATCCCAGTTAAAAATGGCCCGCCCGCGGCGGGCAGAGATTAAGCGTGTGCCTTTGACACCTGAAGAAAAGGAATTTTTAGGTAAGATTATGGATAAGGCAGTGGCAGCGGAAAAGGCTGGAGAATTGCAGGAAGCTTTGAATTTGTATACGGATTATAAAAATGAGTTGTTAAAGATTAAGGAAAAAGAAAAGTTATTAGGCAAAGAATGGAATAGAAATGATGTTATTAAATGGGTGATTAATGAAGCATCTATCCCAGAAGATGAAGCAGAAGATTGGGTAGATGAGCATTTTGAATTTGATGAATTACCTAAGATTAAAACAAAGTCAAATTTGGAATTAGCAGGAAATCATACATATGAAACATTGCCAAATAATCTTTATGTCCAAGGTGACTTACGTTTAGATTGGGCAACAATTAAAAAAATGCCTAAAACATTGACTGTAGAGGAATCCCTTATATTAAAAGGCGCAACGATTAATGAATTGCCTGCAGAGTTAGATGTTGGAGAAAATTTGCATATTGAAGGAACTGAAATTGGAAGTAATAAAATACCTGCAAATATTTTTGTTAAGGAAAATGTGTGGATCATGGCAATGCAAGATGAGCAAATAAAAGATCAATTATATAAATTAAAAGAACAGGGAAATATTAAAGGTGATATTAAAGAATCAGCCCATACTTGGTAAATGAAAAATTTTTGGCAAAAATTGAAAAAGCCGATAATTGCAATTGCACCCATGGCTGGATATACAGATTCAGCTTTTCGTTTTATTTGCAGAAAATATGGAGCAGATGTTGCATATACTGAAATGATTTCTGCTGATGCGCTTTATTATGATTCAAAAAAGACTTTGAAAATGCTTGAGTTTAATAAAAAGGAAAAGCCAGTGGTGTGCCAGCTTTTTGGAAAACGGCCGGATATGTTTCCCAAAGCAGTGGAGATAGTTGAAAAAGCCGGCTATGATGGCATTGATATAAATTTTGGCTGTCCTGCTAGAAAAGTGGTGGCCCATGGCGGTGGAGTAACATTAATGAGGAATTTGGATAAATGTTATGAGATTATAAAAACTGTATGCAATGCAGCAAAAGTTCCGGTCTCTATTAAAATTAGAGCTTCAATAAAGTCCAAAACATCAAATAAGGTTATAACTGCTTTAGATATGATTGAAAAAGTTAAAGATTTGCCAATCAAAGCTATTATGATTCATGGCCGAAGTTTTGAAGGTGGATTTTCAGGAGAAATTGATTTTGAAATGATAAAAAAAGTAAAAGAAAAGTTTAAAGGGATTGTATTGGGTAATGGAGGAATTTTAAAACCAGAAGATGCAAAAGAAATGATTGAGAAAACAGGAGTTGATGGTATTGGCTTAGCTCGCGGCCTTTGGAAGCGACCATATCTTGGAAAACAAATTAAACAATATTTGAAAAAAGGAGAGTATAAAGCATGGGATTTGAAAAAAATAAAAAAATTAGCACTGGAACATGCTAAATTAATGAATGAGACAAAAGGCGAAAGGGGAATTAGAGAAATGCGAAAGTTTTTATTGTTTTATTTTAAGGGTTTTCCAGGAGCAAGTGAAATTAGGCAGAGATTAGTTAGAGTTGAGAGCTTGGCAGAGATTGAAAATGTGTTAAAAAATATTTAAATATTTTATAGAGTCAGCCTGCGCTCGTTTACTCGGGGCAGCAGAGCTGCTCCCTCGACATAGGGCAAGCTTTGGCGGACAAGAAAGTGGGGTAGAAATGCAATAATTTTTTGCATTTTTTTATATCCAGTGTTTCTTTTTAAATATTGCAAGCATTAACAAAGTACCTCCACCCATTAAACCTACAATTTTCCAAAACGCATAAGGAGTCCCCACCAAAGGCATTTCAGTATTCATGCCAAAAACTGCGGCTAGTAAAGTCAATGGAAAGACAATTACGGAAAATATGGTTAAAGTTTTGATAATTGAATTTAATCTTTGTGAATGCATTGATTCATTGGTTTCAAAAAGTGCTTTGATAGTGTCACTATAATTTTCTAAAGTATCCCAGACTTCTTTTAGGTCATCAACTAAATTAATAAAATAAGATTCGAGTCTTTTAGTCGGAAACATGTTAAGTTCTTTTGCTTTTTCAAGCATTTTTCTGATTATGCTTTTGTGAGCCTGGATTGATTTTCTAAAAGAGACAATATTTCGTCTTACAATTAAAATATCTCTGATTACATCTCTTCTTCTTGTTACTTTAAAAATTCTGTCCTCTAATTCCTCAATATCATTATTGATGTGATTGATCATTGGGAAGGCATTATCCAGGGCGACTGTAAGAATTTCATAAAGCAAAGTCCCTGGATGAGATCCCAGTTTATCATCTAATTTTTTCTTTTTTTGAAATTTATTAAATAAATCATCAATTGGAAAGAACGCATGTTCCTGACAAGTAACCAAATAATTTTTTCCAATAAAAAAATCCACCTCAACAGGGACAATTTTTCTGCTCTTAGCATGGTAAACTGGAAAAGTTAAAATCATGAACAGATAATCCTGGTGTTCAATCAGTCTTGGGCTTTGAAGCGGGGGCAGACAGTCATTAAGATGCATCATTGAAAATTTAAAGTTCTTTTGTAAATACTGAATTTCTTTTTTTCGAGGTTTTTTTATTTTTACCCAGGTGAGATTGTGTTTGTTTTTTAATGTTGGATATTTATGATTGGCCATATGCCATTTTTGTTTGTTTTTGTGTCCATACTAATTTGAAATATTCGTATCATTAGTATATTGGAATCGATATACAATATTATAACATTTTTAAAAGCATTTAGCCACTCAAATGTGAGTGGCTTTTAAAATTTTTCCTTTAGCCTCTTTTTTTCTTAAGGCTTTTTCTGGCTTTACGCACAGGATAGGTGATCACTTTTTTCCCAGCTTTGAAAGTACCTTTGCCAATGCCTTTGAGCATTCGATTGAAGTACTTTTTAATGCCAAGAATTGTGGATAGTCCTGCGCCTACAATCAGTAGAAATGCCAGAACAACTAAAAGGTTCATAATCTGATCGTCAATATTCATGATTTCTCCTTTTGTTCATAGCATTATAACACATATTACTAAAAAAATCAATACAAAAAACAGCCTTAACAGCCGTTTTTATGTAAATTTAGTTCAAAATTATGCAAAATAGCAATTATTCCATTGTTGCACCTTCAAAAATATTAAAGACGTAAGAAACAATAGAATATGCTAAAAGGATGATAATTAAGCCAATAATGCCGTTTACAAACACTCCTCTAGCTTGCTTTTTACGTTCTTCATTGCCCCCAGAGATCATCCATAAGAAACCCCCATACATAACAATAATAAGCGTAAATATACCTAACAAAGATAAAGCCTGTTTAATGATAGTACCAACAAGGTTATTTAGGCCAGTTTTAGGCAATCCAGCTTCATTATTGAAAGTATCAAGACCATCAGTAATATCTGAAAATACGCCTGATTGGGCAAAAACAGGTGCTGAAATTAGCAATAATGCTAAAATCACATAAATTGTGCAAATTGTCTTGATATTGTTCATACGCCCATACCTTACAAAATTTTATTATATTTGTCAAGTGCAGGGTGGATATGGTATAATTTAGGTGCAAAATTTGCAAAAAAAGCTAAAAAATACTAAAATTTTATAACCAATATGTCTCCATTAACTCTAGTAAAAAAAACACCAAAAAAAGAACAAATTTCTGCAGAAACTGCTGATTTAGAAACACCAGCAGCTCCTGAAACAGAAGAAGGCATTGAAAAAATATCAGAAAAACCAGAAAAAGAAATTAAAAAACCTGAACCAGAAAAGGCTGCGGAAAAAGCACCCAAGCCTGCGCCAGCAGCGCAAATGTCAATGAAAAAAGCTGAAACTCATGATGCTGAGCTAAAGGAAATCCAGGATGTTTTGCAAGAGGGCATTTATGATCTTTATCTTAAAATGCCAAAGTCAGAACAGAAGCGCTTTAGAGAAGAGGGTGTTAGAATTGCAAAAAATATAAAAGGCCTCTTGTATTCTGCAAAAGTAAATGTTAAAAAGATTGTATCATTAATAAGAGGATGGCTGTCTCGTTTGCCTGGAATTAATAAGTTTTATATTCTTCAGGAATCAAAAAATAAAATAGACAAATTGCTCGAAATAAAAAAAGAAAGAGAAGAAAAAGCAGTTTTGCCTCCAGGAAAAAAATAATGAATTGCAACAACCTTCAACGTAAAATTTTTAACTGATAACTCTAAAATACATGTTCATAAAAAAGATCGGAATTGATCTTGGAACAACTTATACTTTAGTCCATCTGCCAAAAAAGGGGATCGTGATAAACGAGCCCTCTGTTGTTGCTATTTCATTGGGTGATAAAAAAATCTTAGCTGTGGGTGATGAAGCAAAAGAAATGCTTGGCCGAACACCTGACACAATTGTTGCCTGCCGGCCGTTAAAGGACGGAGTGATTGCAGATTACAAAACCACAGAAGCAATGCTTAGATATTTTATTAACAAGGCTTTGGGTGGAATAAAAATTTTCCGGCCAGAAGTTATGGTGGCAGTTCCTGCAGGTATTACTTCAACTGAAAGAAGAGCAGTAATTGACGCAACCATTACTGCTGGCGCTCGAGCAGCTTATATTATAAAAGAACCAATTGCGGCAGCGATTGGTGCGAATATTCCAATTGGCAGCGCTTCAGGCCATATGATTATTGATATAGGAGGTGGCACTTCTGAAATCGCTGTTATTTCTTTAGGCGGCATAGTTACTTCAAAGTCAGTTCGAATCGGCGGTAATAAATTTGATAAAGCAATTGCCGACTATACTCGGAAAAAATATAATTTAGCTGTTGGTGACCGGACTTCTGAATCAATAAAGATTGAAATCGGTTCAGCCATGTATCAGGAAGGCCCTCCAACCATGGATGTTCGGGGCCGTGATATGATTTCTGGTCTGCCAAAGACAGTGATCATGAATTCCAATGATGTGACAGAAGCTTTGCAAAAAGAATTGGATGGCATAATTAATGCTACTAAAGAAGTTTTACATGTTACACCGCCAGAACTGTCTGCTGATGTAATTGATAAGGGAATAATTATGAGTGGTGGCAGCAGTTTGCTTAGAAATATTGATAAATTAATGTCCAAATCTATTGGCGTGCCAGTATATATTGCAGATGACTCTCTTTTATGTGTGGCAAAAGGCACTGGTATTGCCTTGGATAATTTGGATTTGTATAAACGATCAATATTAGCGACTCGATAAAGTCATTTGTCACTAGTCATTAGTCATTAAGTATTATATCTTTTCCCAAATGACCAGTGACCAATGACCAATGAC
>Ga0180437_10009942_pt1 | contig 11673 bp, 9 predicted proteins | sample SS_ome_4_FD_132410 | JGI IMG/M metagenome (GOLD analysis project Ga0180437, IMG submission 132410) | Hypersaline lake sediment archaeal communities from the Salton Sea, California, USA - SS_3_D_1 metaG | ecosystem: Environmental > Aquatic > Non-marine Saline and Alkaline > Hypersaline > Sediment... | reverse complement strand
TTTTGAACAGACCATTTGCCGTGCCGACCGGCACTGTCACAATCAATGCAAGCTGAAGATTTACAACTTTGGAGGTCGCCGAAGCGTTTGGGGAGGCGAGTGCGGCCGCTATGAGTTGACTCGGTCCAGAAAAGATCGAAAGGAGAACCTCTTCGAAGTTCGGCAGAGTATCTGGCAGCAATTTATGGAAGGGGTTTATGAGCCCCTGAGGGACAATTCCGTGAAGGAGATCGGGGGACGACCGACGGTGGGCATGCAACGTGCTCTGTACGGAAATTCCAGCAGTGTCCTTTGGGCTCATTTCTTTGATCGGCTGGGGTTTCGGTTGGTGCTCACGCCCCCAACAAACCACGCTCTCTCGAAAGCCGGGATTGAGACCGTGCTGGCAGAAACGTGCTATCCGGTCAAAGTATCCCATGGCCATGCCAAAGTTCTCATGGGAAAAACACGATACCTTTTTCTCCCCACCCTGATCGACATGCCGACGCCTCACGCAGAAGAAAGAGGGTTCTTCTGCCCCATGGTCCAGAGCAACAGCTATATGCTCCAGGCAGCCTTGGAAATGGATCGGACTTGTGTTTTGAACCCCGTTATTCATTTAAAGCGCGATCCGGACACCGTTGTGCTGGAGATTTTTCAGCAGCTTGGCAGGAAACTCAGGGTCAAGAGAAGTCAGGTGAGAACAGCGCTCCGTGAGGCCATGGACATGCAGGATCGTTTCCAAAGGGCGCTTTATCGAGAAGGACGGGATTTGCTCGAAAGTCAACCACCGGATGAACCCATCGTGGCCGTCACCGGGCGGCCCTATAATCTCTATGACGAGCGGCTCAACTTAAGGCTGGGGGAGAACTTGGCCAGAATCGGTGTTGTCGCCTTTCCCATGGATTTCATAGACGCTTCCTCCGTGATCTTGTCGGATTTGCTTCCCATGTACTGGGGGTTGGGGGCGCAGATTCTGAAGACCGCAAGATTAGTAAAATCCATGCCGCACTATTTCGGCCTTCATTTAACCAACTTTGGATGCGGTGCGGATTCTTTTATTGAACATTTCTACAAGCACATCATGGGCGACAAACCCTATCTCATCCTTGAGCTGGATGAGCATAGTGCTGTTGCTGGGGTGATGACAAGGCTGGAGGCTTATAAGAACGTCATCGAGAATGTGATGCAAAAGAAGGAAGGTGATTCTTCAGTAGCTATCAGAGTGGCCAATTAGAGCGGAGGACACAAAAATGTTGTTGTTGGGAGAACTCAATCAAGATGCAAAACAATCACAAATCCCCCCTTGCCCCCCTTTGCAAAGGGGGGCTCCTCAGGCTTCCCCCTTTCGGAAAGGGGGAGTGAGGGGGATTTTCCTGAAGGGGGGGACCATGGAAACAAGAATGGAAAGAAAAAAGGGCGGGAAGGTATCGTCTCTGACAGAAAGGGTCGGCAAGTTTCATCTTGGAAAGCAAACCGTGCTCATTCCGGAGATGAACCGGATTGCAGCCCGCCTTTTTTCGGCTACCATGAAAGGCTTTGGCCTTGGTGCAAAGGTGCTGCCTACATTCAGGGGCATGGACTTGGGAAGAGCTTACACCTCCGGGAAGGAGTGTTATCCCTGTCAGGTCACCATGGGGGATATTCTTCACTTCATGAAAGAGGAGGAGGAACAACAGGGTCCCGCTTTTGATGCCTCACGGTATGTGTATTTTTTGCCCAAGTCGGAGGGCCCTTGCCGCTTCGGCCTGTACAGCAGTTTCCAGCGAATGGTCCTGAACGCATTTCCCGGGCTTAACGGCCTGAGAATGATTTCCCTCACCACCACGGATGGATACTCCCTCGGGGGTATGCTTGATGAAGATAGAACACTGGATCTCAGAAAGGCCGGTTATCTTTCCTTGGTTGTGGCTGATATCATGGACAGGCTTCTGTGGCGGGTCAGGCCCTATGAAAAGGTGCCGGGGGTGGCGGATGCTTTTATAGATCGGTCCATGCTTTCCATGGAAGCGGCTTTCGAGACCTACGCCCCAAGCAAGGCATTCCATAAAATCCTGGACAGGTTGGAGGAGATTGTGGAGGAAGGTAAGGCCATCATCGACCCCACCATTCCACGTAAACCCCGAGTGGGCATTGTGGGAGAGATATTCTTGAGGATGCATGTCCGTGCAAATCAGGATCTGATCAGAGTTCTCGAAAGACACGGCGCTGAGGTGGTCAATGCTTCCCTCGCCGAATGGGTGAACTATGTGAGCTATGAGGGACTGAGAAGTGCCAAGAAACGCTTCAGCTTAAGCCTGAAACGGATGCACCTGCCCTCGATGAGGCGGTATCTCTCCCAAATAATCCATTTCAGTGCCGACCTGCTTTACCAGCAGTTCAGGCAAGGCCAGGCCTACAAACGGGTAAAGCCCGTCATAGACCTGGCGGATGATCACAAAATGTCGCACTTGGAAGAGGTCCTCAGAGAAAATGGGCTGTTCTCTTTCGACGTCACAACGGAGACCTGTCTCAGTGTGGCGTCGATTCTGCAATATGGTAAGGCAGGTTTTGACGGCATCGTGAACGTCTATCCCTTCACGTGCATGCCTGGTATGGTAACGTCCGCCATTGTAAAGCCATTGATGACGGAATGGCGGATTCCTTATCTTGACGCGCCTTGTGACGGCACATTTCAACCAGGCAGGGAGGCTGCCATCAGAACCTTCATGTACCAGGCGCACCAGCATGCCATCCAGAAACGGGAAGGGGGGTGCTCATCATGATTGAAAGCAGCTTTCCCACTGTCATGGCTCCAGGGCGCAGCGAACGGAAGACTTCGGGATTAAAAGGACCGGGCATTGCTGATCGCACGAAGCTCATTTTAGGAAGCTTGGCTTTTCTTCTGCTTACCATCGGAATCTTCTGGTACCAATTCCAGCGAGTTCAGGCGCATGATGCGGCACCCGAATGGAGCGGGCTTCAGTGGAGTTACCTCTTCCTCATGCTCCTCCTTCTTCCCATGGACACGGTTTCGGGGGGCTTGCGGATTTGGGCGGTGAGCCGCGTACTCCAGAGGGAAACAGGTTTCTGGACGTGTATGAAGGCGGAGTGGGCCAATATCGGGGTTTCCATGCTCACGCCCTCCCAGACAGGCGGTGGGTTCGGCCAGGTCTACCTCCTGACCCGGGGCGGGGCAAGTGTGGGAACTGCCCTCACCGTCAGTCTCATCTCCTTCCTGGGCACCGTCATCGGCTTAATGTGCCTGGGAGTGTATTTTGGATGTTTTGGAGACATCCCTTTGAGAGGTCCCCTATTTCAAGGGGCAGTCTGGACTTTTACGCTGATTTGCGGGTCCATGGTTGTTGGAGCACTGTGGCCGGGGCTGTTTCGGGTTGTCATCGTCGGCATATCACGGTCTTTCTGCCGACTGTATGGTGAGAAAAAGTCCGTTCAAACGTGGTGGGAGCCGCGAGATGCAGGTCGAGGGCTTTCACTTGTCCCGGAGCAAAACACTTCGCAGGACCGCATGGGGCCTCTGGCCGCCAAGCTGGTGAACCTCATTTACTGTTACCACAATGACGCTCGCCGTTTTCTCCGTGAGGGCAAAGGCAGCTTCGCATGTGTGCTTTTGCTGAGCTTTGCCTTCATGGTTTCCCGCTGCATCACGGCGTTTCTGTGCATTCGTTTCCTCGGCATCCAGAATTCCACATTATGGGAGGTCATGGAAGTACAGTTAGCCCTCATCTTTCTCATCTACTTTGCGCCCACGCCCGGAGCGTCCGGTTTGGCCGAAGGCGTGTCTCTTACAATGATGGCACCTGTGGTGCCGAACGGGTTCGCGCCTTACTATAATCTGCTGTGGCGCTCTACCACCTTGTATCTTCCGGCCGCGGCAGGACTCCTGTGTTTGAGTTGTGCCGTGCTGCGGGATACTCGAAAACTGTGGGGAGGTTCTAGAAGGAGTTGAAGGATTATCTATCCCCCTTGCCCAGTTTCCCCTCTTATTTTTTCAAGGATGGCTGTGGAAGAATAGCCGGAGGCAAAGGGGATGCGCTTGACCTCCCCGCCTGCTTTTTTGACCACATCCGCTCCGATGATCTTGTCTTCGCTCCAGTCTCCCCCTTTAACGAGGACATGGGGCATCAGGTATTCGATGACCTTCAGGGGGTTGTCCTCATCGAAGAGCACCACCCCGTCAACAAAGTTGAGGGCCGCCAGCAGTTCCATCCTCTCGGCTTGGCCCATGATCGGTCTTTCGGGGCCTTTGATAGCTCTTACAGATCGGTCGCTGTTGACCGCTACGACGAGGTAGTCTCCCAGTTCCCTGGCAGCAGAAAGATACCGGGTGTGGCCCGGATGGAGAAGATCAAACACACCGTTGGTGAACACGATCCGCTTCCCTTGGCCTTTAAGCTGATCAATCTCGCTTTTTATGTCCGGGAGGGTTTTGATTTTCAAGCGATACTTTTCCATAATTGTCATACCCTTCCAACAACCCTAATCGATTTTGTAGTCGATCTTAAAGCATGCTTTGAAGATCGGCCCCGCCGGGCGGGCCTAAAGCCCGCCCCTGCATCTCCTAAGAATTCAAATTTGTAGGGGCGGGGTTTATGCGCCTCAGGCGGATTAATCCCCGCCCGAATGCAGGAGTTCCTTACCTCACTGTGTCAGGTTACCACCTCACCCGGTCCTTGTCCTTGCCAAGACCAAACCATATACTTCTTTAGCACCGGCCCTTTTGAGCGCACGGGCGCAGTCGTTGAGCGTGTTCCCGGTGGTGGCCACATCATCGATTAGAACGATGGAATGTTTCTTGACAGCTCGCGGATCAACCACCTCGAAAGCCCTCTGTACATTCTTTCGTCTTTCATCACTCTTCAGGCCTGTTTGGGGCTTTGTATATCTTACCCTCCGAAGGGACAGAAAGTCCAGCCTGGAACCGATCCCTAACGCCACGTGTCGGGCCAAGAGCAGACTCTGATTGAATCCCCGTTCTCGAAGTCTCCTGGAGTGAAGAGGCACGGGCATGACAAGAAGATCCCTCATTGCTTCGAGCCATGGTTTTGAAAACGAGGCAAGAAGCAGGCCCAGCGGGCTGGCCAGGTGGCTTTTCCCAGCGTATTTGAATTCATGAATAGCGGTCATCAGCGCTCCATCATAGAGATATGGGGCGCGGGCTATGTCATAGAAAGGCCTTTTCCTCAGGCACTCCTCACAATGGTGATCCTCTTGTCCGCTGGCGATAAAAGGTCTGCCGCAGGTGGGACAGATTGGAGAGGTGATTTCAGTAAAGCCTTCAAAGCACGTCTCACAGAATCCAAAGGCATGCTGGTCGGCCCTTTGCGGCAAAAAATCACGGCAAATGGGGCACCGGGGAGGATAAATGAGGTCTAAGAGGGCCTTGAATACCTGCATTGCCTCACTGGATGAAGCGCATTGATTTCCTTCGCCCTTAAGATCTGGTGATTGCAACATATCAGAACTCAGAATATTTTGAAACCATGCCATTTTTGTCGCCAGTTTTCAACTATCTTTCTATTTGTGAAAAAACATAGCTTATCGCATAATGGATTTTACAACAGCCGATTTGTGCAACAATACGAAACGCAGGCTTGAGGAGGTGGGGATTAAAGCATCGTAGCAGAATCATTCAGTCCAATTGGACCGCAGCATCAGGTATCTTCCTGCACTGTGTGAAGCTTCACAAGCGCTTTTCTATGCTATTGGTATCATTTAGTACCAACCGGTGGATTGACAACAATGATTGATTGGTAATCTTGTCAAGATTTTTGAGACTCTCTCCAATAGCAATCAGCTGCATGCAAATGGCATCCAGCTTTTCGAGGCCTGCCTCACTTCCGGTAAAATCCTCCGCTGACTGAATGGGTTCAAAACGCTTTAGAATTGTCCGGGCCGATTTTTGGATTTGGGATAGAACTTCCAGAACAAGAGCCTTGTCAAAATCAGACATATACAGCCTCAGTATCAATCCTGCGTTTAAGAAACGTGTTCATTTTTTCCCTATAGCTTACGATATCCACAGGGATATTGAGCTGCTCCTCCAAATCCTGCTTTATGGCGATTAAATGAAATAGATCCTGTTTTTCAAGCAACACCACAATATCGAGATCACTATCCACCCCCGCGGTTCCTCGAGCACCGGACCCGAAAAGGCCGATTTTAAGGATGCGGTATCTTTCCCTATTTTTTTCTTTGAAACGTTTTATCTCTTTAATGACATGGTCCCTGTTCATGAGTCGTTCCATACCTTTATCTATTTCTAACCCTTAAAAATATTCATATCTTCCTGATTTGTCAATGAATTTCGCTGGAGCAAATTCGCATTCTTCTTGTCATATGGCCCATTTCCAAAAGGATGGAGTAGCGCAGCCCGGTTTGTTTCCGTCATTCCAACATTTCATTCTTCCAGTTCTCCACTGCGGCCCTCTTCTTTCCTTGTTTTACAAATTCCTCAAAGGAACAATCCGGATTGATCCCGGGGCAAGCGTCTTTTGCCAAACTCCAGTTATCCTTATCTTTGAGCAAAGCGGGATAGAAGGGCCACAAAACACAGGTCAGAGGTTTGACGGGGTGAATCAGACACCTTTCTTGGTGATCGTAGAAGATGCAATACCCGTCCTTCCCAGTCCTGACGGAAATCTTCCCGTTTCTTTTTTCGCAGAACTGGGTAATGAAAGGTTCGGAGGGCATCTCCAAAAACTGCGAGATGGCATCCACTTCAGCGTTCTCTAAGGAGATCCCTCCCTCACCATAACAGCAGCGACCGCATTGCTTGCATTCAAAGGCCTTCATAAAATCTTTCTCGCTTTGTTCGAAAGATTTTATACGAGTCCCGCCGTCGGCGGGGCGTTTTATAAAATCGGGGACCGATTTTATCTCAGCAACTTCTCCAGGTTCCAGTCAACCCGGAGCATCACCCTTTGATCATCCTGTTTCGTCCTGTAGATGAGGTGACCATTGTTGAGGCCGAACTGGAAAAGATCCCTGGTAATGGCCACGTCGTTTCGGCAGTAATCCATCAGTTTTTCCATTTCCCCCTGTTTGTACCATTCCAGAGCCTGCAGTCCGTCGGCCGACTTGCCCGCCTTTAAGGTTTCGGCAGCGAGGTGGTCCAAACCAAGGCGAAAACCGAGCCGCTGAAAAATGTCCTCCAAGATATCAAACGTGGTCAATTCGTTCAGATCGTTGCCTGTGTATGCGCCCAGGACGGCATAGTCAAATCTCTTGATATTGAAACCCACCACCAAATCCGCTTTATTAAGGTGGACGATAAGGTCGTCGATCTCGTCCTCTGCGAAGGTGAGAAATCGGTTTTCAAGGCTATCGAAGATGGCGGCAACCGAGACACCCATGAGATAGCTGTTCTGCCAGCCCCCCACCTGTTCCGCCGATCGCTGGGTTTCCAAATCCAAATAGACAATCCGCGGTTTTTTCTCGGTCGGCGCCGATGGCCCTGCTGTCGGCAGAGGGCACTCCATCCCCATCTCATCCTTCGCCTCAACGCATTGTTCAAGAGGAATATAGCCCAGAAGGAACTCGAGAATGATGATCGCCGCTTTTTTGTCCAGGGGTTTGTTTCCTGACCCGCATTTGGGAGAATGGATGCAGGAAGGACAACCGGCTTCACATTCGCAGTTCTTCAGGTGATCCAGCGTCTTCTGCAGGAGCTGGAGAACGATATCGAAACCATGTTGAGCCAGTCCCACTCCGCCAGGATGGCCGTCATAGATGAAGATTGCGCTTTTGCCGACTTGGGGGTGGTGCGTGTAGCAGATACCGCCAATGTCGTTCCTGTCGCAAAGGGCGAAAAGGGGGAAGATGCCTATGGCGGCATGTTCAATGGCATGAATCCCTCCCATGAAATGAAGGCCCTTTTCTTCAATAAGTCTATAAATGGGTTTTTCGATCTCCACCCAAAAACCGACCGTCTCGAATGTTTGTGGCGGCAGTTCCAGAGGAAAGACCCCCAGGAGTTCTTGGCCTGGGAGGGCGCGTTTTTCATAGCCTGTGACCCATTCAGTGACCTTTACCGTCCCTTCACGGACGAGAAACTGGCCTTTTGGTCTGCTTCGATGCACCTTGATGATCTCTGTCTCCTTTTCTGAACGGGCTCTCGTGAAATATTTGAGATCCAGCTTTTGTGCAATAATGTCCTTCTTTTCAAGGTCGAGCCTGTGAACCAGATGCTGCTTCGCGCGGTGCAGATAAACAGCACCAGGATGACACTCTTTAAAGGCCCTGATCCCGTCCACAGTGCCGATCGCTTCTCCTGTGTGCGCGTCAAAAATGGTGTACGTTTCGCCCGTGGACCGGATGTTCACCTTTCGGTGGGGATGGCGACTGGTGGGAAACCAAGTGGGTTTGCCTTCTGCTGTTCGGGTCAGGCTTCCCTCAATCTCGAGTTTCTCAAGACGGGGGGGAAGGTCTTTTGTCCAGAATCGGGCGTCATCAAGAGTGAGCGGTGTTTCAGCGGCAGCGCAGGGGAGGTGGCTCTCCACCACATAGGGATTGTGGGGATCGAGAATAGCTGCCTCAAAAGACCTTTCAAAGAAGTCGCTCGGATGCTTCATGAAATATTGATCCAGCGCATCCGGCTTAGCGATGAGAATGATCATGGAATCCCTTCCGGAACGGCCCACTCTTCCGCCCCTCTGCCATGTATCAATCATGGTGCCGGGATATCCGACCAAAATACAGACGTCAAGGTAACCGATATCAATGCCCATCTCCAGAGCACTGGTGGAGACAACGCCGAGCAAATCGCCGTTGGCCAGTTTTCTTTCGATGTGACGCCGTTCTTCGGGCATGAATCCTGCCCGGTAGGAGCTTATTTTTTCACGCAGTCCAGGGGACAGCTGAGAGACCCACACGTGGAGCAGTTCCGTAATCTTTCGAGATTGTGTGAAGGCGATGGTTCGAAAGCCGGATTGAATGCACTGAACGAAGAGCCGGGCTGCGGAGAAATTGGGGCTTGATGCGGGATTGAGAAACAGAAAGTGCTGTCCAGATCTGGGAGACCCGATCTCATTCACCACTTCAACCCTTTCCCCTATGAGACTTTCTCCGAAGGTCTCGGGATTGCTCACCGTAGCAGAGAGGAGAATGAACTGTGGATTGGAACCATAATGAAGGCAAAGCCTTTTGAGCCGGCGGATGACCTGGTTCATATGGGAACCAAAGATACCGCGATAGGTATGGACTTCATCCAAGACAACAAAAGAAAGTTGCTCAAAGAGTTTTTCCCAATTCTGGTGGTAGGCCAGGATGGCGCTGTGGAGCATGTCCGGATTGGTCACAAGGATGTCGGGCATCTCGGTTCTGATCTGTTTTCGCCGGTACGCTGATGTATCCCCGTCATAGATCCTTGCAGTGATCTTTTTGTCTTTTATTCCCTTGATCATGGAACGAAGATTCTTGAGTTGATCCTGCTCCAGGGCTTTCAAAGGAAACAGATATAGTGACTTCTTGCCCCCATGTTTCAAAAGCGCTTCCACAACGGCAACGTTGTAAATCAGGCTTTTGCCGCTTGCAGTCGGTGTGGCCACGAGGAGATTTCGTCCCGCCCTGATATGCTGTAGGGCTTGCACCTGGTGTTTGAAAAGATGCTCAATGCCGAGATGTTGGAGCACGGAGGCGATTTCGGCATTGAGGAGCGGGTCCTTCCCGTACAAAGCCTCAACAGGAGGAATATATCGATGGTAGACCGTAGCAGGCCCGAATTCTGAGTCCTGTTTCAGCGCATCGGCAAGTTCAGCAAGATTTTCAGGGGCTCTGTTCATCCTTTTTCCCGAATTTTTTCTGCATGGCCTTGGTGATCTCTTCTTGAGTGGCTTTGGGGCTTATGGCTTCTTTCCTGCTTGCCTCTGCTTGCGCTTTTTCCAGGATATTGCTCATGAATGTGTCCTGTTCGGAACTCCATGAACTCCAGCCGTCCACATCAATGTATTCGCTGTAGGAGGTGGCGTAGTAAGGGTCATAGAGGCGGGCCCCTTTTTCCTGATCAAATTCATAGGTGACCTCTTTTCCGTCAAAACGTTTGAAGTCCTCCTCCGTCAATCCCATGGCCTTCAAAAGCTTCTTGTGGTCTTCTTTGATCTCCATGTCCTACCTCGTATGCAGGCCCCGCCTTTTTTTGACTCGATCCTGAAAAATTCGGCCCTCAGGGCCAGGCGAAGATCCCCCAGTGCGGGGGTCAAATAGTGACCTGTTTTGGAGTACTGGAGCCTCCCCCATTGTCGATTTTGGATTGCAGATTGACGGATGGGCGGCAGCGTACACACAATCTGAAATCGTCAATCGAAAATCGCAAATCTCATGACTCCATCATTCCACCATTCCAATACTCCTTTGATCCATTACTCCGGCATCCGTTAAAGACCCTAGAAGCCCCCTCTCAGGGCAGCCCAAAGGCGGGCCCTCGAGACCCGGATTCTTTACTCCAGAGGCTGTTCGATGTTTTAAGCGTCAACCTCCAACTCCTTCTTAAGGGAATCCAGTTCATGGTGTTTGTATTCCCATCTTCGCATCAACTCATCAAGTTTTTTCCGCACCATGTCATATTCATTCAAAAGGGGGAGGCTTTTTTCTTTGTCCTTGAAAAGGTGGTGACTTGAAAGGTTCTCCTCCAGTTCCTTTTTTCTCCGTTCCAGATCATCAATTCTCTCCTCAAGCTGGTGTAATGCGTCTCGGACGGGATTCAATGTGGCGCTGATAAATTGGCGCCTCTCCGCCTTCTCCTTCCGCTTCATCTTTCGACTCTGAGGACTCGGTTCGGAGATTTTGTTCATAGCCGTCTCCGACGGAAGATGGGCCTCAATCCTGGACAAATGTTCATCGTATTCGTCGAGTGTGCCGGGGTACTCGACGATGGTTTGATCTCTGATGTCCCAGATTTTTGTGGCCAGCCGGTTGACAAAGGATAGGTTGTGGGACACGAACAAGAGGGTCCCGTTAAATGCAGCCAGAGCATCGATCAATATCTCCGATGAGACGATGTCAAGATGGTTGGTGGGCTCATCCATGACCAGAAGATTGCCCGGCTTCACCAGAATTTTTGCCAGGGACACACGGGCCTTTTCCCCACCCGAGAGGACGCCCACCACTTTTTCCACATCATTTCCGGGAAAGAGAAAGGCGCCACAAACGCCACGGACAAAGCCGACGCTCTCGTGGGGTACGCTCTGAGACACCTCCTCCAGAACCGTTCTGTTGGGCTCGAGCATTTCGGAGTGGTGTTGCGCATAATAGCTCACCGCGACGCCGTGACCCAAGATGATCTGTCCATGATCCGGATTCAGTTCACCGGACACCATTTTGAGGAGGGTCGTCTTGCCCGCGCCGTTCGGGCCGATAATGGCCACCCTGTCGCCCCTCAGGACTTTCAAGTCGAGATCATGATAAAGGATCTTGTGGCCGAAGCCTTTTGATACACCTTGAATGGTGACCGCCAACCTGCCGCTCCGGCTCGCTTCGGGAAAAGAGAAATGAATGGTTTTTTCCCTTTTATGGGTTTCCACCAGCTGCATTTTGTCCAGCAGTTTGATCTTGCTCTGGGCTTGTCTTGCCTTCGATGCTTTGGCTTTAAACCTTTCTATGAATTTTTTCGCCTCCTTGACCCTTTGTTCCTCATTGCGGGCCCTGGCTTCAAGGATCTTCTTCTCTTCCTCCCGCGCTTTGAGGTAGGCATCATAA
>Ga0180437_10009941_pt1 | contig 11674 bp, 8 predicted proteins | sample SS_ome_4_FD_132410 | JGI IMG/M metagenome (GOLD analysis project Ga0180437, IMG submission 132410) | Hypersaline lake sediment archaeal communities from the Salton Sea, California, USA - SS_3_D_1 metaG | ecosystem: Environmental > Aquatic > Non-marine Saline and Alkaline > Hypersaline > Sediment... | reverse complement strand
TTGACATTTAATTTATTGGCATTTAATCAGTAGGTTTTTTCTCTTTTAATCAACAAGGATAAAAGAGAATAATTTTGAAAAATTTTAGATGTTGAGATGCGACTTCTTTTCTTCAATTCCCCAAAAACTCAAAGCCCATTGCCTTAACCACGAACACCAAATGTTAAGATGCGGCCCCGTCTATTTGTTTTAAACCGTGAAATGTCGAAGGTTCGGATGTGATTCCAAAAAAAACCTCAAAAAATTAAAGAAAGATGAATTTCGCCAGTAGAATCAGCCAGAAAAAAGCTGTCCCGAAAATGGCTCTCCATTCCTTATTTTCCCGGAAAGTCTTCCAGCTGAACTTGTTTTTATTTGGAGTGAAGAAGGGCCTCATTGATGGAAAAAAGAGCGGCGTTTTTTTTCTATACTCCTCATATTCAGCCGGAAAGAGTTCCTTCATCCTCTCTTTTTCCGTATGGATGACCAAAGGATAAAAAAGGAGAAAATAGGCCAAAAATATACAGAGACTCCACAGTGAATGGGAAGCGATGACGATACCGAACCCGATGATTAAATTTCCCAGATAGAGGGGATTTCTTGTGTACATGTACGGGCCCGAAATCGTCAACTCTTTTTGCTTCCTGAGGTGTCCTGCGGCCCACATTCTTAAAAGAAGTCCGAGAATGCATACAGCCAGCCCGTTCAGTAAAGAAGGGAGGTCGGGTTTGGCCACTATCACAACCAGGATAACACCGATGAGGCCAGCTCTGACTCTCCATCCGTAGAGTCTTTTCTTGAGGTCGACTTTAGGCATTTTCTTCTAATAATTGGACGCTCAGAGCGGCGACTTCCTTTGGAGTGATTTTCTTGAGACATTCCAGGCTCGGACAGGTCCTTTTGTAGCAGTGGCTGCACTCCATTTCGTGAAAAGCCACTCTGTCTTGAAGGCTGAACGGTCCGTTTCTTCCTGGATTGGTGGGACCGAAGATGCCGACTACAGGGCGGGAAAAAGCGCATGCGACTTGAAGCGCAAACGTATCACTGCTGACCAACAGGGAGGCTCCTTTAACCAGCGCCATGACTTCTTTCAGAGAGAAGTCAGGAGAGAGCGGAACCTGAGATTTCTCGTGGATCTCTTCAGCCTGCGCTTTCTCTTCCTCGTTCCCCCAGAGAATGAGCAGAAACAGATCCCTTGGCTTCAACATGGTGATCAACTCGATCCAGTACTCCGAGAACCATCTCTTTGTTTTCCAGGCCGCACCGACGTTTAAAACAACGAGTTTTTTCTTCTCGTCATAGCCGATCTTTCGAAGTTTGTCTTTAACTGATTGAACATACTCATCCGGAAGAATAATCGGAAACTCATACTGCGTTTCCATGATCTCTAACAGCGTGAGGAGCCTTAAGTTTTTATCGATCACATGGATGGTCTCCGGAACCTCTTCCAGCCTATCCGTGTAAAAAATTCCCGCTTGGGATTCTCTTAAGTTCTTCTTGTGAAATCCGATCCTTTTCGCCGCTTTGGAGAGATAGGCAATGAAGCCAGATTTAATCAAACCCTGAAAATCAAGGGCGACCTGATTCTTGTTCCTTATGTCTTTCTTGAGTTTCGAAACCTCTTTCCAGAATCTTCTGGTGTTGATCCGCCATCCTTCGGTACGCGCCACAATGATCTTATCGATCCCGGGAACCAATTCCAGTATTTCCTTTCCTTTATCCTCCACAACCCAGGAAATAGTGCCTTTCGGGAATTTTTTCCGAAGAGCAGAGAAAGCCGGAAGCGTGTGGATGATATCTCCGAGGGAACTGAGACGGATGATCAAGAAGTTTTCCATCACACTATCATTCCAGCCTATTCCGCTTTTTCTATTTTAGAGGCAATCTCTTCGATGAGCTGAGAGGTTGACTTGATTTTCGGGCCTCCTGTGATGGCGATAGTGCCACCGTATTTTTTAACTGTCTCTTTTTCAGGAACCGTGTCTTCTGTGTAGTCTGAACCTTTGGCATGAATATCTGGTTGGAGCGCAAGAAGGATTTTCTCCACGTTGAGCTCATCGAAAAAAGTGACATAATCGACAAAATAAAAAGACGAAATGATTTCTTCTCTTTCCTTCTCTTGAAGTATGGGCCTGCCTTTTCCCTTGAGCGTGCGGACCGAGGCATCACTGTTCAAAGCCACGACCAGCACGTCTCCTCTGTCCCTGGATTCTTTCAGGTATCTGATATGGCCGACATGAATCAGATCAAAGCAGCCGTTAGCCAGGACGACTGTTTCCCCTTTCTGCTTGTGGCCGTTGATGATTTCGGTGAGCTGTTCGAGTGAGTGTCGCTTTTTCAATTTAGGAAAGGATAGCCTCTTTGAGCTCATTGACGGATAATGTGGCGGTTCCCTTTTTCATGACCACAACGCTGCCCGCGTAGTTCGCCAGTCGAGCGGCCTCTTTGAATGATGCTCCGCAGGTCAGAGCCAATGTGAAGACACTGATGACTGTATCCCCGGCCCCGGTGACATCGACGATGTCGGTTGTGCCGTGAATCGGAATGGAATAGGAAGGTTTCCCTTTTTCAAAGAGAACCATTCCCTGGGACCCTCTGGTGATGAGGATGGCCTCTGCATTTGTCTTGTTCAGGAGTTCTTTTCCTGCCTTTTTGAGCACTTGTGCGTCGTCGTCTATCTGGATGTGCAGGGCTCCCTCGACTTCGGGTTCGTTGGGGGTGGAAACAGTAATACCTTTAAAATTCAGGATTTGGAACCGGGAATCCAGAGCGACTGGGATTTTCTTTTTCTTAAACTGAGGAAGGACCCGGTTGAAGATATCCTCTTTGACCGTGGCGTAATTATAGTCTGAGATGAGCAGGGCTTGAGTTCGGCTTGCTGAGCTCACGAGCAGCTTGTGAAGCTTTTGTTTTATCTCGCTGGTCTCCAGGACTTTTCTCTCCCGGTCGATCCTGAGAATCTGCTGTTTTCTGGCTGTCTCTTCCCCCGCTAAGATTCTGGTTTTAATCGGTGTCAGAAGTTTTTTATCCGTGATCAGGTATTCTGTGGATATGTTTTTCTGTTTCAGAATCCGGAGAATCCTTTTCCCGGAATCGTCCGCTCCAAGCAGTCCGATAGGCAGGGGCTCTGCCCCCAATGCTTTGAGATTCAAAACAGAATTTCCCGCACCTCCAAGAGAATACCCGCTTTTTCTGTAGCTGAGAATGAGGACCGGAGCTTCCCTGGAGATACGGCGGGTGGTTCCGAATATGTATTCGTCCAGGATAAAATCTCCCCATATAGCGATTTGTTTCCCATCAAAATTGTCGACGAGATTGAGCAGATTTATTTTCTCTTTATTCACTGGACCGCAGGCAAAGATTTTTACCAGAAATAAGCTAAAAGGTCAAATGACAAAGAATCTGGGATTCCTCTAATTTTTTCATAATTTCAGGTTTATGAGAATGGATTCGCTCTGGAGAGAATTTTTAACGCCATCCCTCCCTCCCCATAAACCTTGGTCCTGAAAAACAAAACAAATGATAAATCGTTGATAAATTTTATATTTTTTTATCGATTTTTTTGGATATTCTCAGCTATCTCCTCTGCCCTTTTGCGTGCAGGTTCGACCAGATCTACGTATGAGGAACTGAACGTTTTTTGAAGAAACTTGTCTATTTGAAGAGTCGTCCTTTCCAGGTAGTTCAGCCTCCATGTATCATCAGGCGCTTTCTCTCCCCAGAGCTTCCGGGGACCCTCGAAGCCGCCTTCCGCGAGGTACCAGTCTTTTATGTACTGAAAACCTGCTTTATACAGAAGATAGCCGATTGGAGTTACAGCCGGGGGGATACCTAAATTCAAAGACTTCACTATGTCTGCATGAATTTGTTGCTCCCCTTCATAGGAAACCATGAGATGTCCACCCGGAGGAATGAGGTCGCCAAGCAGACTGAAGAGCTTGAATCCTGATTCTGATTTACTGAGAGAATATTTCTTTTTACTATTCTGCGAGGCTTGAAATTGGACTTCATCATTATAATCAAGGTCCATCCAAGGTTTGACTCCATCCTTTCCGCCGGAGCTGTAGATTCCCTTTATTACTGGAGATGCACTAAGGATGTTCTTGGAATTTCGAAGATAGAGTTTGAACCCTTTCCAGCCGCTCAAACGGAGTTGTTTGACTTCTCCAAGGTGAAGCCTGAAGTCGTTCACATTTTTATAATGAAGACCGTTCAAAGGATGATGTTTTCTGTCTGAAATCATTTTTTCGTTGAAAAATTTTTTGAAAACTTTCTGGGATCGATTCACGTATTAATATGAAAAAATATAGACTACATTCTTGTGCAGAGTTTGGCAAGTTGCCTCTGGCTGTCTTCAATGTGAACAAAGTTTTTTACTTTCCATCCTCTTGAGGTAGAGAATTTGACCTTATCCCAAATTTATGTAATTAATACCTGTTGCAAAAAATCTTTAAAATAATTGATGAATTGTGTAATTTCACAGATGGCTATTCAGAATAGTCTTTAAGGAGGATAGCATGCTGAGAAAGAAGGGTATTTCTCGATATTCAGTCATCGGGATTATTGTCTTGATTCTGTTTATCCGGGGAGAAGTCTGTGGTCAATCCGTTGACCTGCAGCAGCTCATCCCCAAGCTCGAATTTGAGGTTCAGCGCATAATGCTCGAGGGGGAGATTCCCTCGGCGACAATCGCCCTTGTTCATCAAGATAAAATCATCTGGACCGGTGCTTTCGGCCTTTCCAATATATGGGCGCGCACTCCGGCCATACCGAAAACAGTTTATCTCATTGGGTCCACATTCAAGACCATGTCCATGGTTGCCCTTTTGCAGCAGATGGAAAAGGGCAAATTCAAACTGGATGACCGTGTGAATGATTACCTCGAAGAATTCAAAATACAAGGGGAGAATGCATCCAATCCTGTGACATTCAGACATCTTCTGACCCATACTTCCGGTCTTCCCGGCGATTTTGGCCCGCATCCTGTCTGGGGAGATACGGCTCCTCTTCCTCTGGAAGAATATTTGACCAAGCGTCTCAAAGTGAAGGATCCACCTCTGACCAAATTGGTGTACTCCAACATGGCTTACACTCTCATTGCCCACCTCGTCGAAAAGTTTTCAGGCGTCCCCTACAAGGAATACATCCAGGAGAACATCTTTGGTCCTGTGGAAATGGAAGATACGGCCTTCTTCCCCAAAGGAAACATGGAAGAAAGACTGGCCATCCCCTACATATTCAGCAGAAAAACAAGGAGTCAGGTGCCGGCTACCCGGCTGAAGGCCAATGTCTGGCCCGCTGGAATCGTTTATGGGACGATTATCAATCAGGCCCAATGGCTGATAACAAACCTGAATGGAGGCGTTTACAAAGGGCATCGTTTGATCAGCGAGGAGACATTCAAGGAGGTGATGACTTGTCAGTACGACAAGTTCAAAGGCCCGATAAGCGACGGCTGGTTGAACGAGACGACCGGATTCGGTCTGACGTGGTGGATCTCTGAACGCAAGGGCGAAAAATTATTTGCTCACAGCGGCAGTGTTCCCGGGTACACCGCCTTTCTCGCCGGCAACCTGAATCAGAAAACAGGATTTGCCATCCTGACCAACGGCAATCGTTCCCATAAGTATCTTTTCGACTTGGCCGTGAAAGCCCTGGATTTGATTAAGGAACATAAAAATTAATTTAAAATGATTTTTAGGCTTGTGCTATCTTAGCAACGGTGCTATTCTTATCGGCTCAGTTAGGCTAAAAAAAATGATTTGGAAGCCCATTAAGCACTTCTGGAAACACCGGTACGGACACGCGCGGTTCCGTTTGATGGATATCAATACTCTCATCTATTATGCGCTGGTCGGCTTCCTTTTGATTTTTTTTCACAGATCTGTGAAGTATTGGCCTCTTTACGTTCTTATCCATGCGGCGGTTGTGATCCTTGTGCTGGAGCTCATTAGGCGCGGAGAAAAATATCCTCAGAAAAAAACTTTATGGTTTTTCCGGACAATGTATCCTCTGCCTCTCTTCTTATATGGATGGGAGGAGCTGGCGGCGATCATTACGATGTTTTTTGGGAATCACTGGATGACAGACGTAATTGTCCGCTGGGATAGAATGATTTTTGGCGTCGACCCGACTGTCTGGGTTCAAAAATTGTACAAGCCCTGGCTCAACGAACTCATGCATTTCGACTATTTAGCCTACTACTGTTTTTTCTTGCTCATTCCTTTTCTTCTCTATTTCCGGGGAAAAAAGCAAGAGACATTCGCAGTCATGTCTTTCCTCACTTTTACTTATTTCAGCAATTTTTTTCTCTTTTTTTTCATTCCCACTTTAGATCCCCTGAATGTTCCAGTGCTTCAGGCGCAGTTTGTCAAAGAGCAAGTCGGCTACTTTTTTGTTCCGCTGAATCACTTTATTCAGGCCAAAGGAGGAATTCCCGTGGCTGCCTTTCCTTCCTCTCATGTGGCCGGAGCCTTAGTCTGGGTACTCGCTGCCATTCGCTACAACAGGAAATTGGGTTATGTGCTGCTTCCCCTTGTAGTGGTAATAGGATTTGCAGTGGTCTATATTCAGCTTCATTATGCTCTGGACCCAATATTCGGCTACATCTGGGGAGCCATTTGTTTTATAGTGGTCTTAAGTTTACTTAAGAAAAGGGGAGAAGACCCCCTTTCTCTTCCGGTCAAGTCCATCAATTCCTAAGATTTCAGGCTTCTAAGGAAATTACGGGTGTCAAAGCTTTTTCTGAATTTTTTCATGCTATCTTTTTGATTCTTTTTACGAGGAGATCAATTTGCTCAGGAAAACGTCAAAGCTGTTTATACTCAAAAATTAGGTAACTCTTTTGGTAATGATATTGAAAGTAAAGTGTCATTGCGAGCGAAGCGTGGCAATCTCTCAGAAAAAAATACATTTCTTTTGATGAGATTGCTTCACTCCGTTCGCAATTACATCCAAAAAGTGTTACCTAATTACTGAGCACATACAGAAACTGATTTTTGGTGGCTGTTCTTGCAGGAACTCATTTGGTGTGAAGTTCAGCCTGTATTATCTCGAAGTTGACTGGCTTAAGAGAAAGTGCTAAAAAAATAATACGCCGGAGTGGCGAAATTGGTAGACGCGCTGGACTCAAAATCCAGTCCGGGGCAACTCGGGTGTGGGTTCGACTCCCTCCTCCGGCACCAGTTCTCCCCTGATGTTTCCTTGACTTTATCTTTCACACGCTTTCAATTCTAATACCATAGTTTCAACGCTTTTCAGTCTATTTTGGCATATGTGTGGCACATGGGAAGAAGTATATTTTAGTTTAAAAAGCCATAAGGAGTTTGAAATCCCTTGCTGGTTATCCAACGTGCCGGTTCGAGTCCGGCCCCGCCGCTTTTTTTTGCCTCTAATGCCTTTGGAATGAGTAAGTTACCGCAATCGAGACAAGCTAAACGAAAGCAAACGTAAACAGACGGTTTTGGGCTGTTTCGGCCTGCAGATATCCATCATTTATCCCTGCATGTGCTTTAACAAGTCCGACAGGTATCAGCAGAAGGAGAATTGATGATTATAACCAACAGATGGAGAACTTTTCTAGATTGAAATTCGTTAATTATATCAAAAAGAGGTGGAATAAAATGAAGAAGATATTCACCATCTTAAAAGTCCCTTTCACTTGTCTTTTATTAAAGATTCTCATTGTGTTTTCCTTTGCTGGTTCTTTAAAAGCACAATCATTCAAAGCAGTCATTGCGGATAGTGAAAAAACGCATGTGATGGTCTTAGGAACACCCCACTTGGAATCTTTAGGAGATCAATTCAAACCTCCATTATTAAATAACTTGCTCAGTATACTTGAACATTTCAAACCCGATTTAATTTGTGTAGAAAGTATGCCTCCTTATTTGTTAGAGGATATGGAACGAAGAAAAGATAAATTCGCAGATGTTATAAACCAGTTTGCACAACTGCGTATGGAGTACGGTCATAAGATGCAGCAAAAGTTAAATATCTCGAGGCAAAAAGCAGAGGAAAGAGCTAATTATTTATATCGCATGATAAAGGATGAATCCGGAAGGATTGAAAAGCGAATAGAATTGATTCAATACCTTTTAGCATCTTATGATGATATTTCCGCTCTGCTTCAATGGTCTTATTTGCCAGAGACCTTTCGATCGAAATATCAAAAGTTCCCTGAAGGTTTTTGTGATTATCTGAATAATCAACTGGAGTCATCCAATGAAATTGTTTCAATAGGAATTTCACTTGCAAGAAAATTAGAATTAGACCGGATCGAGTATGTGGATGATCATCACGATAAGGATATCTTTTTGAAGATAGCATCCGATCTAATGGCTGAGCTACGAGACAACTCTGAATACCTGGCGGCACAAAATAGCTCATTTTATGTTGAATCGCAACAACGGTTAGAAGAAGCGACTCAAAGAGGGGATCTCTTGCCTTATTATATTTATATAAATTCTTCAGAATATGGGATAAGAGACATGGAGCATCAGTGGAATCTGTGGTTCCGGACAAAGCTTCAATCTGGCTTAGACAGGACGCGTATGGCACTCTGGGAAGTTCGCAATTTAAATATAGCCTCGCATATTCGCCTTGCAGCTGCAATGCATCCAGGAAAGCGTTTGCTTGTGATTATCGGGGCGAGTCATAAACCGTTTTTAGAATCTTACTTAAATCAGCTGGTTGATATAAAGCTGGTCCAATTAAAAGAGGTTTTAGATAATATTTATTGAAATAATATAAAGAGGAATCTTTTTTCTGAAGTGAATGAAAGAAAAACTGCTTTGCAATTAATGAGGATCAATAATGAAGAGGTAATCCTTTTTAATTGGTAAAATAAATAAATTTCTATTCTTCGTGATCAACTGACTTTTAAGAAAATGTTTCGTTTCAATCGGTTCCAGAGAATTGAAGAATACTGCATTATTCCAATTATCTTCAATGTCTGCATTTTTCTATGCAAAAAGGGGATACAAAAATGACACGACAGAGTGAGGGTCGTTATCAGCTAGAGATGGAGGGAAGTATTACATAAAAGGAAAATTATGATTTCATTTCAATTTTCATTCATACCGCAGCGAATCCACCGGATTAGACCGGGCAGCCTTCCAGGTTTGGGCGCAGGTAGTCAACAGCACGACCAATAGCATGGATGAAGCCGCTATCAGAAAAACAATCGGCGAAAGACGGATTTTATAAGCGAAATTCTGAAGCCATTTGTGCATGGCATATACTGTCGCCGGCCAAGCGATCAGATTGGCGATCAATACCCATCCGGCCGACTCAAGAGAGAGAAGTTTTATGATGCTGAAAACAGACGCGCCGCAAACCTTGCGAATCCCGATTTCTTTGGTTCGGCGGCTGACGGAAACGGATGTGAGCCCAAAAACTCCAAGACAGGCGATCAAAACCGCCATTACTGAAGAATATCCCACGATCCGGTTCCATCTTTTTTCTTTAACGTATTGCGCTTCAACGTCCTCATCCAGGAAAGAATAAGTAAAAGGCCGATCCGGCTGTAGTTCTTTCCAGGCCGATCGCACGTCTGCAAGAATCCTCGAAATTTCAGAAGATGAGAAACGTATCATCATAAATTGAAAATTATGGGAAGGATCTAAAAAATGGATGGCAGGATGGATCTCTACTCGTTTAGCCTGCATATGATAATCGTTGACAACTCCAATGATGGGAAAAAAGTTTCCCTGTAATTCAATCATCTCTCCAATCGGATCGGCGATTTTCAGTTTCTTTACTAAGGTTTCGTTCACGATCACGGCTTGACGATCGGTCGGCCGTTCCGCGGAGAAATTCCTCCCCCGGAGAACATCCATCTCTAGGGTTTTAAAATAATTCTCATCAATACGATTAAAAAATACACTATAACTCTTATTTTGAAATCTTATACTATCCATCCAGAAGTAGCCGTCCAGCGAAGAGACAGCCCCTGAAATCTCTTTGATCCCGGGACTAGTGGAAAGGTAGTTTTTCAACCGGTCATATATATTCTCGCTCGCGTTGATATCCTTAACAATAATAGTATTATCCTTGTTGTATCCAAGGTCTTGATTGACCATGAAATTGATTTGTCGACCCAGCATCATGGTCGAAATGATCAGAAAGATGGATAAAGCGAACTGAAGGATCACCAGAAACCGGGTAAAAAAGTTTTTCCCACTGAGTTTCATCTTTCCTTTAAAAATATCCACAGGATGAAACCGCGAAAGAAACAGAGCCGGGTAGCTGCCCACACATATACCCAGGATAATGGACATGAAGGTCAGAAAGCCAAGTGTTGTCGGGGAGAAAACAGCGCTAATTTGCAAGGATTTCAGAGTCAAACGATTGAATGCCGGCAGCAAAAGATGAGCTGTTCCCACTCCGAGAATAAGGGCGAATCCGGTCAAAATCATCGATTCATTCCAATACTGTCGGATAAGCTGCCGGCGTTGGGCACCGACCACTTTGCGAATCCCGACCTCTATAAATCGTGATGAGGCATTTCCGATGGAGATGGTGACAAAATTGATCCCGGCAATAAAAAGGATGATCAATGCGATCCCGCCTAAAATATAGAATGGCGTTAGATTTCTGGAGCCGGATGCGTTCGGATCCAAATGGACATCTTTCATCCGCTGCAGGCCGAAGGAGAAAGGATCGATGTCTTCAGCGGCATTTTTAAACTGCTCGGTCCGCTCGCGCTCGAAGCGCGCAGCGTAGTATTTCCTGGCAAATACAGGATATTTTTTCTCTATTGTCGCGGCCGATGCCTTATCCTTGATTTGGATATAGGTTTTCCACCGGTTCCACAAGCTGTTCCAACTGGTTAAAGTATCCGCCCGTCCGAACAGGCTGATGCTTTCTATATTGAGCAGCAGGTTGAAAGCGATGGTGGAATGGGGAGGGGAATCTTTCACCACTCCGCTTACAATGAAGTCATTCCGGTAATTTCCTGAGATCAAAGTAAACGTCTTGCCGATCGGGTCTTCTCCCCCAAAATATTTCTTTGCATAGGACTCGGAGATCACGATGGATGAAATATCGGACAAGACCGCAGCCTTATGTCCTTGTATCAGGGGAAAAGAAAACATCTCAAAAAACTCCGAATCAGCCAGGATGATTTCCTGATTTTCAATGAGATCGCCGAGTTTCACGACGAATTCCCGAGGGAAAACTCTGACGCAACGCTTGACCTCCGGAAAATATTCTTTTAGAGCTGGACCGTGCGGTACATGCACAGTTGAGCCCTGCCATTCCACGCTTCCATCCGGATAGTGAAATCGGATAAAGGGGCGGTAGATGGAATTGAGATTTTCATGAAACCGGTCATAAGAAAGCTCGTCTTTTATAAATAAGGTAATCAGAATAGTGCAGGTTATTCCTATCGTCAAACCGGTGATGTTGATTATGGAAAAGGCTTTTTGTCTTCTGAAATGCCGGATAGCGGTTGTTAGATAATTCTTCAGCTTGGCGAGACCTCCGAAGATGCTTTGTAAAAGAAACGGGACTAAGAGTATAAGGAAAAGGGCACAGTGATGAATAACGGCCGCAGGCGTGCCTTTATCTTCTTTCAAAGAGACATACCGGTAGGAAAGATCGTCCATGATCGAGGAAAGGGTTTCCTCATCAGTGAGAAAAGAGAGCACTTTCCTTGTGAATCTTAATAAACAGTTTCTTTTCATATCTACCC
>Ga0180437_10009940_pt1 | contig 11675 bp, 9 predicted proteins | sample SS_ome_4_FD_132410 | JGI IMG/M metagenome (GOLD analysis project Ga0180437, IMG submission 132410) | Hypersaline lake sediment archaeal communities from the Salton Sea, California, USA - SS_3_D_1 metaG | ecosystem: Environmental > Aquatic > Non-marine Saline and Alkaline > Hypersaline > Sediment... | reverse complement strand
TGATCTTTTAATACAGCGTGCCTATGTGAAAAAGTTCCTCTTCCAGCATCTTGGCCACACAACCTTATAGGAAAGCCTTCGTCAAGCAAAGTACCGTATGCCAATGCTTCTGCATACCCCCAATTTAAAGGGATATCACCATCAGTCATTTTAATTCTAGATTCTAGCATTTTTCGAACTTGCGGCTGCACTTTAAAACCTTCAGGGATTTTTTCTAGTTGCCTTGCTATGCGGGTTAGCTTGTCTAAAGGAACCCCAGTATCAATATCTTGTTTCCAATCTATACTATCAAATGAAGCCCAAGCATTGGTATATTCATAGCTCTCTGCGCCTTCCCAAAGGCTTGCTACTGGCTCGCCTTTATCTAGTTTATTTCTGTAATCTGCAGCTATTTCTTTTTCTTTATTAGAATCTATGATACCAGCCTTAATTAAGCTTTCAGCATACATCTTCGGTGTGGTTGGTAATTTTTTTATAGCTTTATACATCAAAGGCTGAGTTGCTGAAGGTTCATCAGCTTCATTATGTCCATGCCTTCTATAGCAAACTAAATCTATTACTATATCTTTTTTAAATCTTTCATGAAAATCCATAGCTAGTTTTGCCACAAAATAAACAGCTTCAGGATCATTCGCATTAACATGAAGTATTGGAGCTTCGAGCATTTTTGCAACATCAGTACAATACACACTTGATCTTGCATCTTGCGGATTACTAGTAGTAAAACCAATTTGATTATTTATAACAATATGAACAGATCCGCCAACCCAAAACCATCTTGCTTGTGACATACTAAAGGTTTCCATCACAACACCTTGGCCTGCAAAAGCTGCATCACCATGGATTTGTATTGGCATTACATATTTTCTGTTAGTATCTTTTCTGCGGCGCTGTCTTGCTCTTACTGAGCCTTGCACAACTGGAGACACTATTTCTAAATGCGAAGGGTTAAAGGCTAAGGCAACGTGCACTGGACCGTAACTTGTTTTTAAGTTAGATGAATAACCTAAGTGATATTTCACATCACCAGAACTTGCTTCATCGATATTTTGATCTTCAAAATTTGCAAATATTTCTTTTGGAGCTTTACCTAAAAGATTAATTAAAACATTTAATCTGCCACGGTGAGCCATGCCTATTATTAAATCTTTTAAGCCATTTTCAGCACCTCTTTCAACCATAGCATCAAGCATAGGCATCAAGCTGTCGCCGCCTTCAAGTGAAAATCTTTTTTGGCCTACATATTTTGACCCTAAGTATTTTTCAAGACCGTCAGCAACTACTAATCTATCAAGAATTCTGAGTTGTTCTTCTTTGCTTGGTTTAAAACTATTCCAGCCTTGCTCCATTCTTTTTTGAATCCACTCAACTTCCTCGAATTCTGTGATATGCATATACTGCACACCAATAGATCCGCAATAAACTTTCTGTAATGACTTATGTATTTCACCAAGAGTGGCTTCGGATGTATTTAAACCAATATATGAGCCTACATCAAATTTAAGATTAAGATCAGCTTCTGTGAAGCCATAATATTTTAAATTTAATGTTGGATTGTCTACCCCTTTATATAAACCCAGAGGGTCAATATCAGCTTTTAAGTGACCAAAACTTTGATAAGCATTAATTAAGTTAATTACTTTTTCTTGTTTGTATTGATACTCAAGATCCACGGCTCCATTAGGTGAAGCCACATTATAAGTTTTATTTTTAGCTAAGTTTGCAAAATAATCCCTGATATCAGCATGAGAAACATCATGGCTATTGTTTGAAATACTTTTAAAATAATCTTGCCACTCAGGATCAAGCTCCTCAGGGTTTTTCAAGAAAGTATCATAGAGACTTTCAAGATATGCGTCATTCCCGCCTGACAAGTACGATTCCTGTTGTAATTCAAGCAATGTTTTTTGCTGTTTCATAACAACCTCATTTAGTTATTTAAATTTATTTTCTGAGTTATCAGCATTTTTAAAAGCATTCTTTGCTACAATTTCAACCTATAAACCTTCATCAAGCATTTTTTGCTTAATATGACTAATTGCTTTAGTCGGATTTAATCCTTTAGGACATGCATCAACACAATTCATAATTCCCCTGCAGCGAAATACACTGTAAGGGTCGGCAAGATTACTTAAACGTGAACTTGTTTCAGTATCACGAGTATCTGCTAAAAATCTATAAGCTTGAAGTAACCCTTGAGGGCCAACAAACTTTTCTGGGTTCCACCAAAAAGAAGGACAAGATGTAGTACAACAAGCGCATAAGATGCACTCATAAAGTCCATCTAGTTTTGCTCTGTCTTCAGGAGACTGCAATCTTTCTTTTGCAGGAGTTTCTTCTTTATTTTGTAAATATGGTTCAACGCTTTCATATTGTTTATAAAACTGTGACATATCTACTATTAAGTCACGAACCACTGGTAATCCTGGTAATGGACGCACAACTATAGGTTGTTTTAGTGATGAAAGTTGCGTTGTACAAGCTAAACCATTTTTGCCATTTATGTTCATACCATCTGAACCACAAACACCTTCACGGCAAGAACGTCTTAAGCTAAATGTATCATCCATCTGATTTTTTATAACTAATAATGCATCAAGTAACATTATGCAGTTATGTTCTTTTGTATCGACCTCAAAGTCTTGCATATAAGGCTTTTTGTCAACTTCAGGATTGTAACGGTATATTGAAAATTTCATAGTTATCATCCTTTATGATTCTCTTAAAAATGGTTCGATAGTATCTACTTCTTTAGGGCTCATATTTATAGGCCTTGATGTTATCTTGCCATCTGCATAGTAAATTGAATGTTTAAGCCAGTTTTTATCATCTCTATCTGGAAAGTCTACACGAGAATGTGCACCACGACTTTCCGTTCGGCTATTTGCTAAATACGCTGTAGACAAAGCTGTTTCCATTAAGTTATCAAGCTCCATAGCTTCAATTATGCTTGTATTAAATACCTTGCTAGTATCTTTGATAGAACATTTTTGAAGTCTTTCTTTTAGGGCTTTTAATTTTTCAAATCCAGCTTCCATAGCTTCAGCGGTGCGAAAAACACCAAAATCTTCTTGCATAACTTTTTGTAGCTCTGTTCTAACTTCTTCAACTGACTCACCATCTTTATTGGTTTGCCAACGTTTTAGTCTTACGAGTGATTGTTCAATTTCTTCTGGGCTTGGCGTTCTAAAACCTAGACCTTTTCTAATACTTTCTTGAACGTGCATACCTGAAGCTCTGCCAAATACAACTATATCTAACAATGAATTAGCGCCTAGTCTATTTGCTCCATGAACAGATACACTTGCACATTCTCCTGCTGCATAAAGACCTTCTACAACTTTATCTTGACCATTTTCAACTGTTAGAACTTGGCCATGATAGTTAGTTGGAATACCACCCATAATATAATGGCAAGTTGGAATTACAGGAATTGGGTCTTTTATAGGATCAACACCCGCAAAAGTTCTTGATATATCTCTAATGCCAGGCAAACGCTTTTCAATTACTTCTTCGCCTAGGTGATCTAATTTAAGCAAAACATGATCGCCTTTTGGTCCGCACCCTCTACCTTCTCGTATTTCAACTGTAGATGCACGAGACACCACATCACGACATGCTAAATCTTTTTCATTTGGAGCATAACGCTCCATGAAGCGCTCACCATCTTTATTAATTAAATAACCACCTTCACCACGGCTACCTTCAGTAATTAAGATTCCGGCTCCTGCAACACCTGTTGGATGGAATTGCCAAAATTCCATATCTTGTAAAGGAGCACCAGCACGTAAAGCCATGCCAAAACCATCGCCTGTATTAATATGAGCATTAGTAGTGGATTGGAAAATTCTGCCAGCCCCACCTGTTGCTAAAATTACAGCTCTTGATTTAAAAAATGCAATTTCACCGGTTTCGATTGACATCGCTGTAACACCTGCAATGCCATCATCTGTTTTTACTAAATCTAAAGCATACCATTCATTAAAAAACTTAGATTTTGCTTCTATGTTTTTTTGATAAAGAGTATGTAACATAGCATGACCTGTTCTGTCTGCTGCACAACAAGTTCTGTGAACTAATTCTTTACCGTAATTTCTGGACTGACCACCAAAAGCTCTTTGATAAATCTTACCGTTATCTAACCTTGAAAAAGGCAGACCCATATGCTCTAACTCATATATAGTTTGCGGAGCTTCTTTACACATATATTCAATGGCATCTTGGTCACCAATGAAATCTGCGCCTTTTACTGTGTCATACATGTGCCAGCGCCAGTCATCACTACCATCGGTGTTGCCAATTGCAGCATTAACTCCACCTTGGGCTGCAACTGTATGTGATCTTGTTGGGAAAACTTTAGAGATAACAGCAACATTTAAACCAGATTGAGAAAGCTCAAGAGATGCTCTTAAGCCAGCTCCGCCAGCGCCAATGATTACTGCATCAAAAGTGTAATTTGCTAAGTTCATCAATTAAACACCCCATAAAATAAATAGCAAAGCTAAAAATAATGTCATTAACAGTAATAACACCGCTGTGTATAAAGTTAGGCGAAGAATTGAACACTTCACGTAATCAGTAATAACTGTCCATATGCCGATCCAAGCATGATAAAGCAACAAAAAGAAAACAACTATTGTAGATATTTTGACTATAGAGCAGTCAAAGAACGCATGCCACTCTGTGTAAGTTATTTTAGGGTTGCAAACCAAATACAAAACCAAGGTAACTACATATAAAGCCATAATAAAGGCTGACATATGCTGAATCACCCAATCACGTAATCCTTTTGAGTTAGAACTATAAATTGCTTTTACCATAACCAAACACCTGCAAGAATTATTAAAACTGTACTAATTAATAAAGTTAAATAAGAAGCGAACCTGCCGCTGCTTAATTCTTCGCCAATATGTATATCCATTAACAGGTGTCTAACTCCTGCGACAAAATGATAAATAAATGCAGACAGAAAAGCCCAAGTTATAAAACTTACGAAGGGCATTGACAAAATTTCCGCCAACTTATCAAATGATTCTTGAGATGATAAAGATAAATGTAGACCCCATAAAGCAAATGGGATAAATATAAATAGTAAAACCCCTGACACCCTATGCAAGATTGAAACAATCGCAGGGATTGGAAACCTTATGGTCAGCAAGTTTAAATTTTTAGGTAAATTTTTCACAGTTTAAGTCATTCCCTCTTAACAGTTTGTACTTATTAAAATCACCAAGGCCAAAATTTTGCTGATTATAACCAGCATCAACAGTCAAATCAATGTTCAACTAATATTATCTCTATATATTTTAACTCTAATCAGTGTATAAAACATAGTGAATTCTTAAAGTTATTTTCTTATCCGTTTGACAACAATGTTTTGAGTTCTTATAGTTGAGCCTTGAAAGATGGAGACAACTCATGGCAGAAAACAAAGCAGACTTACAGATTAATGGTACTAAAACTGAACTAGATGTTCTTTCCGGAACATTTGGACAAGAAGTAGTCGATGTTAGCGGACTATTCAAAACAGGTTACTACACATACGACCCTGGATTTTTATCAACTGCCTCATGTGAGTCAAAAATAACCTACATTGATGGCGACAAAGGTATATTGCTATATAGAGGTTATCCAATCTCTCAACTTGCAATGCAGTCAAACTTTGTTGAAGTTTGTTATCTCTTGCTAAATGGCGAACTACCTAACAAAGAAGATTACGACTCATTCTCAAAAGCCATAAATGGCCACACAATGGTTCATGAGCAAATGCGTAATTTCTTTAATGGCTTTAGACGTGATGCACACCCTATGGCTATTATGGTTGGGGTTGTTGGTGCGCTTTCAGCTTTTTATCATGACACTCTTGATATCAAAAATCCTGAACACAGAGATATTTCAGCATTACGCTTAATTGCAAAAATGCCAACCATAGCCGCAATGTGCTACAAATATTATATTGGCTTGCCATTCATGCAACCACAAAACAAAATGTCATATGCTGAAAACTTTCTTTATATGATGTTTGGCACACCATGCGAAGACTATGTGCCAAACCCAACTTTAGTTCGTGCAATAGACAGAATAATGATTTTGCATGCTGACCACGAACAAAATGCTTCAACTTCAACTGTAAGACTAGCAGGCTCAACTGGCGCAAATCCTTTTGCATGTATTTCATCAGGTGTTACAGCACTCTGGGGCCCTGCACACGGTGGCGCTAATGAAGCTGCATTAAACATGCTTAAAGAAATTGGCGATGTTGCTAATATTCCAAAATACATCAAAAAAGCAAAAGACAAAGATGATCCATTCAGATTAATGGGCTTTGGTCACCGAGTTTATAAAAACTATGACCCACGCGCAAAAGTTATGCGTGAAACTTGTCACGAAGTTTTAGAAGCTGTTGGCGCACATGATAATCCATTATTTAAAATCGCTATGGAGCTTGAAAGAATTGCGCTAGAAGATGAATATTTCATTGAACGCAAACTTTATCCGAATGTTGATTTTTACTCAGGTATTACTTTAAGTGCAATTGGTATTCCTTCAAATATGTTTACTGTTATTTTTGCACTAGCTAGAACTGTAGGCTGGATTGCCCACTGGAATGAAATGATTGGCAGCCCTTATAGATTGTCTAGACCTAGACAGTTGTATACTGGACCTAAAGAACGTCATTATGCGCCGCTTGGGACTAGGAAGACTGAGGGTGCGGTTTAAAACTCTAGGAATGAGGTCAAGTTTTAAAGCATAGTAAGACTTGACCATTTTTCTTTACTTATTACCACCTACAGCAGGTGGTAGTGGCGGCCCTTGAGTCTTGGTAGTTTTATCTTTTTTCCCTTCAACCTTAGCCTTAATAGAATCAACTTTAACTTTAAAGTTATCAGGTGGACTTTTACTCCATTCTTCGCTACCTTCTTGAACTTGATTTTCAAAACCACCAGACACCTCTGGCTCTGGCTCTGGCTCTGGCTCTGGCTCTGGCTCTGGCTCTGGCTCCAGCGTATTATCACTATCAATTGATTGCTCTAACACACCTGTAATTTTACTCTTCGATTCTGGGTCTAGTGATTTCCCTTGGCTTTTATCTTGCATTTCCACAGATTCAGCAGGAGTTTCTTCTTTTGAATTAGACCCACCAGACTCACTTTGAGGTTGCGAATAACTACCGCTGCCACCTGAGTTCAAAAGCACTGCTGTACCAACCGCACAAATTGCACCTATCACCATATAGCCTGCAACGGCAGAAGCTTCAATTAAAAAACCAATTCCAGTTGCTGCTGCTGCAATTAATCCTACTGTTAGAAGACCATACCCAATTCTTCTGCGCCACTTCCATGAGTCTTTTTTAGGCTTATTATTTTGTTGAGTAGACACTGAGCTTGACTGTGCTGGGCTTCCCCTATCCTTTTGTTCAAGATGTGGAAACAATTCACTCAACTTATCGCCCACTTTACCAAGGGAACTTCCATGTGAAGAGCTGCGTACTCCTTTATAATACTGTGAAATTTCGGTTATTTCATCAAAGCTGAGCAATGAAGTTATTTCATTTTCTTTAAAAAGGTTAGAATTTTTTGTATATAGATTAGAAAGCTGTTCAGCTGATGTTTGCAACTCTTTAAAATGTTTAATCAACTCAATATCTCTGGCAGGTTTCACAGTTGCTTCCTCTACCATTGAATACTAAATTCCCAACCTATAGCTGCGTTTTATTCTTAAAAAACTGTCTTTAGCCTTAGTTATCTCTTCTATCAACTGGTTTTTTTGTTTTGTCAATATCTCTATTTCAGCTTCTGTCAATTGCTCTTCTTGTTTTCGAAATGACATAATACACCTCGGCACAACAGTAGATTATAACGTCATTATAGCAAAAAAATTAACTTTTGTGCGATTTTTAGACAAAAAAGGGGGCTGTAGAGGCAAACAAATCGGCAACTTATTGACTTTAAAAGATTAAAGGATAAAAAGGTTAAGTCTTCAGTATTGACTAATACACCTTGTAGTTATTCAACAATTAAGACTGAACCTCTTTACCACTTATAAGTAACAAGTAAAAAAACTTAGAAAGCTAATTATTTCTGTAATTTCAAATCCTTAGGCGAGCACTTACCCCCAAACAAAAAGCTAACCCCTAGATTTATATAAAAATCATTGCGAGAAGCGCCTGTGGCTTGATAAACATCAGTGGCTTCAGCTCTTAAGGCTACATTTGGCCCCCAAAATAATTGAGCACCTAAACCAAGATTTACAACTCCCGGGTTTTCTATATCTATACCATTTGGGACTAGAGTTAAAATACCTGCACCACCTTTGATGTATGGTTCAAAATGCCCTGCTTGATAAAACCTATAAATTCCATTTAAGGTATATAAAGCACCATGCACGCTCTTATCGCCTAAATTTGGTTTTTGTTTTGAGTTTAAAACACCAGTTGTGAATTCAACTGCGAACTTTTCAGTTGCATTATATGCTAAAGATAAATTTGGCATTGCTGAATCATCTAAGTTGCGTTTGGTGTTGAAGTTATAGTAAGCGTCTGCTGCGGTTAATGTTATAGCTTGGGGGAGGTTTTGAGCGAAAGAGTAGCTTGTTATTAATGAGAGAACCAAGCTTGTAATTAATTTTTTTGTTTTCATTTTTTTCTACCTTTTAAAAATATAAGTGCTTTTTGTCATTCCTACGAGCTCTTTGTCATTCCTGCGAGCTCTTTGTCATTCCTGCGAAGGCAGGAATCCATTTATACTAGATTCCCGCCTTCGCGGGAATGACAGGTTGTGCGCGGGAATGACAGGTTGTGCGCGGGAAAATGACAGGTTGTGCGCGGGGATGACAAAGCGTTTACAACAAATCATTTAGTTAAAACCCTTTTAACTGCTTTCTTCCATCCATTATATAAATGCTTAGACTTTGCTGCCGACATCTTTGGAGTAAAACTTGCATTTGACTGCCATAAGTTTTGAATATCATCTAAAGATTTGTATACACCAACTTGAAGTCCTGCTAAAAATGCCACTCCCCTTGCTGTTGTTTCAATGCACTGAGGTCTTTGCACTTCAATCATTAAATTATCTGACAAAAATTGCAGTAACCAATCATTAGCAACCATACCGCCATCAACGCGTAAAACTTCTATAGGTGTTTCACTGTCGTGTCGCATCGCATCTAATAAATCATGAGACTGATAGCAAACAGACTCGAGGGCCGCTCTTGCTATATGTGCTTTGCTGCTATTACTGGTTAAAAACAACAAAGCACCTCTTGCATCAGGATCCCAATATGGTGCGCCTAAACCCGTAAAACCTGGAACCAAATATACGCCATCAGTATCATCAACTGATTTTGCAAGATCTGCTGTTTCTTTTGCGGATTTTATTAGACCCAATGAATCACGCAACCACTTTATAGTAACTCCAGCTGAAAATATACTGCCTTCAAGACCATAAACAGTTTTACCATTTAATCTATAAGCTATAGTGCTTAATAAATTATGTTCTGAATTAATTAATCTTGAACCTGTATTCATTAACATGAAACAACCAGTTCCATAAGTGCATTTCACCATGCCTGGGGTAAAACATGCTTGACCAAAAGTTGCAGCTTGTTGGTCACCTGCCATGCCAGTAATTGGGATTTTAGTGCCGAATATAGATTCATCTGTTTCACCAAATTCTGCACTGTTATCCATAACTTTAGGTAAAATATTTTTTGGGATATCAAAGCTTGATAGGATTTCATCGTCCCATTGTTGTTTTACTATATTATAAAGCATGGTTCTTGAGGCATTTGTAGCATCAGTTGCATGTGATGCACCATTTGTTAAACGCCATAAAAAATATGTATCAATAGTGCCGAATAATAAATCACCATTTAAAGCTTTGGTTTTTGCGTCTTTTACATTTTCTAAAAGCCAAATTATTTTTGTAGCTGAAAAATACGGATCTAACAAAAGACCAGTTTTTGCTGAGATTGTTTTACTAATTGGTAATTGTTTTAATTCGCGACATAAACTTGCAGTTCTTCTATCTTGCCATACAATTGCATTGTGAATTGGCTTACCAGTGGTTTTATTCCATAAAATTGTGGTTTCACGTTGATTTGTAATACCAATTGCGCAAATTTCCTTGGCAGCTAAATTTGCATTTTTTAAAGCTTCAATACAACATGTAATAGTATTGTCATACATTTCAACTGCATCTTGCTCTACCCAACCAGGTTCGGGGTAAAATTGCTGCAAATCAATTTGATGTTGGCTTATAGGTTTGCCTGATACATCAAAAATAATAGCCCGGCTGCTTGTAGTCCCTTGATCTATCGCTAAAATATACTTAGACATATTATTCCTTCAAAAAATTTAAACAAAATGATATCACTAATATATGAGGGGTCAAGTCTCGCCATTAGTCACAGCGTTACATTCTAGGTGAATTACCATGTTTATTTTCAGGATCTTGACTAGGCGCGCCAGGAGCTGGAGTCACCTCATGTCCTGGTCTATTATTGGATTTGTCTTCAGAAACTGATTGCTGTTGATCTGGATTGGGTTTCACATTCATCCCCCTATATACTAATGCAGTATTTGCACCAGTTATAACAGCAGCCCCAGCTCCAGCACCAATTCCTACAGCAACTGCAGATTCAGCTACAGCTTCTGCAGCTACAGCAGGGGCAATAACAGAACCAATGGCAGAAGCTACTTCTGCACCAAAAGCTGCTTTTATTCCTAACATCAATAAAGGCGATGCAGCATAAAATATTGCTGTATAAGATGCCAAGCTAAAAAGGCCGCTTAAAGTCATACGACCTCCACCAACCAAGGCCCCTCTAACTCCACCTATAGCCCTACCATAATCTCTTGCGGCTTTTATGCTCGCTATTGGTGATGTTATAGCACGACCTGCTACTCGAAGTGCGGCACCTATGCCTGAGACAAATCCATATGAAGATCCTTCCATCGCTCGAGGCATGGCTTCTGTAAGCAATCTTAAACTGTTTAGCAAAGACATTGGGAGAATTTTTAAAATATTAACTACTGTGTAGCTTTTACCTGACCAACCAACAAATGCTTTGCGTCTTCCTCTAGGGTCTTTTCGCAACTCATCTGTAACACCATATACCTCATCAAATATTGATGCTTGCTGTAATGGAATCGTATCCTCAGGTTCAGGAGTATATTTAATTTCAGGAGGATTTGGAACCCTTTTCAGAAAGTAATCTTCAAATTTAGGAGATTTTTTTATTGGAATCGTTAAATATTTACGGTTTTCTCTAAAAACCCTTTCAGGAAATTCACCATTATCTCCCCTATGTAAACTATGCTGCTTAAAAAATTCTAGAGCTGCATGCTCACTTGTGAATCTTGTTTTAGGATCACTAGAACTGAAGAAATCTATTGATGAAACATATTGGGAGGTTAAGTTTTCATAACTTTTACTTTTTGAGGATCTATCAGCTACACTATAAACAGATTTTGCTAAACCTGATTTTTCACTGGGATTGTCATAAGAATCAGCATCTAAAAACATTGAATAGCTAAAGAAAAGCTCATTAAGAGTTACACCTATTAGCTTATTATCATTATCTTCAAGTATAGATTCCCAGTCTTGATTATCCATGTTTTCACTGGCTTTAATTTTATATTCTTCTTCCCATTCATCACATTCTTCTAAATTTTT
>Ga0180437_10009939_pt1 | contig 11677 bp, 6 predicted proteins | sample SS_ome_4_FD_132410 | JGI IMG/M metagenome (GOLD analysis project Ga0180437, IMG submission 132410) | Hypersaline lake sediment archaeal communities from the Salton Sea, California, USA - SS_3_D_1 metaG | ecosystem: Environmental > Aquatic > Non-marine Saline and Alkaline > Hypersaline > Sediment... | reverse complement strand
TTAGCGCGGCCAAGAAATACGACGTGGAGATGTGGTCGCCTGGCGTGCAGGAGTGGCTGGAAGTCAGTTCCTGCTCCAACTGTGAGGAATTTCAGGCCCGCCGGGCCAACATCCGTTATCGGCCCGAACCCGGAGCCAGGCCCCAGTTCGTGCACACCCTCAACGGCTCCGGCCTGGCTCTGCCCCGGGTAATGATCGCCATCATCGAGAATTACCAGCAGGCCGACGGCAGCATCGCCGTGCCCGACGTCTTGAGGCCCTACATGGGCGGGGTGGAAGTGATCAGGTAGGTGATTTGGAGGGGTGGGGTTGACATTCCTCCCTCTATCTGCTATACTAGATATACGGAGAGGGACAGGAGCCATCTCCGAGTTAGGAGGGATGGCCGAGTGGACGATGGCGACGGTCTTGAAAACCGTTGTGGCCGCAAGGTCACCGGGGGTTCGAATCCCTCTCCCTCCGCCAGGCTCAGTAGATGGAAATTTTACCTTCCCGAAAGCTCCAGTGATGCGCTGCCAAGCAATTTGACAGATGTTTAGACAAATTCTCGATCAATCCGGTGCCGTTGGAAGCTTTCGGGAAGGTCTGAAGCTGGCTAGTAGCTGATAGCTGACGGCTGATAGCAAATGGCGTTCGCCCAACGGGGAGGTGCCAGAGTGGACGAATGGGACCGCCTGCTAAGCGGTTGTGGGGTTAAAAGCTCCACCCAGGGTTCGAATCCCTGCCTCCCCGCCTGAAGCCTTGCGAAGGTTCAAAAAAACCTTCGCAAGGCTGTGCGCCCTCGTAGCTCAGTGGATAGAGCGTCTCCCTGCGGAGGAGAAGGTCGCACGTTCAAATCGTGTCGAGGGTGCCTCTTTGTAGAAACCCGGTTTTTTTCTCAAAAACCGGGTTTCTGCTTCTGAGCCCTGATTGAATTGCTCAGGCTATCGGCTGCGTCATGGCCAGGTCGTGGTACGCCTGGAGTCCCTTGGCGCTCATGTGGGCAATGAACTTTTGCGGGTCCAGGCACGCCTCCGGGGCGTACACCCCTCCCTCCCTGGTCAAGAGTTCTCCCCGAGCGAGCATCAGCGTGCCAACGGACAGGGAGAGCCCTGTGGCTTCCCGCATCTGGCCGAGACCACAGGCCAGGCGATGCACCTCCTGGCCAGCCACCTGGCCCCACACGTCAACGCGGACGGCCCCCACTCCTGGCTCCTCAGAGGTCATCCGCTCGATCCAGGTGACGATGCGGGCCACGGCGTCCCTGACGCGCTGGCTGGCGAACAGGCCCCACCTGGCTGGCCGGATGAAAAAGCCAGCCCCGCGCCCAAAGCCCATGAAGAAATTGACTTCCTCAATGCCCGGCATAAAGCGAGGGATGGTCTCTGGCTCGCTGTGGCCCATGTTCCAGACCTTGATGGGGCCAAAGCGGGGGAACTCGACGACGCGCTCCTCGCTGCAAGCGGGCACCAGCACGCGCCTCCCCTGCCGCCAGGCCACCACCTGGCCGGAGATGATGTGGAGCATGTGTCGCACAACGGCCTCACCGCCGCCCGCGTTCAGGGGTTGGTAGACGTACACGTCCACTCGCCGCGTCTTGTCCAACTGCTGAGCGTGGTAGCGGACCCCCACGTTGGAAAAGCCCGGGCTGGCGCCCAACCCGGTGAGGACGGTGACACCCTTCTGCCGGGCCTCCTGGCTGAATTGATCTATGGCCGCTCCCGCCGCCTCCCATTCATCGCAGATGCTGGCGTAATCAGTCCTTGCTTCGATGGCGGCTCGCACCAATCGGGTTTCAAACAGGTAGAAGGGGCCCAGGGCGGAGGCGGCCACGTCGTAGCCGCGCAGGGCCTCGACCAATTCGTGGTGCTGGTTGGCGTCTATGGGCCTGACGTCAACTTGCGCCCTCTGGCCAGCCATCCTGGCCGCGATCTGGCGAGCGGTTGTGACGTTGCGGTCCGCTATGGTCACCCGGCGCACGCCTTCCGACGTCGCCAGTTCCTCCACGGCCCGGCTTCCCATGTCCCCTGCGCCCCCCAAAACGATGACTTGCATGACTGCCCTCCTTTTCAACTCGGGTGCTTTAAAAGACGCGCGCTGTGCGGCGGCGGCAATTTGAAACACGAAAGGCACGAACATCGGCGAAACTCACGAAAACCTTTCGCGCCTTTCGTGTGTTTCGTGATTCAAGTGAGCGATCCACAAACACCACGCCCAATCGGCTCACGCTGGCGTAGCGGGTGATGGGTGGGTTCATAGGGTGTCCGGTGGCACAAGCCGCACCATATCCCAGCCAGCGCCCTGGCGCTGGACGACAAACCAGGGATGCGTACGCAGGTGGTCCACAGCCAGGGTGAAACGGAAGGGGAAGAGTTCCGGCAGGTGCAGTAGGTCAGCGAAGGCAAGTTCCTCGGCAGGGTGGGCGCGCAAGGCACAGGCCAGCAGCCAGGCTTCCAGGTCGGCGCTGCTGGTGGAAAAAGCCTGGCGTTTAGGAACGTAGGCGTAACGTTGACCCGAATCGGTCAAGACATCCCAATTGCGCAGGGAGAACATGATACGCTCCACAGCTTTTTCCAGGGAACCCAGTTGTCCACGTCTAGCTATGAGGCGCTGTTTCACCATGGCCGGTGTGATATTGTCCTCTTGCCGCCCTAGTTGTCCGATGGCCGCTGTCACTTCGCGGAAGAAAGAATAGTAAAGCGCAGTCAAGCCATAGTGCAGCCAGATCCGGTCACCGATGACAGGCGATTTCTGGAAGTAGGCCACCGCTTCATCGCGAAGTGCCGGGGCAATTTCAGCACTCTTGCCCCAGATATTGATGAGGATGTCAATGGCTTTGCGCCGGTTGGCGGCGCTGGAGATTCTCTGCCCGACCACCGGCTCCAGGCGCGTCCGGATCTCAGCCGGGTCCTCGGTCTCGGCGCAGAAGGCAGCAGTGGCATCGAGCCAGGGGAGGTAGATGTTGCGGTTGAAACCAATCCCTTTATCCATCCATCTCACTTTCTCAGGTTTATTGTCACCAAGGGTACTACCATCTCGTCCAGCGTGGGGCCGCCGTGGGTGACAACGATATCGTTGAAAGTGTCAAAGGCGTTGCGTCCCTCGGGCATCAGCACCCAGACGTCGTCAGGCAGCAGGCCATCTTGGCTCCACAGGATGGTCTGAGAGAAGCCTTCTTGCACATTCGTGGCAGCACGCCGGTCACTGTAGATGCGGGCTCGCTTGCCACGGGTGTCCACGGTGAGCCCCTCAGCAGGCCGGCCGAAGCCGCGTGCCTCGACGTGGCCATGATCGCTGGTCAGATAGACGGTGATGCCTCGCGCCAGGAGACCTGCTATCACTTTTTCTATCCGCTTGCCATATTCTTCCAGCCAGACACGCAATGATGCCTGAAAATCTGGAGCTCCCAGAGTGGCATCGTGTATCATATCATCAATCTTGTTATCTATCAAGCAGAGAGCGCGGGTGCGCGCGCTGTCTACTCCCGGTGGCGGGTCATCCCGGTCCAGTGCCAGGTGGGCGTGGGGGCAGGCCTCTGCTGGCAGACCCTCCCCTGCCCAGAAGGCAGCCCACTGCCCTGGCTCGGCCCGGTTGGTGTCCAACGCGGTCAAGTCAGCCGGGCGCAGACCGCTGACGAGAGCCTGGCGTGATATGGTGGTGATAGTGGGCACCTGCGCCAGCAACAGGTGCTCCTCGAAGTGCCAGTCTGGATGGCGGGCGCGCCACGCTGGGCCGATCAGAGTCCAGTCTGCCAGGGCCATGCCATCCAGGATGACCAGCGCCGCGCGATCTGCCTCGCCTTGACGGCGTTGGTAGGCGATGTAGTGTGGCACGTGGTAGACGTGGTGAGGCGTGGGCAGGCGCTGGCTGCCCAGGGGGGCGTATCGCTGGCGCAGCCAGGTCAGAAAGGCGATGTCCAGCTTGCTCTTTAACTGCTGGTATTCCTTCTGCCGAGTCGGGTCCAGCGGTGTGTCGGGATCGTAGCGCAGGGCGGTGAGTTCGGCCCAGGTGCGAGCGACGGCCTGCCACTGCTCCCAGCGCGCATCCGCCAGGGGCGTACCCAGAGACTCGAGCAGGATCCCCAGTAATTCGGCAGCGCGGCGGGGGCGGTGGTCCTCATCAGGGGCCAGGACGGCAGGGCGCGCCCAGTTCGGAAGGCGGTCAGGTTGTTCCACACTGACGGGCTCCAGCGCGCCGCTGCGCATCAGGCGGGGCAGGGCATCCTGCAGAGCGTGGTCGGTCTCAAAGTCGAGCAAATAGCGTATTGGCTCTTCCCCCAGGAGTTGCCCGGTCTGCTGCTGCACGTAGGCACGCCACTGCTCGCGCACGAACGTGGTGAAGGTATCCCGGCTCGCCAGCAGTTCGTCCAGAGGCCAATCGGCATAGGCAGGAACCTTGCGCAGGCGTGCCAGCAGGCTGTCGGCCAACACAGAAGGCACGGGATCGGCCTGCTGGTGGACCTGATCCAGCCAGGCGATGAGATGGGCCGGCCGCCGTAGTGCGTCGAGGTCGGCGGCAAAGACGTGGCGCAGCAGAAACTCGACCGTGCCCCGCCGACCCAGGCGGTGCGGGGGTGGAGGTGTCTGACCGAGCCGCCAGCGCTGGGGCGGCGTGAGCACGCGCACGAGCGGGTAGACCAGGTTGGGGAAGAAGGTATGCAAAGCCAGGGTGACTTGGTGGCCTTGTTGCCACAGGTCATAGGGAAGCTGGTCCAGAGGGCCGGCGGTGACGACGATCAGGGGATGATCGGTGCTCCAGGGACGTACGCCTTCCACCCGGTGGCGCAGCGCAATGGGATCGGGCTCTTCCACCAGGATGAAACCGCGTTCGGCCAGCGCCGCCAGCACGTCCTCGTCGGCCAGCAGCCCGTCAGGATCACTGACCAGGGTGAGGGGATGGGTGTGAGGAGGAAAGTGGGCAAGGACAGCAGACTGCATATTCCTAGCCCACCCTCAAGGTCGCATTGTCATAGTACATCAGCAGATCCGGGTCTTCCTGGAGCACCCGTTCCGGCAAGCGCTCGGCCACCCTGACGATGGTGGCATAGTCGTGGCGGTGCCAGGCGTCGGCGAAACCCGCCCGCACGGCCTCGGTGCGGAACTGGCGCAATCGGCCGCGGCCCTCCACATACCCGGCGAACTCGCGCAGCAGGGCGCGCTGGCGCAGCTTCTCCAGGTCGCTGGCCCGATTGGGATCGGGGACGTACCAGCGGCCCGCCGCGTCCTGCAAAAAGTTCTGCTCCAGAATCTCGCCCAGTTCGGGCAGGGCCTCGTGGCGGGCCTGGTGCAGTTGGCGCAGGAACTGGGGCTGGAGATCCTGATAGGTTTGTGGCTGGCCGCCGGTGCTGGGATCCAACTGCTGGCGCAGCCATTGGATGGTGCTCTTCTCGTCGCTGACGAAGAGGGTGAGTTGGGCCACCTCGGTGGCCTGCAGGCGGGCGCGGTCGTACTCAGGCACCTGGCCGGACAGGAAATACATCCCGTCGCGCTCGACGAAGCGCTCCCGCAGTCCGGCGTAAAAGTCTGCGGCGGAGAGGGGGACGGTGGCCCCGCGCTGGATGTGGAAGGCGACCATGCGGTCGAAGAGCAGGTAGGGCTGGCGCTCGGCAACGACCTCCAGTGCGCCGTCTAGCTTGACCACGACGGGCAATTGAGCCAGATGCTGGCGGACGAAATCCCAGGCTCCGCCAGGAGTGCCGGCCTGGGCCCGGAAGCGACGCTCGAAGCTGGTGCGGGGTTTGTAGGCGGAGATGATGAGGTCCTGCTTGACCGCTCCCGTTGAGGTCATCTGCTGCATTGTCATTTGCTTCTTGTCTAATGTGTGCACGTCAGCGACAACGAAGCCGGATCTGATTATGGCCTCCTGTATGGCATTCCATACTGCATTACTCGAGTTGTGAAACTCGACGGTCATCCACCTGCCAGGCTTGAGAATCCTGTAGCAATCTTCAAAGCACTTCACCATCAGTTGCTGATAGTCGACTAACCTCTTGCCCTGCGCTTTACTGACAACCGCTTCCTGTTGATTGTTAGTCATCACACCCAACCAGGATTCCCAAATGAAATTGAGATCTGAGTAGTTGATATTGGAACCGAACGGTGGATCAGTGAAGATGTAATCCACAGAACTGTCTGGGATAAGGATAGAGGTAGCAGAACCTGAGGAAATTGCAGTTGAACGGGGCGGGCTAGTACCAACTTTTCTATTAGCCTGAACTTTCCCACGAAGTGCGTACCGTGGGCTGACTTCTGAAATGAAGGGGGCTACATAAAGAGTGCCTTTCAGGTATCGATTAACCTGCGAAAATGAAGCTGCTAGGTAGCGATTCAGAAGCGTCTGACCTATTGCAACTGATTGTGTCCAGAAAAGTAGACGTGCGCGAACATCCTCTGGAGCATTACGCACTTTCTCAATTATGCAAGCCCAAGCCCACAAATTGCGTTTAGTGTAGAAGTGATGTACATGAGTGATACCAATATCGTCGTTTCGACGGCTTTCATCACCTTCGGGCATTCGGTCAGTTGGGAACCAAAATGAAAAACCAGCCTGCTCGATCTTGTCGAGGACGGCTAAATCCTCGAGATCCGGTGCCTTCTCATACCGCCGTTTGCCCAGAGAATAGTTGATTAGAATGGGTACACGTTTCGCACTACGTATCACCTGGCTTAAGTTTGTGTCGTACCCTGTGACCCAAGCCCTGTCTAGCATACCCAATGGGGCTTGCGTGCCACAAGTACCGCACATGAGTGGCTCCGAGCGGCGTTTGCGATAACCGGTCTCCTTATCCACCGCCACATCCCAGAACACCATCTCCTCACCACATTGAGGGCAGATGAAGACATCGCTCCACACTGTATAGTTGATATGCCCTTTCATCCGCCCAGGATCATCGGAGTGAGGATGCCATGTCTCATACATCCAACCGCACTCTTCCTCCACCTCGCGCAGGATGCGTTTGGCCTCTCGCTCGAAGGCAATCACATCTACGGGAGTGTTGTAGTTGTAGGCGATGAAGGTGGCGGCAGGAGAGAGGTCAACCAGGACAGTCTTGCGCGTGCCCACGCGGGAGATTGGCTCGTCGCCGTCGTAGACCACGCCGTCATCGCCCACCCAGTAACCCAGGTCCTCTACGGCTTTGCGGTCGCCGCACAGTTGGGCGGCCACACCCGTCATCCCCGTGCCACAGAAGCCGTCGAAGACAATGTCGCCGGGGTCGGTGTAGTGCAGGATGTAGCGCATCACTGCTTTGTGGGGCACCTTGGTGTGGTAGGAGTGGGCGTTGTAGATGGGGTCGTTCTTCCCCTCGGATACATCGGCGGCGAAGGGCTCGCGGCGATAAACAAACGGCCCGTTGTTATCATTGTCGCGGCTGTCGTCAGGCAGGCCCAGTTCGGCGCGCAGTTGGGCGCGCTCGACCTGCCAACGCTCGATGATCTCGGGCAGGAAGGGGTTGGGGCAGGCGGTGTAGCAGAGCGGGTCGGAGAGGGCCAGGATGGCCTCGTCCTCACCAATAGGGAAGCCCTCGATGGCGCGAAAGTCGGGATCTCGCAGGTATTCGCGCAGGCGTTCCTGATAGGCGGCGCGTTCCGCGTTGTCAGTGGTAGTAGGCGATTTGGGTTGGGTATCAGGTAATTGCAATTGGTCCGTCATATCTGGTTTCTCCATTTGCCATCGAATGCCATCGAATGAATTCGACGGCTGATATGGGAAACCCGTTCAAACGGGTTCGGGCTACTATCCCCAACACGTTTGAACGTGTTTTGGATGGCAGGCCGCGAATTCATTCGGGGCTGCACCTCGCCATCGGATGAATTCGAAGGCTGATATGGGAAACCCGTTCAAACGGGTTCGGACCACCACCCCCAACACGTTTCAACGTGTTTTGGATGGCAGGCCGTGAATTCATTCGGAGCTGCGTCTCGCCATCGAATGAATTCGACGGCTGGTATGGGAAACCCGTTCAAACGGGTTCGGACATCCCTCAACACGTTTCAACGTGTTTTAGATGGCAGGCCGCGAATTCATTCGGGGCTGCGTCTCGCCATCGAATTCATTCGACGGCCGGTATGGGAAACCCGTTCAAACGGGTTCGGACCACCCCCAACACGTTTCAACGTGTTTTGAGCAGGCCGCGAATTCATTCGGGGCTGCTGCTGCGTCGGGGGCTAGAACGGCGGTTCCCCCCACGCGTCATACGTCGCCCGCTGCTCACGGGCAATAGAAGGAACCACGCCTGGTGTGATGCCAACGTCGTCCGGTCCTTCGTCAAATTCGGTATATCGCTCAAGCCACGCGTTGGTCGTCTGGTCCTCGTGGTGCTGCTTCTGATTGGCCACGTATGCCTCCGCCACTTGCCTCTGGCGTTCTCCCATGCTCAAAGCCCCATAGCCACGCTGCCAGGCAAATTGGTAGTCGAGCCCACCTGCATGGTTGAGGTCGTGCGAACTGGCTCCCTTTAAACGCTTCACCACGTAAGCGACAGCGTGCTTGGGTGGAATCGAGACTACGAGGTGGATGTGGTCGTACCAGCCATTGATGGAATAGACGTACACCCCCAGCTCAGCCGCTTTGTTTACGATGTAAGCATAGAGCCGATCTTCGATCTGGGGCTGGATGAGGTGTTCACGATTCTTGGTCGCCCACACAAGATGGTAGCAGAGCCGCCAGAAGGCCATGGTGTTTCTCCTTTCGCCGCCGAATGTCGCCGAATAAAGGCCATCGAATGAGCCATCGAACGAATTCGACGGCTAATACCGGAAACCCATTCAAACGGGTTAGGGCAATGGCTCAACACGTTTTAACGTGTTTGGAATAGCAGGCCGCGAATTCATTCGGGGCTCACCATCGAACGAATTCGACGGCCCATACAGGAAACCCGTTCAAACGGGTTCGGACATACCCAACACGTTTCAACGTGTTTGGAATAGCAGGCCGCGAATTCATTCGGGGCCGCTCGCCCCCCATCCAACACGTTTGAACGTGTTTTGGATAGCAGGCCGCGAATGAATTCGCGGCTATTCACCGATCCAAAGTCAGCCGCGTGTTGCGTGGGTCATGACCACGCATTCTCTGGCTCACAAAGCTGGCAAAGCGGCGCTGCAATTCCTCAACGGTGCTAGGTAGCCCGCCCTCTTTCAAGGCCTCCAGCAGGTCATCCACCAGCAGAGTCAGCGCTTCAATGCCGCGCAGGGCCTTAGTGGCCGCGTCCACGAACCCATCAGGGATATGGGGATCATCCTCACTTTGGTCGAGAAATTGCTCGATGGGCTGGCGCTCAGCCGGTGCCATCGCCTCCAAGCTGCGCTGTGCAGTCTCGCTGGTCAGGTTGGCCCGCAGCGCCTGCCGCCAGCGGATCAACAGGTCATCCAGCCGCGCATCCAGTTGATCCAGCATCCGGTCGGCCTGGCCGATGTGGTGATGTTGCGCCGGTCGCAGGTGACAAGAAGGACAGGTCGGCGTGTCAGCAATGACACCTTCGTGGAACTCGCGGCAGGTGGGCAGCGCCGAAAGCGCCTGCTTCCAGGCCTCCAATTCCGCACCACTGAGCAAGTCAATGGCCGACAGCGTGTTCAACGCCGCCAGACGCGGATCGTTGTACAAGCGTTGGCGGCGGTCATCAGCTTGGGGTCCCAACACCAGTTGGCGGTGCAATTCGGCATAAGCGGCGACGTAATCCGCTTTCAGCGCATCCAATTCGCGCATCAACGCTGGAACGCTGCGTGCCTCCTCCCCTTTGCCCAGACGGCGCACGTCGTCTAGCAGTGCCTGGCGGGCGGCAGCCGCCCGCTCTGACCAAGGATGACCGGCGGGCAGATTGGCCTGGGCCTCAGCCAGATAGGCGGTCAGGGGCTGAATCTGGCCTACCAGGTCCAGCAACTGCTCCGCTCGCTTCACAACCGCCTGATCATCGAGAGCCTCCGTCACCTGGCTCACCGTCAGACGCAGGTTGCGCAGTTTGCCCACCGTGTTGAAGCGGCTCAGTTCCTCCAGAAACTGCTTGTATCCACGCAGGTAAGGCAGGAGATCCGTCACGGAGAGAGTGACGGCTGGCAGGTCACTGCTTACCACAGTGCCGGCTTCCACCTCGATCGTAAAGCGGTCGGTGAAGAGAGACTTATTCCATAACTGCAACCCCTGCTGCAAGCGGCCCTGCAGGGTAGCTGTCCGCTCCAGTTCGGCCTCTACGAGGCGCTGAAGCTCGCGCACAGCCTGATCGCGGGTGTTCTCATCGCGGACCAGCCCTGGTGCAAGCCCCAACCCTTCGAAGATCATAGTCCAAAGATTAAGCGGCAGGGTACGAGGCCGTTTATAGAAACGGAAATCCGTCAGGTCGGTGACAGCCATCGTGGCCGCACGCTCGATGGTGCCAGCGTCTAGCTCTACCTTTCCGCCCAGATTCAGCACGACATCGCCGTTGTAGACCAGAGCCAACAGCACCACCACCGCCCACTCTGGCTCCAGATGGAAGAGAATGTCCTTCTCGATGGGCTGAATGCCACCAGCCACCTGTTCGATCAACTCACCCCGGTTAACCACCTGGCTTTCGGGCTTTTCTCGCAAGAGATCCAGGTAGCGCCGCGCATAGCGCGACGGATAGGGGCGCACAGCGCCTTCTTCGTCCACCAGCTCCAACGCTTCCAGCACGGCCGTAGCCAGATTGGTGCGTCCCCGCCCGGCCAGGAAACGGATTGCCTCCATGGCGCTGGCAGGGCGGGCTGACTCGCTAACCGGCTGAGACAGGCGGTGGAAGGCGGGGTACTCAGGATAGCGTTCCTCAAATTCGGGCGCCAGCAGGTGGGCGGCGATCAAACGCAAGAGTTCTTCGATAGTCTGGCTGGCAGTGCTGCGGGTGTGGGTCAGCACCGTCCCTACAGGCTGAGTCGCGCCCTGGTAGGTCACCTGCAAGTGATCTGTCAGATGCTCGCGCAGCCAGCGCAAGAGCCGCCTCAGGTGCTCGTCGGCCTTGTCGGCGTAGACCTCACGATGCGAAGCCGCCTCGCTGGCCATGGCGCGTGCACCAGCGTACTGGCGTACAAGATCCTCGAAAATCTGGTCCAGCCCGGTCAATTGGAAAATGACTTCGTCAGACCGCTCCTGGTCGTGCCATTGGCGGTCCATAAAGGGAGGGAGTACGTAGACGTAAAAGTCGCGCGGGGGCTGGGCAGTGCTGCGCTCGTCGGGCGCACCGAAGAAGAGGTAGCCAGGGCGGGTCACTCCGCGCTCGGCCCAGGGCAATTCGTAGAACCAGATGCGGTGGCCAGTGACATAGGTGGTATCGCTCAAGTTGAGGGCCTGGCGCAGGGCGTCGAAGAAATAGCGATTGAGGTCGCTCTTTTCCATAAACTCGCCCCGCTCGCTGATCTTCTCGTCAAAAGGAATGACCTTTTTGAGATCCAGATAGTATTGACCGTTCTCTTCGTTGTAGGAAATGAATTGGCCAGTAACAGTGCGGATGATCTCGCGCAGCGCCACTTGCACCTGGTCGAGCAGGAACTCGGCCGAGGGTTCGGGGAGGCGCACATGCAAGCAGAGGCCGTCGCGTAGTTCCTCCGGCGTGGCACCTAGCGGTACGTAGATGTCGCTGGTGGTCAGCCGATGGACGCTGAGCGCGTGGATAATGCGCAGAGCAACAGGGAGCAGATGCGGACGGGTGTAAGCATTGCGGATGCGTCCCTCCAGCACGTTGCTCTTCTCAATG
>Ga0180437_10009938_pt1 | contig 11677 bp, 8 predicted proteins | sample SS_ome_4_FD_132410 | JGI IMG/M metagenome (GOLD analysis project Ga0180437, IMG submission 132410) | Hypersaline lake sediment archaeal communities from the Salton Sea, California, USA - SS_3_D_1 metaG | ecosystem: Environmental > Aquatic > Non-marine Saline and Alkaline > Hypersaline > Sediment... | reverse complement strand
ATATTGTGGGCGATGGCATGGACATAGCCTACGGAAGCTCTAGTAAAGGCGGAGCCTCCGTAGAACGAAGCGAGGGCCATGCTGTTTCGTTTCTCCAGATCCGAGCCGTCTTCATAGACCGCCCCCAGATCTTCAAAGATGATTCTGGTTGCCTTCTCCGCATTCTCGTTTGTATATTTCGTCCCGAACCATCCGATGTAGGCTTCAATGGCATGTGTGAGAGCGTCCATCCCCGTCGCAGACGTGATATGAGGGGGTAGACCCAGCATCAACTCCGGGTCGAGCACAGCGATGATGGGTACCAACTTGAGATCCGCGACCGCAAATTTCTCGTGTGTTTCCGGATCGCTGATGACTGCCGCAACCGTGGTCTCCGATCCTGTCCCCGCCGTTGTCGGTACGGCGAACAAGGGTGGCAGTTTCTTTCTAACTTTGAACATTCCTTTCATCGCATGCACGGAACGCTTCGGATTGGTGGCGCGGGCTCCGATGAGTTTGGCGCAATCCATCGGCGAGCCACCCCCAAATGCCACAAGCCCCTGACATCTGTTTGCAAGATAGAGTTTCAGGCCGTCTTCGACGTTTTGGATGGTCGGGTTCTGCTGTACCTCGTCATAGAGTGTGAAGGAGATCTTCTTTGCCTCGAGTGCGTTCAACAGCCGTTGCACGAGACCAGCGGCCATCAACCCCTTGTCGGTTACCACCAAGACATGGTCGACTCCCTGGGATTTGATGGTTTCCGGTAGCGTTCCCAAGGATCCTGGCCCGGTGAACAGCTCCGGCACGGGAAACCGAAGGATCGTGACAACGCCCTTCATGACGAATTGGTAGGCTCGATAGACCGCTTTTCTCAACATCCAAAGCATTCCCGATTCCTCCCAGTTTACGGTCGGATCTCTCTCCGTAGTCTATCCAGGATGCGAAAACCCAGTACCTGTATCTCCTGGGGTAAGATCGCATTTTCCGCGGAACGAATCAAGGAAGCAGATTCACCGAGAGGTGTCGAGAAGACGGCACAAGGGGCATCTTCTCGTGGAGGAATGAACGAGATCCGTCTACTTCACATATCATTTGCATACCGTTACAATCCAGAATGGAGGTTGGAGTCGTATAGATAAGAGAAATGGCAAACCAGCCCCTCGCAATTCAGGCGATGAATTTCCTAGCCTTACATGAAATCGCGGTTTGCCCTTCGTGCGTGGGCACGCGGGGTGATATATGGATCGTTCCGAGTGTCGAAGCAGGACGGTGCGACCCGGCATACGGGGAGTCGGGCTGGTTCCAAGGCTGCCCATGTTAGAGGAAGGAAGATACACTCGGATGGAACAAGAACTGAGCGAGATCGCGCGTCCTTTGAGCGGAGTCATCCAGAATCTCAAGAGCGAGTAGACCCCCAACCTCCAACCACGAACCGTCCTTCGAGGTCCTTCGGACTCTACCCGCGAATTGACGCCGGGCCGTACTCATTGAGTCTTTCGCATTCTGTCCCTCCCGCAGCCGGCCACAACATACGGGACCTCTTTCTCTTTGACACATAAGTCCTTTCTGTCGTACTCTGTTCCCACTCCAAACGAGTTTCGATTACCGAACAGGAGCATCGTGAGATGGCTGGAGCGGCACAATCAGGGGCAGGGGAATCGCAGACGACCGCGGCTGCGCGGAACACCCTGCCGCAGCCGACGACGGGGGCGATACTGGGGCAGGCGTTCCGCCGCACGGCCCCCGGCCGCCTGTACCACCGATGGCAGCACATGCGTGAGGCCGACGTCTTTCTGCTCTCGTATCCCAAGAGCGGCCGCACTTGGCTGCGGCTGATGCTGGGGCAGGCGCTGCTGACGCATTACGAAGTGACCGATCAGCGGCCTACGGCTGTGGAGAAGATCACCAAGACGTGTGAGGGCGTGCCCCGCGTGGTGATGAGCCACGACGATAATCCGGAATTGAAGCGGCCTGGCGAGCTGGTCACGGACAAGGGCGAGTATCGCGACAGCCGCGTGGTCCTGCTGGTGCGCGACCCGCGCGACCTGATCGTCTCGCTCTACTTCGGCCGGACGCGCCGGCGAAAGCTGGACGCGGGCTCGCTGGGCAAGTTCGTTTACTGCGACCGGGGCGGCGTGGACACGATCATCCACTACTTCAACGTGTGGGCGGCGAACAGGGATGTGCCCCGGGCGTTCCACCTCATGCGATATGAAGACCTGCACCTAGACGCCGCGCTGAAGATGCGGAAGCTCTTCGATTTCCTCGGGCTCCAGGCGCTCCCGGACGACGTGATTGCGCAGGCGGTGGACTACGCATCGTTCGACAACATGCGGCGAATGGAGAAGACCGACGAGCTGGGCTCGGCGCGGCTGCGGCCGGGCGATCCGAACGATCCGGAATCATATAAGACGCGGCGGGGCAAGGCGGGAGGCTTCGTCGACTACCTGGCGCCGGATGAGGTGCAGGCGCTGAACGAGAAGGTCGATAGCGAGTTGCTGCCGCTGTTCGGATACAGCACAGCGGAGATGACGGCGGTGTGGGAGCAGCTCGCGGGGTCGGGAGGGGAGCCTCAGATATAGGCGAGGGCGCGGAGGGATTTGCTTCCTGAGCCCGTTGTTGAATCCTATGGCTTTTCCTGAAGATTGCGCCTAAGACCCTCTTCCTGTTCCTGCCACTCGTCGTCCTGATCAACGCGGATTCCACGATATTCAGTTATGAAGATGTCCTGTCAAGAAGCGAATCCCTGTCGCACTCTTGCGGGCGTGAACGTCCCTTCACGTTCTTGTTATGGGCTTCTTTCATCTTCTGATCCGCGCGAGCGGACTCATCCAGAATCTCAAGAGCGAGTAGACCACCAACCTCCAACCACGAACTGCGAACTCTCCTTCGAGGACCTTCGGACTCTACCCGCGAATCGACCCCGCGCCGTACTCATTGCGTTTTTCGCACTCAGTCCCTCTCGCAGCTGGCCACAACATTCGGGACCTCTTTCTCTTCGACACACAAGTCCCTTCTGAAGTACTCTGTTTCTACGCGAAACAGAATTGCTATAGAGTATCCACCCCGATCCGGGGTCGCCGGCTCAGAGGTTTCCGGCCCTTTGAGGAGGGATGGAGAGAAGTCATAATAACATCACAAAGGAACACGCAATCGGGCCGACCACCCTTGTTCATCTATCACCTGACTTATCTTCAACTCCTGACCACTTTTCTGGATTCAGGGTAATTGGTCGTGCGCCACGAACGCGCACTTTCATATAAATCAGGACAAATGGAGGTGGGTGGTGCTGTGCATGAGATGAGGGAAGGCCCCTCGGAGCCGGCCTGCAGGGGCAGGCTCTAAACCACCTCAAGCTGCGCTGGTAAAGAGCCAGGGTGGTGACCGTTGAGGAAAAGTCACGGCAGAAGATCGTGGCAGGTAATCTTCCCTGAGGAGAGATCTGCTCTCAGGATCTTTCCAGCATATCCGAACGCTTCAGGCATGTTACCCTCCTGATCTTCCGCCAGGGCAAAACGGACTTTTACCACTTTCGCACAAAAGCTCTTGCCCAAAGCATACAAAGGTGGAAGGGTTCTTGAAGAGTTGATAATTACGACCTGACCCCAGAGCTCTTTTCAGCAGGACTCCTCTTCAACATACATCTTTTCTGTCGAATTCTGTTCCTACCCGAAACAAGTTTCCTATCGATTCACAGATATGCCGCTATCGCATCCGAAAACTCGGTAGTTGAAGCGGCACCTCCCTGGTCCGGGGTGAGGTGGCGGCCGTCGGCGTAGGTTTTCTCGAGTGCGATGGAAATCCGCTCTGCCTCCTGTGTGAACCCTAAGTACTCGAGCATCATCACTGCTGAGAGGATCGTGGCTGTGGGATTGATTTGGTTCTTGCCCGCTAAATCGGGGGCGGTGCCGTGCGCAGGTTCGAAATACGCGTAGGACCGGCCGTAACAGCCGCTAGGGGCCAGCCCCAACCCACCAATCAGGCTGCCCCCGACATCGGAGAGGATGTCTCCATATAGGTTGGGCATCACCACCACGTCGAAGTCATGCGGCCTCGCGACGAGCCGATGGGCAAAGTCGTCCACGATGTAGGTCTCGAATTCAATGTCAGGATAGGACCCCGCAACTCGCTGAGTCACCTCCTTGAAAAGACCGTCACTACGGAACAGCATGTTGTGCTTGGTAGCGCAGGTGACCTTTCCAGGCCTGCCTGCGGCCTTTCGCTTCCGGGCTAGCTCGAACGCGAATCTCGCAATTTCTTCCGTGCCCTTTTCTGTGATCACTTTCAAGGCAAAGCGGGCGGGCCCCATGTCCGCGACCTTCTTTTGGGTAAACATGCTGGTCAGGTCCGCTGCCTTTAAGTCCTCGACTTCACCCTCTACACCCATGTAAAGGTCTTCGAGGTTCTCGCGCACGATGACAAAGTCGACTCCTTGGGGTCGGGCCATCGGACTTTTATATCCCGGGATCCATCGGGCCGGGCGCACGTTGGCGTAGGTTTCCTTGCCCCAGCGGAGGTAAAAAAGAGCCAGTAGACTTTTTGAGCTTGCCGCGCCGAACAGTGTGGCATCGGACTCGTCAATGGCCTTTCGGGCCTGGTCGGGAAAGGGCGATCCATGCTGCGTTATTCCTTCTTCTCCAACGGGTGGGCGTATCCAGTCAATCCCCGGATCAAGTTTGTCGATCAACGCCACAGTCGGACGCACGGCCTCCGGCGCTGCGTCTTCACCCTCGATTAACACAACCCTTTTTGCCACCATCTCTATCCTTCCCCTTTCAATATCTCAAGGATACCTCCGCTCTTGACAATGTTGATCAAGTCTCGGGAAAGGGCCGGAGCTTTCAGCTCCTTACCGCTGGAAATGTTCTTAATCAGTGAGTTCTCAAAATTCATCTCAAGCTGGTCGCCTTCTTCAAAGACATCATGCACGCCCTTGCAGGCCATGACCGGAAAGGCTATAGCCAGGCAGTTCCTGAAAAAGATACGACCGAATGACTCGGCCACCACACACCCGATCCCCAGCAGTTTTAGATTCATCGGAGCATTCTCCCTGCTCGATCCGCACCCGAAGTTCCTTCCAGCAACGATCACATCCCCCGGCTGGCTTCCTTCGACAAAGCCACTATGGATGTGAAGAATTTGCTTTTTCATTTCCTCGAGCGAAACGCCCATGCCGAAACTTGGGGCCATATAGTCGGTATTGACGTCATCTCCGAACTTCCATACCTTGCCCGTGATAGTAATCGCCATAAGGGTATCCTCCTCAAGCCAGGTATTTCCTGGGGTCCGCAATCCTGCCTTCAACAGCGGAGGCCGCGACGGTTTCAGGGGAGCCGAGGTAGATAAAGGCTTCAGGGTTTCCCATCCTGCCCTTAAAGTTGCGATTGGTCGATGAGATGGCAGTCTCTCCATTTGCCAATACCCCCATGTGCCCACCCATACAGGGACCACATCCGGATGGCGCAACGATGGTCCCGGCTTCCAAAAGGACCCCCATCAGACCCGACTTGTCCAGTTGACGAGAAACCTCCATAGAAGCGGGAATGGCCAAAAGCCGAACCCCCCGCGCCACCTTCCTGCTTCGGAGGATGGCGACAGCCCGCTCGAAATCGTCCACCCTGCCGTTGGTACAAGATCCCAACACCGCCTGGTCAACGGCTACTGCTCCGATCTCGGAAATGGATTTGACATTGTCAACGTTGTGGGGACATGCCACCTGCGGTTCTAACGAAGAGAGTTCAAGCTCGTGCACGGCCGAATACTCCGCGTCGGGATCGGGACCGAATGTCTCGATCGGCTCTGTGGTTCTTTCCTTCAGGTAGGCAATGGTCTTATCATCGGCTGCAAGAAAGGCGAATTTGGCGCCGATTTCCACTCCCATGTTGGAAAGGGTCATCCTTTGATCCATATTGAGCGCCTCGGCCGCCTCTCCACAAAACTCGATTGATTTGTACTGCGCCACCTCGGATGTAAATCGACCGGCGATATAAAGGATTATGTCTTTGGCCGATACCCCCTTGGGCAAGGCGCCGGTTAAAATGAACTTGATCGTTTCCGGGACCATAAACCATAAGGAGCCCTTGGCCATCGCATAGGCCAGCTCGGATACTCCGACACCGGTAGAGGCCGCACCTAAAGCGCCATAGGTCGTGGTGTGGGAATCTCCGCCCACAATCAGCTGGCCGGGTAACGCGTGCCCGTTCTCGGGAAGGACTTGATGACAGATGCCGCGGCCTGCATCATAGAAGATCTTTATACCGTGTCTGTGGACAGCTTCACGCACGTTTTTATGCAATTCCGCATACGTGGAGTTCGGTGCGGGAACAAAGTGATCGATCACTACAGCTATCTTGTCCGGGTCCCATACCTTGTCTCGACCACTGCTAATCATCATTGCGTTGGCGGCAAAGAAAGACAGATCATGCCCCATGAGAAGATCTACCTGTGCGGTGACAAACTCTCCAGGTTGAACGAACTCTCGGCCGGAAGCCCTGGCCAGAATTTTTTCCGCCATTGTCATTCCCATGACTTGACTCCTCACTTTCCGTGGTCGGTATCCCGCGAAGGGCATGAAAAATCAGGTCGTAATTATACCAGAAAGCAAATAACCGGAAATAGAACAGTTCGACGAGTATCTATTGAGCCAGAATATTGCTGCAGACGGAACAAAGGGGTCAAGCACTGAAGCCTAACCCCTTGAAATCATTGGCTCCCCACAACGTACACCTGTAAGAACTAGCGGTCAACCTTGTTCCTGAAACAAGATCAGAGGGTTATCGGTGTATGGGGATAATGCTTGTCTGCTGGGGCAAGCAGATCATAGATCCTACCCCTCATCAGGTTGCGACTCAGGTTGCGATACGATACCTCTAGAAATTGGATGGGGACCGAACTAAAACTCGATAAAGAGAAATACTTGCTGTTCCCCCGCACGAGTCGTGTAAATATAAGTCAAAGAAACATGGACGGCACAGAATTCAGATCCGAGAGTAGTCCCCCGTCGATATCTTAAATACCTGGGCGACTCACATTCTCTTGGCGCCAACACAAAAATGCGAGGAGAAGGGGGCAGCCGAACCCGGACTGGAGCAAGGCCCGGGGGATTTGAGATCCCTCGCCCTTCCTTTTTCATCTCCCAGAATCATCACGACACGCCTTCTCCTGACATGGTCCGTGAGACCCGGCTCACCCGTTGTCTGCGAAGGGGAGGCTCTTCGAGATCTGTACTTTACTTTGCCCCTCCGGTCTTGTATTATTAAGTGGGGTAACAGTAACCCTTGGAGTACCGCGATGATCGACCGTTCCGTTAGGCAGCAGTTTCTTGTTTTCCTGGCTACCGTGGCCTGCCTCAGCATGAGTTTGCAGACCCCAGGGACCTTGTCCTTCACGCAAGCCACCACAGGCACCCTTCGGTGTGTGGAGGCTTCGTTGGTGACCGCGTCCACGTCGCCGACAGAAACCGAGGGCGAGGCGCCTTGCTGTGACGAGTACTCGCCTGCTGAGTCTTTGTTCCTCATACCGGGCCTACCCGGTACCGCGTTGTCGCAGCAGCGCCGCATCCTCCGTACAGTTCACATATCCCTCTCAGAGGGATTCCCTGCAGAAGTTTATCGCCCCCCAATCGCTACCGTCTGAATTCCTCCTGCATGATTAATGACCGGAACGGGGACCGGACTTCAAAGCCCTGCATCCGGATCCTGTCCGATGGAACGCTTTTCTTGCCCAGGGAAAGGGGGGCACACCGTGGCCAATTTAGACGATCACCCGTTGAACGAGGACTCTACACCGACGCCTAAAAACGAGAATAAAGCCCGGAGAAGCTGGGCAGAGGAACATGGTGGACTGATCTTCCTGATCATCGTCGTTTCGGTGATTTCCCTTATCATCCTGTACGACTCCTGCATGGGCTGATCCAGGCAACCAACGGGTAGGGGTGTATGCGTTCTGAGAAGCAAATCTTTAATCACGGCGAGGCGTGCGTCACACCGGGCACACGGCTTGCCTTCCGGACAATGCTGTCTCTTGAATCTAATTGGAGGAGTCAATGAGTCCAATATTTGTGTCTTCGGCAGTGTGTAGTTCAATGCTTACGTTGAGGCGGACATGTCCAAAGTGTAGGATAGATCAAGTCGTTCCGCCGAGCAAAAAAAGGGAAATTGTGCGTTGCATATTCTGTGGCTCACAGATACATCCAAGCCAGAATAAGTATTCTTAATTGAATCGGCAAGGCAAACACACGAAATGGTTGATCCGCTGACTCTGATTAACACGATTGCTTTTAGCTTTTCATGATGGGCAACAGATTTCCTTTCAAGACCGAATCTGGCCGAAAGATAAGGGTCTAGGTTCTCGTTAGGGACTTTTTCTGTTTCCCGTCCGCATGATTCTGATTCCGAGAGCTCCGGATGAGTTAAGCAAACGTGCTTTTCTGCCAAACCGGATGGGAAGACGGCCCAGACATTAGAAATGGGTGCTTAGATCATGGAATTTGTCGTAACCCACAGCTACGCCGATTTCGATGCCCTGGCTTCTCAGATTGCGATCAACAGGTTATTTCCGGATGTAATTAGAGCGCGCATTGGAAAAGTCTCACCACCTGTGCGAGACTTTCTAGCATTGCACAAGGACCACTTCGAGCTAACGCCGATCCAAGAAATCAACTTGGATGGCGTTTCAAGGGTATTCTTGGTGGATGTACGTCGTGCGGACCGATTGACGGCCATCGAACCGTTACTAGGGCGTATCAAAGAGCAGGATCCATCCCTAGACGTCATTATTTATGATCACCACGAAGCGGCGCCTGATGACCTTAGAGGAAATGTTGAAGTCGTGGAGCCGGTTGGGCGACGCCCGTACATACGTTAGATCATAAGACAGACTTGGAGGAGGCCGAGCAGGATTTCCTATACTGCAACATAAGCGGGGCACCGGTTGTAAAGAACGGGGAGATTGTGGGAGTCCTCTCCATGCGGGATATTCGGGATGCTGCGCGCGACCAGAGAAAACACCTTCCAGTCTCTAGCTGTATGAGCCAGCAGGTGAAGACCATCACTTCGAATGAGCCTTTGCTTCGTGCGATGGAAACAATGGTCACAGAAGACATTGGTCGGTTACCGGTTCTGGAAAGTGGAAATCTCATCGGCATCATCACGCGGAGCGATGTGATGCGCGCACTTTATCCGAAAAGGATGGCGAAAGGCAGCCGAGAGAAACAAATACAGAGAAAGTAAAGGACTGAGCTAATAAAGGAGTTCATTGGAGATGGAAGTGCCCTTGCTCAGTGACATTTTGATCATATTCGGGTTGTCGATTATGGTCTTGTTTGTCTTCAATCGCCTTCGAATACCTGCCATTGTGGGATTCCTCCTGACCGGCGTATTGGCAGGACCGTACGGGCTTGGATTGATCAAAGCGATTCATGAGGTTGAGGTGTTGGCCGAAATCGGCGTGGTCTTGTTGCTATTTACGATCGGCATGGAGTTCTCCCTTGAGGCCTTGTTACGAATAAGGAAATCCATTCTACTTGGCGGATGCCTTCAGGTTTTGCTTACGATTCTGGTCACGTTTGTCCTTGCTTCTCTGCAAATCGGTTGTACGTTCGGTGAATCGCTTTTCATCGGATTTCTTGTCTCCCTGAGCAGTACGGCGATCGTACTGAAGCTCCTACAAGAGAAAGCTGAGATGGATAGCCCTCACGGACAGACATCCCTTGCCATATTGATATTCCAGGACCTGATCGTCATCCCCATGATGTTATTTACGCCTCTATTGGCCGGGATGGGAGGGGAAATCGGCCAGTCCCTCCTCATCCTTTTCGCCAAAGGAGCCGGGGTCATCGTGCTGGTGATCCTGAGTGCCAAGTGGATTGTGCCGCAGTTGCTATATCAGATCGCACGGACGCGCTCCAGGGAACTCTTTTTGCTGACCGTGGTTGTGTTGTGCTTCGCGATCGCGTGGTTGACATCAAGTGTGGGATTGTCTTTAGCCCTGGGGGCGTTTTTGGCTGGACTCATTATATCAGAATCGGAATACAGTCATCAGGCACTTGGGAACATTCTGCCGTTCCGCGACGTATTCACGAGTTTCTTTTTCGTCTCTGTCGGTATGCTGCTGGATGTCGGTTTCGTCGTTGAAAACCTTCTGAGTGTTTTGACAATCGTTCTGATCATCTTGACTGTGAAGACGATCACTGCGGGATTCACAACCGTCCTTCTGGGATTTCCTCTTCGCACCGCGCTGTTGGTTGGCCTGACGCTCGCGCAGCTAGGAGAATTCTCTTTCATTCTAGCCAGGAGTGGGCTGAAACAAGGGTTTCTTGCTGGAGATATCTATCAATTGTTTTTGGCTGTTTCTGTGCTGACCATGGCGGTCACGCCCTTCATCAGTTCCGTAGCACCATACGTGACGGACTCTGTGATGCGTTTGCCAATTCCATCGCGCTTGAAATCAGGCCTTTACCCACCGGAGAGAGAAAAGAGAGCGGGCAAGAACGACCACCTTGTCATAATCGGATTCGGGATTAACGGAAGAAATCTAAGTCGCGCCGCCACGGTAGCGGGCATTCCTCATGTGATCGTCGATATGAATCCTGAAACGGTAAGAGAGGAAGGGAAAAGCGGGAAGCCAATATTTTATGGCGATGCCACACAAGAGACCGTGCTTCATCATGCAGGCATTGAGGCGGCGAGGGTTGTGGTTGTGGCCATATCCGATGCTGCAGCCACCCGAAGGATTATCGAAATTGTTAGGAGATTGAACGCAAAGGTCCAGGTGATTGCGCGAACGCGGTTCCTCAAGGAGGTGAAGCCTCTCTATGACTTAGGTGCCAATGAGGTTGTTCCAGAGGAATTTGAAACATCGGTGGAAATATTCACGCGAGTTCTGAAAAAATACCTCATACCCAGAGATGAAATTGAAAAGCTGATCTCTGAAGTTCGATCGGATGGATACCAGATGTTTCGATCCCTTTCCAAAGATTCCTTGTCTTTATCTGATTTGACCTTAAACCTTCCAGATATTGAAATCAGTACGCTCCGTGTTTGTGAAGGGTCACCTGTGGACGGAAAATCCTTGGCGCAGGTCGAGTTGAGAAAAAGATATGGTGTTTCAATACTCGCAATACGGCGGGGCGAGAGAATCCTGTCCAACCCGGATGCAGACGTTCATCTCTTAGGCAGTGACGTTCTCGTTGCCCTTGGTGCCCCGGACAAGATCGCTGCTGCCATACGGTTGTTTCGGAGTCCGGGAGGAGGAGAGGTCTGAAAGAAGATCGGGGGAGTTGTTCACAGGGAAAATCGGGAGGAGACGCAAAATGAAACGTTTTTGCAGTTCAATGGGTTTTTCACTCAAACGTCGTAAGCGGAGACGTTGTTGGACACAGAATCAGATGGGGATGCAGTAATTCTATAATGAATTGGAAAGGTTCGCTGCAATGGTTCGCAGGATTTGTACAATTCTTGGCACTTAGGTATTGTTCGGAACCAGTCATTCGTTATTATTGATTCTATTCGATTCCTATGTGAAGGTCCCGGAGTCTTAGGAGTAAGTTCTTGCCGAGCCATGTGAGTTAGGGAGAATGGAAGATGAGCGATTTTGAGGTCAAGACCAAGGGTCAGCTGGAGGCTATGATAAGCAAGGCCCTTGTCTCCTTTGAAAAAGAGTACATGGGACGCGGCCCGGTGGACGCCAGGACATTTAT
>Ga0180437_10009936_pt1 | contig 11678 bp, 7 predicted proteins | sample SS_ome_4_FD_132410 | JGI IMG/M metagenome (GOLD analysis project Ga0180437, IMG submission 132410) | Hypersaline lake sediment archaeal communities from the Salton Sea, California, USA - SS_3_D_1 metaG | ecosystem: Environmental > Aquatic > Non-marine Saline and Alkaline > Hypersaline > Sediment... | reverse complement strand
TTTTCGCCGTTCAGACTCCGGCCCCCGGGGACTGGCCCAGCTATCGCTCGTCGAGCACGCGCTCTGCCCGCTCGACGCCGCAACCGCCCTTCGTGCTCCGGGAGTCTTCGAGACGGCCTACCCCTACACGGATGGAAACCGACATCGCCGGCGCGCGAAGGTGCGGGTCATGTGCCCGGCAGGTCTCTCCCCCACCGACGAGTTCTACCTCTGGGGGCTCTTGGCCCTCACCTTCTCGCAGCCACACCCGGCGATCGACTTCTACGCGACGCCCTACTACTGTCTGCGCCAGCTCGCCTGCATCGATTCGGAAAGCCGGCACGGCGGCGGAAAAAACTATCAGCTCTTCCGGGAGGCACTGACGCGGCTTGCGGCCGTCACGTACTACAACGACCGGTTCTACGATCCCGTGCGGGGAGAGCACCGCGACGTTGCGTTTGGGTTCTTAAGCTACAGCTTACCCGCCGATCCCGCGTCTTCACGAGCCTGGCGGATTGCCTGGGATCCAGTCTCTTTCGAGTTCTGCGCAGCCGCGAGCGGCGCGCTTGTGTTCGACTTCGGCGTCTATCGCCAACTCGATCCTGCCAGCCGGCGACTGTTTCTTCTCCTCAAGAAGGTCTTTTGGCGATCAGCGATGTCACCCAAGTTCGATCTTATCGAGCTTGCGGTCAATGTTCTCGGCTTCTCCCCTACCCACGAGCCCTACGAGCTTAAGCGGAAGGTGGCACGCTGCGCCGCTGTACCGGCAGCACGCGACCTCATCTCCCTGCCCTCTGCCCCCTCCGCGTCAAGCGGACTCTTCACGAAGCGAGGCAAGGGCAGGTACACCGTTCGCTTCGCACGCGGCCCCGCATTCGGCGCCAACCACTCGTTATCATCCTTGGACCAGCTCACAGACTCGCCTCACTACGATCTTCTGCACGAGATCGGTCTCGACGATAGGACGATCGCCTACATCCTTCGCTCCTTCAAGTGTCACGTCATCGCTGAATGCGCGGATATTACGCTGGCTGCACAGGAGCGCTTCGGTCAATCGTTCTTCAAACAGAGCCCGCAAGCGCACTTCATGGACAACTTGAAGCACTTCGCCCAGGGAACGCGGACGCCACCAGACTGGTGGCGGGAACTGAAGAAGCACGAGGAACTTCAGCGCCGAAACGCGAGCACACGCATCGCCCCAGACGATGCATTCGAGGCTGAGTTCGAAGAGTACCTGAACACGGAGGCTCGCGATGCATTCGAGCGCGTCATGCAGCGAATCTTCGGCGACTTCAAGGCTCTCGGCCAGTCGGACCGTGATGCCGGCGAGAACGCCCAGCATCACGCCCGCACCCACTTTCGTCATCGGTTTCGTGCGAAGTACTCTGGCCGCGACACAGACGGGCCCGTGCGCCTCGGCGATCTTGTCGGCACATGACCTCCCCGCCCCCCAGGTCGTGTCGCGTTCAACAGATTCTCTTTTCGGCAGATTCCTTTTGCTTACAGTATACTTTGTAACATCTATATTTGGCGCACGTGCTGCCCAAGGAGGCGAAACCCCAGCTTTCGGCTTGAGAAGGCCATCTCCACCGGTTTGCAAGCCACACGATCCCTCCAAATAACCCGTCGCCAAGTCCACTACTTGCCCGGGAAAACCCGTCGCCAAGTCCACTATGTGGGCCACGGAAACCCGTCGCCAGGTCCACTGCCTGCCCAGAGTGATTACAACGCCGTTGCCACCGCTGCATTGCCACTACGCAATCGCGGAGCCGGGAGTCAAGTCGATTTTCCGCGTTGCACCCCGAGGTCTGCCGCGGGGCCACTGGCGGCCGGAGGCCGACCGGGCGTGGCTTGCGGCAGACAGTTCGCACCTCTATCAGGGGACCGCGCTCGCGGAGCTGGCGCCCGCGAGGCCCCCGCACCCGATCTGCTGACGGCTCGTCCCTCGCCGATCAGCCGCGACGTGCGCGGGGGCCTCGCGGGCTCCTTCGGAGCCGCTCGCGGGTCCCGCACGTCGCCCCCGCCCTCGCGGGGGATCGGCCGCGGAGCGGAATACTACCCCGCACCAGGCTCGGCGCTTCGCTGCCGGCCGGTGCGGGGTCGCCACGGTTTCCCCTACGCCACTCCCCTCGTCAGGAAGAGACGCAGCTCTTCCCATTCCTCCTCGGCAAGTGACTCCGGCTGCTTGCCGGCGAACTTCCCGCCGTGCATCTCCCACGACCACGCCAGGCGCGGCCGGCAGACCTGGGCAAGCTCCCAGAGGGCCTGCTTTGCGCCGCTTTCCCCCTCCGGGTCGCAGTCGAGCATGAGCGTCACCTGACCGCCACAGGCATCCCAGGTGAAGTCAGCCAGCTTCTGCACCTGCTCCTTGGTCACCGTGTTGCTGCATAGCCCAACCGCCGGCACTCCCAGGCAGTCCAGACGAATCACGTCGTTCGGGCCCTCCACGACGACGAGGCCCAGATTCTTGGTCTTGTCCCGAAACCCCTCTTCCCCGAGCCGATGCTGTCCAAAAAGTTCAATTCCCCGCCGAAATCCCTTGACAAAGTGGAATTTCTCCGGTTCTCGGCCCTCGCGCCCGGCTTGGTCCCACTGGGTGTGCTTCTCCTCGTACGCCGGGTCGCGGCCGAACCAGGTGAGTACCTCGCCGTCACCAGAGAGCATCGGATAGACGATCTGCCCCCGCATCGTGCCGCCCCGCTTGTCGCCGCCCGTATCACGGGAAAGGTAGCCCATCCGCCACCGCCGGCACACCTCGGGTGTGAGGAACGGCCGCCGGCGGAAGTAGGACGCTGCCTTCGGGTTCATGTTGGCGACGTCCACCACCAACTTCTCGTCGAGGTTTATGAGTTCCCGGGCACGCTCGTTGTCCGACCGGGCCAGCGGCATGTTTTGGACGGGCTTTGATTTGGGCGTCTCTTCCTTCTCCGGCGCCGGCGCTTCCACGACTTCCCGAACCTCCCCCAACGCGATTGCCCGCAGGTCGGCCAAAATCTCCTTGAACCGCTCGCCCCGCGGCTTCCCATCGGCGTTCTCGCCGGGTTTCAGGAAATCGCACAGCGACACTAGGTTCCCACCCCGCCCGCAGCCGTAGTGGTGACAACGCCAGATTTTGGCCGGATGGTCCACCTGGATCGCCAACGCCCGGTCACCCGTCTCCTCACTCCGCCCGCAGGCGAGAAAGCACTTCATCCGGACCTCCTTGCCGATCCGCTTCATTTCGGGAAGCGCAACGCCGTAGTACGCGGCGACTTGGTCCAGGCTCACTTGCTGTACCAGTTCGTCGACGTTTATGAAGCCCGATTTCTCCCGAGTCATGCAAGTGGGTTTGGAGGCAGACAAAAGGGCGGGATGCTACACTCGCGCGCAACGCATGTCAAACGACCCACCATCCCGCCACATCACTTCCCGCGACATTGAGATACTCCTGTCGCTCGACCGTTGCCCGCTCACCGTCGAGCAGCTCCTCAAGCTCAGCGAGACCTTCGAGTGCAATCCCTTCACGAGCCCCAGGAGCGTCCAGGAACGCCTGCAGAAGCTCTGCGCCGCCGGCTGGGTTCGCCGCTGGCGCTACGCCACCACCACCCGCGGGGCATCGCCTCACTACTACAAGCCGACGCTCTTAGGCTACCGCATCCTCTATGGCGAGAGTGCCGAGCCCGTCGCCCGTCGCCAGTTCCAGGAGATCGCCATCGCACGGCATCATCACACAATGGCCCTCTCCGACTTCATCGTCCACACCGCGGTGGTCGCCGACAGGCGGCACTACCGCATCGGAGGCTTCTATCGCGAGAACACGCTGAGGCTCACCGTCGGCAGCGAGTCCCTCTTCCCCGACTGCGCCTTCGAGTTGGCCTCGGCCAAGGGAGGACAGTTCAACTTCCTCGTCGAACTCGACAACTCCACCGAGCGTGTCCGCTCGGAGAGCGACACCGAGAGCTGGAACCGCAAGATTCGCCTCTACGACCAATTACAGGAGACGAGCTTTCCGAGACGTTTTCGGGTGCTCGTCGTCACCACCCGAAGCCCCCAGCGGATGAACCATATCCTGCAAGCCGCGCAGGAAACCGTCCGCAACCCCCGCCGGTCCCTCTTCTACGGCGTCTACCTCCCGGAATACCTCGGCCAGCCGGATGCCGTCGTGGCGGCGTGCTTTCGTGACCATCGCGGAAAACCCGTCTCGCTCCTTCCGCACGCCACGCCGGGTGCCAAATCACCATGTTTCGCCGTCCCGGAAATCCAAACCGGCGCCGGCGTGTGTTAGCCTCTACATCCTGCCCAAGGCCGACCTCGCATCGTGGCGAGTGCTGCGACCGCGCGCGCTCCTCCCTCCGACACCACAAGCCCACGGGAACCCCGGCTGGCCGCGGTGCGTGGTGAGCTGCGTCCGCCCCCCGTGGATCCCGGGCCGCCTGTGCCCGCCAGCTTCCCGGATGGAGCCCCCACGCAGAGGCAAGAAAGGCCACGGCAGGCCCCGCCCCGATCGAATCGGCAAGCCGTGACGGGCGGGGGTTTACTGCTGCGGTCTCAATTGACCCAGATGGCCCGTTGCACGTAGCGACAGTACTTCCATTTGCGAATCAATCGTCCAATGCCTTTTGCTCTCGGTCTGCCACTGCCTTCAGAATCTGCGGAACGTGCTTCATCGGAAGATTCAACTCCTGGCAGAGACGGACAGCCTCGCGTGTCCATTCGCCCAAAAGCGGTTTGTTACGTACGTCATCCTCTTTCTTCCTCACCAGAATCCGAACAATCTCCTCAATGCGTTCTTCGTGGCTCATTGTCTTCCGTCTTTCCTTAACGCTGGGCACAAACGCAGCATCCCCTAGCCACGTCTGCCGCTTCGGCCATGGACGGGACTCCGACCCCCACTATTATGGCGCAACTCCCGTTCTCATCACAGGTGGGGTAGCAGTCTGGCATCCACAATCCGCGGCCAAGTTCCCCGGTGACAACGGGCTTCGAAACGTCCGTGTTGTCGGGCAACCCGTTGCGCTCACCGGTTCTTTGTTCGTCTCTGTCGAAAACGCGCACATCTCGCGAGTGTCCATCTGCGTCTACTTCCTTCGCAAGTGGCTTCCGCCACGGGACTTAGCACCGAGCGCTTGCTGATTGGGGATGTGCAGAAGGCAAAGTGGCGACACACCGCTGCTCCCCCTCATCAGAGGGAGGCACCTCGGCCCATTACCCGCCCGAAATCGAGGACATTACGAAGCCCGTCGTCACCCCGGACACCGCTTTCGAATTCCGCCCTGAACGCCGCTTCACCAAGCCGAAAACCACCCCGGTTTCCCGGGGAAACCGCCCCTCTACGAAGACTGCCGCTTGATCACCAAGCGAATCCAATTGCGCCCCGCCCGATTCTCTGCCACCATTCCCCCTTGCCCCGGGAAGCCCTCTTCTTGGGGCAAGTCCCGAGCATCGGTCTTTCACACCCTTTTCGCGTTCTCACTCAATCGAAGGAGGAACCCATGGTCAACCTCAACAAGGCCAGCCGCGAGCTTTTCTCGCGGCCGCCCGACGAGTGCTTCGAATCGCTCGACGCACTCCTCGCCCACTGCTTCCGTATGCGGGAACAGTCGGCCGATCGCTGGCAACCACCGCGGGAGATCCGCAGCACGGCCGCCGATGGCCCGCTCATGCTGGAACTCGGCCCCGAGGACGTCTACTCGATGAACGACTGGTCCTTCACGCAGCTCTGCCGCTTAGCCGGCGTCGCCAAGGACACCGTCAACCGCCTCACCCCTGAGACGGCCGATCAGGTGCTCCGCGAGACGCTCCCGTCCGGCAGCAGGCCCGTCCAGCTCCTCACCACGGATGAGATCGTCCGATCCATCCACGGTGTGAGCTACAGCCGTCTCTGGAACGCCGATCTCTTGACCGCCATCCGCGAGGAGGCCACCGACTTCAGCCCGCCCCCCAAGGGGGCAAACGGTGGAACCGGCCTCTACTGCGGGGAACAGGACATGTTCTCGTTTCTCATCGACCCGGCCGGCTGGATCGAGATCGGCCAGCAGACCTTCGCACCCGGCTTCTTCGTGTGGAACAGTGAAGTTGGCCGCCGAAGCGTGGGAATCCAGACCTTCTGGTTTCAAGCCGTCTGCCAGAACCACTTGGTTTGGGACGCCTGCCAGATCGTCGAGTTTTCTCGTAAGCACACCGGCAATGTCTCCGAGTCACTCGGAGAAATCCGCCGGATCGTCGCCGACCTCGTCGCCAAGCGCGACGCCCGCCGCGACGAGTTCGCCCGCGTCATCCAAAAGGCCATTCAAGAAAAGGTCGGCGCGGACGACGACGAGGCGAAAGAGTTTCTCACCAAGCACGGCATCCCCCGTAGTCTGGTCAGGAAGGCCGTCGAGACGATCGCCCGGCAAGGCGCGCCCTTCACGCTCTGGTCGCTCGTCGACGTGCTCACCCAGATCACCGGCGCGATCCCGTTTGCCGGCGACCGCACCGAAGCCGACCAGAAGGTGGCCAAGCTCCTTGCGATGGCCGCCTGAGCCGCCAGGATCGAAGTTCCCTTACACTAATGCTCGAATGATGCTCGGACGCCAAGCCCTGTGCCTTCTGGTACGGGGCTTTTTTCCGCGGCGGACGCCGAGGTTTTCCGCAGATACGCCCTGTTCGGGACCGGCATGCATCCAAGCCACGGAGACCAAGAAAGTCCATCGCCCCCATGAGCCCTACCGGGTTCGTCAAAAGGCTTCCACCCCGACCCCCTCTGCGCGGGGGGGATGCCGCCGCTTGGGCACCGCTTCGGCCGAAAATCGCGATCACCCCCACACGATGTCATGCGTCACCCCTCGTGTGGGCTACCGGCTTCGACCGGAAATGCGTTCGATTGACATGCACCCTGCGCAGCGCAACTTGCGTTTCGCTGCGTCGGGGGGGGGCGACCGCGGGCACGAAGTCAGCCTCCAGCGTCGGCGGCGCACCCCGACAAATGGGTGGTATTCGCCGTCGGGCCGAAGGTGGCTGGTGTCTCCGCAGAAGTCGGGTCGATCAGGGCGCGGGAGATCATCCCAATCAGCAACCACCGGCAGAGCCGGTGCTATGAGGAAGGCCCCCAAAAGGGGCCGTGTTGGTGGGTTAAGGGTTAACTGAACACTATTTCACTGGCTTCGCACCGGCGCCTCTTGCCGCTCGAACATTGGCTTGCAGGTAAGTCTCTGCGGTCGATTCTGAAGCGAAGTACCGAGCGACAAAATCCCTGGTGTGGTATCGAGGAGCATTCATCAGGAAACGTAAGACGGCTTGCGCAGCAGTCTCGACGCCACGGACTTTGACGTAGCGCACAGTACACGTGGCTGAGAGGTCGTAGCTGGTGCTACCTATGTAGCCCCTTACGTTCCGATCGCGCAGCAGAAGTACGTACCACCGCCATTCCGCGGGGACACCCACTTGCATGTCGCCGTTCAACCCTGGCGACGACAGTGCCTTCTTGATAAGCCTCAACTGTTTCTTCTGCCACTGTCTTGCCGACCATTCACCGGCGATAGCCGGCCCGGAACCGACCAGAGCGAGCGACACGGCAAGCGTCACCGTTAGCAAGACGAGACTTCGTGACCGGACCATGATTGGCCTCCATTTCGTGAAGCAGGCGCCTTTATCAGGTATCTCCACAACCGGCACGATGAGCCGAGCGTGATTCCGAGGGCTGCCAGCAGGGACCAGACGGCGAGAGTGGAGGGCTCCGGAATCACAACAGAGGCATAGTCGAGGCCGGAGATTCCAAACGGCAAGCTGTATGCCCCGCCGAGCGACGTTGTGGTCATCGTTTTCGGATCAATGCTGACTACCCAGCGCAGGCCGCTATCGACCCCGATGAGACGATCGGCGTCTTGATCGTAGGCCATCGAACTAAGCCAGATCCATGCCATGCCGGGAATTTGTACCGTGCCAACGGTCGTTCCAGCGCCGGTGGCAGGGTTGATGCTGAAAAGCTCGGTATTCCAGCGTGATTCCACGTAGAACACGTCCTGGGCATCATCAATAGCCAGTGAATAAGTGAAGTTCCTTCCCGCTGAGCCGATGTACTGAGCGCTGAACGGCTGCGTGCTAATCCTGTATAGTTGCGACGACAAACCCACGCCGAACAGTACATCGCGCGCGGGGTCGTAGTCTAACCCATAGATGCCCGCGGGAAGAGCCCCCACTTGGGTGGCTGCACCAGAGAAAGGGTCAATCGACCAAAGGGCGTTCTGCCCATACCCAAAAGAGTCAGTCGTCCCGTAGAAGAGACCCTCGGTTGAATGGAAAGCGAGCGACTGGAGCCCTGTAATCCCGTGCGGACCAATGATTTGAGCCGTTTGTGAATCAGGGTCAAGGGTGACCAGACTGCTGCCATTTGTGCCGTAGAGTATGGCAGCCAGTGCGTGGTTATCAGTCCCACAGACACCGACACCCAATCCCGGCACCATCACCGCAGCCAATGCAACAGAAAAACGTCTCATCTTGCTGTCCTCCTCTGTAAGTGGAATCTTCGGATACACTTCTTCCGGGCCGGTTCCTCCGGCGCTTCCAGCTTGGCGGCGCCGAAGGGATACTGCCGACGCCGCCAGGCCCCGGCGTCAATCGGGGCTTGGTTCACGCTCAAACCGGGTCACAGCGTCGCCAGCAGCTTCTCCACGACCGCCGGCGCCGGGTTGACTGTGTTCGAGGGTCGCCCTTCAGCTCTCCAGGAATCCGAGACGCCAACCCACGATAGCTCGGGCAGGTATAGTGCTGCATCGGTGAAATCTTCTTGCTCTGCAGCCAACTCGGCGACGGCCGCGTCATAAAGCGAGCCTCGGTCCAACCTCGCTTCGTCCGCCCCTTCTGGCCTCGACAACGGCGCCACCGAAGGTGCGGTGATCAGCTTCAGCGCCGTCAGCGGGTTCGTTGCGTTGTCCCGCACCAAACCAAAATCGACGGCGTTGACCCACTGGTCGCGGTTGTAGTCGGCGAGGTCGTCGAGCGGGGCCGGGTCGACGTAGGGGTTGTGCGGGTTGTCGCGCACCGCGCCGGAATCGACCGCGTTGACCAGGGCCCAGCCCCCGAAGTTGCCCAAGCCCGACTCGGCCACCGCGTTGCCGAAGTAGAACACGTCGGGTTCGGCCAGCCCCGTGTTTGCCGTGGGCAGCACGGTCACCTGGAGCCACTGCTTGGCCACGGCCTGCGTGGCGGGGTCGGGGTTGACCGTGTCGTAGTTGGGCCAGACGAGGGTCACGCGATCCGATCCGTCGGTGCCCTCCCCGGGCCGCACGGTGATCGAAGGGTCGGGAGCAGCCGTCCAGCCGTCCGGGTTGTCGTCGTTGCCCATCTTCAGCTCGAAGTCGTCGGCCGTGGGCGTGCCCCGCAGGCGGGCGACGTCGACCATGATCCCGTTGATGCCCTTCGAATAGCTCGTGTAGTTCTGGAAGCCGGCCGTCTCGTCGGGGAGCAGGGCCGTCTTGTCCGTGGCAATCGCGTTGTCGTCGTACTCGTTGGCCGCCGGGTCGCCGTCGGGATTACCCGGACTCGCGTCCCATTTCGATTCGTTGTAGAAGACGTGACGGGCGACGACCTCGGCGGCTGGCGCAACCTCGAAGACTTGTCCATAAACTCCGTAGCCGCTACCGTCCTGGTCCTCGCTTTGCCAAACCACCACAAAATGCTCGGGGCCGATCCCCGCAGCCGCCGGCAGTGATTGGTGGTCGGAAGTGTAGGTGTTGATTTGCCACTCTCCCCCCGCCATGTTCCGCTGGGCGTCGAACCGCTGACCGTAGATGCCGTATCCACTTCCGTCCGCGGATGCCCAGGTGACCAGGAATCCGCCGTCATCTAGCGGTGTAACGTGAGGATATTGCTCCCAAGCAGATTGCCAAGAGTTGATCACAAACCGCTCACCGAGGGGCTCGCCGTCCGAAGAAAGCCAGAGTCCCTCGATGTCACCCGTCGATGGAGTCCTCTGCCAAACGAGTAAGGCCCGTCCATCCGCACTTGCCGCAACTGAAGGGGCTGTATAACCCAGACTCCAGCCGACGTGTTCGGCGGCGATGTGCTCGCCAAGGGGCACGCCCGCTGCATCGAAGGCCTGAAACCGAACGTCGCCGTAGCCTTGCCTATACCGCCACGCGACAAGTAGTTCACCTCCGGGCAAGGTGGCAAGGTTCGGTTCCTGACACTGAGCCCCAGTAGTCGTGTTCACCTGAATCGGCTCTTCTACGGGGACGCCTCCGCTGTCGAATCGACGGGCAAATACGTCTAGATCATCTATCCACACCGTGACGAATCCACCGTCACCTGTTACGCCCACGTCGGGCGCACACTGGTCGCCGTCCGTGACATCGTGCACCAAGAACTCGTCACCCAGGGGCGTGCCATCCGCCTCATAGCGCCGGGCGTACACGTCGCGGTTGCCCTCGCCGTTCTCGCTGGCCCAGACCACAAGGAAGCTCCCGTCGGCGTAGGCCGCCACCGCGGGCGAGGACTGCGTGTTGCCCGTAGTCTGGTTCACCTGTTCTTCCCATCCCACGGGGATCTGCTGGGCGGAGAAACGCTGCATGAAGATTCCCTCGTTATCCTCGGGGCCTCTGCCGGACCAGACCACCACGTAGCCGCCATCGGGATTTGAAACCACACACGGCGAATCCTGGTCACCCCACGTCGTCAGATTGGCCCGGAATTCCGAGCCGGTCGCCACCGGAGCAGGGGCCAACTCGATGGGTACCACGGCCACGTTGTTCGTCTCGTCCACTTCCTCGACGGCGTCCCCGACGTCGGCTATCACTCCGATCCAGTATGACCCAGGTGCCAGGTCGCCCGGAATCAACGTCCCGGAAGTGTCCGACGCATGGCCTCCGACCTCGATTCCTGCAACGGTCTGCGGCAAGGCTAGCAGCGGCCGGTCGTTGCCCGTTCCCGTGATCTCCGCATCCGGGGAAATGTAGTACTGCAGCTCGAAATCCGCCGAACTGACCGTCCCACGGTTGTACACGGTGCTTTTCAATTCAACATGCTGGTCGATCGTGGCTACTTCCGGGGCCCAAAGGGTTCGCGTGCGTAGGTCAGGCAATTCCGGAGGTACCGGGCCACCGAAGACTTGTCCATAAACTCCGTAACCGTTGCCGTCCTGGTCCTCGCTTTGCCAAACCACCACAAAATGGTCGGGGGCGATCCCCGAAGCCGCCGGCAGCAATTGGTGGTCGGAAGTGTAGGTGTTGATCTGCCACTCTCCCCCCGCCATGCTCCGTTGGGCGTCGAACCGCTGGCCGTAGATGCCGTAACCACTTCCGTCCGCGGATGCCCAGGTGACCAGAAATCCGCCGTCATCTAGCGGTGTAACGTGAGGATATTTCTGCCGGCCAGATTGCCAAGAGTTGATCACAAATCGGCCACCGAGGGGCTCGCCGTCCGAAGAAAGCCAGAGTCCCTCGATGTCACCCGTCGATGAATTCCAATAGTTGGTTTGCCAGACGAGTAAGACCCGTCCGTCCGCGCCTGCCGCAACCGAAGGGGATGTATACGCCCAGTCCAAGCCGACGTGTTCGGCGGCGATGTGCTCACCAAGGGGCACGCCCGCTGCATCGAAGGCCTGAAAGCGGACGTCTTGCGCCAGGTTGTTGTGCCTGTAGGTCCACGCGACAAGTAGTTCACCTCCGGGCAAGGTGGCAAGGTTCGGTTCCTGACACTGAGCCCCAGTAGTCGTGTTCACCTGAATCGGCTCTTCTACGGGGACG